>Ga0209591_10010016_pt1 | contig 10215 bp, 14 predicted proteins | sample MAT01_FD_187207 | JGI IMG/M metagenome (GOLD analysis project Ga0209591, IMG submission 187207) | Freshwater microbial communities from Lake Fryxell liftoff mats and glacier meltwater in Antarctica - MAT-01 (SPAdes) (version 2) | ecosystem: Environmental > Aquatic > Freshwater > Ice > Liftoff...
ACGGCTGGGGTTGCCACATTTTTTACTTTATTGGTTTTGGCGATCGCTACTTTGATTAATCCTTTAGCTCTGTATTGGGGCGGCATTATTTTGATTTTACTGCGGGATCAAGAAGGGCTGATGCACAATGAGTTAAGTGAATTAGAGGGCGATCGGGATGCTTTGGGTTTATTTGCTTTATTTTGGATGTTGATTACCTTACTACCCATGACGGCTACGGTCGCGGAGAAATTGGGTATAGGTGGTTAATGCTGGACAAATTAGCTAAATATCCATTTTTGCCAAGACTTGGGGCATTTATCGGAATCTTACTAGCTCTTTGGCTACCGATCGCTCTGCCTGTTTATTTAATATTTCGAGAAGCTAGCAGTGTATTTCTTGGCATCTTAATATATATCTTGTTTACAGGCTTAATTTGGTTCTGGGGGCGCAGGGTTGGAGGTCAAGCTCGTCCCTATATTTACTACGGGTTGGTGGGTAATCGTTCATTTTTTTTAGAACTTTTAGCAGGCTTTGTTTTAGGTTTTATTGCTTTATTTTTACTGATGCAACTGCAAGTTAGTCTGGGTTGGCTCCGTTGGCAGTCTGATATAAATTGGCTTAGTGCTGTAGGTTCAGGAATTTTAACAGGCTTGGCAGTTGGATTTGCCGAGGAGTTATTATTTCGGGGGTTGCTGCTGACGGAGATGCAAAAAGATTATGGCATGGGGCGATCGCTGTGGTTCAATAGTGGCTTTTTTGCGATTACCCATTTTATAAAATCTGAGCCAATTTCTGTTTTAATCTCCCGTTTGGTGCAGTTTCCGGGCTTGATGCTTTTGGGAATGACTTTAATCTGGGCAAGGCGATCGCAAAATGGCAGTCTAGGCTTAGCGATCGGTCTGCATGGTGGTTTGGTTGGAGCTTTTTATATTGTCAATACTACTAACTGGATTAAAGGCAATCAAGTCGTACCTGAATGGGTCACGGGCATTGGAGGCAATCCTCTAGCGGGAATTATGGGTTTATTGTTTTTAGCAGCGATCGCTTTGGGAATTAAGATAAAAAACAGATACTTGGAAGAATAGTTATTCCCACTGGCATCTAGGAACTTCAACCATACATCTAAGATTTTTGAGATTCTGGTTTGCAAACAAAGATTAAGTTAAATTTATCTCTCATCCGCAAGAAGACCCTCGGTTTACCGATGGGATACTTCGGCTACGCTCAGTAACAGAATTGAGGTGACTATCTGACTGACTTAGCTATATAATATGATCGCCAAGGTTAAACTCCTTTGTCATCGTGAAACAGTTAAGACACACTTTTAGGCATAAATAAATCGTTGGGCGAAGAGCGGCGAAAACTCTTAAAACAGCTAAGGAATCAACGCATTCCTTTTCCCAGACAACAAACAATTTGTATCACTTAATAAGGTAGGGTAGGGCATACCCAATCTCTAGGTAAATATCCTAGTAAGCTCACGGAGATAAAGCCCTCTGGGATTGTCTAAGTTAGACTTGATAATTGGTTCAATCGAACGGTTAAAGAGTTTAAGTACTACTCGTAAGAGATAGATAATTTTAAGGTGTGTCTATGAACTGAGAATCCCCCGATTTATCGGCGGGAGTGTCAAGGTTTAGTAAAGGCTTATGGATATACAAAACATAATTCAAGGCTACGCTCAGGGGCATTTTTTAATGTCTGAAGGTGATGGTCAACCTGTAGAGTGGTTTTACACCAATAAGCGTACCTTGATGCCCTTGGATCAAAGATTTGCGTATCCCCGATCGCTCCAAAGGATACTGAATCAAAATCGATTTGAGGTCAAGATTAACCAAGCATTTAATGAAGTTGTAGCAGGATGTGCAGATCGAGACACCACTTGGATTTCTGTGGAGTTAAGGCAAATTTATGAGGCATTGCATCAAGGGGGGTGGGCGTATAGTTTTGAAACTTGGTATGAGGGAAAATTAGCAGGGGGGATTTTGGGGATCAGTATTAATGGGGTATTTATTGGGGAATCTATGTTTTACCGAGTGCCAGATAGCTCCAAGGTGGCGATGGTGAGATTAGTTGAACATTTACGATCGCAAGGCTTTGTTTTATTTGATGTGCAAATGATGAATCCCCACCTAGAAAGATTTGGGGCTTTTGAAATTAGCGATCGCGATTATAAAAAACTCTTGACAACCGCTTTACAAAGACCCTGCTCTTTTATTTAATCCCGATCCATGTTAAAAACTAATACTTCTAACTCCACATAGTTTGAAATTGCTCAAGGTAAATTTTTTAAGCAATTTTTATCAATCAGAACGTAAAAGTGTAAACTTTGAAATAATTATAATCATCACCTAAATTTAATCTGTAAATAAAAGTCAGCAGCAAAATTACTATGAAAGTTGGTCAAAAAGTTCGCATTCGTCCACTCCAAGATCTAGTTAACAAAGAAGTCAGCAGCCGCATTGGCGAAGTTGGGGTTGTTAAGGAACCCAAAATTATGGACGGCAATAACCTCGGTTATATAGTCAAGTTCACAGATAATAAGGCTACTTGGTTTTTTCCTAATGAATTAGAAGCGATCGCCTAATGACTGGTCGTAATTACCCAGCCTTAAATCAGCCAGCCTTAAGTCAGCAAGTCTTAAATCGCCAAGATATTGTTAAGTTCATGGTGACTGAAGTGGATGGACTAACCACGAGTGTGGCTGGAGCTAGTTTAGAGGCTGTAATTACCTGTATCACCCAGTCCTTGGCTGAACATAATTTAGTATCAATTAATAATTTTGGTAAATTTGGGGTACGATATCGGCGATCGCGTCTTGGTATTCATCCCCAAACCCAAACCGAAATTCAAATTCCTGCCACATCAGTTCCCTACTTCACGCCAAGTGTTAGTTTAAAGCAAAGGGTTAATCAAAAATCTAAGCATGAGCCAAATTCTGACATTTCTAGGTAAAGGTGGAGTCGGTAAAACTACAGTGGCGATCGCTGTGGCTAAGTCCTATGCAATTAAAGGTAAACGGGTACTTTTAGTAGGACAGCAAGAGGGATATAACTTAATGGTGGGGCATGATCTAAGTAATGATCCCCAACTAATTTCATCTAATCTCATGGCGGCTCAACTGAGTTCGACAGTGCTGATGGAACGCTATTGGGAAAAAATGAAGAGCTTAGAAAGTCAATATCTCCGCATTCCATTCTTAAAAGAAGTCTATGGGCAGGAACTAGGGATTCTCCCTGGGATGGATCAGGCTCTAGGACTGAGTTTCCTGAGGGAGCAAGATGCAGAAGGTAATTATGACTATATTATTTATGACGGCTCTGGGGATTTAACTACGCTCAGAATGTTGGGGATGCCAGAGATTTTAGCTTGGTATTTACGCCGATTTAGGCAAGTTTTAGTGGGTTCTACCGTGGGACAAGCAATGTCGCCATTTATAGAACCAATGCTCAAGAGTGTTTTACAGGTTTCTGCCACCGAGGATTTAACCAATCAAGCTGGTAAAGTTCCCAATGTCCTCGAACAAGGTACTCAGGCAGTTAATAATCCTAATCGGGTGGCGGCGTATTTAGTCACAAATAACTCGGCGATCGCTATCTCCGTTGCTAAATATTTATGGGGAAGTGCCCAACAGGTAGGTTTAAGCGTGGCGGGAGTATTAAGCCGTGGGAAATTTGCACTTTCTGAATTTGATCCTTTACCCATCCAGTTGATCCCTGACGATGTAGAAGAATTAGAAATTAGCGATCGCCTTGCTCCAAATCTTGCTGCTTTATCTTTAACTGTGGATATTGCCAAATCTCAGGTCAAGCTATTTTTACCAACCTTTGACAAAAAACAAGTAAAACTAATCCAGTCAGGACCAGAAGTAACTATAGAAGCAGGGGATCAAAGACGTAATTTATTTTTGCCACCCGAACTTACAGGCAAACAAGCCAATGGCGCTAAATTTCAAGATGGCTATTTAATTATTTCCTTTGCCTAACATTAAGCCAACATAGCCAACGTTATAATTAATCCCACGGGGCATTAACTAGAAAGCTTGCTAATTTTATGACTGAGATTACCAACCAAGACCTAAAAGAATTAATCCTATCCCTAGACAAGAAAATGGGAGTTGGTTTTGCCACGCTTACTGCTGAAATCCGACGAGTTGATGAAAAGCACAGTGCCGAAATTAAGAGAGTTGATGAGAAACTCAGCGCTCAAATTAGGCAGGTTGAAACTAAGTTAACTTCTGATATTCAAAAAATTGATGAGAAACTTACTGCTGAAATTAAGCAAATTGACCAAAAACCAAGCGCAGAGATTCAATCATCGGAAATTAAACTTATTGCCGAAATTAGTCAGGGTGATGAAAAAATTAGTGCTGACGTTAGAATCATGGATGCCAAACTTAGCGGTATTGATAAAAGAGTCGGGGCGCATTTATTACTATTTTTAGTGGAACTGTAGCAGGCATGGTTAAATATTTCTTTTTTGCCTAATGTTTCAATCCACACGACGGCGGCTAGCACTTTGGTACAGCACGGTTACAGCAATTTTATTACTCATTTTTGCTAGTGGATTTTATGGCTATGTGCGCATAACTTTAATTGATCGCATTGATGACACGATCGCCCATGTTGCTGAGGTTTTAGAGCGATCGCTAATTAAAAATATTAACCTAGAGTCTAGTCTGGGCAACGATATTGAAGCTGATCATATTGATATTGAATGGTTTAGCCCCACAGGTGAATTAGTGTGGACGACTATGCCCAAGACTGCCACCCTATATCTGCAAATTCCTGATACTTCACATTCTCAGCCCCACTCTGAGTTATATCTTCAGCCCCAATATCGGACTACATACCTTAATGATGAACCTGTCCGTCAACTTACAGAAGCAGTCATATTTGAGCGAAAACTCTTAGGCTATTTACGGGTAAGCCATCCGTGGTTTGAAGTAACTAAGCCTATTCAGCAATTGCTAGTAGATTTAGCGATCGGGACTTCAATTATGATTGCTGTTGTCGCTTTGTGTGGTTGGTGGCTTTCAGGCATTGCGATCGCTCCGATCAAAGAAGCCTATCAACTCCTCAAACAATTTACTGCCGATGCCTCCCATGAGTTGCGTAACCCGATTGCCGTAATTCAAACTAATGTTCAAGTCGCCTTGGCTGATCCCAACCCCAATTGGCAAGACCATCAACGGCAATTAGAAATTATAGAAAGAATTACCCGCCGCCTTTCCCGTCTTTTAGAAGATTTGCTATTCTTAGCTCGGCAAGAAACACCCCTCAAAGTTACGGAAAAAAGTTCCTGTGATCTAGATCAAATTTTGCAAAACGTGGTGGAAGAGCAACAAATTATTGCCAAAAATATCACCATTGAACTTTCAACTTTGGAAATTCCTGTAAATGTTCTAGGCGATCGCTCTCAATTAATCCGCTTATTTACCAACCTTGTTAGTAATGCCACCAACTACACGAAAGCTGAAGGGAAAGTAACAGTTTCTTTAGCAATTAATAACCAAAATCAAGCACAGATTGAAATTACCGACACAGGCATTGGTATTCCTGAAAGTGCGATCGCCCAGATTTTTGAAAGATTTTGGCGTTATCAACCGCAATCAAAGGAGGGGTCTGGTCTGGGCTTGGCGATCGCTAAAACCATTACCGAAAATCATCAAGGACAAATTAAAGTATCAAGTAGTTTAGGTGTAGGTTCAACTTTTACAGTGACAATTCCTCTCAAAAAGTAAGCACATTCATCAAAAAAGAGGTGAAAACACCCCTACATTAAAACAACTTAAATTGGTTTAAAGAAATTAGTTACGCCCATTCAGTTGGATCAAAATCCGCAACACATACCAAAATAGCAATGCAACAGAAGCAAATAGCTCTAAGGATGCTGCTACATATTGATCCGTAGTGTAGTGATGGATTACGTTAGACGTATCATAAAGAATAGCTGCACTGGCAAAGATAATCATGGCAAAGGAAAAGAATATTCCTAGCTTAAAGCCAAAAATCATACTGCAAATAATCATGCCCAGAGCCACAAAGCCCACAATAGTAAGAATGCTCCCCAAGAATGAAAAATCAGCTTTGGTCGTAAACGCAACTGTGGTTAAACCTGCAAACAATAATCCTGTAAGAATCGCAGCACTGGGTAGAACCTCTGGACTCGTAAAATTGACGGCAATGAACAGTAAAGGTACAAATATAAGTACCTGTCCTAATACATACAGTCCTAAGCCCATGTACTGAGTTTGAATGGAACCAGTGCGACTTGCCATTTGCCGAGCTAGCCAACCAAGGAGCATAAATCCGCCTAATACTGCAAACCACGAAAACGGTAGGGCAAAAATTAGTGAGGCGATCGCATCAGCAGCACCAGTTACAAACAGAATTATTTCTAAACCAGTAAACAGAGCTACCGCACCCGCTAGATGGAGGTAGGTTTTCTGAATAAATTGCTGGCGATCGTTGGGTGCAGCCTGTGAAACAATTGTAGTCATAGCCTTAATTTAGATCATGTTAACGATTTGATTTTACCCTGTTTATTTCGTTGTGATAAAGATTTGGGATTATCATTTTTACCTAAAAACTCTGATATGCTGGCTATAGTAAGCACCTACATTCGGTGAAAACTGAAAGGTGACAGATTAAAAAATTTAAAACGTAAGCACAACTTTGAGATTATTTCTTTTAGAAGTGACTAGGGGTGCATTGATCACACCTTATAAAGACAAAAACTTCGTAAAAATTCCTAGCTATAGGGAGTATCAAACTAAGTGATTTTTGGATCAAGCCAACCGCAAAAATAGATGTTTCATCAAGATGCGATCCCCTTTATTACCGCTTTTACTATTTCTGCTTTAGTAGTTTGGTTTAGTACTCCTATTGTTCGGAAATTAGGACTATTAGCAGGTTTAACCGATCAACCCAACGATCGCAAAATGCATACAACTCCAGTGGTGCGTTTGGGTGGCGTGTCCATATTTTTGGGAACGCTATGTGCCTTGCTATTGGTATGGTGGGGTGGTTGGTTTGGTGTACTCACTCCAGCAAAAGAGTATGAAGTATGGGGAGTAACCATTGGTGGTGTTGCCTTCTTCTTGCTAGGGCTTGCTGATGATATATTTCAACTCCCTGCCTCGTTTCGGCTGTTTATGCAATTGCTCATTTCAGCGATCGCTTGGTGGGTGGGAGTCCGCATCGAATTTATTTCAGTTCCGTTCTTTGGCATTGTTAAGTTTGGTTGGTTTAGTTTGCCCATCACTATGGTTTGGTTATCGGGCATGGTCAATGCCATAAATTGGATCGATGGCTTAGATGGTTTGGCAGCAGGTGTAACCACGATCGCTTCGGCGGTATTACTCATAACGAGCTTATTTATGGATCAGCCTGCGGCAGCTTTAATTGCGGCGGCTCTGTCAGGAGGATGTTTGGGATTTCTAAGGTATAACTTTAAGCCCTTTAGCTCTGCCGAAATTTTTATGGGCGATGGCGGGGCATACTATTTGGGATTTACCCTAGCAGGGGTCAGCGTCATTGGCTTAGTCAAAACAGCGGCGGTAGCAGCAGTAATTTTACCTTACTTAATCTTGGCTGTGCCAATTTTGGATGGAGTTTTTGTGATTATGAAGCGGCTACGAAACCGTGAATCTGTAATGTCCGCAGGTAAGCATCACTTGCACCATCGTCTGATCCAAGCTGGGATTTCTAAGCGGGATGCGGTTTTGTTTATTTATACCCTGACAATTTGGGCGGGTTGCCTTGCTTTAGCAATTTCAGGAATGCCAGCAGGAGGTACCTACGCCGTCATAAGTACCTTTTTACTGGCTTATGCTTGCTGGAAGGTCAGAGACATTATTTATAGGCGATCGCTAAAAAAGCAAAACGGTACTAGTTTAAAATCTTCAGACCCTGATTCCATTAAGCCTAAGAACGATGAAACCTAACCTTTTTGCGGGCGTTTTCAGCTTTGCGCTTACGCTTTTCGATGGTAGTTTCGTGATATTGACAGCGACGGACATCTGCCATTAATCCTGCTCTTTGGATTTTCTTTTTGAACCTGCGCAGGGCAGACTCGATTCCTTCATTTTCACCAACAATTATTTGAGTCATCAACCGTAATTTGAGTATTCAGATTTTCAGATTTTTTAGTCTAGCAAAATATTTGATTTAAGAAAATGCCTAATCTCAACACGATTCCTAATTGGGTGACTTTATCGCGGTTACTCGCTGTCCCAATTATTTTTGTGGTTTTATTGGGTGATGATAGCGATCGCTCTCGGCAAATAGCTACAGTTACGTTTTTAATTGCCTCTTTAACTGATTGGTTAGATGGTTATCTGGCACGCAAGCTAAATCAGATTAGTGAGTTTGGGAAATTTCTCGATCCCCTTGTCGATAAATTGTTGGTAATTGCGGCTTTGTTGATTTTAATCGAACTGGAGCAAATCCCTGCTTGGGCTGTATTTGTGATTATTGCTAGAGAGATTTTGATTACCGCTTGGCGGGGCGCACCTGATGCTAAGGCAACCGCAATTGTCGGCGCAAATATTTGGGGTAAGGCTAAAACTGTAATGCAAATTGTGGCGATCGCTGCTTTATTTTTACAGATTCCCTACGCTCTAATCCTATTCTGGCTGGCATTAGCATTAACTATAATTTCAGGCTTAATCTATGTGATTCCCAAAAACCAAGTTTAAGCGATCGCTACATCTATCAATCTCCAACAAAATCAGCGATCGCCTTGCTTGCCAAATAGTTCGTGAAATTCCAACAGTGGAGGCTCGTACAAATCTATGGGTTAACAAATAGATCGCAACATCCATCAATCTCTAACTAAAGTCAGCGATCGCTCCTAGAGCCATTCCAAGCGAAATCTGCACAAATACATCCATTTTTAACTCATCACCGTTGGACTTGAGCCGAATATCATACGGGCTGAGATCAAATTTACACGAAGCTATTTATCTGAATTCAGGGATAGTTATCTCAAGGTTTATGTGCTTCAATCTCAGCATCAGGATGTTTGCCCTTAGGCTGCTTCGTCGGCTTCCCCAAATAGAGCAAATTCTATCGCTTTTTTGTATTTTCCAATACCGACACCAAGAATTTTCTCTAAAGCATCAATTTCAGAAACCGTAAGGTCACCGCGTTTCATTGCATAGTGCATTTGCCCCAATATTAATAGCTTTGATTCACTGGGCATTGATTTAATTTTTCCTTGTTGAATAATGTATTCAAAATCCTTGAAAACGTCTACCATCTCTAATCTCCTGCATTAATATTACTTCTTGTTTTTTATCAACATTTACAATTGCAACTTTTAAAATTTCTCTATAGGCGTACGAAGAAGTTACTACACCTTGATTAATTTTAGCGATATCAAAATTTTGATTTAAGTGCAAAGCAATATTATCAGCCTGTTTTTTCCCTCGTCTAATGCTTTGTTGAACAGCACCAGCCATATTTTCAGCATTTCTAATTTCCTTGAAATCCCAGATTTCGCCATCAATCTCAGCATCAGGACGTTTGCTTTCTATCGCATCAGATTCATCCAAAAGCGTTACCTGACTACCATTTGTGGCAAATACCTTAGCCACAAATAACTCTGAATCAAAGCTTTCACCTCGGTTATGTCTTTCGTGTACCAGTACAAAACCCCCTGTAGACTCATCAAAATAGTACCGCTCATATTCTGGTTCGGCATTATCAAAAATTTCTTTGCTTTTAGCTACTTTGTCAGGCATTTGGCGTACTTTAACACTCCCCGCCTTTACTAGAAAATTTTTGCTCCTAGAGCCATTCCAAGCAAAACCTGCACAAACAAATCCATTATTGACCCATCACCGTTGGACTTGGACAGAATGTCATACGGGCTGAGATCAAATTTACACGAAGCTATTTATCTGAATTCAGGGATAGTTATCTCAAGGATTATGCTGGCAGGGCTACTAAGTTCGTGCAAAGCTGTTGGTTCTGGAATAGGTTCTCCGTATTCGTGCATAATTTCTAGGTGTCCTCTAATCGCTTCTTGAATATTTTGTTGAACTTCGGAAATGCTCTCCCCTGTGGTTGTGCAGCCCAATAGATCGGGAACGTATGCAGAGTAATTATTATCAGCTTTTTCCACAATAACAATATAATTTAAGCTTTTAGGATTAGTAGGTTTAATTGATAAAAGTTCAAACATTAATTTTCCTCCTTTAGTCCCGCTTGTTTGAGAATACTGTTT
>Ga0209591_10010018_pt1 | contig 10214 bp, 5 predicted proteins | sample MAT01_FD_187207 | JGI IMG/M metagenome (GOLD analysis project Ga0209591, IMG submission 187207) | Freshwater microbial communities from Lake Fryxell liftoff mats and glacier meltwater in Antarctica - MAT-01 (SPAdes) (version 2) | ecosystem: Environmental > Aquatic > Freshwater > Ice > Liftoff...
TCGGCGCGGTGGATGGTGGTAGTCCCTGTGGCATTGAGAGCGGCGATCGCCAAGCTCATGGCAATTCGGTGGTCGGTGTGGCTATCGACGTCAGCCCCGACTAGAGCGGTGCCGCCTGTGATTTCTAACCCGTCGGGCATCTCGGTAATGGTGGCTCCCATCCGAATCAGCTGAGTGGCCATCACAGCAAGGCGATCGCTCTCTTTAACCCGCAGTTCTGAGGCATCGCGGATCACGGTGATGCCTGTTGCAAACACCGCAGCAACGGCCAAAATCGGAATTTCGTCAATCAAACGCGGAATTAAATCACCGCTGATTTCGCAGGCTTTTAATGGTGCACCGCCCCGGACGCGGACATCGGCCACGGGTTCACCGGCCACTTCTCGCACATTTTCTAAGCTGATATCGGCCTGCATCGCCGCCAAGGCATCCAGAATCCCGGTACGCGTGGGATTAATTCCCACATTTTGCACCAGCAAATTAGAACCAGGTACGATCGCCCCTGCCACCAACCAAAATGCTGCCGAGCTGATGTCTCCCGGCACCACCACGGGCTGACCGCGCAGCGTTGCAGGGCCGATCACCGTGGCGCTACAGGTCTCTGGATCGACCTCAATCTCTGCCCCAAATGCCCGCAGCATCCGTTCGCTGTGATCGCGAGACAGCGCCGGTTCGGTAACGGTAGTCTTGCCGTGGGTGAGCAGCCCCGCCAGCAAAATGCAAGATTTTACCTGGGCTGAGGCGATCGGCGACTGGTAGTGAATCGGTTTGAGCGCCCGTCCTTGTACCGCCAACGGTGCTAACTCTCCCGAACGGCTCCAAATACTCGCCCCCATTTGTTGCAGCGGTTGAATCACCCGCCGCATCGGTCGAGATCGAATGGAGCGATCGCCAGTCACCGTAAAAAATCGCTCCGGGTGCGAGGCCAAAATGCCCAACATGAGCCGAATTGTGGTGCCCGAATTGCCGACGTTTAGCACATCCCCCGGCTCCAGCAAATTGCCCAGGCCAATTCCCTCAACCCGCACCAATTCCGCATTCAAATCCGAAATTTTTGCTCCCATCGCCCGAAAACAGCCCGCCGTACTCACCGGATCTTCCCCCAGCAACAGCCCCTGAATTTGCGTTTCCCCCTGCGCCAACGCCCCCAGCATCAACGCCCGATGCGAAATCGACTTATCCCCCGGCACCCGAATCTCTCCTTGCAGCGACAAACCCGACATCGGCGGGCAAATCGTCAGGGAATGGTGATGTTCCGTCATCGTCAAGGTGATGGGAGCTGTCTGCATTGGGATAAATTGATAAAGGTCAAGAAGGAAGGATGAGGGATGAGGGATGAAGGATGAATTTAAATCGAGTCTTTGTCTCCGTTCTCAACTTTACTATCCAATTCCACCCTGTTTCCAATTCCTAATCTCTCCCCCCCACCCGTTTCCCATTCATCCCACTGCTGCGCAGAAGCAAGCTACATCCCTCATCCCTCATCCTTCATCCCTCATTCCCCATCCGTTTGCTTTTCGCTGATGGCGTTGGATCTGCCGCTTTGTTCAGAGATCTATCATTAGAGAGGGGGCTTTTGCGCTCTTATTCTCTTAGTTCTTAATTCCGGATGCTTATGGACTTTACCGCTGCCCTACCAACCTTTGTCGTCACCCTCCGAGAGGGCGTTGAAGCGGCTCTCGTGGTAGGAATTGTTTTAGCGTATTTGAATCAGGCTGGGCAGTCTCGCCTCAACCCGTGGGTTTACAGCGGCATTGGCGTTGGGATTGCCGGCAGTGGCTTGGTGGGAGTGGTGTTCAGCCGGGTGTTGGGCTGGCTGGGGCAGTCGGATGCGCGCTATGCCCCAGTGCTAAAGCAAGGGCTGGAGGCCGCCTTTGGGCTGGTGGCGATCGCCCTGCTGAGCTGGATGCTGGTGTGGATGACACGGCAGGCGCGATCGCTCAAGTCTGAGGTCGAAGGCGCAATTACGGCTCGCTTGCAGCAAGACAATGCCGGGTGGGGCGTGTTTGGGCTGGTGGCGATCGCGGTGCTGCGTGAAGGATTTGAAACAGTTTTATTTCTAGCGGCCAAATTTCAGCAAGGCTGGATGCCCGCCTTTGGCGCGGTGGCGGGCCTAGTTGGAGCGGTTGTTGTGGGGTTTTTACTATTTCGGTTGGGGATCAAAATCAACCTGCGCCGCTTCTTTCAGGTGATGGGCGTGCTGCTGCTGCTGATTGTATCGGGGCTAGTGATTTCGATGCTGCGCCATGTGGATGCGACAATTGTGGCGCTAATTCAGGTGAACCCAGAGTATGCCAACCTGTGTTCTGCCACTCAGCCGTCCTGCGTGCTGGGGCCACTGGTCTGGGATGCCAGCCAAGTGCTGCCTGATCAACAATTCCCCGGCATTTTGCTCAAAGCCCTATTTGGCTACACGCAAACGCTCTACCTAGTGCAGGCGATCGCCTATCTCGTGTTTCTCAGTGCCGTAGGCGGTGTCTACCTCAGCAGCATTACGGGCTGGACGTTAACTAAGTCTCCGGCGGAAGCCCCTACAGCATAAACCGCAGCAGCAGACTGGCAATGCCACCGACGACGCTGAGGAAGTTGCCACCGCCACCGCCGCCTCGCATGGCGCGACGGGTCTCTTCGTCAGCTTCTAACACTTGGTTGACCCCGGCCACAAATTGGACGGCGGCTTGGTGCCCCGGTTGGTTGAGCTGAGCCAGATACAGCTTTTCGGCTTCCTCTCCGTCGGCGATCGCCCCGGCTTCATCTCCCAGATGGAAACGACCAATGCCGCGCGCCAATAGAGCTTGGGCAAAGTCGGGTTTTAGCGCCAGAGCTTGGTTAAAGTAAGCGATCGCGCCTTCAAAGTTACCGTGGTCGAGTTCCGCCAATCCCCAAAGATATAGGTCTTGAGCCGCAATCACACCATCTGGAATCCCAATTGCCCCGCGCAGATTGGCTCCCGCTAGATTAGCGCCTGTTAAGTTCACACCAACTAGATATGCCTCACGCAGATCAGCACCGCTCAGGTTTGCGCCACTCAAATCAGCCCCGCTCAAGTTTGCATTCGACAGCACCGCCCCCATTAAGTTGGTGCCTCGCAGATTTGCTCTAGACAAATTTGCTCGATTTAAATTCGCCAAGCTCAGGTCTGCTCCAGTCAGGTCTACCCCTTGCAGGTTAGAAAAAACTAGCCCCGCACGGGTTAAGTCGCACTGCTGGCACTGGCGGCTAGACATTAACCGCTGAATATGTTCCAAGTTCTCCGCGTGGGCAGGGTTCACAAGCCCCACTGTTGCCATCACGGTTAGAACAGGAAGAATCCTGAGTTTCATGGAGCACCTCAAAAAGGACGGGCTGTTCACAAAGTCTACTTAGAAATTAAGCCAGTGGCATATTTTTTTTGGAGTTCTTTCATTTCGTGCAGGCCAACACCCCATGGCAATACCCTAGGCCAATAGCTCTGGTGTACGTTCGCACATTCTGAGTCGTAAAGTCATATTTCGCAAGTTGAGTGTCGTTTTTCTTTGAGAGTTCGCTTCGTAAATTGAGTGTCGTTTTTTTATCAATGGCGATCGCCCTCTTGGACTATCTAAGAGAATCGCCAATCCCGGTCTTCTACTACTGACAGGCAACTTTGAGTAGTTTTTGCTGGTTCATTGGCAAAGCATCAGCCGATTAGATGGATTAGGAAACGTTCGTTGGTTTGTCTCCTATGGACTGGTCATCGTTGTAGATTCACTAATGCGGTAATCTTCGGGGTCTTCGCCGATTTCGCCCACAAAGGAGAAGGAGCGAATTAGGTTGAAGATTTCGTGGGTCATGTCAACCAGGGTGAGGGTAGGGGGCAAGATGTTGGTTTGCAGAGCATCATGTTTGAGTTTGTCGAATTCGCGTTGCAGGTAGCGATCGCCTTCCGTTAGCTGATACTTCTCAAAGAAATCGCGTAGGGGGCTTCTCAGGTGGAGGGGGTGTGAGGTTTTCTCTGCCTTCTCAAGGGTGCGTTGTTCTTCAAAGCAGGTTTCGATGCTGTCGAAAATGCCGCGCATGAGATCGGGGTAACGACCGGAGAGGGCTAACAGCGCCAGGATGGCTTGCTGCACTTGGAGGCTGGGTTTGGTGCCACGGGTGCGGCAGACAATTTTGAATAGTTTGTAGACGTTGGTGAGACGTTTGAGGGTGCGGGGAGAGAGGTCTACCTGTGTGCAGCAAGCGAGGAGCAGGTTGAATTCTTGACGGCTGAATTCGCTGAATTTGGCTCCGCCGGTGGCGCTGTCTTGGATGACGACTTGGGAACGCAAGTAGCTTTCCAGGGTGTTTGCCATGATGGGACGCACCCGATATGGGAGCTGGATGATTTTTTCCAGGTAATCTATACCGGATGGGCGACCGCGTCGGGAGAGAACGCCTTCATAGAATTTTTCGAGGGCGCGGGTAATATAGCGCTCGTCAACAGCAAGGACGGCGATAAAAAGGGGAGTTTTGACCAGGAGTTGGACGGCTTCGAGAACTTGGACGACGCGATCGGGCGGGCAGCGATCGAGGTCGTCAATGTAGACGACCACACGGGCTGGCCCTCTCGGGAAAATCTCTTTTAGATCTTGCATCCTCTGTTTGAATTCTTCCGTAGTGACAGATCCGACTGAGGGGGGAAGGAGTCTGCGGCTGAGATCGGTTAAATCTTGTTTGACTTGATGCATCAGCCCTAGCTGCTTATCGTAAGTGCCTGCTTGAATGCGGCTCATTACGTAGTCCGCTAGAGAAGCCGGAATATTTTCAGGCAGTTCTTTTTCAACTGTTTGAATGTCAATTTGCAACTGTTGCTTAGCAGATTCGAGGTTTTGAATCTCACCTTCTAAAGCAGCCGTAGATTGTTGCGGATCTTGAGCCGGATTGTTTTTTAGCCACTCCTTGGTTTTTTTCTCTACAAACCGTTGGGAATCAATTTCGATTTGGTTTTCGTAATCTTGAAGGGCTTGTTTAGCCTGTTCGTGCCACTTTTGGGCAGAGCGCCAGAGCTTTTGTGCCATCGCGATCGCAGGAAGCAGCGGTGTGATCAAAGCTACGATTTGTGGTACTAGGGCAGAGGGGTTGAAGTGTGCAACCAGAATGGGGACAAGAACTGACGCGATCGCAAACAGTGCAAAAACGAGCAAGAAGGTTAGGTTGGTGCGGCTCCATTGCTTAATGGACTGCCGAGAAAAGTGGAAGGAAGTCTCCTTTTCATCACCCTCTAGAACTTGTTCATCACCCTCTAGAACTTTGGCAACGGCTTCTCGCAGTTCTATACCAAAGGTTTGCAAGTCATCTACATCTACATCCTGAGGCAATTTCTCGATGATTTGTTGCTGTAAATCTCTAAAAGCGTCTTGCCCTAAACGCTTCCTGAGCACTAATCCTGAAACACCCAACGTGTTCTGAATTGCTGCTGCAAGCTCGTTTCTAGGGACTTTCTGGAGTTCCTGAGCGAGTCCCGCCTGGTACTTCTGATAAGCCGCTTCCAAGTTCTGCGTTTCCTGTTCTAGGGCATTGCGTTTTTCAGCGATCGTGGCTTCTGTGTTTTGAAGCTCAGCTCGTTTTTGGTTGAGCTGTTCCAGAGACTCTGCTTTTGTTTCTCTAGCTTTGCCCCAGATCAAATTTTCTGCGGTTTCGCGTGTGACTTGCACTCCATTAATCTGTTTAAGCTGGTCTAGGTCTTCGAGTTTGAGCACTTGTTGCAGGAAATAGTTGCGGTCTTCTTCGCTAGATTTGTAGAGTACCTGCCAAATTCCGGCATAACTAGAGTTTTCGACATAGGGATCAATTCCTTCTTTGTCAAAAAAGGCTCGGAGTTCTAGCTCTAGGGTAATTTGGCGGTTTAGCTCAAAAAAGATGGTCTGCATCAAGCTAGCCCAGAGGTCAGATTTGGCAAACGTCCAGGCGTCGAATTTGATTTGGTAAATGTGACCGACGTAGGGGGAAAGTTTTTCGTTTTTGGGGTCGGGGTTCCAGGCTTCAGTTGCGGTAATTGAACGGCTCCGCACCTCGGTCATGTGGGTTTGCATTAGGTGCATAATGTAAGATTTGCCTCCCCCCCAACCGCCCAGAATGCCTACCGTCATGGGTGGTTCTAGGTCGCGCATCAGCAGCAAGTCAGCGAGGGCGTTGACTTCATCCTGGAGGTTGAGGAAGTCTTTGTCTTGGGCAGATTCGTTGCGGAGGCTGCCGCCCTGGAGGGCATCGCGGTAGCCTCTGGCGAGGAGATAGAGGGCGCGATCCCAGAGGTCATCGCTGATGGGGCGACCAGCAAATCGCTCGCGGTCAACCTCGCGATTGATCCGCATGGGCAGATGGATAGCGAGGGCGACGAGAATTTGCGGGCGCTCGATTGCTTCCTTGACGTGTTCAGCCATGTCGAGGATCTCTGGCAGAATTTCTGGCACTTCCACCGCCAGGTTGCTCAGTTGTTCGATGCGTTTAATGCGGTTTTGGTTTTCGAGGGTTTGAGCCTCACCTCGAATTTCGAGGGTTTGAGCAGATGTTTTAGCCTCACCTCGAAACTCAGGAAATCTACAGGCTAGGGCGACAAATGCCTTAACTCTGTAATAGGGATCGAGGATTTCTCGGATGATGTCGGCAGCTTCGAGGCGCTGGCGATCGAGTAAATGAGGTATCAGATCCTGGAAGTATTGGGCTTTGAGGTAGGAATTGCTCAGCCCTCGAATGGTTCCCAGTGCTTCGGTTTGATAGCTTGCCCCAATCGGGTAGCGGGTAATTTCAACCAGGGCTTCGGTTTTACGATACGGGCCTTCAATGGTTTTGAGAGTAGTGTCTAGTTCGTCTCTTTTCTTAAGCAGTTCGTCTCGTTCTTCAAGGTTGCTTGAGTTCTGGACTTGAGTATGGAGTTTGTTTAGTAAAGCAGCCTGAACTTTGATGTTGAGAAGAGCACGATAGTCATCGCCTCTGCACTCTTCAAGAAATCGGTCAATGGCTTCTGGAAAATAAGGGGCACATACGCTCAGGACTTGAGCTTGGTATCCCAGGTCTTTGAATCGCAAGTTAAACTCAGGAATATAGTTCCGATTCTGATCTGATAAATGGGTCAATGCTGGAGCCACTTGACTAAGAATATTGGCGGCTTCTTTCTCGTAAGAAAAACCTTGTTGCTGATGGCTCTCGAGCAATACAGTCAGCTTATAGATTTTGTCGATTAGTAATGAGATCTCTACTGGTTTCTGAAGTTGTGGCGTTAGAACTTCTTCAGATTCTTTTGGGGGGAATGATTGGTTCAATCCAGAGTCTATTGATGCAGTACTGAGAGCAGTTGCTACTGAGCGCAAGATTCTGGCTATTAGTTTTGGCTCAGTGATGACTTTAGTTTGTAACTCAGGGGTGGGGGTGTCGTTTGATGGCTCCGTATTGTTTTCTTCGAGTAGGTTCAACACTTCTTGCAACTCTTGAAATGGGAGAAAAGGAATCAGGTTTTCTAGAGCCGTCGTTTGGTGGCGGGATGTCTTGATGGATTGGGTAATGAGTTTCAGGGCTTCTGGCAACTGCTCAGTCGGTAAATAGGGCACTATGTTGCCCAACGCTTCAGCGCGATAGGCATCTTGGGTAAAGGCATCCTGAATCTGGCGCAGGGCATTGGGGAGTAACCCTAACGAAAGGCGGGGTACTAGGGCACTGAGAAATTTAGTTTTATCGGCATCTTGGGGCAACGCTTTAACAATTTCTAGCGCGACAGAGTGCTTGTCGCTGGGAAATTGGACGGCTAGTGCTTCTGTAAACCGAATGGCTGGAGATATGAGTGCCCTACCAGCCGCTTCTTTAGCTCCCCCTGGTGTTGCCTTTAAGAGTTGAGGTAGATAGTCTTGGGGCAACTGGGGGGCGACCTCCGCTAGGACTTCGGCACGGTCAGATTCAGACTGAATGGACTGGGCTGCGCTCAACGCCTGTTGCAACAGTTGCGGTTCGGTTTCGGGCAACAGGAGCGCGATCACAACTAGGACAGTGGCACGGGCAAATTCATCCTGAATGGACTGGGCAGCGCTCAACGCCTGTTGCCACACCTGGAGGCGTTCGGTTTCGGGCAACTGGGGCGCAATCACGGATAGGGCAGCGGCACGGGATCCATCCTGAATGGACTGGGCAGCGCTCAACGCCTGTTGCCACACCTGGAGGCGTTCGGGTTCGGGCAACTGGGGCGCAATCACGGCTAGGGCAGTGGCACGGAAAGATTCATTCTGAATGGCCAGGGCAGCGCTCAACGCCTGTTGCAACAGTTGCGGTTCGGTTTCGGGCAACTGGGGCGCGATCGCGGATAGGGCAGTGGCACGGGCAAATTCATTCTGAATGGCCAGGGCAGCGCTCAACGCCTGTTCCAACACCTGGAGGTGTTCGGTTTCGGGCAACCGGGGCGCGATCGCGGATAGGGCGCGGGCACGGGCAAATTCATCCTGAATGGCCAGGGCAGCGCTCAACGCCTGTTGCAACAGTTGCGGTTCGGTTTCGGGCAACTGGGGCGCGATCGCCGCTAGGGCACGGGCACGGGAAGATTCATCCTGAATGGACTGGGCAGCGCTCAACGCCTGTTCCAACACCTTGAGGCGTTCGGTTGCTGGCAACTGGGGGGCGATCGCGGCTAGGGCAGTGACACGGTCAGATTCATCCTGAATGGACTGGGCAGCGCTCAACGCCTGTTCCCACACCTTGATGCGTTCGGTTGCTGGCAACTGGGGTGCGATCGCCGCTAGGGCTTTGGCACGGTATTCTTCATTCTGAATGGCCTGGGCAGTGCTCAACGCCCGTTCCAACAGTTGCGGTTCGGTTGCTGGCAACTGGTGCGCGATCGCCGCTAGGGTTTTGGCACGGTCAGATTCATCGTCAATAGCCAGGGCAGCGGATAGCGCCTGTTGCAACACCTCAGATCCTGACGGCAACAACTGAGACGCCAACTCCACCAACGCCTCTACTTTTTCAGAGGCGTCGGCAATTTGGTCAATTTCAGCTAGCCGCTCCGATACTGAGTCATTTGAGCGAACGGGGGCTGTATCGTCACTCATGTTAGTTGTCCTAAATTAAAGGCGAGAAGCAGGGAGAAGGCAGCCAGGAGAGTATGGGCTGATGATTAATCTCTGATGGCTTAACTATGGCATCTTTCATGAACACCGACTTTAAGCCACAGTCAAATTGCTTTATAGCCACTCAAACAACTCTAATGAGTTCCCTTCCAAAATTGCGTCCACAAATTGCCACTTTAGTTGAGTATAAGCGTTTAACTTCTCCAAAGAATTAAACAGCGATGAGCCATCTCGCCCAGCACCACTTTCCCTGGATCATTCGCAAATTTCATGTCGTATCCTCTAGCCGTTTCAAGGTAGTTGTCAACATTAATCTGCGAAGTTATGGCCGAAATGCCAAAAACGGCAAAGACGACATCAATTTACTCATCGCAACATCTAATGTGCGAACGTACAATAGCTCTGGCCGATCTGCTGTCCCAGTGCGATCGCTAGCCCCCGCACCCAACTGTCAGAACATTGACCGCTTCACCTTTACAGGCAAAGGTTCTGGCTCAGCTAACTCTTTAAATGTGATCAGCCGTTCGTAGCGATTGCTGCCATCGTCATCTTTCCCAACGACCCGAGAAAACCAAATGGCCGGATCAAACTTATTGGAGGGCGATCGCCGCATATACCGATGGCCGCGCCAGCTAATGGTCGCGATGCCATCGTCGTCCGTCTGAATCACCGTGGCATCAATTTCGCTCCAGTCAAACCTGGCAAATTCTGCTAGGGCACGCACATACCCAGGGGCAGGCGATCGCGCTTCCACTGCGGCGACTAGGCGTTCTAATAGTGCTGTCTGTTGCCCTAAGATGTCCATCATCAGCTGAAATTGTTCGTCGGTCATGGTCTGCAATCCTCTGATTGTGCGTCTACGCTCAGGGTTCCCAGTAGGCGGACGGGGTAGGCGCTGGTGCAGGCATTGAATCAGTCGGCTGCGCGTTTTCTAATCTTTAGTTCATCTAAAGTTAAGCCCGGTTTCTGCAATGCCTCTTTAATATAAGAGTGGCGATCGCAAGCGAATGCAGCTTTGAATATCGTTTTTTAGCCCTCTAGGGTTTGAATCATAAGGAGGGAACATGTCTGGTCTAGATCCCACGATAGATTTAAGCCACAAACTGGCGCTCGATCGGGACTGTATGACCCTATCGCGCCATGTGTTGCAGCAATTCCAGGGATTTT
>Ga0209591_10010022_pt1 | contig 10209 bp, 3 predicted proteins | sample MAT01_FD_187207 | JGI IMG/M metagenome (GOLD analysis project Ga0209591, IMG submission 187207) | Freshwater microbial communities from Lake Fryxell liftoff mats and glacier meltwater in Antarctica - MAT-01 (SPAdes) (version 2) | ecosystem: Environmental > Aquatic > Freshwater > Ice > Liftoff...
CAGCACCACGCCCATGGCGGCCGCGCCCACGGCGTTGGGCACGAGAAAGGCTGCGTACCCGGCCCACCCGAAGTCTCGGATGAGCAAGAGCGGAAGGAACATCCCGATGACCCACGTCCACGAGCAGGCGAGATAGAACGCCCAACCTACAGAGCCAAGCCCGGCCGATCGGTTCGAGCCTTCCACGCGCTCAGTTCCCGACCTTCCGCACATCGCCCCGTTTGGCCTTCTGATGCGTGGTCGGTGTCAGGTGGAAGGTGGCGGTGCATGCGCCCACGCGGCGCTCTTTGGCAGCGAGCCGCGCGAGAACCGAGTCTTTATTGCGTTTTTTGCCAAGCGCGGCGGGGAGCATCGGCTGCTGCACGACCTCGATATCAAGGGTCGCGTTGAACTCTTTGCCCAGTTTTACCAACGCCAAGATTTCTTCACGCGGCTTTATTTTGTACAAGGCGGGCCCGAAGCACGGCCGCAGAAACTTGTAAGAAAGTTCCTTGCACACGAGTGTGTAGTCGCCGCCCGTGATCCCCATGATGTACATGCCGCCCGCGATCTCGCTGTTCGCCAGCAGCGCTGCGCCGGCCATCGCGTTATACCAGTTCCGATTAAACCTTCGGAAAGGCAACTCCGCCGTGAAGGTGTCGGATTCGACCTTCTTCATGCGGATGCCGCTGCGGAACGCGTACGGCAGCCACACCAGCGAACACACCCGGTGCCAGAAGTGGCTCCGGGTCGACAACTTTGCAATAAAGGATTCGACCCGGTCGAAGAAGGACAAGCCCACGGCTGGTTTGCCGGAAACGACGGGCGCATCTGTCTGAATCGTCGCCTCGTCGAGCGAAAAGTCGGCCGACGGCCTCGAAACGCCGTCGGAGTTCATGCCCGAGTTGGAAGTGGTTGGGGTTGGCACGGTGCGGAGGGGATGGTACGGTCCAAGTTCGCCCCGTGCCGCACCATCGGCACGCTGCTATCTTCATGCCAAGCACGTGACTCTCTTCGATCTCCTTTACGTCCCGTTGGCCGTTGCAACCTCGCCGTGGTGGATGGGGAAACGGCGGTCCGGGTGGCGTGAGCGATTCGGCCATGTCGAACCGCTCCGGGCGGATGTCCGAAAGCGCATTCTCATCCACGCCGTTTCCGTCGGCGAGGTCAGTGCACTCCGCGGCTTGGTCCCGCTTTTGGCCCCGCACTTTGACGTCGTTGTCTCTGCCACCACCGATACGGGGTTGGCCCGGGCCCAATCGCTCTTTGGGGCTTCCCACGCTGTCCGCCGCTACCCGCTCGATTTTTCGACCTCGGTAGATCGCTTTCTGGACCTCGTCAGGCCTGATGCCGTCGCCCTGATGGAACTCGAAGTCTGGCCGAACTTCGTCGCCCGCTGTCATCGCCGCGGCATCCCGGTGGCTGTCATCAACGGTCGGCTTAGCCCACGCTCCTTCAAGGGCTACTCAAGGATCCGCCCCGTCATTTCCCCGAGTTTTCGCCGGCTCGCGTTTGCGGCAGTTCAAGATTCCAACTACGCCGAGCGTTTCCGATCGCTGGGTGTCTCTGATTCGCTCCTGCACATCACCGGCTCCATGAAGTGGGATGCCGCCCAGATCGCGGATGATGTGGTCGGCGCGGACAGGCTCGCCGCGGAACTGGGGATTGATCGGTCCATGCCGCTCATTGTCGCGGGAAGTACGGGTCCGCTGGAGGCTCGTGGCGCACCGATCGGCCACGACGACCGGTCCGGGCGGCCGCCTTGGTGCGAGGAAGCCCTCATGCATGCCGCGTGTCCGAAGGGGGTGCAGTTGCTGTGCGCCCCCCGCAAGCCGGAGCGATTCGGCGAGGCGGCGCGGGCGTTGCCCGGCTGTGTCCGGCGCTCCGCCGGGCCTTGCCCGCCCAGCACACGGACCAACGACCGTTTCTTGCTTGATTCCATCGGCGAACTTCGGGCGGCCTACAGCCTGGCGGATATCGCGATCGTCGGCCGGAGTTTTGGTGCGTTGCATGGCTCAGACCCCATTGAACCCGTTACTTTGGGCAAGCCCACCCTCATCGGACCCCGCTTCGGCGACTTTGAGGGAACGGTGGGGCCGCTCGTCGCGGCTGGGGGTCTTGCGATTGTTACGGCCGATCGTCTGCACCAAAATCTGGTAGACCTGTTGGCGTCGCCCGCCCGTGGCACTGAAATGGCCCGAGCCGGACGAGAATGTGTTCGTAAGGAAATGGGTGCAAGCGCTCGGCACGCTGCGCTTGTCCATGGCCTTGTCGAACGATCTGGGTAGAGGAACTGGGGAAAGAGGGGCATTCGGCGAAACGCCCACTGCCCGTCACTAAGGATCCGTTTGGGTACGGCTGCCGTATAGCGCACGGCATCCAAACTTGAACATGGGCCAGATTTCCGCCATGATGGTGGCCTGAGGCACTGAAAGGCCCCGTCGGCGGTCGTAGGCTTGCACCCCGCAGGTGTGGGGTGAAGGTTCTGGATGATGGTGGTTGCACGGGTGAATCCTCGTAACGACCGCCGCACCCGCCCTTGGCCTGTTCTGAAGTTGGGTTGCTGGCTCTATCGATGCTCGTTTGTTCTTTGACGTCGCCTCGCTCGATTGGGATTTCTGAGGCGTCTGGGAGTTTTGCCGATGCAGAAGAATCGTCTGGGACGGATCTCCGCGGAATTTTTCGCCCGCGCGCTCGGGAAGCGCAACAACGCCGCTTCACGGGCCTTCGAGAACCTCGAAGCGCGTCAGATGCTTTCCGCCGAACTTCCCGCCGGTTCCGAATGGGTCGATTGGGGCAGCGGTCGAGTCGCAGCCGTGGCCGATCAATACCTCGTGACGTTCGACAATTACCTCGGCAACGCACAGGCCGAACTTCGGGCCAGGGAAGTTGCCACTCGCCTGGGAGTCGTGGCCGAGAATGTCAAATCGATCGGGCGCGGCGGGTGGGCCAGTTTCACGACGGCCGGAACCGTCTCCAAAGCGGCGGTCGAGCGGCTGAGCCGCGAAATGGATGGGCTTGCCTGGGTCGAGCCCGATCTCGTTCAAGAAGTTTCACGCGTCCCGAACGACCCCCGTTTGGGCGAACTCTGGCACCTTGAGAACACGGGTCAGTTTGTTTCCAACGGCGGGGCTGGAGGCAATTTAGGGACAATCGGCGCCGACGTCTCGGCCAGAGAAGCCTGGGACATCACCATCGGCTCGCGCAGCGTGGTCATCGCCGTCATAGACACCGGCGTCGACGTGAGCCACCCCGACCTCGCGGCCAATATCTGGCGGAACCCGGGCGAGATCGCCGGGAACGGGATCGACGACGACGGGAACGGCTTTACGGACGACATCAACGGCTTCGACTTCGGGACGCTCAGTTCGACCATGACCGACCAAGTCGGACACGGCACGGGCGTCGCGAGCGTGATCGGTGCCGTTGGCAACGACAACTTCGGCATCACCGGCATCAATTGGAACGTCTCGATCATGGCCCTCAAGATCGCGGACGCCAACGGCGGTCTCTCGACGGGTGCCATCATCGGCGCCCACGACTACGCGACCATGATGCGCACGGACTTCGGCATCAATGTCGTCGCGAGCAACAACAGTTACGGCCTTGTCGCCGGTGATTTCTATGAGGACCAGCAGGAAGGCTTCGAGGGAGAACGGGCCGCGATCGCCCGGTTCGTGGCCAGCGGGGCCACCTTCGTGGCGGCCGCAGGAAACGACGCACTCGACAATGATCAGAACTTCAGTTCCTTTCCCGCGAGTTACAATATTCCCGGGGTGATCTCCGTCGCCGCCACTGATAACAACGACGGCCTTGCCGGCTTCAGTAGTTTCGGGGCCCAAACGGTGGATGTGGCCGCGCCGGGCGTCAACATGCTCCTCGCCTCGCCGGGCGGCGGGTACGTTGTTGCAAGCGGTACCAGTTTCGCCGCTCCCCTTGTTGCCGGAATTGTCGGGCTCATCAAGAGCGTCAAGCCCAATGCCTCGGCCGTTGAAATCCGCGAGGCTCTCATCAACAGTTCCGATCCCCTGCCCGCGCTCCAAGGGCTGGTCCGCTCGGGCGGTCGGGTGAACGCGGCCGCCGCCATTCGGACGATCACGACCGCCGGCCCCACCATCCGCGCAATCACGCCCGGCCCCGTCGCGGGCCAACTCAACCCTGCCACCAACCAGCCCTACTCGTCCATCACCATCCAGTTCACCAAGGACATCGGGGAGGCGTTCCTTTCGACCTCGGCCGTCAGCCTCATCGGTGACGTCAGCATCCCGATCGCGTCCGTGACGCGCTCCCCGACCGACGCCCGTACCGTGGTGATCGCGCTTAACCTCAATGGCTTCTCGCAGCAGCGGCTGCCCATCGACACCTACACACTCACGCTGGCCGCGTCGGGCTTCCGCGACACCTCCGGCAACTTCCTCAACGGCAATACCAGCGGCGGCACCGACGAAACCTACGACTTCCGCATCATCGCCTCTACCGGCGACAACGAACCCAACGACACGTTGGTGCAGGCCACGCCCGTGACCTTTGACGCCAACAGCCAGGCACGCTTCACCGGTGTCACGCTCGGCAACGGCGTCTTTGCGAACCTCGACGTCGACCTTTACGGCATCACCGTTCCGCGGGGTGGCCTCATCACCGCCGAGACCTTTGCGGCGCGGCTTCCCAGCCCCTCAACGCTCGACACCTACCTGCGGCTGTTTGACGCCAACGGCATCGAGATCGCCGCGAACGACCAAGCCAGCGGGCGCGACTCGTTCATCGACTTCTTCGTCAATACGGGCGGCACGTACTATGTCGGAGTCTCCGGCTTCGGCAACCGTGACTACGTCCCCGCGACCGGTGGCTCGGGCCGCAGCCAGAGCCTCGGGACGTACGACCTCGCCCTCACCGTCCAACTCGCCAACGACGATGTGGTGACGATCAACAGTGACAGCGACACGGGCCTCCCCCGGCGCGTGCCGGCCGCCGAGAATCAGACGCAGGGCATCACCACCAGCACCATCGTGGTCAACGACACGCGGCAGATCCTCGACGTCGATGTGCGTCTCAACATCACGCACACATTCGTTTCCGACCTCCGCATCAGCCTCATCGGTCCCAACAATGTCGAGATCATCCTCGTCAACCGGCGGGGCGGATCGGGCGACAACTTCGGCACGTTCAACGGTTCAGGCAACTCTGTCCTCCCGACCGTCTTTGACGACGAAGGCCCCCTCGCGGCTGCATCCGGCTTTGCACCCTTCACCGCGGGTAACTACACCCCCGAGGCGTCACTCGGAACCTTCGACGGCTTGCCGGGCAACGGCCTCTGGACCCTCCGCATTAACGACACCACCGCCCTCAACAGCGGATTCTTGATCGATTGGTCGCTCGACTTTACCTTCCAGAACGACATTTTTGGCCCGTTTGAATCCAACGACACGTTCGCGACCGCAAAGAACCTCCAAGAAATAAATGGCTTCGGAACCGCAGAGCGAACCGCCTTCCTTGGCGACGGCGGCTTCGGCAGTTTCGATCGCGACCTCTTCAAAGTGACGGCCAATGCCGGGTCCACCCTTACCGCGGTCGCCACTCCGACCGGAGCACTCAACACCGCCATCCGCGTCTTCGACTCAACGTTCGTCGAGATCCTGCTCGCCAACCCGGCCGCTTCCACAACCGCCCGCATCGAGAACTTTGTCTTCGCCAACAGCGGCGTCTACTACATCGCCGTTACCGACGGTGCCAACATCGCCTATGACGCGCAGGCGGTTAACAACGGCACCGATGTTGCCGCGGTGAGCACGGGCACCTACACGCTTGATATCGTCCTCACGCCCGGCGTCTCCGATGGTGCGACCATCCTCACCGGCGACTCTGTCGAAGTCGGTCTCAACACCACCGCGAGTTTCGGGGCGCCCCGCGGCACCGACACGTTCGGCCTCCGCTTCAACGGCATCGAGTTTCTCTCCGCCGCTTCGCTCAATGCTCAGTTCTTTGGCGGCGTTGCCAGCGGGTATGACTTTGTCAACTCCGGCGGCGACCCCCAGATCGCCTACACCCTGACCGTCGCCAGCGACACCTACAACAATCGGGTCTCCGCGCTCGGCTTCTTCCGCGGCCTGCAGATTGAGAAAACCTTCTCCTTCGGCATCGCCGACGGCTTTGTCGCGGTCGACGTCTTCCTTACCAACACCGGGGCCGATGCCGTTACCGGCCTGGGCTGGATGGAAGGCTTCAACCCCGATCCGGGCATCGCGTTGGGCGAGGGCCAGCGTGCCACCCGCAACGATGTTGATGATCAGGGCAAGTTCGCCGTTGCCCGCTACATCAACAATCAGTTCTCAACCGGCCTCACCATCGCCCTCGGCACGGCCGGCGGTGAAACCCGCTCCAAGGCCACCATCGTTTCCGGGAACGCAACGCCGCGCGATCCGTCGGGCCTCATCGGCTCCCCCATCAACGATCCCAATGGTGCTTCGGGCGACGACGCCCTCGCCCTTTCCTTCGACCTCGGAACCTTGGCGGCGGGCGGGGCCACCAGTTTCCGCTACTTCATCTTCTTCGGCACCAATCCCACGGCCGTCACCACCAACATCGATGCCCTCAACAGCGGCACCGGAACTGGCCATCTTGCCTCTAATTCCGCCAACCCCGCCACCGAAGCCTTGCAGACCGCCGTCGGCGACCCGACGACGACCGCCCCCATCCTTCCCTACCGCCAGTTCTTCTCCGAAGGCTTCATCGGCAACCAGATCTTTACGTTCCTTCCCATCGCCAATCCCAACGCCCAAGCGACCCGCGTGGTGGTCATCGCCCGCTATGAAACCGGCGTCCGCGACCAGGTGGTGGGAGATCTCACGATCGCGGGCAACAGCCGCAGCGGCCTCACCCTCATCACGCCCGAAATCTTCGCTGCCGGCGGAGCGCTCATCCGCACGAACGCACCCTACGCCCTCGAGATCCGCTCTGAGCGGCCTGTCGCCTCCACCTTCAGCCACTACGACCTCGCCCTTCTCGACGGCTTCCGCGCTGCCGTGGGCGAATCCTTCACCACCCAGATCTCCAGCGGCTGGACGTTTGGTCAGGTCACCAAGGGACAGGGCCACTTTGACTTCCTCACGTTCTACAACCCCAACAACGACGTCTCGAACGTGACTGCCACCTTCTACGGCGCCAGCGGAGGCACTCCCTACAGCGTCACCCGCAGCCTCGCGGCCTTCCGCCGCGGCGGGATCAATATCAATCAAGACGGCGACATGCAGGGGCTTCTGGACGGCGAGTACGGCGTCGTCATCACGGGCCTGAATGAGTTCGTCGCGTCCGCAACCCGGTACGACACGATTGCCCGCACGGCCGACGGCCTCATCGGCAACATCGGCAACGGCACGCTCAATGGTGTGGTCGCCGAGGGTCAACTGGGCCTCAACGGCACCACCGAACGCTTGGGCGTCCTGAACTCCGGCTCGACGGCCGCCACCGTGCTCTTCTCGTTCATCTTCAGCAACGGCAGCGCCTATCGCACGTCCCTCAGTGTCCCCGCCAGTAGCAACGCCTCACTCAACGTCGAGGAACTCCCGAACTTCCCCGCCGGCCTTATTTACGGCCTCTTCTACGAATCCAACGTACCGGTCTCGCTCACGGTCGATCATTCGGCGTACAACGACTCGGTTGCCTCCGGCACGTCGGATCAGGCGTACTCCTACTGGGGCTTCGGCGAAGGCTTCCGCCCCGGCGACACCGAGAACCACCCGGGCGTCACCGACTACCTCCGCCTCTACAACCCGTCCAACACCGAAGTCACCGTCGAGATCCGCATCGTCTACGACGGCATCCCCGGCAGCGAGACCTTCCGCCGCACTCTCGCCGCCCGCCGCGTCACCGAGTTCAACGTCGATCAGTTCATCACCGGCAGCCGCCGGGCCACCTCGCAGTACTACGGCACCACGGTCAAATCGCCGGCGCCCATTGTCGCGTATATGGGACACTTTGATCGTCTCTTCCCCGGTGCATTCGGCACGATCGGTACCCCGCTGGGCCTTAAGTCGCCGGTCGCCTGATCCGGAAATTCAACGTTGTTGATCCTCAATGCCCCGGCCTCGCGCTGGGGCATTTTTTTCGTTGCACCCGCGCTGCAAGAACCAGAATGGTGTGCCCCGCGCGTTCCACTCACCTAGAATCGCGCCGACCTTTGAGGGCGTAGCTCAGTTGGTAGAGCAGCGGACTTTTAATCCGCGGGTCGAGGGTTCGAGTCCCTCCGCCCTCATTTTTCCGAAACGTTCCGTGCGGATCGGCCCCACGCCCTGATCGCTGATGCAGTCCCGGCGACTCTTCCCTTTAGGTACAGCCTTTGCCCCAAGTTCTGCACGCGATCTGGTCCGATTCCGCCCTGCTGTTCTGGGCCGAAGATTCGGAAACTCATTCCGATGCGAGCCCAGGATCCGCTGCTGCGGGCCCGATGCGCCACCCGGCAGCGGCCGCCCCGGCCCGGCTTGCCATCGCCCGCATCTTGGCGGCAGCGTCCATCTCGGTTCAGCCCGCCGTGCTTGAACTGCGTCTGCCCGCGCGCGACGGCCGCCCGCTCCCAAGCGCCGAGTTCGGTGCCATCACCGGCACCACCGCCGATCCGGACGCCGTGCCCGCGGCTCTCATCGGTTTCTCGGTCCCGGCGCTACGGATCGAGCCCGAGAACGCAATGGCCGTGATCGGTGCCCTTGTGGAAGCCGCGGACGCTCTCGATATACCCCCCGAAGAAGCCTGGATCCCGGGTGCTTCCTTCGCCTATTTCGCCGAATGTTCGCGCCTTGTGCGCCACGTCGTTGCCCAGCAGCGATTCGTCCCCATGCTCGTTCAAACTGTCGGGGGTGATCTGCGGGCCGCTTGGTATCCGTGGATGAGCGACGACGCCATGGCCTCGCGCGTGGCTCGCTTGGTCGAGGCCATGCCCGGCTCGGCTCGGGCCGCCGTCGACCGCACGAACCACGAAGCCTGGGCCATCACCGAAGATTTTCTTGGCGCGATGATCGATCAATCGTGCCGCAAAGTCCTCATCCGCGAGGATTTCGCCACTTCCATCGAGGGCCGCGACGCCGCGACCGATCTGCACGTGGCTTGGTTGGGTGGCCTTCTGGGGATCGGCACCGCGCTCCCGCCGTCCCCCGGTCTCCGGCAAGAACTCGCGAAGCGCGTCCGTGGGTGGGTTGGTGTGCTCGAGGAACGCGGGGCCAGTTCGGCGTGGAGGCTCTTCCTGCGTGTCAACGAGCCCGCGCTCATCACGCTCAAGCCCGATGAATCGCCCGACCCCGCCGCCCCGGTGTGGTCGCTCTCTTTCCACATGCAGAGCGTTGAAAAGCCGGACCTCATCCTCGATGCCGAGGACCTCTGGGCCGTGACCGGCGACTCCATCACACTTCAGGGCCGCCGTCTCGACCGTCCGCAGGAACTCCTTTTGGGAGAACTCGGCCGGGCCATGCGCTTCTACAAGCGACTGGAAGCGGCGCTGGATGAACGTGAACCCTCGGACCTTGCGCTCAACACCCGCCAGGCCTACGAGTTTCTCCGCGAAGTGAGGCCCATCCTGCTCGAGCAGGGCTTCGGTGTTCAGGCTCCCGATTGGTGGGACTCTCCCTCCGCCCGCGTCGGTGCCAAACTCAAACTCGAGTCCGAAGGCCCCAGCCCGCTCGATCTTTCGTCCGGCGGCCTCAGTCCCGCCACGGGCTCCAAACTCGGCGTTACGGCCCTCGTCAACTACACCTGGGAAATCGCGGTGGGCGATGCCACGCTCTCTCTCGTCGAGTTCGAACAACTCGCGAGCCGGAAGGTTCCGCTCGTACGCGTTAACGGTCGCTGGGTCGAGATCCGTCCTGAGGACGTGCAGGCCGCCATCCGCTTCATCCGTGAGAACCCCGGCGGTCGCATCAAGATCGCCGACGCCCTGCGACTGGCCTACGGCTCTGATCTCCGCCAGACCGGCATCCCGGTGGTCGGTATGGAGGCCACCGGCTGGATGGCCGCTTTCCTTTCCAGCGAATCCAGCAGCCAGCAGATCACCATTATCGAGACCCCGACGACCTTCCGCGGCACGCTCCGCCCCTATCAGGTCCGTGGCGTCTCGTGGCTTATCTTCCAAGAACGCCTCGGCTTCGGTGTGTGTCTCGCCGACGACATGGGCCTGGGCAAGACCGTTCAGTTGCTTGCCCTCCTCGCGTGGGAACGCGAACACAGCCACGGCAATCCCGTTCTGCCGAC
>Ga0209591_10010026_pt1 | contig 10208 bp, 9 predicted proteins | sample MAT01_FD_187207 | JGI IMG/M metagenome (GOLD analysis project Ga0209591, IMG submission 187207) | Freshwater microbial communities from Lake Fryxell liftoff mats and glacier meltwater in Antarctica - MAT-01 (SPAdes) (version 2) | ecosystem: Environmental > Aquatic > Freshwater > Ice > Liftoff...
GCTGTTGCAAGCCTACGGATTTTCTGCCACTGTGTTTTTGGTAGCCGAACGGGTTGGAAAGTCCAATCAATGGGATGAAATTTATGGCGAATCTGTGCCCTTGATGGATTGGGTTCAGATTCGTCAACTGCAAGCGCAAGGCATTGAATTTGGTTCTCATAGCACAACCCATCGTCCCCTAACTGCCCTCTCAGTGCCAGAGGGTTTTGTCACTCAGTTACCACTAGAACGTGACAGAGCAACATGGCAGGAGTAGGGGTAGATCGCCCGGTTTGCTAAACAGCTAAAAGGGCGATCGCTTACCTTGCTACCCGCTCCTCAAATCGTCTGCCCTTTGGAGTAAGAAAACCTTGATTGATCTGATGAATCAACAACAGTTCTAAAGCCCATACTGTTCACACAGCGATCGCAGCTTAGTAATCAATCGGTTTTGTAGGCTCTCCGGCGCAACAATCTTGCAGTCTTCACCGTAGGGCAGAATTTCCCGAAAGAACCAGAAGGTATTCGAGAGCGATCGCACCACTCGGCGAGTATTAGGTGGCTCTGTGATCCATTCATTCAAAATGTCTTCTGGTCGAGATTGATAGGCAAACGCCAAGCCACCCATAATCTGCATTTCTGCATTGATCGTGTCTAAGCCAGATCGCCATTTTCCACGAACCGATGAAAGGGCTGCTTCGGGAATGCGATCGAGCCGCAAAGTCCAATTGTGCTGCAATTCTGGTAAATCCTGGTTACCCTCGGTTTCTTCACACCAGCATTCTAGATACTGTCGCTTTTCTCGAAAAGTAATTCTGGCATAGTGAATGGTAAATACCCACGGGTGGTCGGCAGCATCTCGATAGGTCAACCGGAACGGCTCATGACGGCGGATATACTGGTCGATTTCTGTTCGCCAGGGAATGCTAGGTGTGGTGAGCAAGTGCTCGATTTCGCTACGTAAGGGCAGCGTTAATTCACTGCGCTCCAGCAACAGTTGAGCAATTAGCCGAGCTTCGTCGAGTTGCCCATTATCGGTGAGCGATCGCATAGCCTGCTGGAGTGCCAAAATGCGACTGTTTGACCAATCGTTGTTGCGACCAATCAACAATTCTCGACGAGCGATCGCTTCCACTAACCGCGAAATGTTGGGGCGATCGCCCCAGGTCATTCCCTGTTCAAGGGCGATCGCTTCTAATTGCGCTTTATGGCTGTCTGAAATTGACAGCGTTACCGACTGACCACGACGACCCATGAGAACCCCAGAAAGTGTACGTGTACTTTGTACTGGACAATCTCTATTGTGCCTGTCAAGATAGGACTAACGCAACCAGTTACGTACATCTGGGTCGAGAGTCAACCTGTAATCAGTAGAAGCATTCCCAAATGTCATTACTCAATCGCGTTCCTGAAACACTCGAAGATCGTTATTTTCAGACAATTCGTCCCAAGCTTTACGAACTACATGGCACACACCGACAGCATGGTGTACGAGAAAGCAGGACGTTGGCTGAACACTTAGATTCAGCGTGCCAATTCAGTTTAACGGTGAGCCGCTTAGCAGCTGTACCAGAGCCGCAGAGGGCTGTGCTACTAGCGGCGACTGCTGTTCATGACCTCAATAAGCTCTATGGGCAAAACAGTCCCAGCGTCAAAGTGCTGGCGAGAAATCAGACCTTTCTCAAAGAGCAGCTAGAGCAAGTCGGAGTCAGCGTTCTAATTCAATCGGATGCAGACTTAGAATTAGCCCGAAAATTAATCGAGCGGCACTCCGGGCACAACGTGAGCGACGGTGCCAGATTTTTGCCGGAAGATCCGCAGATTGAACGCTGGGCTTCGATCCTCCGGGCAGCCGATTTATTTGATTTGGAGCTTGCAGAAGAAAAGCTAGCTCAAAAAATTCGGACAGAGTTAATTCATGCGTTAGGTCGTCCCTGTGAAATCTATCGAGTCAGGATTACAGAAGACCGAGGCTATATCACAGCACTGCTGTTGAGTGCGTGTGAAGAAGTACTGTATCAGCATCAGTATAATGTGCTAGCGCTGTTCCCAGATGGGATTCTAATCGAAGGAGCTGCGCATGTAGAATTAGATTTAACGATGGAAATTGCTGCTGCGTGGCAAGCCAAAATTGATCAGGTGTTTGGCAGCAATATTGAGCAGTTGGTTAGGGCAACTAAAGATGGAATTAAAGTTTCTCATCAAGCCGTGCAACACGATCGCGATGAAGTGTTGAATGTAGTTCTGGCACTCCTAGAAAAGAAGAAAGCGGGATTCAAATTGGAGAAAGTTCAAGGAGATGTCGAGAAATGGGGCAATCAAAAAGTTGAGCCTGCTGAGTTGAAAACAGCACTAGAAGTTGGATTAATCCCGGCTATAGATTCAGAAGACTTTAGTATTTCTGAAGGGATGAAAGCTGCCTATCTTAGCTATCGAGAAGTTGAGCCAGAATTATCGCCCAAGCTTGTTTGGGATCGAATCGCAACTCATGCTGGATTATCGGAACCACAGCGACAGGCACTAGAGCCGTTTGATGCGCTGTATGGGCGATCGCTCTTTGCTGCAAAATCATCACCCAATGGAATGCAAGGAGTCATTGTTGCTTTACAGGAATCACTAGAGTTGCGAAATGGCGAGACTCAAGCCAGTCATGCGGATGTGTCAGAAGATATGATTACATCTGTGCAGCGATCGCTCAGTTGTCCCTTTGTTAGGAGTGCCTATGGAAACAGTGAATTGGTGGCTTATATAGAAGCAAATCCTCGTCAGCGCTGCTCTCTAGGCGCGACTGTCAGCGAAACCAGTACGCTGAGTTCTGACAAGATGCCGATTGGAACAAAGGTGCAAATGTTTTCCAATCGTCTGCCAGGTGGTATGACTAGCGATCCAGTCCGGCAGGCTGAACCAATGGCATCGCTTGCTTATCAACTAATGACAGTTGGCGCTCATTTTCCAGCAGCCAAAAAAGAACCACCCTACTATTTGCACTTCTCCTTACCACAGGGATCTTGTCGAGACCTGCTGCGAATCTGGCGAGACTGGTTGGACGATATAAAAGCAACGAATGGGGAAGGCGGCCCTGTCACCCTTGATGAGTTGAAGTTGTACCGAGATAGAGCGATCGTCTTCAAAGCCAATAAAGTCGTCGGATTTGCCTTGCCCAAGCGTCGTGATTTTGTGCATTCCACTGTCACCATTCCCATTACTTGGGGCGATACTACAGCATCGCTGTCGCTATTGAAGTCACTGAGGTTAGCATTAGAGCTGTCCTTAGCACCTGAGTTTGGGTTTCCGTTTGTGCTCAGTGCAGGACTACAAGTAGATGTGGTAACTCATGTTTTTAGTCGTGTCGAAGGCATTCCTTCAGCGCTGCAATCTCTCTTGAATATTGGTAATTCTCAAGTGGGGATGTATGAACGCACTGAGGCAAAGGAGCTTCTGACACGATTGAGGTGCTTGTCAGATTTAGCGATCGCGATCGTTAGCCTATCTAAGGTTGATGACTGTATCTACGACCTTGCCCGTGCCTGTAATCAGCCGTTTAGCCTCTATTTTGTCTTGCTGCGTTGGATTTTGCGAGAGCAGGATGACCCAAATCTTGGCTTCAACTGGCATCGCATTCGAGAACCCTTACAAACACTATTAAGGAGCCTTATGCCCAACAATAATTCTTTGTTAACTAAGTATTTGAAGGAAGCCGCTCAGATTGCTGCCGAAGCAAAACTGTGGGGGAGTTCGGCGGAGAAACGTACCTCACTCGCTGAACCCTTTGTAGAATTCACCACCGCTGCCCGTTCTCAGAAAACCTACATGGATTTGGATTTTATGTTTGCGGCACTGGTGCAGAAATATCACACGCGTTTGGATCGCATTCGAGAACATGGCGTGGGTTTGACCAAGTTGGAACAGATCAAAAGCTACTACACCGTGATTCGTCAGCTTTATGAGGAGGTGTATCAAGGTCGTCCAGATAAACTACTGAGTGATCAGAAAAACCTGGAGGCAGCTTATCTCTTTTTTCTGGAAGAAGCACGGCGAGATGTGAGAGCAAAGGTAGAAGCCGACAAGAAGGCTCAAGAAACGGCTGCATAGCCTGATTTGTATTAATTCATCGCTCATTAATTCATTACCAAGGAACTGTCATGTCGATCGAAAGACTGAATCCCTTCTTTGCGCCTGCATACGAAAACTTTCCTAAAGGCCGAACCATTGGTTTGGTGGTTTTACGAACGTCGCTGTCTGAGTTGATTCTGCGAACTGAAGGTACAGGCGAACCCATGTGTCGTGAATTTATTCAGGCAGGACAAACTGATAAGCAAGTGGTGCAACGACTGGTCATGACTAAACGCAAACAGGTTGCACCAGAGCGGCGCAAAGGCCGGGAATTTCTCCGCGCTCAAGACTTACTGCGCCTCAATAAAGACGGTGTACCTTGTGCGCTCAATACTAATGCACCTTGTGAGATGTGTGTAGATTGCTTCCTATATGGCTTTGCCGCAGGGGGCGGTGGTGCTCAAAAGAGCCGGATTTGGACAGAGGATGCTTTTAGCATTTTGACTGCAACTGATACGTTGAGCGATCGCACAATCAACGCCATCTTTGAAACAGGAACAATGCGTGATGAAAAAGGTAATGCTTCAACTGCATTAAATACCAGTGAATATATCAAGCCGGGTGTGCATTTTCTGGATGTTGTCACCTTGAAGGATGTAACAGCGGATGAGTTTCGCTACATTGTCGGCAATATCCTCCTCACCAGTCGCTACGGTGCAGTATCGAGCCGAGTCGGACGCATGGAAAATCAAATTCTCGGCATCTTTGGCGGTATTGCAGAATTGCCAAGTTCGCTGGAGTTAGTACAAGCCATTTATGACGAGTTCACCGCCAACAGCAAACCGTTAGAGCATCCACTCGATAATGGTGAGTTGATCGATGCAGCTCAAACTGTAATCGCCAGTTGGACTCATCGCAGAGGTGTTTCATTGCAGCTTACAAATGAAGAACTGGCAGCGGCGATCGCTGATGTCGATCGCCATTGGTCAGACGCAGAGCGAGAAGCTTTCCTCAAGCGATTGGATGCATCCTATGGACCATTCCGCCAAGTCGGTGAAAAGAAAGGTAAAGGGAAGAAGAAAGAAAACGTCGAAGTAGGGAATTAGCCCATGACTAAGCAATTGAGCCTGCTAGATGATGTAAAACCTGCTGTCAGGTTGCCATTCAAAACAGCAAAACTAATTGAACTGTGGTGTGCAGAACCTGTGTTCTTTGCTTCCAGGGAGTTATCAGATACCTATTATACAGAGGGGGCGGTCGGCAATTATGCTTTAGCGTATGCTTTGGGCTGGGCGCGATCGCCCTACCGACTTACCGGACGCGATACTGGAAGACCCCGCTATATCGAAGACCTAACTCCACTCAATCAACAGTGTTATGTCCTGCCAGCTTGGTCAGCTACGGGCAGTCCAACCTATCGGTTTGAGCGGTTCAATGCGCTTTCAGATTCTTACTGGTATGCAATGACCAACAACCGCGTTGCTACAGCCCGTCAAGATATGCTCAAGGTTCGTCAAGGCGAAAAACCCAGCTCATTCCGCCCCAGCAATTATCCTCAAACAGGGCGATTGCGGATGATTGAGCGGGGCAATCGGTTTCATACCTTGGTGTTTGGCAACAGCGAGCTACCCGAATACATCCGCTTGGGCAAATTCATGAGCAAAGTCCGCGTTTCCATTTTGGCTGAAATACCTCTGGAACATTTGCCCGTTGCCGATTACACCAGCACAGCCTACTTCAGCACAGCAGATTTGCCGACAGGGATACACCTCTTGTCTTTTGATCTGATTTCTATGCCGCCGACATCGTTGTTGAGAAACCTGCGCTTTCGGTCTGAAGCATGGCAAATTGGCGAGTACGTCGTTCCAGCCAACATGCAGTTTTGTGGCGGGGCTAGCAGTAATGGTATATGAACCAATCTCAATTCAATTAGAGCCTAGAAGTATTGCAGCCTGTCCAGCAGCATCATTGCCAGTAGAGCTACAGTTCATGCAACGCGCTTTGCAGCATCAGGTTGATGTATTTGAACAGTCTCGTAACCACGACATCATCTTAGATCTAGCCCCAACGGGTACAGGAAAAACGATCGCAGGCTTAACGACTCTGCTGCATCAACCCAATCGTAGTGCCATTTACATTGCACCTACCAATGCTTTGATTGAGCAACAAGCTGAGGCGGCAAAACAGTTTATTCAATCTACGCAGGGGAAATTGAATCACCACGTGCAGCCCGTCTCAGCGAAAGAAATTCGCCAATGGTCAAACGATCGCGTGGGTGTTCGCGGTGGTGAAAAACTCTACAACCTAATTCGCAATCCTGCTTCTGTCTTTCCAGAAGTTGGGGCAAATCGTCCGCTGCTGCTAGTGACAAATCCTGACATTTTTTACTACGCCACATTTTTCCAATACAACAAACTCGATCAAGGCAACCTTGCCTATAGCTTTCTCACGCAATTTGGCACGATCATCTTTGATGAGTTTCACCTCTATAACGCAAAACAATTAGTTGGCTTGCTATTTTACCTGGTGTATTTGCATGAGTTTGGCTTTTTTAAACAAAATGTCAAAGTCATTTTGCTTACGGCAACCCCTGAACCTGCCTGTAAACAGGTCTTTGAAACCCTGAAGACACAGGGAGTTCGTGTCAAGGAGATTGATGGTGAATCAGGTGAATATCGCCTGCCATCACAGACATCTGTAAATCTGACAATTCGTCCGCAGCGATCGCGTGATGAATTGCTTGCCGAAATCGCAGATGAAGTTGTGCAGCGCTTTCATGATCACGATGGGCAAAGTGGAGCCGTTATCCTTGATTCCCTTGATCTAATTAATCGCCTACACGGCATCCTAAAAACTAAAGGACTAGAATCGCACATTGGCAGAATCACAGGCCCTGCTCCTAAATTGGATCGTCAACGAGCGATGCAATGCTCTATCATTTTGGCAACTAGCACGGTTGATGTAGGGTTCAACTTTGAACGCCATCCAGCCCCAGAACGTCAAAATCTCGATTGGTTGATTTTTTCTGCCCGCGATCGCGCGGCCTTCTGGCAACGGCTTGGACGCGTGGGTCGAGTTCTGGGTAAACGAGAAACTGATGTGCCATCGGAGGCGATCGCGTACTTAAAAGAAAAAGCCTGGGAACAAGATATTACCTCATTGGATATCACGGGTGGACGCACAGCACTTCAGCAAAAGTTGGAAGAGTTAAAATGCCTTGAACGCCCATTCCTTCAAATTTATTGGCAATCTGAAGCCTTGCTTGAAACAGCCCGTCCGCTGGTTATCCTCGAAGATGCCCTTAAAGCATTATCGCAGGAGAGCCTGATTTCCCACCTGTTTGAAACGCTGAAATCTGTTTTTGGCGGTAGGCGTGATTGGAAACATTATCGCGCTCGGATGCAAGCGTTGTTGCTGGCAGAAACGCTGCAAAAAGTTCCTGTCGTGGCCAAGAATGAAAAGCAATGGAACTTCGCTAAGGTTTGGGGCAGAAGTGCCTACGGTGCAAAGTACCAGTTCTTAAAAACCTTCCTAGAAGCTAAACACATTGATGATGCAGAAGACTTTAAGGCAAAACGTACAACCGTAAAAACGTGGGATGACGCGATCGCTAAACGCAACGACATTGCTGAAGAAATGAAAAGTTTTGCTGAAGAATGGCGAAACAGTTATGCGCCCATCTTTCAGTTTCGCTCCAGCCTGTTTGAAAATGTCCACATTCGTGATCCTCACAACTGGCTGTTGGATATTTTAGAAGATACTGACATTGATCCGATTCATCTGCTGCGAAACTATGAGTTCAATCAACGTGGTGATTTTATTGAAATTACGAGTCGGGCTGAAACACCTTATGAACTTAGCTTTCACCTGAACTACAATGGGTCAGAAGATGAGTTCAAATATATGAAACTAAATCGTCTAACAGCTTTCCAGAACTGTAATGTGCGCCGTAGTCAGCAAGGTGTAGCTATCCCAACCCCGCTTCTTGCCGCTCTCAAAAAAGAATGGTTGGCAGGTGTAATCGTTCCGACCACGGTGAATCAAGGCATTGTCTTTTATCTTCGCAAACAAGGCATCGAGTCATATTCCATCCAAGTCACGGGTGATGGGTTTTCAAAAAATTACACTTTCTTCACCGGCATTGATGCCATTATGACTGCCGCTATGAATGGCATTAAAATTCACTTAATGGATGAAGAAGAATTTTGGATTGCCTAACTATGACTGCTAAGGAACTTATTGAAATACTCTCTCAGTTTGAGTCGGATACTCCCGTAGTCGTTAGAGGCTATGAAGGTGGTTACAACGATGTCAGTATGGTAACTCCAAAGACGATGCAACTCAATGTCAATGATCAATATTACTACGGCGCTCATGACTGCGTTAAAGGGTTAGTCGTACCAGAGAAGCCTATGACTCAAGTGATTTGTCTCAGTGGCTTTAATCCCAACTGTGATCAACCAGAACTTTCTTACCGATAATTTTTTAAAACACTATGCTCCACAGTCTCATTCTCAACCTGCAACCCCGATCGCCCATTCCACCGGGCTACCTGACGGGTAAACATTTCTATGCCTTGTTCCTAACCCTGGTGAGTTCAGTCGATCGCACACTGGGCGATCGTGCTGACTCCTTGAAAGTAAAGGCATTGCTAAATCCTGAGATAATGGTCTAGGACGTAATACCTGCCTAAGTGTCTTAGTCTCTGATGATCCCAAGTAGACTCATGCAATGCACCCTGAACAGACAAGCATTTCTTCATTCATACCACCAGCATAAGAGGTGACTCATGAACGAAAACGAACTTTTGCAACGCATCACCACAAACCGCAGCACCTTCAACGGCAAACCGATCGTTCGGGGGCATCGGATTGCGGTTGAGCATATTCTAGGAATGCTGGCGGCAGGAGATACCTTTAAAACCCTGCTAAAAAGCTATCCCTCCTTAGCGAAAGAAGACCTCCAGGCTTGTTTACTTTATGCTCAATACCTTGTCAGACAAGAAATCTCAAAACTGTCGATTGATGATTTGCCTGGACTAATTCCTAACATCCTAGAGCAAGCTCCCTACATCAAGCTACTAGTCTTATTTGGCTCTAGAGCCAGAGGTGATGCCATACCAAACAGTGATTGGGACTTTGCCTTTCTCTGTGATGAAGACATCCGTAAGCAATATGAGAAAGGTGATTGGGATTCCTATCGAGTATGGGGTATTTTACAGAAAGCTTTTCAGTTGTTAGACGACCAGATTGATGTTGTTGACATGGGGCACTGTTCGGATCTTTTGGCACACGACATTGCACAAGACGGGCAGATTTTATATGAACGCAATTCGGGAGAATTCACTGCTTTCAAGCAAGCAAAATTGATGACACCTGAAGCTATAAAGCAGCTACAACGAGAACTCTGGGATGAAATTAACCAGAAACTTCAGGAGTTGCAGCAATGACACTAAGCCACGCTTCAATTCAAGACACCCTACAGCAGTACGCCCGATCGCGTCCAGAAGTGAGTTACCACCTACTTACCAAAGCCATCCCTGCCCGAGCGCTTTTGCTGCGTCGATCGCTCCATCTGCATTAACTCTGCCATGACACTTTTACGAGCTTGTAATTTTAAGCCGTGGATGCGCCGACTTTGGTATGCCTCAACCGCTTCCGCCAGAGGATGGGTTGGATCAAACTTAAGGTGTGTCAGGGAACTGACATAGACCTGCTTCCCCGTCTCGTTGTCTCCCAGAGCGCACATAATGCCACCTTCATCGCCCGAATAGTCCACCCAGGTTACTTCAAACTCTTGCTCTGGTGAAGCCTTCTCTCCCTGCTCTCGCATTGTTTTGAGCAATTGCTTACCCGGACGCACCTTAAAGGGTGTACTCTGCTTCAGCTTTTGAGTTAATTCTTTTGCACGGTTGAAGTCATCAATCTGCATGATCCGTCCCCTCTCCAATTAACGTTCCGCCCAATCAAAGACCATGCCCCATAGTTTAGTCCTAAACCTGCAACCGCGATCGCCCATTCCACCTGGTTATCTCACAGGTAAGCATCTCCATGCGCTGTTTCTGACGCTGGTCAGTTCTGTCGATCAAGCGTTGGGCGATCGCCTGCACGAACAAAAGAGCGATAAATCCTTTACCCTTAGCCCGCTGCAAGTGAATGATCAGGCTCGACGCGATC
>Ga0209591_10010029_pt1 | contig 10207 bp, 7 predicted proteins | sample MAT01_FD_187207 | JGI IMG/M metagenome (GOLD analysis project Ga0209591, IMG submission 187207) | Freshwater microbial communities from Lake Fryxell liftoff mats and glacier meltwater in Antarctica - MAT-01 (SPAdes) (version 2) | ecosystem: Environmental > Aquatic > Freshwater > Ice > Liftoff...
CGACGTGATCATGCGCGAAAAGGACGAACCCTTTTTGCAGAACACCCAGAAGTACTGGAAAGCCAACAACGTCGCCTACGAAGTACTCAGCGGCTCCGAAGTTCGCAAACGCTGGCCGGTGATCAACGCCGACGACACCACCATCGCACTCTTCGAACCCGATGCCGGTGTCGCGCGCGCGCGTGCCTCCACACAAGCAGTCACTGCCGTCGGGATCAAGAACGGCGTCAACTTCATTCAGTCCCGCGCAACCGTCGGCAAGATCGTCAACGGACAACTCGATGGCGTGACGCTCGAAGACGGGACCGTCATCCGTGGCGATGCCTACGTGTTCGCCTGTGGCCCATGGCTGCGCAAACTCTTTCCGAAGCTCATGGAAAACCGCATGCGTATCCCACTCGGCTACGTCACCTACTGGGGCACACCCGTTGGTGATTCGCGGTTCACATATCCCCATCTGCCGAGCTACAACTTTCCGGGTGTCACCGGATGGGCGGCGCTGCCCACGGACAGTCGTGGATTCCGGGTACGTGGCGGGATTGCCGCGCCACTTCCGCCCGAAACTCCGGAGCAGAAAGCCGAGCGTGAGCTGAAGGCCAAGAACGCGCCGCCACCACCGCCACCCGATCCGCTGCAGAACGATCCGGACACCAGCACGCGCCTGATCACGCCTGGGCAGGTCGAGAGCATGAAGCGGTTTGTCGTGCGACGCTTCCCGCTGCTGGCCAACGCACCGTTGCTGGAGACACGCTGCTGCCACTACGAGCAGAGCATCAATCGCGATTTCATCGTCGATCATGTGCCCGACACGATGAACGCGTGGATCGCCGGCGTTGGTCAGGCCGAAGGGTTCAAGTTCGGTCCGGTCGTTGGCGAATACATCGCGCAGCGCATACTCGGCATCGACGGCGATCCGAAGATCGCGGCCGCCTTCAAGTTGCCGAAGGACGAGTACGAAGCGCCCAAGCCGCCCGGCGAAGAGTGAAAGACGCCGCTAGCGATATCCCGCTGCCTGCAACTCAAAAAGCTCCGCGTACCGGCCGCCCTGCGCGACCAACTCCTCGTGCGTCCCCTGACTTTCGACGGCGCCGTTCTCCAGCACCAGAATCCGATCGGCCATGCGGACGCTGGAGAACCGGTGTGAAATGAGCACACCCGTCTTCCCCGCGCTCAACTCCTTGAATCGCTGAAACACTTCGAACTCCGCGCGCGCATCGAGTGCCGCGGTCGGTTCATCGAGGATGAGCAGCTGCGCATCACGCATGTAGGCGCGCGCGATGGCGACCTTCTGCCATTCGCCGCCCGAGAGGTCGACACCAGTGCGAAAGCGCTTGCCGATCTGCTGCTCGTAGCCGCGCGGCAACTTGGCAATTACACTGCTCGCGAGACTTCGTTCGGCGGAGGAAACAATCCGCGCCTGATCGTCGCGTGCGTCAATGCGACCCACCGCAATGTTTTCCCCCGCCGTCATGTGATAGCGCACGAAGTCCTGAAAAATCACACCGATGCTCGCGCGCAGTTCATCCAGCTCGTACTCACGCAGGTCATGGCCATCGAGAAGGATGCGCCCTTCGACCGGATCGTACAATCGCGCAAGCAGCTTCACGAGCGTCGTCTTCCCCGCACCGTTCTCGCCAACAAGCGCCAGCACCTCACCGGCGCGCAGGGTAAACGACAAGTGTCGTACTGCCCACCGTTCAGCGTCCGGATACCGGAAGCCAACGTCCTCGAACACGATCCCCCGCACGATTGGTGACGGGAACGCGCGCGGATTCGGGGGCGACGTAATGCGCGGTGTGATCGTGAAAAACGAGAACAAGTCGTCCAGATATAATGCCTGACTCGCGGTCTGCGTGAAGCCGATCAGCAGTCCTTCAAGCAAGCCGCGCAACCGACGGAATGACCCGGCGAGAAATGTCAGATCGCCAATGGTGAACTGGCCAGCAACGGTGCGCCACACGATGTACGCGTAGGCCACGTAGTAGCCCAATGTGCCAAGGGCGGTGAGTGCACCGCCCCACCCCGCGCGCTTGATGGCCAGCAGCCGATTCGCCCGGTAGAAGTCGTTCGCCAGTCGCCGATAGCGATCGATCAAGAACGCGTTCAGCCCGAAGATCTTCACTTCCTTTGCCGACTCGACGCTCGCGCCAGTCATGCGCACGTAGTCAAGCTCACGACGGTCGGCCGTGCGTGAGTACGCAAGCGCGTAACTCTTCTCGTTGAAGTACGCTTCGCCAAGAAACGCCGGGATCAGCGCAACCAGTAGCAACGCGATCAGCCACGGCGCAAACACGACCATGCCCGCAGCGAAGCTGGCGATCGTGATCAGGTCCTGCACCTGCCCAAAGAGCTGACTCATCAACGACATGCGCCCTGACGCCTGACGCCGCGCGCGCTCGAGCTTGTCTTGTTGTTCGCTGTCCTCGAAATCTTCGAGATCGAGCGTCGCAGCATGCTCCATCAGTCGAATGCTGGTGGCATTCGAGAACTGCTCTGACAACAACGAGTCAAAGAGAGAGACCAGTCGTCCAAGCACGTCAGACGACACGGCAAGCGCCAACTCTGCGCCGAGCAGCCAGACCATGCGATGGGACGCCGCGTTCGCGATCCACTCGCGCAAATTCGTCGGCGCACCCCCATTCGGCGCGTGCGCCATCACCTCGTCGATGATCAGCTTGCCGACATAGAGGGTGAGCACCGGGAGCACCGCGCGCACAAGGCGCAGCAACAGCGTACCGACAGTCAGCACGCGGCTCGTTTGCCAGATCAGACCCAAAAATGGCGGGACGTTGCGAATCGCACCGAGTCGCTCGCGCAGCGTGCGCGTCGGCGGCGCGTTTCTGCTCGACGCGCCGCCCGCACTTCCGCCACCGCCTTCGCCGCCTCGGCCGCTACCATTCCGCTCACCGGCGCCGAGTCCTTCGCTGCGTGCCATACCGAACGCTATCGGTGTGCGAGGAGCCGGGCCACGGGGCGGTCGAACCGGCGCCCAATATTGCATGGGTGTGCGCAAACGTCCGAAACGGTGCTTGATTACACGACGCATGAAATCCACTCTCACCCTTCGCGCCGGTCCCCAGGCGCTCGCCCACATTCGCGAGCGCGGGCTGCGCCCCGAAGACATCGACGTCATCCCGGGTGCATCGGGCGGGGCGAAATTTTTCGTGCTGGGCGGGATCGATCGCTTTCTATTCAGCGATTTTCTGCAGCAACCCAGGACACGACTGCTGCACGCCATCGGTTCATCAATCGGCAGTTGGCGTCTTGCCTGTCTCGCGCAACGCGACCCTGGTGCTGCACTCGCACGCGTTCATCACGCCTACATCTACGAGCAGGAATACACACCCAAGCCGTCGGTACGCGAGATCACCGAAGTCAGCGCGCGTGTCCTCGACCGCCTGCTTGGCCCCAATGGTGTCGAGGAGATTCTGTCGCACCCGTTCGTGCGACTGCATGTCATCACGGCGGAGGGGCGCGGACTCGCAGCATCTGAGCGGAAGCTGATGCTTGCGCTGACTCTGGCCATTGCCGCTGCAGCGAATGTCGTCAGCCGCAAGGCGCTCGCACTGCAACTCCGGCGTTCGATCTTTCACACCGCCGGTGGTGACACTCCCTTCGGAACGCTGGCCGATTTTCCGACGGCGCATCACGCCCTGACGCGGGAGAATCTGCGCGCCGCATTGCTCGCCTCCGGTTCGATTCCAACGCTGCTCGCAGGCGTTGCCCTTCCCGAAACACCGGGCAGTCTGCACTGGGATGGTGGCACGATCGACTACCACCTCGACATCGACTTTGGTGCGAGCGATGGCATCGTCCTGTATCCGCACTTCTATTCACACGTTGTTCCAGGCTGGTTCGACAAAGCGCTGCGCTGGCGTCGGGCACGGGCACGAAACTTCATGCGCACACTGCTTATCGCACCGTCTGACGAATTCGTCGCATCGCTGCCGGGTGGGCGCATCCCCGATCGTCGGGATTTTCAGACATTCTCCCACGTTGAACGCGCGCGCCGGTGGCAAACGGTGCTCGATCGGAGCGCGGAGCTCGGCGAGGAACTGCGCGAGTTGATTGCGACTGGACGCATTGCTGACGCCCTGCAACCGTGGTCACCCAACTGAACTAGGGCGTAGTTTCCGGACAGCCGCTTGCTCACCTTTTCGCGACCGATCTGATGATGACCGTCCGCACTGTCACGACCACACCGTTTCCCGACCAGCGCCCCGGTACTTCCGGGCTTCGCAAGCGCGCCGTGGTGTTTCAGAAGCCGCACTATCTCGAAAACTTCGTGCAGGCACTGCTCGACGTCGCTGCACTCTCCGCTGATGCAGCGCTGGTCATTGGCGGTGACGGTCGGTTTCTCAATCGCGAGGCGATCCAGACGATTCTGTGCATGGCCGCGGCGAACGGCATCACGCACGCCATCGTCGGACAGCATGGGTGGCTCTCCACCCCGGCCGCATCGCATCTCATTCGCCAGCGCGGCGCGGGCGGAATCATTCTGTCAGCGAGCCACAACCCCGGTGGCCCCGACGGCGATTTCGGCATCAAATACAACACCGGCAACGGCGGACCCGCCCCGGAGTCGTTCACCAACGCGGTGGCCGAACGCGCGGCGTCGCTCGCGAGCTATCGCATCGCCGGGCTTCCATCAATTGCGCTCGACTCAATCGGCGTGCAGCAGCACGAGACATTGCGGGTGGAGGTCGTCGATCCAGTCGCCGAGTATGCGACGTTGATGGAGACGCTGTTCGACTTTGCTGCGATTCGCGCGCTGATCGCGGGCGGATTCCGTCTGCGATTCGACGCGATGCATGCGATCACCGGTCCGTATGCGCGCGAAATTCTCGAGACGCGGTTGGGCGCCGCGGCGGGAACCGTCATCAACGGCGTTCCGCTCACCGCTTTTGGCGGTGGTCACCCCGACCCGAACCTCACGTACGCGCATGATCTCGTCGAAGAACTCTTTGGTTCCAATGCCCCTGACTTCGGCGCCGCATCCGATGGTGATGGCGACCGCAACATGGTACTCGGCAAGCGCTTCTTCGTCACGCCTTCAGACAGTCTCGCCGTGCTTGCCGCGAATGCCACGCTCGTTCCCGGCTATGCGCGGGGACTTGCCGGTGTCGCGCGCTCGATGCCCACGAGCCAAGCGGTCGATCGTGTGGCCCGCGCGATGGGTATCGATTGTTTCGAGACGCCAACGGGCTGGAAGTTCTTTGGCAATTTGCTCGACGCGGGCAAAATCACCCTCTGCGGTGAAGAGAGTTTCGGCACCGGTTCTGATCACGTCCGCGAGAAGGATGGCCTCTGGGCGGTTCTCTTCTGGCTCAACATCGTGGCTGCGCGCGGGCAGTCGGTAGAGCAGATCGTGCGCGAGCATTGGAAGACCTACGGTCGTAACTACTACACCCGTTATGACTACGAAGAGATTCCTACTGATCCGGCCAACGGCCTCTACGCACATGTGCGATCACTGTTGCCAACGCTTCCCGGAACGGGACTGGCCGATCGCACCGTCGAGAGCGCAGACGACTTTTCGTATCACGATCCGATCGACGGCTCCACGAGCGCAACGCAAGGGCTGCGCATTCGCTTCACCGACGGTTCGCGCATCATCTTCCGCTTGTCAGGTACCGGTACGTCGGGCGCCACGTTGCGCATTTATATCGAATCGTACGAGCCGGGGCCGGACAGGCTTGCCCTCGACGTGCAAGGCGCGTTGGAGCCGCTGATTGCCGCGGCACTCGAGCTGACGGAGTTGCAGGCTCGCACGGGTCGCAGTAGGCCAACGGTCATCACGTGACACTTGGCATCCGAACTGCTTTAGCCGCGTAATTCGTGGCCTGTCTTTTGTGTGTAATTCGTGAAATGCGTGGCCTGTTGTTTGTGTGTAATTCGCGTAATTCGTGGCCCCTTTCAGACGGACCGTGTGTGACCTGCGAACGCCAACGCTCGTCTTTCCTCGTGCGGCGGACAATCTGCCGACGCCGATAGACGTGGTAGCCACTCGTTCGGAGGCACCACCCGACCCCTGACGCGAACGGATGAAGACCGCCGAATCAGTGCTCGCAGTTTGTGTTCTGGGTTTGGCGTGCTTCATCGGCGGACAGACCATGGGGTCTCAGCATTCGCCGCTACACAGCGAGGCCGCCGGCGCGATCGAGACCGGACGCGCTGCCCGGTCCAAAACGCGCAACCCCGACCGCGAGCCGCAGCAATCGCTCGCGCCGCACAGCGCCGACGGTGAAACGGTTGTGGCATCGCCCAACATCAGCAGCGAGCGATCGCTCGAGCCGCACGAACTGCGCGCACGACTGAACGAAAGTACGGCCGGCACCTACATCGACGATCTGCTCACGGCCCGCGACTCGGCGCTCACTCGCTGGCCCGATCGACTGTCGCGTCCACTACGCGTCTGGGTCTCCGATGCAAAATCGTTGGCGGGGTGGAACGCCGATTTCATGCCTGCGGTGCGTGATGCGTTCGACACCTGGGTGCAGGCCGGGGTGCCGGTGCACTTCACCTTCGTCCTCGACTCGAGTTCAGCCGATGTACACGTCGGCTTTATTGAGCGCTTTGGCCAAGGCATCAGCGGCAAAACGATCTGGAGCCGCGACGCCCGGTGGTGGTTGGTGTCGAGTGACATCACCCTCGGTCTCGCGCATCCAACCGGTGGCGTTGTCTCCGCGCCCCAGATGCGCGCCATTGCGCTGCACGAAGTGGGACATCTGCTCGGTCTCGATCATTCGCACGACCTCGACAACATCATGTCGGCGCGCATTCGTGTGCGCGACATCACCGAAGCCGACCGCGCGACCATGCGACTGCTCTATTCCGTTCCAGCCGGTTCGTTGAAATAGCAACCGCCTGCTGCAACGCCGCTATGTCACCACTTCACGACGACGACCCGTGAGGGGACGCCGCGTGAACTCACCGTCAACTTGACGTCACGAGAACCGTTCGCGCTCAATGCGCGGCGCAGCGGTGCCATTTCGCGGACGGGCCGCCCGTTGACCCTCCGAATCACGTCGCCGGCGCGCAGCCCCGCTTCGGCTGCCGGCGTTCCGGCCGGTGCGCGGAGGACCAACGCGCCCGGACCGTCGACACCAATTCCCTGCGCGAACTCGTCGTCGATGATCGACAGCTGAGCACCCGCCAAGACCGCCATGCTGCTCCCATCCATCATCTCGATTGCAACACGCGGTGCCGGCGTCGATGCAGGCATCGGTGGTGGCGTCGGCGCGGTCAACGTGAACTGTCCGGGTGAGCGCTCGCACACCATCCCCGGCGCGCACGACGTCCGGATAAACACCGCGTTCCGGTCGGCGGTGCGTTCGCCCGGCGGACGCGGCGCAACGGTGACCGACACTTCGCGCGACCTGGTGGCGCGCCTCACACGCATGCGAAGCACCTGACCCGGCACGAGCAGCTCGCTGTAGTTCACCGCCGACCTGAGCACATCGCGTCCGTTGTACGCCACGACCGTGTCGCCTGAATTCAGCCCCGACTTTTCCGCAGGCGAGCCCGCATCCACTGCTTCGATGACGGGATAGTCGCAGTAGTTGGTGAGCGCCCCTTCGTCCGACATGATCGTGATCTTTGACTCGGAGAGATGCATGCCGAGCCATCCCGACGGCGTCGAGACACCCATGGAGAGGCGCATCCGGGCCGCGTCGGAAAATGCGGCGACCTGTGGCTGCATCGAGCGGATCGCCACTTCGATCCCCCCGATCAGTCGCATCGCGCTGTCCATCATGGGCGCGACCGCACGCAGACTCCCTTCCATCGTTTCGAACAGCAGCACACCGGGGGTGATGCGACGCCCGTTAATCATTCGCGGAATGGAATCGCCGCGCCGGATCATGATCGATTCGCCTTCGCTGCCATCGGGGTTCTTGTAGCGCACGACAATCTGCATGAGCGAATCCACGCCACGCTGTGCCTGCGAAATGCGGCGGATCTCCATGCTTCGATTGGAGTCCGAGCGCTGCCCGATGACGACCGCCGCATTCTCGAGTTCCCGCTTGAGACGAAGCAGCGCACGTCCCTCAGGTCCGTCGGTCAGCCTCGTCGGCGACGAGGTGAGCTCTGCGCAACGGCTCGACGCACTACTGGTCACCGTCGCACCGCGCGTGCGCGTCTGCTGCGCGCCCGCGCTGCCGAGCGCCATTCCGGCGGAAGCCAAGGCAGCAATCACGCCTCGGGGCGTCAGGGAAATCGGTCGCATCAGTACCCTTCGATCGTCTTATCGACAGGAAGCGCACCACTCAACTGCTGCAGTGTGGCTTCGCGCGCCGTTGACGCCGCAAGATAGTAGTGATTCAACACGGGGTCCTGCGGCGCTTCCCGCAGCGCGGCCCGCGATGCAGCCATCATCTGATCGAGCGCGGCCAGGCGCGCGCGATACACATCCGATGCGCGCACCGTCGTGTCGTTCGCCGCAAGCCAGAGCGAGGCGCGCTCGTACTCACTCTGTGCGTTGCTCAACACCGCGGTCGCCTGCCCGACCGAGGCGAAGGTATCGGCACCGCCCAACGAGGCCGGGCGCAACGTGGTAACGCCGGCGTTCAGTGAGCCCACACCAACGTTTGCCACCGCGGCGAACGGGTTCGCACTCGCCCCGGCTGACACCCGCCCCCCGACAACACCACCAGCCAGCAGCACAATCGCCGCCGCGCTGCGCATCCACATGGGCATCCCCGCCGCCCGACGTCCCACCGACGGCGTGAGCACCGAACGCGTGGTCTTGACCGTGCGCTCGATCCGCTCGCCCGTGCCATCGAGCGCACGCACCACCAGTGGCGTCTCCGGCACGCGATGATCGGACGCGGACGTCAACATCCCCTCAGCGCGCAGCACCGTCGACAGTGACTCCCACTCGGTCAGTCGAGGCCCGTCACCCGGGGCGGTGGCGTACGCGGTCTGCGCGGCCAACTGCGCCAGCCCATCGAACGCCGCACGTTCGGCGCGACAGCCCGCACACGCGTTCAGATGCGCAAGCTCGGCCGACGTGGGCGGCTCGTGATCGAAGGCGGCGATTCGTTCAGTATCCAGGTGCTGCATAGCTGCGTTCACTCGGGCCAGCGTCAGGTACGTCTACGAGGGGTGCGAGGAGCCGGCGTAGCTTCGCACGCGCCTTGAACAGTTGCGACTTGGACCCACCGGGCGTGATACCCAGTTCGGTCGCGATTTCTTCGTGGGTGTAGCCTTCAACGTCATGCAGCAGAAATACCGTTCGCGCGCCCGGTGACAGTCGGCGCGCCGCGTCACTGATCGTCGCGGCAAGCATGCTCCGGTCTCCATCCTGCTCGACGAACGCGGAATCTTCCTCGATCCCGGTCTCGGCCGCCGCAACCCGCTTCACACGCCGCAGGGCATTCAACGCACGATTGATCGCCACGCGGTGCACCCAGGTGCTGAACTTCGCGTCGCCACGCCACGACGGGAGCGCACGGAAAATCTGGATCCAGACCTCCTGCGCGATATCCTCGGCGAGGTCAGGATCTCCGGCGAGTCGACGGACAACGGCATCGACATGCGGCGAATGCTGATTCCACAGCAGCCGCATGGCTCGCTCGTCCCCCTCGATCGCCCGTCGGACAATGGCGGCGTCAGTCTCCATGGGTTCTGTCCAATCTGTCACCACACCCCGGGTCAAGGGTTGCCTTCCGGTGAAAGAATCGTGGTGTACATAGTGGATGTACCCGCAGCTGTACGTGGATAAGGTGGTACCGACAGCCCGATGACGGGATCTGTGATGCGGGGCAAACTTGACGGGCTCGCGCGCCGGTCTTAAATGCTCTAGGCCGGTACCGGCACTCTCCGCCTTCCCTACGCAGGTCGACCGACTCTGTTACTCGTCGCCGCTTTCGCCCTCGCGCTCGCAACCCTTCCCGGAAACGGTCTCCCATCCGGAGCACCGGCCACGGTGGGGATGTCCGCCGTACGACTGAATACGATCGATCGCGTGGTCCAGCGCGGTCTCGATGCCGGCGGCTATCCCGGCGCCGCTGTCGTTGTCGGCCGGAAAGGCTTCAACGTCTGGTCGCGTGGTTTTGGCGCGCTCGATTGGTCAGGCAAACAAAATGTCTCGGCCACCAACAGCATCTACGACCTGGCCTCACTGACCAAGGTCATTGGCACCACGACCGCGATCATGGTGCTCTTCGACCAAGGAAAGATCGACCTCGACGCCCCGGTGTCGCAG
>Ga0209591_10010034_pt1 | contig 10201 bp, 10 predicted proteins | sample MAT01_FD_187207 | JGI IMG/M metagenome (GOLD analysis project Ga0209591, IMG submission 187207) | Freshwater microbial communities from Lake Fryxell liftoff mats and glacier meltwater in Antarctica - MAT-01 (SPAdes) (version 2) | ecosystem: Environmental > Aquatic > Freshwater > Ice > Liftoff...
GTGCTACCCTCGTCCATGATCCCGCGCTGAATTCGCCGCCATCTTGAACCGCCCATCGCCCTGTACGCTTTGTAGGAGTCGTGGATGCACCTAGAACAGTTGACCGGACGTGCGGACATGCACATCCATACCAATGTCAGTGACGGTATCGCCCCCGTTCACCAAGTATTGGATCACATCGCCCGACACACCCACCTCAACGTGATCGCCATCACCGACCATGACCGGCTGGACGCCAGCTTGTGGGCATACGAACACCGCGCCCGCTACCCGTTTGAGATCGTGCCGGGGCTGGAAGTGACCACCCGTGAAGGGCATGTCTTGGCGTTGTGGGTCACACAGCCGATCCCGCGCGCGCTCTCGCTGAAAGAAACCGTCGCCGCCATCCACGCGCAAGGCGGGATCGCGATTATCGCCCATCCCATCGAACCGACGATTGACTTTGCCGCCGCCCGCCGTCACCTTTTTGATCCGGCGGGGTTAATTAATTCTGAAATAGATGCAATCGAAGTGTTTAATGCTGGGGCATTCACGCCGGGGTGTAATTGGCTGGCGCAACGGGTCTATCAAGATCGCGGTATCACGCTCGTCGGGAACAGCGACGCCCACATGCCTAGCAGCATCGGCAGCGGCATCACCCGTTTTCGGGGCAGCACCGCCGCCGACCTGCGCGACTCCCTAGCGAATGGATGGACAGCGGTTGAAGGGAAACGATGGCACATAACCACTTACTTGAAGCTCTTGCGCACCGGGATCCAATGGACGCTGAGCGCGTCTTCGCGCGCGAAGCTGCCCTCCACCCACCCGACGCCTCTATAGAACGGGCGAAAGTCAAGCGCGTCGCTCTGTTTGCCGAGGCGTTCCTGCCCAAGGTGGATGGCGTCTCTAAAACAGCGTATCTCACGCTCCGTTATTTACAAGAAACCGGACGCGAAGTGTTGGTGTTCGCGCCCGATATTGCCCCAACCCAAGTGCATGGTGCCGAAGTCGTGCCCATCCCTTCGTTTGGGTTTCCACAGGTGCCCGAAACCCGCGCGGCGGTGCCGCACCCGTTGATCGCCCAAAAACTCGCCGAGTTTCAGCCGGACATGATCCACATGTTCAGCCCGGCGCTGATGTCGTTCAGCGGCATGTTCGTCGGGCGGCAAATGCGCATCCCCGTGATCGCCAATTATCAAACCGACTTGCCCGGTTACTTTGAAGCCTATGGCTATCCCCTGCTCAGCCCGATCATCAACGATTGGCTACGCTTTGTGCATAATGGCTGCCATCTCACCCTCGTGCCCTCCAATTTCACACTGGGCACCTTGCGCTCGCACGGCTATCGGCGCTTACGGCGCTGGGGGCGCGGGGTCAATAATCAACAATTCAACCCCAGTAACTTTCACCCCGAATGGCGCGCCCGCCTCTTGAATGGACGCCCCGCCGACTCGCTGGTGTGCATCTATGTGGGGCGGCTGGCGAACGAAAAGCGCGTCGATCTGCTGCTGGAAGTGGCGCGCACCCCCGGCGTCGCGTTGACGATCATCGGCGATGGTGCCAAGCGCGACGACCTCGAAACCTTGTTCGCGGGCACCGACACCCACTTCACGGGCTATCTGTTTGGGGATGAACTCTCGAATGCCTATGCCGCCGCCGATGTCTTCATGTTCACCGGCTCCAAAGAGACGTTTGGGCAGGTGGTGCAAGAGGCGCAAGCATCGGGCTTGCCCGCCGTCGTGATCGATCAGGGCGGGATCGTGGATTTGGTGCAAGAGGGGGTAACGGGGTATATTTGCCCCGACGACCCGTTCGCCTTCGCCGCCGTCGCCCGTCGTTTGCGGGATGACCGCGCGCTCTTGCGGCGGCTGTCGGTACAAGCGCGGGCAGCGGTCGAACGCAATTCGTGGGATGCCATCATGAGCCAGCTTGAAGGGCATTACCGCGAAGCCATCAGCTTAAACAACCGTCTCAATGGCTTTGCGCCGCCGCCCCGTTGGCAATTTTGGCTGCGTCGGCAACCCAATTATTTCGTCCGCAACTAACCCAACGCGAAAGAAGATCAGCGCATGACCGAAGTGACTCGTACCGTCGCCCTCATCGCCCACGACAACAAGAAAGACGACATGATCGCTTTCGTCAGTGCGCATCGGGATGTTTTGGTGCAATACAACCTGATCGCGACGGGCACGACCGGACAGATGATCATCGATCATTGCCAGCTTTCGGTGACGCGGATGCTGTCCGGTCCGCTGGGCGGCGATGCGCAGATCGCCGCATTGGTGGCAGAGGGCAAAATCGCGGCGGTGTTCTTCTTCATCGATCCGTTGGGCAAGCATCCCCACGACCCGGACATCAACTCGTTGCTACGCATCTGCAATGTGCATGATGTGCCGTTGGCGACCAACGCCGCCACAGCGGAATATGTGATCTCGATGAAAACGTTGTAGGACGGGGATTGGGAGTCGGCGTGCTATGGATAGGATTCGACCACTGCGTTACTAATCCCCAACCCCTAACCCCTGCTCTTTACCCCCCAAACAGCGTGATCCCCTCCAGCAGCAACGGCAATGCCAAAAATGCCCCCCACCCGCTCTCGTTCGCTGCCAAGCGCCCAAAGCACCACACCCGCAATTTACTGACGAGCGCGTCCTGCGCCAACATGACCAGCGGGCTATCGTCCAGCAAAATCCACGTCGTGTGGGTTTCGTCGAGGCTGTCGTCGATGCCCTCGTAATAATCGGGGCGGGCATAGGGCAAGCGGCGGCGCTGGCGGGCGTCGGGATAGGGTGCCGCCGTCGGTTTGAGCGGCTGCCCGCCCACATGCAGCACCACCAATGCCGAGTCCTTTAAGGCGTCGATCTCGGTGATGTGCATCGAGTCAATGAAGCCGCCCACGCGCACCGCCCCATCCCACCCCAACGAATCGGCGCGCCATGACAACCGCGCCAAGACCGCGCCGCCTTCGCCCCCCCAACGGATCGTCACCACGTCGGCGGGCGCGGGCAAGGTGAACAGCCCCGTTTTGCCCTCGGTGCGCACACAACCGGAGTCGGTTTCGACCCACAAAAGCTCACGGGCATAGGTGGGGATCACCCAACTGTCGGTGAGTTGTCCATTCAATTGATCGTTCATGTGTTTTGCTTTCTTAATTGGCTGCGACGGATACCCCCCTATGACGGAGCCTTGCACACTGGACGCAGCCCCGTTGCATCTTCCTCAAAACCGGGGGGCATCGTCACTACCCGCGCGTTGGGCGGGTTGAAAAAGGTGTAAAAGTGATACTTCTCTAAAATTTGTTGCCCCTGCACGCTACGCACATAGGTTAAAAACTCGGCAGCGAGCGTTTGGGTTTGCGGGTTGGTGCTGCCACCCGCCAAAACATAAAAATACAAGGGGCGGATCAGCGGGGAGTAATATTCGTTCAGATTGACATCTTCCGTCAAGGGGTTGACCGGGCTTTCGTCGCCGCGCAACACCGGCAATACGCGGATATATTCGGCGGGTTGGGTGCGCATCCATGCCGAACTGACCCAATAGAGCGAGCCGGGGGTACTTAATGTGCGGTCAAGGCAGTCGCCGTTGGAGCTGCACGCGCTGTAGTTGCTATTGGGCGGGAAGTATTCATCATCAAAAATATTGGGATCGACATAGCGCGCCACGCCTTGCAGCACGAACTCGGTGGTGCCGCTGCCGGGGCGGGCAAGCACCCGTACCGGTTCATCCGCGCCGTTGATCTCATCCCAATTACGGGTGCTGCCCACCAGCAGCCCACGCAAATCACGCGACAAGACGGCGGGCAAGCGATTGGTATTGTGGGTGACGAAGGCGATCACGTCATAGCCGATCTCGGCAGCGCATTGCAGCCCGACTCCAGCGTTGGTCAATCCGAGGTACTGCGAATCGGTCATCGGTTCGGACATCGCCAGCACATTGACACAATCGCCCGCGATGGCATTTTGCACCCCGCGCACCGACCCCACCCCATCGATGCGCACGCGCACATCATGGGTCTCCTCAAAATTTCGTGCCCATTCATGCGCCATGGCGATGCCGTCACCGAGGATGGTGTTGCTGCCCGCAATGCACAGTTCGGGAAAGGTGAGACGGCGCAACCGTTCAAAGGTATCGGCGGCATCGCCAAAATCCGCCGCGACGCCGAGCAGGGTGCCCAGCAAGGAGCCGAGAAACACGATCACGCCGACGCTTAGGGTGCTGCGTTGGCGGGGTGGTGCTGCTCTTTGGGCAGGTGAGGCGGGTTTTGGGGCGGGGCGGGCTTGAGAGGCTGTGGGTTTGGGTGCTGATGTACTCATGGCAGACACATCCTTCACGCTAAAACGCCGGACACAGCACCCTGATCATACCGCGTCTTATGCACATGGGGACGTTAAATTTGTGTGATCTGATGCTGCGGAATAAGCGTAACTGCTCCGGCTGGAAACCAGCCCGTCACACGAGAAGAATTGTGGCGAAAATGAAACGGGCGGATTAGGCGCTAGGGGAGCGTTCCTTAACAAGAGAGTCCCCGCGCCGTATGTCCGCCCGTTTACCGCCGCCGATCATTTTCGCTTTTATTATTCCCCATTTTCCAACCTGAGCAGTACCCTTTTTTCCTATGGTGACTCAGTAGGCGTGGTAGCGGGTGTAGGCGGGTTGCCGAGCAATGCCTCCATTTCGCGCCTCGCATCCTGAATAGCTGGAGGCAAGGTCAAGCCGAGGCGTTCCGCTGCCTCCCAGTCAGCGAGTGCTTGGGCACTGTCAGCCTCAGGAGTGTCCGAAGATTGAGCACTTAAATAATACGCGACCCCACGACCGATGTAGGCGACCGCATCCTGCGGGTCGAGGTCGATGGCACGATTGAAATCGGGGATGGCGGCTTGGTACTCGCCCAGATTGGCGTAGGCATTCCCGCGATTGAAGTACACCACCGCAATCTGTGGGTCAAGGGCGATGGCGCTGTCGTAATCGGCGATGGCGGCTTGATAGTCGCCCAGACTGAAGTAGGCATTCGCGCGATTGGTGTACGCCGCCGCATCTTGGGGGGCGAGGGCGAGGGCGCGGTCGTGATCGGCGATGGCGGCTTGGTACTCGCCCAGACCGGCGTAGGCAAGCCCGCGATTGGTGTACGCCTGCGCAAGCTGCGGGTCAAGGGCGATGGCACCGTCGTAATCGGCGATGGCGGCTTGGTAGTCACCCAGACCGGCGTAGGCAAGCCCGCGATTGTTGTACGCCTGCGCAAGCTGAGGGGCGAGGGCGATGGCACGGTCGTGATCGGCGATGGCGGCTCGATAGTCGCCCAGATTGAAGTAGGCAAACCCGCGATTGGTGTACGCCGCCGCATATTGCGGGTCGAGGTCGAGGGCGCGGTCGAAGTCGGCAATGGCGGCTTGGTACTCGCTCATCTCGGAGTAGGTATTCCCCCGATTATAGTAAACCGCCACATATTGCGGGTCAAGGTCAAGGGCGCGGTCGTAATCGGCGATGGCTTGCTCAAGTAGTCCCTGTTCTGCAAGCACTAACCCACTCACCTGATATACGAGTGCCTGACGCGGATAGCGCTCGATCAGCGCAGCCATTGCCGCACGCTGACCCGCAGGATCATCTCGATCTTGGAGCATCGTGTTTGCAAAGCTCTCTACGATGTTTTGGATTAATGCCGCCTGAGTCAGCGTGGGCGGAATCTGCGCCGCGGTGCCCTGTGCAAAGCCGACCGCCTGCTCCGCCGTCGCGACCTGTTGGATCGCTGTAGCGGCTTGTGCTAAGGCATTGGACTGCTCGATTGCTGCCTGTGTCAGCGTGGGCGGGATTTGCGTCGCCGTGCCCTGTGCAAAGCCGACCGCCTGCTCTGCTGTGGCGACCTGTTGGATCGCTGTGGCGGCTTGTGCTAAAGCGGTGGACTGCTCGATTGCTGCCTGCGTCAGCGTGGGCGGAATTTGCGTCGCCGTGCCCTGCGCAAAGCCGACCGCCTGTTCCGCTGTCGCTAACTGCCGGGTGGCTGTGGCGGCTTCGCCCACCGCGATCACCGCTTGCGCGTTTGCCGTCGCTGCGGTATTCGTTGCGCTCACCCCGACGAACGATGCTGCTCCCGCCGCGCCGATTGCCACCACTACGGCGAGTACCGCGCCTAGTGTCACCCGTTGCAGGCGACGGGTGCGCGTTTCCTGTTCCACTTTTAGGCGGTCGTCGGCGTCCTGCGCTGTGCGGCTGGCGGTGATGTAATCGCGATGTAACGGGGTGGGGGCGGGTTGTTTGCCGGCGTCGCGCCACGCTTCCGCAGCCGACAGCCCCGCACCACGAAGCAAATAGGTGGCGTTGCCGTCATTATCAGCCCATTCGTGCGCTCGGCTGAGCAGTAAATTGCTCTGGCGAATGTAGTTGAGGTCTTTGTCGAAGGCGGCAACAAGCGAACCGACCTTCTCCAAAACGTCCTCTTTGCTGGCAATGCTGATGTTCTGCTCAGCATCCAGCGCCGCCCAGTTGACGCCAGCCACGCCGAACATATCGCGCCCGCTGGTTAGCACCTGAAGGTAGTTCTGCGTCAGGATGCGTTCGACCATCGCCCGTGTACTGGTCTCGCGGTCCGCCGATTCGTGGCGCACAGCGATGATGCGCTTGTTGAGCGAGCGCGCATATTCCATTTCCAGATGGCAGATGGGCGAGGCGAGCGAGCGTGGGCTGATGACGAACAGGAAATTGTCGGACACACGAATGCCGAGCTTAATTTGTTCCCACCATTCGGCGGTCAGTTCCAGTTCTTTGACATCCTGCCACACGCGCTTGCCCGTCAGCTCGATGGCAAGGCGCAGGGCGGTGACGAACTCGGCATCGCGGGTGGAATACGAGATGAAGGCATCGTAAAAAACGGACGGCGGCTGCGTCATAGAGTTTATTCCATCCCTTTATTTGTAAGTTACTGTACTCAAAAAACAGCATACTACACACCCCTCACCCCCCAGGGTCAACGCACGAGAGGGTACTCGATATTCACAAAGGGTCACAAAAACACACAATGGGTTTATCCTCGGTAGGGGCATGATATATCATGCCCCTACATACCCATCCTGACCCGTTATCATCCGTCTGACAGGTTTCATGCGTAAGCCCTAGGGTCTCCCGTTGCCTAAGCGGTGGGCATTCGTCGTTGCCGTCCCCCCGCAAATCCACTATGATGCGTTGCCATTGCGTCTCTATCTCAAGGATGAATTATGACTCATGCGCTCGTCACCGGAGGAGCCGGTTTTGTCGGCAGCCATTTGAGCGAGCTATTGCTTAAAAAAGGCTATACCGTCACCATTATTGACAATCTATCGACCGGAAACATCAAAAATATCGCCCACCTAGAGGGCGACCCCAACTTTCACAGCGTCATCGAGGACATCCGCAACATTCATGTGATCGACCGGCTGGTCAGCCAAAGCTCGATCATTTTTCATCTGGCGGCGGCGGTCGGCGTGGAGCGCATCATCAATGAACCGATTGAGACCATCGAGACCAACATCGGCGGGACCGAGATCATCCTCAAAACGGCGCGCCGCTACCGCTGCAAGGTGATGTTGGCATCTACCAGCGAAGTTTACGGCAAGGGCGTCAAGTTTCCGTTCGAGGAAGACGACGACTCGCTGATGGGACCCACCACCCGCAGCCGCTGGAGCTATGCTGCCTCCAAAGCCATCGATGAATTTTTGGGCTTGGCGTACTACCACCAAACGGGGCTGCCCGTGACGATCTTCCGGCTGTTCAATACGGTGGGGGCGCGCCAAAGCGGACAGTATGGCATGGTGCTGCCTCGTTTTGTCCAGTGGGCATTGGCGGGCAAGCCGATCCGCGTGTATGGCGATGGCGAGCAGCAACGGTGTTTTGGCAACGTGCATGATATCGTCAGCGCTATTGCCCACTTATCAGAAGCGGACGAGGCGGTTGGGCAGGTGTTCAACATCGGCAACACCGAAGAGATCAGCATTTTGGGCTTGGCACAAAAAGTCAAAACGCGCACGGGCAGCGCTTCGCCCATCGAAATGATCCCCTACGAACAGGCATATGAAACAGGTTTTGAGGACTTTAGGCGCAGGGTGCCATCTTTGGATAAAATAAAGCGTGTGATCGGATGGCAGCCGACGACGGCGCTTGATGAGACTATTGACCAGATCATTCAGTATCACCGTGAAGGAGCAATGTAAATGGCGAGTGAAATTAGCCGTAAAGAGTTAATCCTTGCGCTCGTGAGTGCGGGAACTACCCCTCGGTTGGCAGGTGTCAACCTCAGTGTCATTGATCTGACTCGTCTCGATTTGAACGGGGCGAACATGCGCGGCTGTAACCTCCAAGCCGCGACTCTGCGTGAAGCGATCTTGCGCGGCGTCAATTTGTCGTTCTCCAACATGATCACCGTCAATGGCTTGGGCGTGGATTTGGACGCCGCCAACTTGACCGGCGTGAATCTGAGCAGTTCCAATTTGCAAAGCGCCCGCTTGACCGCCGCCAACTTATCGAACGCGACGGTCAATGGCGTCAACTTCACGGGGGCGAATTTGAAGGGCGCGATTGTGACGGGCTTGAAGTTTGACGAAGCCACGATCTGGCCCGATGGCAAAAAGGGCAGCCAGTCTAACCCCGCGAATTATATTTAAGGGCGGGGGTTAGGGATTGCAGGGTAGGGGATGGGTGGATTATGCCCCGCCCCCCACCCTGCGCCGATGCTGCCCGGGGTTCATCCCGATATGCCGTTTGAAGGCGCGATGAAACGCCCCCTCGGAGTCATACCCCACCCGCAGGGCGACCGCCTGAAGCGACAAGCGGCTGTCTGCCATCAAGGTGATCGCGGTTTGCATCCGCCAGCGCGTCAAATACTGAAACGGTGTTTCCCCCACCAGTTCGCTAAACCGAGCGGCAAAACCAGATCGTGACATCGCCACCGCCCGCGCCAACTTTTCCACTGTCCAATCGGCTTCCGGCGCGGCATGGATCAGGCTGAGGGTGTGCCCAATCGCTGGGTCCTGCAGGGCTTTTAGCCAGCCTCGTGCTATCGTCGTGGGGTCTTCCATCCACAACCGCACCACCTGTATAAACAAGACATCGGAGAGGCGCTTGATCAGCGTCGTCGTTCCGGCGCGTTGCAACGCCGACTCGCGGGCGATCAAATTGAGTGTGGCATCCAAGCCTGCACGCTGACTGTGTTCATGGGGGATGTGCAGCACGGCGGGCATTGACGCCAGCAAAGGAAATCGGTGTTGATGTTCAAAATCGAACACTCCGCAGATTAAGGTGGTCGTGGGGTCGCCATCGCCATACTGTTGACGGTGAAAAACCGGGTAATCTTGATCGAGCTGAATGGCGATCATGGGTACCAAGTCAACGCGGTCGCTGAGGATGTGGCGATGCCCCTGCGTCAATACCAGCACATCGCCTTCATGGAGCACGACAGAGCCGCCCCCGTCCACTTGGGCGATGCAGTGCCCCTTTTGAAGGACATGAAACATAGCGCCGGGGGTGGCGTTGAAGCGTAATGACCAATCGTGTTTGGCGATGTCGGATCGATAATAGACGCTGCTCTTCAATCTCAAGGTATTTAGCACATCCGTCAACACATCCATCGGGCACCTTCAGCAACTTTGGCGTAATGAGCAAGAATTATAGACGAAAAGTGATAGAAACGCTTAAAATAATCGCCTATACTAGCATTAACGCGCAATAAGCTTGAGGAGATAGGGCTATGGGTGGCTCAGAATTATTGTTGATCGCATGTGCCGTCTTGTATTGTTTTTGCATGGGTGCATCGTGGATGCTACAGGTCGTGTGTTATCCGACGTATGCCTTGGTGGGCGAAAAAGAATTTGTGCCATTCCATGTCAGTTTTGGGCGACGGCTGCTGATTGTGGTCATCCCGATGATTCTGACGGCAATCGCGACCTTTGTTTTGGTGTTCACGCGCCCCGAAGCGACTCCGGTTTGGGCAACGCTGGCGGTAGCGGTGTGTTCGGCGGTCATTTTGGGGACGACGATTATTTTGGAAGTGCCCAAGCATATGCAGCTCGACAAAGATGGCAAATCCGACACGCTGATCGCGGCGCTGGTGCGCGATAACCTGCCGCGCACGGCGTCATGGACGCTCGGTAGCCTGCTGCTGGCGTATATGGTGGTGGTCACGTTTGGTGGCTGAGTGCGGTGCAGCGGTTTGCAAAAAAAACGGGGCGTCCTCAAATTTGAGGACGCCCCATTCGTTTAC
>Ga0209591_10010039_pt1 | contig 10199 bp, 10 predicted proteins | sample MAT01_FD_187207 | JGI IMG/M metagenome (GOLD analysis project Ga0209591, IMG submission 187207) | Freshwater microbial communities from Lake Fryxell liftoff mats and glacier meltwater in Antarctica - MAT-01 (SPAdes) (version 2) | ecosystem: Environmental > Aquatic > Freshwater > Ice > Liftoff...
GGGAACTAGCAGGCGCTCCAGTGTGAACAACCTGCTCCACCAGCCCAGAGTTCGGCAGCTTTGGCGTCCTGCACTGCTTCGGGGGCATCCGCAGCGTTGGCGTATCCCTCGTAGCCGTTCCAGGTACGGGGCATGAACTGGTACTTCCCCGACGCCCCCGAGCCCTGATGGTTGTAGACGGTCGGGTTACCACCGGACTCGCGATCGCAGATGTACTGCGGGATCGCACACGAGGTGCTACCACCACCGCTACTTGCCACGGCTCGTGACGCTTGTTGCAGTACCGCGCCTTGTCGTTCAAGCTCGGCTGCCTGTGCTTGCTTGAGGGCAATCTCTGCTTCGAGTCGGGCTTGTTCGTTAGCTGCTGCCGTTGCTTGCACCTCAGCGACGTAAGTGGCGATTTTGGCAGTTACAGCGGGTCCGATTCCTTCAAGAGAGGAACCCGGCGCACCGTCAACCATGATGGGTGTTCTGTAACGTGCCCGTTCAAATGTCGTTGAATCTTTTCGGGGGGGTGCTTCTGTGTCTTCGTTAACCGCGAATGCAGCGGTCCCTACTCCGAGAACTAGGGCGACTACTGCGATGGCTACTGGCTTGATGTGAGACTTCGATGCGAGGGACATAGGCGGCTCCTGTCTTCGGAAATAAGAAAGCGTCCCGAGGGACGCGACCCGGACGAACCGGGAACCTTCTATCGACACCGAAGGCCCCTTTTTCGAACTGGCGAGATAGGACGTTATCGAGAAGCTAAGTGCGGCGCAACCCGGAGTCGATACAAGATGACGATGCGGAGGATGATGTGGCTGTAGATCTGGCGGATTTGGTTGAATCGCTTAAAAGGGAGATTTCGCCTCTCGGTGGTGACAATTTTCCTAACGCGGTTGAGGATGATTACGTGGGGATGCTCTCCGATTCGTTCTGGGAAGCCAGACTCGACGGCCTCCTTGAAGATTTCCAGGAAGCTGAGGGCCTGGTTTCTCCGGTGGCTACCGGAGGCACCGACATTAGCCGCGATCTCCAACAACTCATTGTATTCTACGCAGGGTTTCGGGCGTTGAGATCGCTCGTGAGAAACCTCAACACGAAGTTCCGCGCCAAGGCCGGACCGGTCGAATTCGAGACCGCACAGTCCGCAGCGATCTTCAAAGAACTCTTCGATGAGCTGAAGTACAAGCGGGGCATTTTGCTCACCCGTCTGAGCGACATTGGTGAAGTTCCCACCTACTACGCCGATGTGGTCATTCAGCGAACCAACTCGATGAACTACGGGGACACATGGTGGGTTCGTGGAAGCCACGTCGTCAGCTTCTAGTGACCCACGATGGTGGGTCGAAATCCAGGGGATAGGTAATGGCAGGGACCGATAGTCGCTTCGACGCCGCAGCTTTCCGGACCGCAATCAAATTTGCGATGAAGATGGGCCTACCCAACGCGACCCCAGACAGGGCAACGTTTCGGTGGTCACCACAACGCACCTTCGCCATCGAAGATCCAGCACACAACCCGTACGACTGGTCCAGCACTCCAAAGACCGAAGTAACGAAAGTCGATGTGGCGGTAGATGTTGCGGTTGAGATGCTCGGTGGTGCAGCAGATGAGACCTCGGTTGGTCAGATCAACAATCAGAAAGCACAGATCACGATTCTGGATGAGGACTACACCCTGGTCAAAGGAGCAGACATTGTTCTGCTGGGGACGAATACCTACGTCGTGGATTTCGTGAGTCCACCGCTGGGTCTCTTTGAAGTCACCGTGTACACCCTAAATATCACAGCAGTGGATGAAGCCTGATGGCGATCGTAGGTGGGCTTCGTGCCCGGCTGATCCGGGACTCCCTCTTCCACATGGTCTACGACGCGCTTGATGATCTCGGTTGGTTCGATGTGGGTCGGAAGCACAAGACCCTCTCGTTCCCTTCCGTACCAGTGGACCCTCTGGTTGAAGTGAAGTTCAACACTGTTTCTATCGGAGATTTGGGGACACTCGCAGAAAACTGGGAACTGGGCTCCAACATGTCTGAGTTCCGGTGGACAATCTTCGTAGATGTCTTCGCTGAAAGCGAGATGCTTGGGCTCCACCTGAGTCGTGATATCGCTGATTTGATGTCCGGACGCTTCCCTTCAATTGGACGGGGACGACCAACCCTCACCGTTCTCAACTACACGCAGGCAACGCCCTCGGCGATCTTCACCTGCGAAGTCGAAGACGTTGTCACTGATCGCGCACAGAACTTCCCGAATCCCTGGCAGAAGAACTGGTACTCCGTGTCGTTCGATCTGCTGGACTACTACGGGGACGAAAATGACTGATGAGCGAATTGACAAGCTCCTGTCGAGACAACGAGATCGTGCGATCGCGGTCATTCTGGGCTTCAAAGAACGTGAAGTGGATCGGCATCTCTCGCCTGAGGTGAGTCGTCGGTTGCGGAAGACAGTTCTGGATGAGTTGAACGAACTCACAGCGTTCGCTATCGACATTGCCATGAAGGAACAACAGTCAGGCAGCCCGGTCGTCAACGAGTTGTTCTTGCAGCGACTCAACGAGATTCACGAAGTGATCGTGCCCCAATGACCACTAGGGGTTACAACAAGCGTGTTCGGGCTCGTGGCAGCATCAACCAATCCCAGAACTTCAAGCAAGTACAAGTCAACAACTTCACGAGCCAGCTCGGTGTTCTCTCATTCAGCTTGCAGGACATCATGGGTCAATTCGCTCGCATTGGTGACCCTGCCCTGAAACGGATGGCTGAAGAGTTCACGGTCTCTCTGGAGTTCGCACAGAACAACCGGTACAGGATCAACAGTTCGCTGGAGCGAGCCGCAGCTTTCGCTCAGACTGTCACGATCGAGAACTACGACCGAGTTCGGGGTGCGTCTCCAGTTCGTTCGTACAAGAGTGACACCCGGCTCAGCGGTCGGCTTCGTCCCGCTTTGGCGAGCGGATCATTCTGGGCGACTTCGGCAGAAGGCGTCTCGTTCGGCAACGTTGACATGCTGAACGCGACTGCTCCGCACTGGGCTCGATTGAACTTCGGTGCTGGCATCAAGGGTGAGGGTGGAGAAGTTCGGAAGGGTTCCGAGAGCATCAACTATCCACATCCGCGAGGTCGGGCGAACCAGGCAAATTTCGAGAATTTCGGTACCTTCTATCACAGCCGAGCACCACGACCTGGCTTCGAAGTCCCACCCGGTTTCTGGTTCAACGAGACTGGTACGCAGCCTCTGAGACCGCGTTTCAACAGGAAGGGTTCGACCGGTCGCTTCTACGTTTACCGGCTTCCCTTGAAGGAGGAGGTGAAGAAGCGCCTCGAAAGTAGCGGCGACATCGAGGCGGGGCCTTCGGATGGAGCCTCGGGCTTGAGCGGCTACGTGCAGAAGCGCAGAAAGACTGCCGGTATCGCTCCGTGGCGCTTCTTGGACTACGGGATTCAGGCTTTGTACCAGGGCATCGCGTACGAGTGTGAAGGACTGCTCGAACAGTGGATCGAAGATGCGGCTAACGGCAAGGTGTCTTCGCCGGTCTATAAGGCCGAGATGGTTCTCGGTAAGGGTGTTCGTGGTTATGAGACGGGTAATTTCGGAGCGATTCCGACTGGTCCGACTGGTGGGTTCTCGAACTACTGATTCAAATAGCTCGTTGCCGTTGTCGTTATAGGATCAGGTGCGACTCTGAGATGAGCTGATAGTGGACTACACGACAACTTCCATTTATGGGCTCTGTGATCCTTGCAGTGGAATGATTCGTTACGTTGGTAAAGCTGATGACGTAGCGAAGCGGGCGAAGGAACGTTGCGCTAATCCAAGGGAGCGGGAGCGGTTGCGGTCCATTTCAAATGGAACGCCACCTGTACGAAAAGGCGAGGCGAACAACAAGGCGAAGTTGTCTGCGGCAACTGTCAGTGAGCTTCGGGAGCGTTTCGCTCGGGGTGAAGAGGCGGCATTGCTGGCTGATGAATTCGATTTGACTTCTACCAATGTCTGGTATGTGGTCACGGGACGGACATGGAAGCACGTTGGCGGTCCGATTGCAGAATCAAAGCCCCGGTCGTTTCTGACCGATCAAGACAAGGCGGAGATGCGTTCTCGGTTCGATAACGGCGAAAAGCAAAGTGTTCTCGCGAAAGCATTCGGGACAGATCCGTCCCACGTTTCGCGTATTGTCCGAAACGAGATCCGGCCAACCCGGACAAGTAGGAGGTAATAGTCATAGCTATCAAAAGTGGTCAAATTTTGCACGATGTGAACGGTTTCGTCATCGACCGGATTCAGACCGGTGGTGTCTCGAACCTCAACATCCCACAAGAGAAGATCTACGAACTCGGTAACTACCAGTCCGTTGCGACTCTCCGTGACATCCCCGACCTCTCGTTCGAGGTTCAGTCGTTCGACCCTTCGACTGAGATGGAAGCTCTTCTCCTTCAGATCGACCCGACCACCACGACCGCGGGTCAGGAGTTCGATCTCGGAACGTCGATCCCGATTGACGTGATCTCGCCTTTCAAGTCTGCGCTCAACGCGTACGACATCGTGAAGGGTGTCTCCATTCCCTCACTGACGTTGGAGTCGGCTTCGTACCGTTTCGGTGTTCGTCAGAACTCGGAGCAGACGTTCACCCTTAAGGGTGACTCGGTGTACTACATCCCCGGCACACCGTATGCCAAGACCTTTGATCTGGTTTCTACAACGAACCAGACGTACGCATTCGGACTCACTGCACTGCCGTACGTGGAGCAGGGCAACACGCACTATGCCGTCTCGGCTTGTGTCTCGAACCCGGCGACGAACAAGTACCGGCGTCTGTTCCTGCCGACGGACTACACCAACACCGCTACGGGCATCACGATCCTCGCTAACTGGTTCACTGAGGGTTACTCCAAGCTGAAGGTCACCTACGGTTCGACCACTGCTGCCACTTACGGCACGGGTGTTCACCAGGGCACCAGCGTCAAGCCTGCTGCTGTCCGAGGCAAGGATGTGTGTGTCTACATCTCTAATGGTGCAGCGACACCCACACTGACTCGTTGGACTGGAATTCAGACCGTTGAAGTTACTCGTTCGGTGAGCCTCGAAGCCGATGAGGAGCTGTGCAACGCCAAGTACATCGGCCAGGACTACGACGTGCCTGAGGTTACTGGAAACCTCACACTGAAGCCCCTGGACCCGGACGACTTGTTTGACAAGATCGCACAGGTCGCGAACGTCAGCTCTACTTCGGCAATCACCGGTCCGTTTTCGTCTACGCCTCTGGCAATGGAAATCCGCATCAACGACCCGGACTCGGGTGTCACGTTGAAGACTCTCTACATCCCTGACGCACGATTCACGATTCCTGCTGTGAATGGTCAGGTGCAACAGAAGTTGACGGCTACGTTCAACTTCGACTCGGACAGCGGCACGCTGATGGTCTACAAGGGTCTTCGGTAACTAGGTAACAAGGTCGCGGTGTGAGTGGGGTTCTTCGGAACCCCACTCACGTAAAGGGAAGGAAGGTACATGGCAGCAAAGACACGCAGGCTTACTGACCTGTTCGTTGTGGGTCGCGAACTGACTATTGACGATGGGGACGGTGGAATCACTGTCTACGTCAAGAAGCTGAACCCGGTCGAAATGGAAACCGCTTTGCGGTTCGCGAACTCGGTGCGGGCAATCACTTCTTCGATGAAGGAAGATGAGACTTCACCTCAACTGCTGAACATGCAGTACGAGGTCGATGACTTTGACAAGGACGGGCTTGTTGAATACCTCGTTGAGATGACTCTCGCTCGGCGTCGTGCCGCTATCGAGGCCGAAGTCGCTGCTGAGGAGCATCTCCCCGAAGACGGCCGTCGTTGGTCGAAAGACGACTACCTCCAGGGCCTCCAGGACGCTTGGGTTGGTGGGTTGTGGGAGGTACGAGCCAACCACCCTGACGACGAAGAAGCCAACAGGGTGTTCTCGGCTTTGCAGGAATTCGCTGACGAGGTTGAGAAGAAAACCGAGAAGATTCGCGAAGAGGTCACTGCGACCTATGAGCCTCGGGCAGTTGAGGCCCTGAAGAGCGAAGTCCTCGACGCGAAGATCCAGTACGAAGCTGACATGGCCTGGATGCGGGAGTACCGCAAGTGTGAAGTCTGGCTCGCTACTCGCATCTCGAAGGATGACCGGACTCGCTACTTCGAAGATCGTGAAGAGGTAGACGAACTGGAGAACCCAGTGTTCTTGAAGATCCTCGAAGAAGTTGAGGATCTCTCCGTGGATGCAACTGAGGGAAAAGACTCGCGGCAGACGGAAGCTTCCTCATCGCCGTCAGAGCCGCAAGATCCACAGGAAACGGACAAGCCCTCTGGCCAACTGGTTGCAGTGGAGTAGAGGAACTGCCTTTCGACTTGATGAGAGCTATTGATCAAGCGAATCGCATCCTCGATTGGCAGGAGAATCTCTCGAAGGACGAGGTTCCACCGGAGTGGATGTGGCCTTTCGACGAAGAACTCAAAGCGTGGTTCGAAGAAGTCGATCGGAAGAGATCCGAAAAGTTCGGTGGTGGGTCGTCGTCAGGCGATATTGATGGGCCTTCGATGAGCAACCAGTTGGCTGAGGAGATGCGGGCGCGTAATGCCTAGGTTTGAAGCTGAAGCAATCATCACCCCCAAGGTCGATTCGTCGAAGCTAAGTAAGGGGCTGAACGACGCTCTCGCTGAGTTCGAGAGGGTTGCACAGAAGGCCAACAAGCTCCTCTCGACTCAACCTGGCGCGGGACCGTTTGGTCCCACGGGGACGGAGGAGGTAGGTAACCCTTCGTCCGAGCAGGCCAAGAACGTTTCTGCTGAGGTTAAGGCAGCGATGACGAAACTCATCGCGGCTATTGACCGGAACGCTAAATCTCATAATCTCTCTGCTGCTGAATCGGAAAAGGTCACAAAGGATCTGAAGGCGCAAGCCAGCACGGTTGCTTCGACGACGCAGGCCCGAGCCCTGGAAGTAAAAAATGAAGCCCGAACACGAGCGGGCGACACATCTCAGAAGAAGGCGAAGCCGAAGCCAGAGAAGGAGCTGACCCCCAAGGAAGAGGGTATCGAACAAGCGAAAGCTGCATACAAGAACGCCCTCGTATCGAACGCCAAGAACCTTCATCTTCTGGAACAGCCTTCACAGAAATACATCAAGGGTCTTGCCGAGGAAGGAGCGAACGCTAAGCGGCGTATCGCTGCCGAAGCTGACATTCGTAACAAGCGGCTCCTTAATGAGAAGCAGAGTCCTGGGTATCTAGACACCGAGGGCAGACAGTCAGCGAACTTCAAGCGCATCCAAGCGGAGATCGCTTCGAGACAGGCTGCGAATCTCGCTGCACCAGACACGAAGCGGCAGAAAGGTGCCAATAAGTACGAAGCCGCGTTGGGTGAGGCTGCTGCGAATGAAGCCCGTATCCAGGCACAATCGAATCTGGTCAAGCAGCAGGCACTCAAGGGTGACCAGGAGTACATCGCGGCGAAGGCCCAGGCCACTCTGCTCCTTCGGGCAGAGAGTGCTGCGGTTAGAAACTCTGTAGCCACTTCGGCTCTTGCTTCTCGTGACGATCCTGATGGTGTCATCAAGCAGGAAGCGGGGGCGGGAGCCAACGAGGCTCGTCAAGCTGTCGCTACCCAACTTGAACGCCAAGCTCTTGTCACGAAAGAAGACATCGCAGAGCAGGCGAAAGCTACCGCGAATCAGAAGAGTCAGACCGCACAAGAAGAGCAACTGTCTCTTGCTGCACTGGCCGCAGACAAGGAGTACATCAAGGCAACGGCGCTTGCAGCGAAGACGCGTGAACAGATCGCTGCACGGCAGACACTGACTGGTGCGGGAGTTGACTACGACAAGCTCTCAGAGAAAGAACAGGTTGCGCAGGCTGCTCGGGTTAAGCGACTCGAAGAGTCTGAGAAGAAAGCCAGCGTCAACCGGGCTCTGAGTCCGGATGACATCAACAAGCTTGGTGCGGATCAGGCGCAGAGCAAGGCCACGCAGTCGGGGATCAACGCTGCGCGTCAGGCACAACTCGCTAGCAGTGTTGACTACATCGAGTCCGAGACTCGACTGCAAACATCGAACCGCGACCTGGACGAGATCCTCAAGGTTCGGGCACTCGCAGCGCAGGGTGTCATCCCAGCGGAGCTTGCACAAGCTTCCACGCTGCAACGATCCACTTCGATTGATCGTCAGGCGTTGATCGCTACCGGCGACAAGGTTGCGGCGATCCGTCGAGAGAACCAAGTTGCACGCAACCTCGCCAATATTGGTGATGATGTCGTCAAGCTCCAGGCCGAGACGAAGATCCTGACGCAGCGATATAACGATCGTCTTGCACGAGCAGGCGTTGCACTCGGTGGTGCTAGTGCTGCTGGTGCTGGTGGTCGTGCTAGTGCTGCTGGTGCTGGTGGTGGTGCTGGAGGTCCACTCGCTCCGGTTGGACCACCTACTGCCTACCAGCGGATCAGTGCTCGTCTCCGTCAGCGTCCCGGTGAACCACTGATTGATCCTGCTAGCCAACAAAAGGCCGGACAGTTCCTCGGCCAGAAAGCCTTCACTACCGCAGGGTTCGCTCTGTCGGGTGCAGTGCTGTTTGGTGCCGTTAACGGCATCCAGGAACTTGTCGCTGAGGGTTCGAAACTCGAAGTCACGCTCTCGCAGATCGAAGCGCAGTTCAAACAGGTCGGAGATGGTGCAGAATTCGACGGCTTCCGGCAGACGATCATTGATATCTCGAAGGAGACCGGTGAGCTTGGAAGCGAAGTAGCCCTCGTTGCTTTGCAATTCAAGGGCGCGTTCGGTGGTACAGCGATCGCGGCACAGGAGACTGAAGCTGCGGTCAAGTTGGCGAAGGTCGCTGGTCTTGACCTGAAGGAAGTCACCGACCAGCTCACGTCCGCGGCGCTCGCGTACGACGTGGGTATCTCTCGTATCGGCGATAACGCTATTGCTCTGCAAGAGCAGACAGGTGTGCTTGCTAAGGAGACGATCAACTTCGTCTCGCAGGTCGGTGAGACCGGAAAGGCAGCGGGGCTAAGCATCGAAGAAGTCGGTGCTATCGCAGCGATCGCTCAGAAGACTTCAGGTAAGTCGGGTGCTGCTCTCTCAGAGAACTTGAACCGAGTTCTGACCTCGGTTCAGGACAATGCGGCGAAGATCGTCGGGTTCTACGATTCCATCCCGGAACTTGCACCCAAAACTGATGACATCGCTAAAGCCTTGGGCCAAGGCCGTACTGGTGATGTGTTCCTTCAGATCCAGAAGGACTACGACAAACTTGGTTCGAGTGCTCGGAACACTGTTCTTGAGTTGCTCGGTGGCGCACGTAACGCACAGGCAATCGTTGGTGTCCTCGCCAATGAATCGGATTACGTCAAGGCGCTATCGGCACAGTTCGAGGCCGCAGGTAAGACCAACGAATACTTCAACAATCTGCAAGAGACGCTGAAAACAAGTATTGAACGGCTGACTTCCACATTCAAGGGACTGGGTGAGGAGCTGCTTCGTGGTGGTGTGAGCGACGCCTTGCAAGTCCTCTTGAAGTCGTTGCAGTCGATTGGACAGGCTGCTGGTTTCGTTTTTGGCAAGTTCGCCACACTGAACAAGTTTTTTGGTGGACTTCCCATCAAGTTGACCTTGGGTATTGTGGCGTTGCGACAGTTGCAGCGTGTGTTGCTCACTACGGCCCCCCTGCTTTCGGGTCTTGGATCAGGAGCGGCTGGCGCGGGTTTGTTCTCGAAGGTCGGGAATGCGCTCAACCCACGTAGGGCCAAGTCGTACGCGGGCCTTCCGACTCCTGGTATTACGGAGGCGCTCACGGGTAAGCAGTTTACGGCTTCTGTAACGTCTGCATCATTGCTGTGGCAGGAGGGTGTAGCTGCTTCGGTAGCCACTCTTCAATCAGGTGCGAGGGTGGGTGCGGCTGCACGAAATCTTCCCGTATACGGTCCTACTGTTCCTGGGGCTCTTCCGCCAGGCTTTTATGGACCGTCGCCGGGGGCTGTGCCTCGTGGTCCTGGATTCGGTACGGGTGACGCCAAGCTGTCGCGGGCACAAACGGCAAAGCTCAGCGGCGGTTCTGCATTGCTCGGTGGTGCTGCACTGGCTGGTTCTCTTGGCGGTGCGGTCGCTATTGGTGGAATCTTTGCTGGTATTCAGGTGTATCAGTCGGCGCGTCAGAAGGCGAAAACTGAAGTTGACGAGTACACCGAGAAG
>Ga0209591_10010048_pt1 | contig 10195 bp, 10 predicted proteins | sample MAT01_FD_187207 | JGI IMG/M metagenome (GOLD analysis project Ga0209591, IMG submission 187207) | Freshwater microbial communities from Lake Fryxell liftoff mats and glacier meltwater in Antarctica - MAT-01 (SPAdes) (version 2) | ecosystem: Environmental > Aquatic > Freshwater > Ice > Liftoff...
TCGAAACTCTTTCGGCAACCTGATTGCCTGCGAACGACCCGACCAGAAAACCTTCGCCTTCTTCACGATGCCTCCGTGGTATGTCCCTAAAAGATATATCACGCGCTATACGGCGTCAATCCGGGGTGACCACGCGACAGTTGCTGGTCGGCGAATCGCCCGATCGAAATTCCGATTCTCCGCGCGAGATGCTTACTGCAGCGCTGCCAGCATCCGTGGCAGCCCTTGCAGACTGATCGCTTCCACCCCACCGCCCAGCGGGAACTGATCGTGACCTCCGGTGCCGTGCACCACACCCCGGTGAAACCCACGGCCCGCTGTACCCGTGGTGACTCGCGTGACTTCCTCCCTTCTGCCCGCGATTCTCCGCCGGCTCATGACGCTCGCGATTGCGCTCGTGACCATACGCATCGCGCTTCCGCTGCTGCTCATCGACCCCGCGTGGGAGTTCCATCGCGACGAACTGCTGTACTTCGCGATGGGCGATCATCTCGAGTGGCTGCGCATGCAGTTTCCGCCGCTCATCGCCGTCGTGGCGCACGTGGGACGCGCACTTTTCGACGACTCGGTCCTGGCCGCGCGCGTCCCCGCAGCGTTGGCGGGCGCGGCACTGCTCGCCACGATGCTCTGGTTCGCTCGGCGTCTGGGAGCGGGCGCCTGGGCGCTGGTCGTCATTGCCGCTGCGAGCGTCGCGGCTCCTGTCTTTCTGCGCACGTCCGTGTTGATGCACCCCGTGGTCTTCGACCAGCTCTGGGCCACGCTGGCCATCGCCGCGCTGGCGTTGGCCGCCGTGGAAGAACAGCCGCGCTGGTGGCTGCTGATCGGCATCGCGTTCGGCCTCGGTGCGCTGACCAAGTTCAGTGTCGCGTTTTACGTGTTCAGTGCAGCGGTCGCGGTGGTCTTCACACCCGCACTCCGCCAGCAATTAGCAACGCGCTGGCCGTGGCTGGCCTTGCTCGTAGCGATGGTGCTCGCCATCCCGTCGGTGGCCGGACAAATAACGAACGGCTGGCCCTTCCTTCTGCAGATGCAGTCGCTGCGTGGCAGCCAGCTGGCCACGGTCTCGTTCCTGGACTTCCTCAGCGAACAACCGCGCATGCTCGGCGGGGCTGCGCTCCTGCTCCCGCTCGGACTCGCTGCGGCCGCACGCCGCGACCGCGCCGCCGGCGTCACGGGGATTATCCTCGTCACCTTGCTCGGCCTGATGATCCTGTTGCACGGCAAGGGCTACTATGCAGCGCCCGGCTATCCGGCATTCCTCGTGGCGGGAGTCGTCTGGTTCGAGCGCCGCCTGAGCGCACGCGATGCGGTGACGTCGCGCCGCATCGTACGCGTCGTGCTCCCACTCTTGGTCGCCGGCATCGCCGCCCTGCTCCTCCCGTTCGGTATCCCGTTGCTCACACCGACCGCGATGGCGCGATATGCCGTGGCGACAGGGACGGGGACCGCCGTGCAAACCAATCGTGACGACGTCCGATCGCTGCCGCAGGACTACGCCGACATGCTCGGCTGGCGCGCCATGGCCGACGCGGCGGCGCGGGCGTTCCACGCCCTGTCGCCCGATGAGCAGCGCACCGTGATCCTGGCTGGAAGCAACTATGGGCAGGCCGGCGCGCTCGCGATGTATCGGCAACGGCTCCGACTGCCGTACCCCGTGAGCGTGCATGGTGACTTCCATGCCTGGGGGACATACGGACGCTCAGGTGAGGTTGTGATTCTCGTCGATCGACCGGATGCGCTCGAGGGATTGCGAGCCGTGTTCGGCGACGTGCGACAGGTCGAGCGCCTTCAGAACCCACGCGCCGTCCCCGAAGAGCAGGATGTTCGCATCTACCTCGCGCGAGGCCCTCGCGTGTCGATCAATTCCCTCTGGCCCACCATTGGGCCGCGCTGGGACTGAGGCGGGCTCCGCTGAAACTCCTCTTCGCCGGCTGGCGTACCACGCAGCATGTCCGCCTCCACGCTTCAACAGAATCTGCGCGTCGGCATCGACGCGCTGCGCGCCAATCCGCTGCGCACCGTCCTCTCCACACTCGGCGTGATCATTGGCGTCGGCTCCCTCGTGGCCGTGCTCTCCGTGGGCGATGGCATGGAAGCCACCATGCGCGAGCAACTCGACGCCACTACCAGTGTGCTGTTCTTTACAGTGGTGCCGGTTACCACCGAGGACGTGGACGGCCAGCAGTTTCCACTCGACACGTTTCCCATTTTTACGGTGGCCGATGTACGTGAGGCCGCCAGGATCGACGGACTCGCGGGGTTGACCGGCGAGATCACCGGGCGCGCGGAAGCGACCGACGAACGGGGACGCGTGCGACGCATGGTCGCCGTGTGGGGCATCACGGAAAGCTGGCAGGAGATGGCTCAACTTCCCATCGCGGCCGGACGCATGCTCAACGCGGACGATGTCAATGACACGACGACTCCGCGCGTGGTGCTGTCGCAGGCACTCGCCGCACGCTATGCCGAGGCCGATTCGCTCCCTTCGCCCTCGGCGCTGATCGACCGTACGATTCTGCTCGAACGCACACCGTTCACCGTGCGCGGCATCACCGCCGATTCGGCGACCGACGAGCGCGCGTGGGTGAGTCTCGCCACTGTCAACCGCGCGTTGCCGCCGTCGGTGCGCGCGCGCCCTGTCGGGCTGTCGGCCAAGTTCGCGGACGTGCTGATGGCCGATTCGGTGCGCGCGCGCGTGTCGCGATGGGCGGATGCGCGTTTCGGCGTCGGCACCACGCGGCTGCGCTCCAACGCATCGCGCGTCGAGCAGGCGGCACAGGGAATCCTGCTCTTCAAGCTGTTCATGGGCGCGATCACGGGGATCTCGCTGCTTGTGGGTGGCATTGGCATCATGAACGTGATGCTCGCCTCCGTCACCGAGCGTACGCGCGAGATCGGTATCCGCAAAGCGGTCGGGGCGACTCGCGGCGATGTGCTCTCGCAGTTTTTAGCGGAAGCGGTGGCGATTGCCTCACTTGGTAGCGCGCTTGGCGTAGCGCTCGGACTGACGGCCGCTTTCAGCATCACGGCGCTCATGCGCGCGAAGCTGCCGGGCATGGGCGTCCAGGCGAGCGTCTCATGGAGCACGATCCTGGTGGCGGTCGTCAGCGCTGCGTTGGTGGGGTTGGTGTTCGGCACCTATCCGGCACGCCGCGCGGCCCGTCTCGATCCCATCGACGCCATTCGCCACGAGTAGCGCGTACGCCGACGCATCGACGCGGCGCACTGGTCTCTCATGCCTAGGCAACATGCGCGTCTTGACCGAGGCAGATGTCAGCGATACTATACATTATGTCCGCTATACCAGACACCACGGCGATACCTTACCAACGCCTGTGTGCCGATTACCGTCTCACCACGATCACATGACTCGTTTCCGCCTCACGCTGGCGGGCGTTGGGCTCGCCTTGTCATCGGCGTCCGCCTCCGCCCAGTCCACCGCGACCTCGACTTCGTTCCACCTCACCCCGGGCACGAAGGTGTTGGCTGGCAATCCGCTCACGATCGCGCTCGTCGGCGTGCCACCGCGCTCGCAGGTGCGGGTGGACGCAGAGCGTCTTGTCTTTTCGTCCTTTCACAACGGCAAGCGACTCCTTTTCCGTAGCTACGCCGAATTCGCCGGCGGCAAGGGCACCGTGGACCTGGTTAGCGCCGCGCCGACGTCGGGCAGTTACTCCGGCGCGGACGTACGAGGGCTCTTTTGGTCAATGGTGGCGACGCCCGACTCCGTGCCCACAGGGGCCCAACCCAATCAGGTACGGCTGCGCGCGCGCGTAGGCGGTCGTGTGGTAGCGGATACGACGATCGTCTTCCTCAACGCGTTGCCGGAGGTGCGCGTGGAGCAGGTCGCCGCGTTTCCAGGCGCGCTGCTCGCGTCACTTCCCGGCGGCGGACGACGACCGGTGATCATCATTCTCGGTGGGTCCGACGGCGGGAGCCGGGCGGCGCGCGAGGCACCGAAGTTCGCGTCGCAAGGCTATGCCGTGCTGGGCCTCCCGTACCATTCACCCGCAGCGGGGCCGGGAGCACCGCGCGAGCTACCCGATTTACCGGCCGACTTCGCGGACATTCCGGTCGAGCGCCTGAATGCCGTGTACGATTGGCTGCGCACGCGTGACGACGTGGACCCCGAGCGGATCGCGCTGTACGGGTCGTCCAAGGGTGCGGAGTTGGCGTTGCTGGCCGCCAGCCACTTCCCGTGGATTCGGGCCGTCGTTGCCGTTGCGCCCTCCGACGTCGTGTGGGAAGGGTGGGGCTGGGGCGTCACCCCCGGCACACGGTCCTCGTTTTCGCTCAACGGGACGTCGCTGCCGTATGTGCCGTTCGAGGGGTTCCTCGACGAAATGGCGAACATGCAGAGCGGCGCACCGATCCACATTCGCCGCTTTCACGACCGCGGTCGCGCGGCGCACCCCGAAGCGGTCGACGCGGCGCGCATCCCCGTCGAACGGTTCCGCGGAAAGCTGATGCTCGTGGCGGGAGAGGATGACCAGAGTTGGAACTCGGCGGCGATGACCCGCAGCATTACGGCGCGTCGCGCCGCAGCTGGCCTCGAGACGGTCGCTTTGATCTTTCCGGATGCCGGCCACTTGCTCAACGGCAACGGCTGGTCACCCACGACGCACTACAATGTCGGGCAGGAGCAAAGCGGGGGGACACCGGTAGCGACTGCTCGTGCGCAGGCCGAGGTGTGGCCCGCGATGCTCGATTTCCTTCGCAACGCGCTCCGGTAACTGCGGCTGGCGCGCACGCTCGCTATTCATTCCGCCGACGATGCTCGAGTTTCGTCGGAACGTATCACTTTTGCTGGAGTGCTGGTGCTGCGAATCGCGATGGTTGGGCTGATTTCGCTGCTGGTGGGAGCCGGTTTGGCAACAGGTACTGGCGTGTGGCCAGTGCGGCCCGGTCTCATTGGGTTGTCGGCTATGCTGGTGAGCGGACTCGTGGTGAAACGCCACTGGCAGCGATTGCGGGCCGTCGGCGCGGACCCCGGCTCGCCCGAGCGCGCGCTGTGGCACGGACTCGCCACCACCGCGCTCGTGGGCGGGCACCTGTTCGCAAGCCTGTGGGTCATCGGCCCTGCCATGCGCTTGCACTCGCCGCTTGTGCACGACACGGCTATCGACAACTGGACGATGGTGTTGGGTGCCCTCCTGAGTTACGGCCTCACCCGCGATCGCGAGCCACGTCGCGACGAGCGCGACCGGCTGTTCGCGGCGCGAGGACAGCGCGCCGGATACATCGCACTGATCGGGCAGGCAGTGGGCCTGAGCCTGGTGCTCGGTTACGGCGCAGGAACGGTGGTGGAGCGGTTGTCGCAGTCGATGGTCTCTCACCTCCTCATCTCGACGCTCATCTTGGCCGCCGTGGTCCAGTACGCGGCGCAGCTGCGCCTGTACGCGATCGACCATCGTCACGAGCTGACCGTTTCGTGACGCGGGGAACTCCCATCGGCAATCGACTTCGCGCTCTGCGCTTCGAGCACGATGAGATGACGCAAGACGCGTTGGCCCGGGCTGCTGGCATCACACGACAGACCATCGTCGCACTGGAGGGTGGGCACTACGCGCCATCGCTCGAGCTGGCGATGCGGTTGGCGCTGGTCTTCAACCGACGCGTCGATGACGTCTTCTTCTGGCGCGAACCGCCGGCCGCGTGTAACGCTTAGTGCAGCGCTGCCAGCACCCGTGTCAGCCCTTGCAGACTGATCGCTTCCACGCCACCGCCCAGCGGGAACTGATCCTGGCCGCCGTAGACCACGAATGCTTTGGTCGATGTGATGTCGGCGAGTGCGCTGCGCAGTCCACGTTCGAGTTTTGGTGCGCTCGTCCGCTTGATCTCGATCGCCCAGACACCATGGCGTGCACCCATTTCAAGGATCAGGTCAATCTCCGCGCCACCCGACGATTGGTAGAAACTTGCGCTGGTTCCAGCTGGCGCGACGGCCGCCTGCCTTGGTCGATGACCCCGCGCACCCTTCGCGCTTTCAAGATCGAGATAGAGCGATGGCCGCCCCTCGGCGACCGCGAGCTGCGGGATTTCAGTGCATAGCCTGGCACTACGGCGCCTCTGCGATGCTCTTCATGTTCACCAGGGCCGCCTCGAACTGCTTCCGACGACGGGCCACGTCGGCATCCTTGGCGGCCTGATCCGCGAGATTCGACACGTCATACAACAGCGTGTAGATCAGCGTCGATGTCGTGGCGGAGACCGGTTTCGCTTCGAGAAACCCGTGATAGAGGTTGTAGAACTGCCCGTCCTTGGCCGGCTGCGCGTAGCCGTATGAGAGATCGGTCCTGGCGGTAAGCACCTCGAGCACCGCACCGTTATTGATGGACCGGACAGACCCCATCTCGCCCGCTCCGCTGGTGACGGCGCACGGAACCGTGCGACCCGTTGCAATCCACTTTCCGAGATCGCAGTAGCCACCCACCTTGGCCCACGTGTCGGCGGCGGACTTGTTGACGACAATCTCCATTCTGATCGTCGTGTACTCGGGATCAGCCGCGCGCGCGTGACCGGGTGTCACTGCCAACGCGAGCGCGAAACTTGTGGCTTTCAGCATGAGAGGAAGCATCGGAACTCCGTGATCAGTGTGAGGAACATGGTAAGGATCAATGCGAGGAACCACGTAAGGAACGCGATCGCGTACCGGTCACGAGGACAGACCGATCCAGCGGCCGCCTACCGAGACGGTGGTCCAGAGGGCGATCGACGTCATGGCAATGACGCGGCTTCGCCAGCCGGTTGTGACGCCCTCGCGCGACGCGACGCGTTGACGCACGAGAAACGTGAACGCGATCGCAACGGGCAGCGTGGCCATCTTCACCCAGAACGCCGAGTTGTGATAACACTTGACCGCTTCGGAAAGGAACAGCAGGAAGCCGGTCGCGAGCATCAGCCCCACGCTCCGCACCAGCCACGGCTGCACGCCGCGCGCCAGCGTCGCAATGGGCTGATCGCGCAGCGCCAAGCCCAGCATGCGCAGGTCGACGATCAGCATCAACCCACCCAGCATCGAGAGCCCCAGCAGGTGGATCGCCTCGATCACCGGAAACATCCAGACCGATGTGCGCACGACCTGGCCAAGCCATGACGCTTCACCCCATTCAAACCACGGCAGGAAGTCCATGTGATCAGGGAGGTGTGACGGGGCAGCTGGCCGCCCAGTTGACGAACGCCGGCTGCGGCTGCAAGTCGCACTGGAACCAGTTGTACGCGATTAACCGCCCACTCACGATCACACCGGCCCACGCGAAGAGCGAGACAGCGGCTGCCGCGCGCGCCGCGCGCGGCAGCACGACCCTCTCGTCCCAATGCTCGGCAGACTTGTGCGTTCGCGCATGAAACACGAACACGTTTATACCCGCCACGCCTAGCAGGATCAGCTTGATGCGAAAGAAAATGCTGTAGTAGTACGTGAGTGGTGTCGCGTAGAACAGCAACACACCCGTCACGACCATGATGAAAAATCCGAATCGTGTCCATGGCAGCAGACGCGCTGTCAGTGCGGTCACGGGAACTCCGGTGAGCGCGAGCCCCAGGAGTCGCAGGTCGAGCACCGCTGCTGTTCCCGCGAAGATCGTCAGCGTGAGGACGTGCAGCGATTCTGTAAACGGCCACATGTACTGCGATTCATGCAGCGCAATACTCCACGGCGTTTCGCCGAGCGATGTCAACCACGCGACTATCGGCATGTGGGCATCGCCCTTCAGGCCATCATTTGGCGGGACTCACATCCGGCATCGGGTATTTCTGTACCATGTACCTGGCGTGACAGTTGACACACGAGTCGTACAGCTCCGCGCCCATGTCGAACACGCGGGTGCGGTCATGGGCCGCCGCCGCATCACGTGCCCGCGCCGCCGCGACGCTCATCGCCTTCGACAGCGTCATCCATTCGCCTTGATTGACCGCGCGGCCGTCCATCATCAGCAGGTTGGCCGCCTCCGCGAGGATGGTGGCCTGATTGCGCACCGCCGCCCACTGCTCGTCGGTCTTCGGCGCGTGATCAACCGTGCCGTTCTTGTCGGTGGTGGAGCCAACCGCATTCCAGTACTGATCTGCAGCCTGTTCAAACACTTCGTCCATGAGCTGTTTCATGGTGACCACGGGCGTCATCGTCGCCGTCGCGGCCGCAGGCATTGTCGCTGTTGTTTCGGCGCTGGTCGCGGCCTTCGGCGTCTCCTTCGTGCAGGCGACGACGACGAACAGGATAGTGACGGCGGTGCAGTGCTGCCGCACACGCCGCGCTGTATGGCAAACGCGTTGGATCACTTGGCCGGCGCCGATGCAGGAAGGGAGAAAATCACAATGGTGGGACTGCCTGGTCGCGCCTTGTTCCAGTACGACGACGGGCGCCCGGATCCGATCGCGACGTACTGCGTGCCGCCCACCTCGTACGTGACCACACCAGCGCCGATCGCTCCGCCGGTGTTGAACCGGTAGCGCACCGCGCCGGTCGCGGCGTCGAGCGCCAGAAAATCACCGGAGAGCTCGCCCGCGAACACCACGCCGCCCGCGGTCGTGGTCACGGCGCCGATCATCGGTGCCTGTGACGCATACCGCCAACGTACCGCGCCCGTTGACCCATCAACCGCCGTCAACCAACCCTTCCACGACTCATCCACGTTGACTCGGCCGCCCAGATAGTTCTGTCCCGGCACGAAGCGTACGGTGTCGTCGAGAAAAAAGGTTGCGCACCAGTCGACGGAGGGTGTGATGAGCAGGTTCGCGCCCGGATGATACGCGGGCCCGTTCCACTGCACACCACCGAATATCCCGGGGCACGCGCGTGTGCCCTTGGTCGTCACTGGCGCTTCAGCGTTGAAGATGGTGGTCACCGGTGTCTCGAACACGCGGACGTGCGAATCGCGATCGACGACGCGTAGCATGCCATCCTTGCCCGCGGTCGCAATCAGATTGCGCATGGTCCCGTTCACCGAGGCGCGGTACTGCGGGCTGACTTGTGTGAGGTCCCAGTCATGGTCGTCATTGGGCACCATCTGGTCATGCCACGCAAGCTTGCCCGTGCGCAGGTGCAGCGCGAGCATCGAGTTGGTGTACAGGTTGGTGCCGCCGCGTATCGCTTCGGGAAAGTCCGGCGCTGGGTTTGCCGCAGAAACGAACAGCAGTTCTTTGGCCACATCGAGCGACAACGGTGTCCAGACGGCACCGCCTCCCAAGGGGAACGACGCATCTTGTTTCCACGTCTCTGAGCCCGGTTCACCCGGCGCTGGGACAATGTTGAAGCGCCAGACCCGCTCTCCGTTATCAATGCGGAACGCAGCGACCCAGCCGCGAATCGCAAATTCGCTGATCGCCGGCCCGATGAACACCAAGCTGTCGTAGACCAGCGGCGCCATCGTGAATGTTTCGCCCTTCGAGGTCTCACCAATGCGCCGCGCCCACAGCTGCGTGCCGCGTTCACGATCGAGGGCCAACAGATAGCCGTCGGCGGTACCGCGAAAGACCCGCCCGTCCTTGATGGCCACGCCTCGATTGTTCGCGCGGATCTCAGGGGCCAGCGGCTTCCACTCGTGTCGCCACTTCTGTTGGCAGGTTGCGGCATCGATAGCAATCGTGGCCGATATCGATGTCAGGTACATGACCCCATCGTGCACGACCGGGCCGGTTTGGAAACTTCCCGTCTCGCTCACTTGGTAGAGGCACGTTGGCCGCAGCTGCGACGCGTTGGCACTCGTGACCTGCGTGAGTGGCGAGTAGCGCGTACCCGCGTAGTCGCGCGTGTGCGTGAGCCAGTTGCGTCCGTCATTGGCCGCGGCGATCAACGTGGCCTGGTCCGGCCCAGTCCCCCGTGGACGCATGCCGTCGGCGCCACGCACGAATTCGGGCGATGCACCACGCTGCGCCGTGACCACGCCGGTCGGAGGCTGCAGACGTACCAGCGCGAGCCGCGCCTTCTCTCCGGTCAGCGCACTCTCGCCCGCCGCGTAGCCGTTCCGCTCGAGCATGTACGCGAGCACCGCGATGTAGTCCTCGTCGGGCAACGTGCGGCCCTTGTTCTTGGGCATCGTCGTGCGCGTGATGTAGTACAAATCATCCAGTGTCTTCTCGCTGTTCGTCCACTTCTGGAGGAACGCGCTCCCTACGAGCGGGGCCGACAGCCCATCGTCGAGCCGATTGCCGTGGCACGACGCACAGGCACGCGTGTACACCGCGGCACCCGCCTCAG
>Ga0209591_10010059_pt1 | contig 10188 bp, 7 predicted proteins | sample MAT01_FD_187207 | JGI IMG/M metagenome (GOLD analysis project Ga0209591, IMG submission 187207) | Freshwater microbial communities from Lake Fryxell liftoff mats and glacier meltwater in Antarctica - MAT-01 (SPAdes) (version 2) | ecosystem: Environmental > Aquatic > Freshwater > Ice > Liftoff...
GAAACTATTACTTAACAATACTGAATAAGTATTTGAAGGTCCTGCCGGTGTTACGATATAATCCTGTGCTGCCGGACCACCCGTCCATTGATAAGACGAAGCACCTCCCGGGGCTCTTAGCGTTACTGAAGCTCCGGTACATATAATTCCATCGTTATTAGTTGTTCCTGAAGTTTCCAATGTAGCTATTGGTGCCAATGGTATAGGGTTTACCGTAAGTGTTACCGTTGCTGATGGACGACAGGTAACATCAGCAGGAATTGGTGATAAAACCGAATATATGTAATAGGTACCGGCTGTTGCGAATGATGTAATAGTTGAAGCCGTGGTTCCACCACCGCCCAGGCTACCATTAGGCACAGTGGCAATAGTGGTACCACCAGTATATGGTGTTGCTGTTGGTGCTGCAAAGTATTTGAATTGAATGCCGTAAGGCCCAATTGCCATATCAGTAAGACCTGTTGCATTCAGATTTACTGTTGAATTCTGACATGCAGGTGATGGAGTTGCCGTAAGTGTTGGAATTGTTGGGCACAAACATTTAATCTGGAAAGTTTGAGACGCTGCACTGGTTACCTCTGAATCGAAGAGGATATAATAAGTGGTTCCGGCTGTCAACGGACCAAACGTATTTGATTCGGGGCTGTTGGCATCACCTATACATATCCAACCCGTAGCATTACAACCTACACTGGCAGCTTTATAAAAATAATCGCCAAAACCACCGCTGGCAGCAGTTATCTCCAGCGTATAAACGCCGGTTGTAGTTGGTGTAAAGCTGTAAATAAATTCCCTGCCGAAAGTAGAGAAACCACAGTTACTAGAAACCGTGTTCCATATACCAACATCAAATGTAGTGACTGTTGTAGGCGTTCCGCAAGTAATTGTTGGGATAACCAGACAAGGATCATAGAAGGCATTGCCCTGGATACCATAGAAAAAGGAGGGTCTATTACAATCGTTGCTAATTACATATAACGTTACAGCTTTAATGCCGGCTGGACCAGCAGGTGTAAACGTAACTACAAAAGTGGTGGCACCTCCAGGAGGTATTGATGCCGGTAAAGTAATGCCACTAACCACAAACATACCAGCATCTGCACCAGTAAAGTAGATCCCCGCCGCAGGAATGGTATAAAGGCCGTTTCCTGTATTTTGAATAGTATAAGTGCGGGCAAGGTTTTGAGTGATTGCCACATTACCAAAATCAGTATGATCAGCAAGGTCTGGAGTAAAATCGTTAAAGGCAATGTTCACCCCATTTCCTGAAATATTTATATCGGGGTCTGTACCAGTGGCCTGTATTTCAAAATCATAGCTTGCTTCATCACAGTCATCAGAAAAAATTCTAATTGTTGCATTCTGTTGACCAGGTGAAGATGGATCAAAATTTATCACAAGTGCAGAGGAACCACCCGGGGGTATAGGGTTTGATGGAAAAGCTCCGAAATCAAAACCACCACTTTGGAATGTGCCTAACAATGTAAGATTGGAATTTCCGATATTCTGAATAGTAAAGGTTCTTGTTATTGATCCGGCACAAACACTTACACTGCCAAAATCTGTATAGTCTGCCAATGATGGTGTTACATCACCATCAACAATGGTAACTCCATTGCCCTGTATATTAATTTCAGGATCTGTACCTGTACCTGTTCCCTGGATGGCAAAATCGTAAGCTGCTTCGTCACAATCGTTATTATTAATAGTAATTGTTGCAGTTCTTAAGCCAGGTGCTGATGGATCAAAAGTTATCTGGAATGTGGTGGAACCGGCCCCGGCAACAGGTGATGTTGGTGTGGCGGTTACTGTAAAATCTCCGGCATTTGCTCCGCTAATTGTTGGAGTTGCCAGTGTTAAGTTAGCGGTTCCGGTATTCTGAATAGTAAACGTTCTTATTATAGTTCCTGCACAAGCAACTTGGTTGCCAAAATCAGTATGATCAGTGAGTGATGGTGTTGCATCCCCATCAACGATAGTAACACTATTACCCTGTACGTTTACTTCAGGATCAACACCTGTACCCTGTACAGCAAAATCATATGGATTTTCATCACAATCATTGTTTACAATATTTACAGTTGCTGTTTTTAAACCAACTGAAGTTGGATCAAAGGTAACAGTGAATGTAGCCGAACCAGCAGGTGCTATCGGGCTGGCAGGTGTTAATGCACTAACCGTAAACATGGCTGCATCTGCACCACTCATGGTTATTGCACCAACCGTTAAGTTGGCGTTTCCTGTATTCTGTATTGTATAAGTGCGGATTACAGTAATTGCTCCACAAGCACCCACACTGCCGAAATCTGTATGATTAGATAAGATCGCTGTAGGTGAACCATCAGCAATGTTAGTTGCATTACCCTGTAAGTTAATTTCAGGTTCTGTTCCTGTGCCTTGTATGGCAAAATCATAAGGGTTCTCATCACAATCATTGCTAAGAATATTTACTGTTGCCGATTTCAGACCTATAGAAGAAGGGTTAAATGTTACAGTGAAAGTAGTGGAAGAAGAAGCCACTATTGTAGCAGGTAATGTAATGCCCCCTATGCTGAACATGGCCGCATCAGTTCCTGTTAAAGTAATGGAACCTGCTGCAATTGTAATACTATTACCACCTGTGTTTTGAATGGTAAATGTTCTTATTACGGTTCCTGTGCAAACACTCTGGCTACCAAAGTCTGTGTGATCTGCTGTAGTTGGCGTTATATCATTATCAGGAATATTGACAGAATTGCCCTGCAGATTAATATCAGGAAGAGTGATGGTGAAACCAGTATTACATGCACCAAAAGTATTTACTGCACCAGCATTAGTTAGCCAGGTATTGCCAGTAGAAGTTCTTTGTATAGAACCTAAAGGATCTCCAGAGCCGCTTTCAGTTGCCGGTATAAAGGTTGAAGTCATGCCTGTTGCAGGTCCATTAGATGCTGTAATAGCTCCGACTTCATAACTAATAAATTCAACAACAGTACTCGAGGCATTTACTAATGCCATTCCGTCTTGGTCATTTTGAATTCCAGCTATTGCAAAAACAAGTGTTCCATAGTTATTACCTCCTATTGTACATTGATTTGGTATAACTCCTGAAAGAGGAGTTGTGCTATAAGTTACGGCAGCTGTAGGTGTTAAACCATTATAAAGTACAATTGACCATCCTGTAAGGTCTGTTCCCGCAGGCCCAAAAACTTCAATCCCTTCATTAACATCTCCACCAGTATTATCATAATGTATTTCAGAGAACATAACCCCTGCCTGTCCACAAGCTGCAATTACTAAATTGTATGTGGCACCAGTTCCTGTGCAAGTGTTTGCATCTGTAGCAGTAACCACAATTGGGAAAGCTCCCGATGCTGTTGGAGTACCGCTTAGTACACCGCCTGCTGATAAAGTTAAACCGGCTGGCAAAGGACTAACTGTTGTAAAAGTATATGCCGGTGTACCGCCAGATGCAGTAAAGGTTTGGCTGAAAGGTGTACCAACTGTACCTGATGTAACTATAGGGTTAGTAACGTTAAGGCTTGCAAAAGTATAGGTACATAAACTACTCGATGTGTTGTTGGCAAAAACTGAGTTTTGATAGGTCCAACTGGTAGTTGTATAGATTAAGGTTGACATTTGTAATGCCGTACAAACAGTACCGGCGGATGAAGCAGCACAATTGCTGAATTTTCCATTATCTATTTCGCCGGGCAATGCGGCTACCATTACAAAAGCTGTTTGCCCATTAACCAATCCCGGAGGCAGGCTGCTTTCATTAAGCGTTGGGCCGGGAGTTGCATCCCAGGCTGCATAAGTAGTAGTTCCATTATCATTTGCATGCAGTGCAGTTATAAACCGGATAGGCGTGCCATTTGCACCGCCTGCAGGCCCGCCTGTTGGGCCGGTTTGGTAAACCAATAACTGATCGCCACCAAAGGCAAAGCTGACACCATCAGTAACACCCGGAGCAACTGTTGGCACTATAGGCGTTTCGTTGGTAATAGTACCCACTAGTGGTGAAGTTCCAGCTTCATCAGTATAAGCCCTCCACTCATAATATTCGGAACCTGCCGCCAGTTCATCATGATAAAAATTAATAAAAAACACTTCGGTTCCCCGTGCTATACCGCCTGCAGGAACAGTCCAACTGATTACTGCTTCGCTACCCAATCCAAAAGTATTGGGAGGATAAGTTTCATCATGCCAGTTGTTAGAAACAGCATTCCAGCCACGATCGGTAAAATAAATAACTGTACCTGCTGCAAGGCCGCCTGACTTTAATACCACAATGGAGAAGCGGTCTTCCTTTTCTACCACCCCCGCCGTAAATGTATTATCCGGGTCAAAATCCGACTGGTAACTTACAATAGCAATATCACCTGCAGCCAAATTATTCTGGCTATTAGCAACATTCGTTATCAGCAGGAAAGAAAAGGCCGCAGCCAGGGATAGGAAAATTTTTCTCATAACTTGTTAGTTTGGCAGGTAATACCTGTTAAAAATGAATTCGTTTTGGCAGGAAAATATCCGTAAAAATAGACGGATATTCTAACTATTGGAATTTCTAAGGTATCAATTATTTCAGTTAACTGGTAATAAACTTATCATTAATTTTTATTCCAAAAGCTGCCAGTTTATAACCGGGAAAAAAACCTGCCGGAACATAAATAATATTTACCCGGACAATCTTTTTGTCGGAGCAAACTATCCTTAACCCGTCTGTTTCATTCATGCTGACGATAGTTCCCGGTGATATATTTTGTCCATATCCATCCCCTATAATTTCTGCTTCGGTTAAACAGATACCCTGGCCGTTTACTGTTGTTCCGGCCCCTTTGTTCCAGGGATTGCAGGCATTAATAAGCCGGATAACCTGTTTACTGCTCATTACATTCCAGTTCACCATTAAATCAGCAGCTACCGGGTTTTTAAAATACTGTGCGGCTGTTTCATCTTGCGGAACAGCGGGGGGTATGGTACTTATATTATAAACCTGTAAAAGACCCATCGCCATGGAAGCACCGAGCATGCCAAGCTTTTGCAATTGCATACCAAAACTGTCTGTATCTTCTATGGCAAGTGTTTGCTGCATTACTACCGGCCCGGTATCAATGTTTTCGTCTGCAATATGTATGGTAATGCCGCTATGCGTTTCGCCATTCAGCATTTGTGCAAGTATGGGGTTTGGCCCCCTGTATTTGGGCAGAAGGCCATAATGAAAATTAATAAACCCGCCTGGCAAAAGTGTGAGCAACGATTTTGGAAGTATATAAGAAAAGGTCATCAACCAGGCCGAAGTAATATTATTAGCAGTAGCTAATGAACTGATTACTGTTTCGAGATTTTTTTTATTTACCGGTAGCAGGGCTACTCCTGTACCTGTCAGCATTTGTGTAAGCAAAGAATGTAAGGGAGTATTTTTTTCAGGAACTACAACGGCTGCCAGAGCCCCACTCATGTACAGTTGCTGTAAGGCAGGTATTGCAATTTCATTATTGCAAAGCACCATGATGCGGATATTACTGCTTATATGCACAGGTAAGTATTTCGCCAGGAAGAAAATACATCCTGCGGAACCTGTGCCAGCATTTCATTCCATGCAGATGATGTATCGGTAATGGTTTCTTTGACAGTTACCTGTAGATTACCAATTGCCTGCACCAGGTATGCCGGCCCTTCCACAAATCTTTTTTCATTTACATGGATGGCACCACGGGGAGAACTTATGTTTTTTTCTTTCAGCAAATCAATAGCCGCTTCTGTATTGGTGGTGGATTTACGTTGCTGTAAATATTCTATCAGCAACAAACCATTCTCCCATCCCTGCATAGAAAAAAGGTTGGCATCCTTTCCATTTTCCGTTTTATAGTATTGCAGGAATGTTTGATTCGTTTCATTTGCCAGTTGAGGAACCCAATTTGTGTATCCCGAAATATCAGGTACGGCAGGGTGTGTTGCTGCAAAGTCGCCGGGTGTGGCATCAAACATCATTGGGCCGCCATACCATTGCAGATTATTTTCTTCTGGCAGGGCATTTATGTGCTGATAAAAGTAACGGGCCATATCCCCGGAAAATACAGCCAGTATTTTTCTTACTTCGGGCTTCGAAGTAATGAATGCCGTTAATGTATCTATATTAAATTCTTCTTTTTTAAAATGGCTTACATAATTATGTTTTATTTCTCCGCCCGAAAGTACAAAGGCATTGTTCATGGCATGTGTATGCCTGTATCCGCCATCGAAAAAAGAAGTGGCCATAACAGCCCCGTGCCCCCTTTCCTGCCGGGCGGCATATTTACCAGTAAGAAAACAGCATAAACAATCGTTGAGTGAATGAAACAGGGTATGGCTAACCGGTGGTGTAAACAGTTCGGGGTAATTAGCCCCGGCATTGGTGATGATCAGCAGTTTTCCGGCGGCGGCAAATAAAGGTGATAGTTTAATAGCATGATGGTCTGAAGCAAATGCCACGACAACATCTGCATTATCGGCTATTAAAAATTTTTCTGTTGCAGCATATATCTCCTCCTCTTTAAGTCCATAGCCTATCATGCTTACCTTGTAATCAGCATTGGCATACTGGTGAAATTTTAAACAGGATTTGAGGCCCTGTAAAAAATCCATACCTATGGAAGGGTAGAGGGTAGATCCGGGAAGCAGGATTCCGATTAAAGGCATATTATTTTTGAAGTATTTAAGTGCTTTGAAAAATGGTGAAGTTAAGGCTGGATATTGATTTATAATACCAAAACATAAACACAAAACAGCCTGTCGAAACGTTGTTTTAAAACATCAGTTCTGACAGGCCGGGCTTATATTCTATATATAAACTAATTTCTTGCAGGGAAAATACCCTGCATGCAAATGACATAATTCAAACCCAGAACGGGCTGTATATTATTAACTGGCAATGAACTACCTGCAGGTGCTGCGGTTAAAGCCAGTTGCATATTGCCCAGCCCACTGCCATTATTAATGGTAGAATACATATTGGTGCCGGCAAGTGTTGCAGGATAGTTGCCCTGTGGCGTATCGGCAGTACCGGCAGCAGCATTACCGGGCATGGTAACAGAGCCGCTGAAAGGATGGGTATGTGCCGGAAAATTGGCATTGGCTACTGTATTGGTTTCACTCCCGCTCACCTGGCCCAGGCTGTAACTTGAAAGGCCGGGCCCCTGGCCTGCCCCAACAGGTACCCTGCCCCTGAAATCAGGTAATGCAAAAGTGGTTTGCCCGTTACCACCATAAGTAGTACCTAATAATGAAAACAGGGCTGTATTTTGTGCAATTGCTAGTATTTGTGATGAGCAAAACGCCCAGTTCCTGGGTGCAAAATTGCCTGCAAACATTCTTATTTCTGCTATTGTTCCTTCCATGATTATTGTATTTAAATAATTTTACAAAGTTAGTTTTGAGTTGGAAATATACCTTCCATGCAAATGATAAAATTCATAGCCAGGTATGGTTGAATGTTACCTATAGGTGTATTACCATTGGGCGTTTGCGGCGCTACGGTAACACCTGTAAGCGAAACCGGTGCCATTGCACTGTTATCGGTGGCGGTGTTATAGATCTGGTCGCCGTTGTTGGCAGGAAAATTATTAACCGCAACGGGTGTTTGTCCATCGCCGTTTGCGGTTACAATACCTGCATTACCGCTTACAGCATGGGTATGGCCACCTACGTTGGAAGCAGTAAGTGTAATATTCTCCGACCCGGCCATTTGCCCAAGTTGGTAATTACTAAGGCCAGCTCCCTGACCGGTATGAACGGGTACCCTGCTCCGCAGGTCGGGTAAGCCAAATGTGTTTTGCCCGTCGCCGCCGTAAGTGGTGCCTATTAAAGCAAATAGTGCAGTGTTTTGTGCAATAGACTGCAGAGAGCCGTTGCAAAAATTCCAGGAACTGGGTGCAAAATTACCTGCAAACATTCTTATTTCTGAAATGTAACCTTCCATGATTGTATAATTTTGAATATTTTAATTAAATGTTTTGATTAATTCCTGGATGGGAATATGCCGACCATACAAATAATATAACTGATGGCGGTATATGGCATTATATTATTTACGGGTGTACCACCAGATGCACCCAATCCCACTGCAACCGTAGCTGGCTTCATAGTACCGCTGCCCGAAGTTTTGTATTTGGGACTGCCATCATTGGCAAAATAATTGCCACTTGGTGTAAGCGAATTGGCGGCTGCTGTTGTGGTAAGCATTTTAGCAGCGCCTGTAATTGCATGGGTATGCTGCGGTATATTAGCAGCAGTTAATGTATTGTTTTCTGTACCCTTTGTTTCGCCGAGTTGAACAGCTGTTAAGCCAGGCCCGATACCTGTGCCAATGGCCACCCTGCTTTGCATATTGGGTAATTGAAAAGTTGTAGTACCATTGCCACCAAAGGTTGTACCTAAAAGGGAAAAGAGTGCTTGATTTTGGGCAATAGGCAATGTTTGCCCATTGCAATAAGCCCAGAACCTGGGTGCAAAGTTTGCTGCAAACATGCGAATTTCTGCAATTGTTCCGTCCATAATGAGAGAGGTTTAGTGTGAAGATTTTATTAAGAAAGCTTAAATGTAAATTAATTATTTTATACTGTCAAGCTTTTGATTGAGGAATAATTTTTTCTTTACTAAAACTTAATCAAGCACCCATTTTAACATAAATGGATAGGGTTTTACCTGTAAGTCCGCTGCTTTTTTTTCATCTGCGGCCATGCCTTTCCATTGCAGCATGGGTAATCCAAAATAATTTTTATTGTTGAAATTATCTGCTATACAACTGCCTCCGCCTTTGTAACCCACATCATGAAATACAAAATACGGGTCAATATCCAGATGTATGCAAGCTGCGTAAGACCAGGCTATAGCCATCATTTCTTCAGCCTCTCTGTTTTCTCTTTTTTCGATGGATGCAGCCGTAAGCGTATATCTTTCAGCTGCGGGTACAACAGCAATATGCCCTGCCTCATGCAATAAGTCGCCGGGATATTTAAGACCTCCCTTGTCTATAATGATTGCACCATTGCGGATAGAAAGACCGGGCAAAAAACAGTACTTATCCAGTTTTTTATATATTGTTTCAATGCCTATTTCATTTAAAAACAGCACACACTTTTTAAAACACACATCAAAATTAATTTCGGCCGTTGGGTAAAGTTTATATTCCTGCATTGGCTGCTCTGGTATTTTTATTTAGTAAAGTTACTATACAAAGCTGTTAAAAATAAATGGATGGTCAACTTTTATTGTTGTAATTCATGTAGGCCAAACGGCTTTAAACAGTCAGCCTGTTTTTTACAGTCCCCTGTAAGTAACGATACCGGCAGATTGACTATTACTTATATATGAGCAAAACTATTTTGTATCTTAAACTCTTTTTATTTGCATGATACATTGTTAAATGTTATTTTGTGCCTATTAAAAAACAGCATCAACCTCAACTAACATGAATAACAGAAGGAAATTTCTGCTGCATGGCAGCATGGCTGCTACCGCACTATTGGCAACCAAACCTTTTACATCTTTAGCCAACAGTCTTAGCCCTGTAACCGGTTTGCGCATCAATAACAACAGCCTGGTGCTGGCACATACCGGATGCAGCCTGGGTAATACCCAGCCCCTGGAGCAAATTGCAAAACTGAAAAACAATTACGCAAACCTGATCATGCTGCATGCAGGTAATGAAGCAGCAGACAGTGGTTACGATGCATCCATGTATGCAGATGCCCCCAATGCTGTTGCTGCCAATGATTACCGCATTGTTTACAAAGGCAATATCAAAACAGGCATTATTAGTGCAAATAAAGATGCCGCCTCTGCCGCAGGCATCAATGACCTGGCCGTATATTTAAAAAAAGAAAAAGACTGCCACCTGGTGGTTTGCCTTTCGCAACTTGGATATAAAGCAGACAACCATTTAGATGATCTTTCGCTGGCGGCAACATCTACCCATATTGATGTAATCATTGGCGGACACGCAGATAATTTTTGCAAACATCCGCTTACTGCGCTAAATAAAAATAAAGAAGAAGTTATTATTAACCATGCGGCAGATACGGGTTTAGCGATCCGTAAAATTGAAATTGCTTTTGATAAACGTGGCAGAAAAAATAATGTTGCATTTACCAAATCATGCTAAACTGCTTTAGTCCGGATGAATAAACAGTCATATTAACAGGATGCACATCATCAAATATCTTCAGT
>Ga0209591_10010069_pt1 | contig 10182 bp, 9 predicted proteins | sample MAT01_FD_187207 | JGI IMG/M metagenome (GOLD analysis project Ga0209591, IMG submission 187207) | Freshwater microbial communities from Lake Fryxell liftoff mats and glacier meltwater in Antarctica - MAT-01 (SPAdes) (version 2) | ecosystem: Environmental > Aquatic > Freshwater > Ice > Liftoff...
TCAAGCCTAGTTTTGGTGCGTTCACGTTTTGGGCGAGTTACCCGGGATTATTTGCCTTCGCGATTGGCCTATTTATTTTGATTCAATGGGCAGATAAGAAAATTGTGAAGGCTAATTTAGTTTAGGATCAATTTTTTTATCCTACTCATGTTTCCTTCGGTTTACTTTTTCTAGTGTACGAAATATCAAATTTACAAATCTTTCCAATCATGATTATAACAATTACCTTGATAAAATTGAAATCGCCTTTGCAATATCCATCCTTAGTTTTCAATTACCTAAAAATTATGAAGCAAGCTAAGCAGGCTTCGTGCCTAGCGTTAAAAAGCACGGGGCTATGGACTACTTTTTATACGATGACGATGTGGGATTCAATGCAGCAAATGAAGAAATTTGCGCAAAGCGGGTCTCATTTGGCAGCCGTGAAAATAAGTTCGCGCCTCGCATCCGAAATAAAAATACTCACGCTTGAGCAGACAGTTTTACTCACTTGGAAAGAAGCCAAAGAAAAAGTTAACAAGCAGGGAAAAGTATTGCTTTATTGAAAGATAGATGACCTGTGAAGGTAAGCGCGACCTTGAAGTAACATCTTAAAAAATCACAGACGATGTAATATTCTCGAGGTAAAATGATTTTTGATTTGTATTTTATAATATGGCTGTGATAAAATGAATAACCATGCGAATCAATCTATTCCTCCTTTTTCTGCTATCGTCTCTATCAATTTTTGCCCAAAAAACGGAAGGAGATAGTTGGGCCACCGTGAAGGCTAATGGCAGCGGCACATTGGCGATTATTTACTACGAACAAGCCGGCCTCATTCAAGATGTCAATGGAAAGCAGGAAGGCCTTTGTGTTGAAATTCTGAAAGACTTTGTGGACTATGTGAAGACCAAGCACAACAAGAAGATTACGCTTCACTATGTTGGCAAAGAGCCGATTTTCACTAATTTTCTTTCTACCACGCAGAAAAGCAAAAACATTCTCGGTGTGACTAACGTAACGATTACCGAAGAACGTAAAAAGATTCTTAAATTCACTCCGCCTTTTATTTCTAACCCAGTGGTTTTGTTAACCCACAAGGAAGCTCCTGCAGTGGCCAGTTTCGCGGAGCTTTCCAAAAAATTAGATGGCTATAGCGCTGAGATCATCGGGGGAAGTACGCACGTCAAATACATTAACAAGATAAAGAAAGAGAACTGGCCAAGTTTAAGTATCACTTATGGCCCGTCCGGTCAAGAGATCATCAAGAAAATCGGAACGAACCCCAACCTATTTACCATTGTAGATTTTACGGAATTTGTGGATGCCAATAGAAGGCGCTTGCCCGTAAAAAAACAAAACCTCGAATTCGGAGACCCCGAGCAGCTGGCCTTTATCATGTCTAAACAATCCGATTGGGACGAGATCTGGAAACTTTTTTTGACCGGTGAATATCGTAAAAGTCCGAAATTCAGAAAAAATGTCTCCGACAATTTAGGGATGGCCTTCCTCAGTATACTCAAGTGAAAATTAGGACTAGCTTTTGATCTTGTGTAGTCGACTGCCCGTGAAGTAGCCTTCTTTGATCAGCAGCATTAACTGATCTGTTGTAGGGTTAATCTGGTAAAACATATCATCCTCTTTCGTATGCACTTCTTTGATGCTCATTTTTCTTTTCAACTTTTTAAGAATCTCTTTGCGCCTGAGATCATCTTTTAAATCGATGGACAAAAAACGAATATTACCGGAGGGTTCTTGCTGGATCAATCGCAATACCCATTGCCCGTTCGACTTAAAATTGACGAAGTAATAGTTTTGATAAAATTTTATCATTAGTGTATCGCTGATGGTTCCCCGCGTCAACCAGTCTTTTTCGCGTTTATCTTTAAAATGATAACCCCACGATTCTATGATCAAGGTATCTGAAAATTGCCCGGTGGTTTCGTCAATGGTTTGATAGGTACCCTGTAGTTGAGCAGGTATTTCTTTTAACACAGGCATCCCCGCAGGCTGGGCTTGTGGAAAGGTCACCTCTTTACAAGAAGACACGAAGAGCGAGCAAATTACTATTAATGGGAGATAGCGCATATTTAAGGTCTTAATCGACTGCCTGTAGACGGAGCGGCTTTAGCTAAAGGTAAGGTTTTTTGACTTTATAATTTCAACCTAAAACATTCAACAGCGTTGGTTGTTAAACGTGGATAACTAAAAAGTAGCGAGTGTCATCGCCTATAAATAATCGAGAGTTATATTCCCTGTCACTATGAGCAAATACGAGCACATTCTTAATTTGTTTTACTCAAAACTGCTATCTGAAAAGGCAAAGAAAAAAATTGAATTTATTATTATTCTCATTGCCATCAACGGTTTCCTTCTCCACGTATTACTAATTGCATTAGTCCATTTTAAAATTGTACAGCTAGCTGATTATTCCGAATTATTTAAGAATCCGCTGGTAGCAATTTATACACCCTTCTCTTTCATATTAATCTACGAGGTTTACCTGCTCGTGTATTATCTTCCAAAGTCTATCAGTAAATATATTGGGAAGCAATACGAGATCATTACGTTGATCGTAATTAGAAGAATCTACAATGATCTATCCAGACTAGAGTTTACATCCGACTGGTTTAAGGTTCAAAACGACCTCCAGTTTACGTATGACATAATTGCAACTATCGTTTTATTTTTTTTGATTTTCATTTTTTACCGGCTCAATGAAAAGAAAGAAGCAGAGGAAAAAGGCCAATCACTTTCGCTAGAGCTAATGAAGTTTATTAGAACGAAAAAAATTATTGCTACCTGTTTGGTGCCTGTACTAGTTATACTGGCTACCTATAATTTAAGCCAATGGGTGCTCACAAACTTCTTTTCTATAGGTAGGCTGGTGGATTCCTTTAAAGATAGCAATAGAATATTTTTTGATGAATTTTTTACGGTATTGATTCTGGTTGATGTGCTGCTGCTGTTGATCTCCTTCTTGCACACAGATAAATTTAATCAGGTGATCAGAAACTCTGGATTTATCATATCCACAATTTTGATTAAGCTATCCTTTGGTACGGAAGGTTTGTTAAACACGATCTTATTAGTTGTGGCTGTATTGATCGGAGTTGCTATCTTAAGCATCCACAATCAATATGAGAAATTAAACCGGCCTCCCCTCCAATAGCTAGTTCAATCGTTTAGTGCCACCCTTGATTATAAATTAATCGTCAGCATTTTACCCTTTCAAAAACTCTACATCCTTATAAATCGGATTCGGGTACTTATAAAATCCTTCTCCAGACTTCTCTCCTAATTTCCCCTGATCAACATAACTTTTGAGTAAGGCGGCAAAAGACTTGGAAGCTTCGTCCTCACGGTCTTTCGTCACCCGCCAAGCGGTATCCAACCCTACATTATCTAAAATTCCAAACGGCCCCATGGGCATGTGAAAATTCACCATCCACGATTTATCGATGTCTTCAATGCTGCCAACATCTTTTATTTTCAATCGGCCGGCTGCACCTATCAGCGACATCAACATGAAGTTGAACATATACCCAGGCCACTCCTTCTTTACTAATACTGGCACTTGATTGAGTTTTTTTCCAAAGTCAAATAACAATGGAATGATATCTGGATGCGTGCCGGGGTGAGGCATGATGTCGACAACGCGGGCTGTAAACACATCGTGAAAATGAAAGGCACAAAATTTTTCAGGCCGGCCGGAAAGAGTTGCAAAGTGTGACGGCAACAAATACGAAGTATTGGTGGTGAAAATTGTTTTCTCGGGAGCAATCTCGCCAAATTGTTTCCACACTTTTTCTTTAATAGAAGGATCTTCGGTCACGCTTTCGCTGATGATATCGGCATTGACCACCGCTTCAGTCGGGTTCATTGTAAACTTAATTCTCGAAAGAATCGAAGGTTTATCTTCTTCTTTAATCAACTGAATTTTTACCGCGTAGCGAAGCACTTTATCCATCACCCCGCGCGATTGTTGCAAGGCACTTTCGTGAATGTCATAGATCACTACATGGTAGTTGGAGATAGCCGCCTGTAATCCGACTCTGCTTCCAAGTGTGCCTGCTCCCAGGATGAGTACGTTTTTGATGTCGATCATGAATTAAATTTGAAAATGTGTTGATTTGAAGATTTGAAAATGATTGCCTCGCAAATTAGAAAATAATTGTCTTCTACTCTTTATGAAAATTTCTCTGTGCCCTTTTTCGTAAATTCTATTTTCAAATCGCCTCATTTTCAAATTTTCAAATTATTCATTGCCCTCCTAGCATTCTCCCCACACGCTTTAATAACATGGTTCAACATGGCAAACCGTGGGTCATGTGTGTGACCTTGCTTGTATCGATAGTATATCTGTTGACAGATTACCCCTACTTTAAACGATCCAAACACATAATAGAAAACAATGTCGTCCAATTTTGTGTTCGCTTTCTCGGCATAATAGGCGGCCATTTCATTTCGTGTCATATTGCCGGGCATCCATGTCAAGTTAAACGGTTTCAATGCGTCACTATCGTTGGCCTCTGCCCAATAGGCGAGTGTGGTTCCTAAATCCATCAGGGGATCGCCCACGGTTGCCATCTCCCAATCTAGAATTGCTTCGATCTCCGTTAAGTTATCAGGGTTGAGCACGAGGTTGTCATATTTATAATCGTTGTGGATGAACGACACGCGCGAAGAAGCAGGAATATTTTTTACCATCCATTCTGCCGCTTCATTCATCGCGGGCAAATCATCGGTCTGTGCATTGACATAACGTTTTGTCCATCCCTCTACTTGTCTTTGCACATATCCTTCCGGTTTGCCTAATTGATCTAGCCCGCTTGACTTTATATCGAGTTGATGAAGCTGAACTAATTGATCAATTGCTGCTTTGGATAGTTGTTGAAAAGTCTGAGGCTCGATAGTCATTCCCTTGGGCACTCGATTTCGAAGTATAACTCCATTCACACGCTTCATTAAATAAAACTTTGCCCCTATCACGCTTTCATCTTCGCAAAACAAAATAGGCTCAGGCACTTTAGTAAATCCCGCTTTCCACAAAAGTGAGAGCACCTTAAACTCTCGCTCCATGTCATGAGCCGATTTGATGTTTGCACCAGCCGGAGGCCTGCGTAAAATGTATTCTACTTCATCTGTTTGGATCAAATAGGTAAGGTTGGAATAGCCGCTGGGGAATTGTTGAACACAAATATTTTTGGAAATGCCTTCAATATGATCGGCCAAGAACATGCCGAGTTTTTCTTGATTCAATTCTTCGCCTGTGCGGATGGGGGTGGGCTGGTCGAGCATTTTTAGCTATTTAGCATCCATCCCATAACCCTTCAAAATCGATTTCGCCAGTGAAACTTTATGCACTTCATCGGGGCCATCATAAATTCTAGCTCCGCGTTCATGTCTGTACCAAAATGAAAGCAACGTGTCATCTGTGATTCCTAGCGCACCATGCACTTGAATGGCTTTGTCCAAAGTTTTCATCAACACATCGGCTACAAAAAATTTGATGGTAGAGATTTCTTCCTTAGCAGCTTTCGCTCCGTGCTTTTCCATCGAGTAAGCGGTGTGCAATACCATCAGTCTTGCGGCATTGATGTTCGCACGGCATTCTGCAATCCATGCTTGTATGATTTGCTGTTGGCCTAAAAATTTGTGGTCGCTAAGTTTACGTGTGGCTGCTCGCTGGCACATCAACTGAAAGGCACGTTCACAAATTCCGATCCAGCGCATACAATGGTGGATACGACCGGGTCCTAGCCGCGCCTGCGCCAATGCAAAGCCTTGCCCTTCTTGTCCGATTAAATTCCCGATCGGTACTTTGCAATTTGTAAACCGCACTTCTGCGTGACTAAAATAATCTTCGCCTGCCTCGCCCATAATGGAAATGTTTCTTACCAACTCGAAGCCGGGGTTATCAAGTGGGACCAAGATCATACTCGCACGCAGATATGGGCTTAAATTATTGGCATCAGTCATCGCCATTACAATCGTGAAATTAGCACCATCGGCAGCGGTAGTAAACCATTTGTGACCGTTGATAATGTACTGATCTGCTTCTCGCTTCGCAGCAGTAGCCATGTTCACGGGGTTTGATCCTGCAAATTCTGGCTCTGTCATGGCAAAGCAAGAACGGATTTCACCTTTCATTAAAGGGTGTAGGTATTTTGCTTTCAATTCCGCGGAAGCAAACTGGTGCATCAACTCCATGTTTCCAATATCGGGCGCATTGCAGTTGAAAATCAAATGCCCGAGCGGAGAAGTCCCCAATACTTCACTTACCTGTGCAAACTCCATTAAGTTTAATCCAACCCCGCCCTCTTCAGGGGATAGATGGGGAGCGAATAGCTGTTGCCCTTTTGCTTTTTCCCGTAAGGATTTTATAATTGAAAGCGATTGCCGAAAAGGCTTCGTGATGATGTCCAATTCGATGGGGTAAACTTCTTTTTCTAAAAATGATTTATACTGCGGCAGTAGTGCGACTAGTTTTGGGGTTTGGAAGAGTTCGGTCATAAAAATTTAGCTTTGCATCGAAGGTTAATACAAATTAAAATTAGATAATTTCGATCATATTATTCACTCTGACCCGTCCGGCAGTTGAACCGTTGAGCTAGTCAGAATACACCAACTATAAAATAGTGACTCAACCATCTTACTATTTTCAGTAGATTGCTGGTCGGTTTCCATGAAAAAGCTTTTCGCCATTGGGTTTCTCACGCTCTTCGCACTTCAGTTCGCGGGGTTCTATGCCTATTTTGGTGTGCGGCTCATAGCCATCCGCCAAGAAATGAAAGCCCTGTTGGCTCAGACCCCCGAAGAGCAACTTCAAAAAATTGTTATTTCTGCTGTAGAGTTTGCTTCCATCGATCAAGACGAAAGTGAGATTGAGCTCAACGGCAAGATGTATGACATCGCCAAGATAAAAAAACAGGGAGGTGATTACCTTCTTTTTGCTTTACATGACGAACACGAAGACAGCTTGTTATCACTTTTGGATGAAATGGTGAAGCGATCGACACGAGACAAAAAGCCTGTGCCTTCACAATTGCTTCAGTTTTTGACATGGCTATTTGTTCCTACTTCAACAACATCTTTCAATGGTTTTGACTCAGAAAAAAATATAGCCTCAACAACTTATCTTAATTGCTATCTTTCAGTAGAGCAATCCATTCCTGTTCCCCCGCCTTGGGGTTGAGTTTCATTTTCTTTGAGTAACTACTCATTACTAATCATTCGTTAACAATTACTGCTTTGAATTGCGTGAGCATTTCGTTGCATCCAAACTTCTATTCGTCATGAAGAAATTTATATTATTCATTTTATTAGCCGTGCCAGTTTTTGGTTGGGGCCAAAACTTACGAGGAAAAATATCTGACACTAATGGTAATCCGCTGGCGGGCGCCAACCTGCAGCACAATGGCAAGGGAACCATCTCCGATCAAGATGGACAATTTATGTTGTCGTGTAGCGCAGGAGCAGACTTGGTTATTTCATTTGTTGGGTACGAAACAGTCAAACAATCCATTTCAGATTGCTCGATTGAATTGAATATTTCTTTAAACCCGTCTACTCAAGTACTCAATAAAGTAGAGATTACGGCCACTTCAATTCAAAGGAAGTCGTTGCTCAATCAGCCTACCTCCATCGCCAAAATCGGCACCGTAGAAATTACACGCGGTACCGGTTTATTTTTAGATGACGCCATTAATGCCAACATTCCCGGAGTATTTATGCAACGCAGAACAAATTCTGCAGGGCAGCAATTTAATATTCGTGGCTATGGTGGCGGTGGTCCGGGTAATCGCGGAGTCAACAATAACTTTGATCAGCTCGGTATCAAGGCCTACTTAAATGGAATTCCCATTACGGATGCAGAAGGAATCACCTTAATGGACGATATTGATTTCAACTCGATCGGCACCGTTGAAGTTGTGAAAGGGCCTTCGGGAACATTATATGGATTGGCCATTGCCGGAGTGGTGAATCTCCAAACAATCAAGCCAGAGAAAGAAGAGGTTTCCATTGGGCAAAATATTATGTTAGGAAGCTATGGTCTTCAGCGCTTCACAACCACCTTGCAATCCAATCAAAAAGGATCCTCTATATTGGTCAACTATGGCAAGCAAAATTTTGACGGCTTTATGGTCAATACTGCCGCGCGCAAGGATTTTGTGAATTTCATGGGCGAATTCGTATTGAATCAAAAGCAATCGCTTACTGCCTACATGGGTTGGAGTGACAGCTATGACCAACGCAATGGAGAGTTGACTTCTGATCAATACAATAATTTTGATTACAGCGGTAATCCTGCTTACATCAAAAATGATGCGCATACAAATGTCACAAGCCTACGGGCTGGTCTATCACATACGTACAAAATGAACGACCATTTTTCAAACACCACTGCATTATTTGGCACAGGCTTAAACAGTAACGTTAGTTCCGCTGGCGGATGGACGGATAAAGCACCCGTTAACTTTGGGTTGCGATCTGTTTTTGAAACAACTTTCAACTTAGGCAAATTGAAACTATCTGGCGTGACCGGTGTAGAGGCGCAACGCCAAGTTGCACAACTAGTGGCCTATCCGATGGTCGTCAATAATGCAGATCCAAGTGGAAAAAATATTCTCGGAGCAATACGCACCAATCAAACACAAATCAGTAGCACCTACTCGCTTTTTACCCAGTGGACAATGCAATTGCCAATGCAATTTTCGTTGACAGCTGGGATCGGAACAAGCTCTATGCATATTGATTTGCTGGATAAACTGTATGTGGCGGCCAATAATACTTCCACCAATAAAATACCATCGCGCTACACAACCGATTACACTAATTTAGTCTCTCCAAGTTTTGCGTTGAATAAATTATTTAACAAGAAAATTTCAGCACATATTTCCTACAGCCAAGGATACCGCACACCTGTAGCTTCAAATATTTATGTGCCACTTGGCGGGTTTGTAAACACAGGCTTACGCCCAGAGGTAGGAAAGCAATTTGAAATTGGGACAAAGGGCATTCTATTGCAAGACCGGCTAACGTACGAAGTTGCTTGGTTTAGCTCCGTATTTTCTGAAAAAATGACACTGTTGGGGGTTCCTAACGCAGCAGGCACGGCAACTTTATATAGTTACGTGGTAAACGCTGGCGGCTTGAATAATACGGGAATCGAAGCGCTCGTAAAGTATAACGCGTATCAATCAACTACAGGTTTTGTAAAGTTGGTTCGTCCATTTATAAACTTGACACACTCTGATTTTAAATACGATGGGCTTACGTTCAATAACAACATTGCCACACCTGTTTCTGACTTTTCCGGCAATCAAGTAGCAGGTGTGCCAAAAGTAGTTTACAATGCGGGCATTGATTTTTTATCGAACACTGGCTTATATGCCAATGCCATCTACATGCACCGCGATGACATGCCTTACACACCAGATGGACTAAATACTGCGAAAGGGTTTAACCTACTGAATGCAAAAATTGGCTTTCAAAAAAGATTTGCCACCCACTTTGATGTAGATGTATTTTTTGGTGCACAAAACATTACCAGTCAGCAGCACTATCAAATGGTTTTCGTGAATCAGTTGCCCGATGCCTATTTACCGGGGCCAAAGGATATCAATTATTTTGGCGGTATCAATTTTAAGTACCTCTTTTAAAACCGTTTAGTGTCTTCGTGCTTTAGTGGTGAAATACTTTTGCCACTAAGGCATAAAGATGCGAGGATATGATTTGGCATACGAAAAAATTGAAAAGGCATATTTAGTAAACTACTTGAATTTCCTAACGTTAGGATTACACCATCGAAAAATCACATTCGTTTTACCGGTGTTTTGATTGACAGCAGACCTCTTTGATAAATGATTTTCTTCTTTTGCCTCACGTTTAATTCGTACCCAAAAGACAGGATGTGGTGATTTGAGAAAGAGATCTAGTATTTATGCCTCCACCAATTCTTCCGTTTTAACCGTCACCTTATCCAATCTGATTCGCCTACGATTCATTGGCTTAAACTTGGAATGGAAGGGAGCTAACAAATACGTGCGGATAAGAAACCACCACATCGATTTTTCTATCAAGTCGGGAGAAATTAAATGGGCGATCTTCGCGTGTTCCTTGCCCGTTAAACTCCAATGCGTACCTGCACGCTCGTGGTGAGCCGTATGATAGCCATTATTAAAATACAAAAAGTTG
>Ga0209591_10010070_pt1 | contig 10181 bp, 1 predicted proteins | sample MAT01_FD_187207 | JGI IMG/M metagenome (GOLD analysis project Ga0209591, IMG submission 187207) | Freshwater microbial communities from Lake Fryxell liftoff mats and glacier meltwater in Antarctica - MAT-01 (SPAdes) (version 2) | ecosystem: Environmental > Aquatic > Freshwater > Ice > Liftoff...
CTGAACCAGTTTCAGTCGCGCCGCCATTTTTGAAGCTAATAACTTGCCCGCCTGAAGCAGAGCTATTCGCTTCAAGGCGGAAGGTGTTCAACGCCATCGACTCCGCTTCAACCCGAATTGGGGTGACACCCGGAATAGGAATACTGGCGGAGAAACTGCCGAGCACCCCACTGGCAACAAAGTTATTATTGCTTGTATCACTGACTTGATTGGGTTGCAGGACCACCGAGTAACTGCCGTTATCGGCAATGTCCCAACTGCCCCCTGGTCCAGCGATTTGGTAAGTTGCAACCCGAGGAGAGCCAGAGCCGGAGGGGGTGACGCTCACAAAGGTGGCTGCTTGGTTAAAGCTGGGAGTGGATGCGGAACTAATCACCCGAATATCAAGGTTGTCAAGGTCGGTCACATCTACACCAACGTTATCAGCATAGGTGACGGTGAACGTTTTTGCGGGGCTACCAGTCGTAATGTTGCTGATACTTAAATTGGCTGTCGGAGGTGTGGTATCTACGGCTGGAGTTAGGGGTAGTCCAGACCACGTAGTATTATTTTGCCCAGTAGGCTTGTTCCAGCCGGTGGTGTAAATGAATTCACTACCAATTAAACCGGCTACTCCGGATCGTCGAGGGGTAGGTAAGGGGGTGAGAGCTGTCCAGCTATTTGTGGTGGGATCGTAGGCCGTAACATCGGCGAGTGCATGATCATAATAGTCCTCACCACCGGCAACAATGATCCGGTTGTCCATTACAAATGTGGCTGCATTCATTTGTGAACGCGGATTCGGCAGGCTTGCCACTTGAGTCCATTGATTGGTTACCGGATCATAAACATGAACATCAGTTTGAACAATCACGCTCGACTCTTCAAATTGCTGTCCACCCACCGCATAGATTTTTCCGTTAATCCCAGCGCCGCCCAAATGGTTGCGCGGATTTGGCATAGAAGCCGCTGTTCTCCAGGTTGGGTTTGGGGCATCCAGATTAATCACAAAGTGGTCACCTGAGTTAATGGTGCGGTTTTGATTCATACCTCCGAAGAAGTGAATTTCTCGACCTAACAGAACTGCCGCGCCAGCACCTTTTGGCACCGGAAGTGGGGTAAAGGTTGTCCAGGCATCCTTCAACGTATCGTACTTCCAAACCGTTGAAGTGCCATAGTTTTGAGGGTGCAAACCATCGTAACCACCGATGAAGTAAACGTTATGTCCATCGACGACTGCTGGAGAGTGGGTGAGTTTAGTCGGCATGTCTCCTACCCGTTTCCAGGTGTTCGTTGCCAGATCATAGATACTCACCCGTTGGCTAGTGCTGCTGACAAAGTCATTTGTATTAAACCCACCAAACACAAAGAGCTTACCATCGACAACCGCACCCAAACTTTCGGAAGCGGACTCTGTTGCTCCGACTTCGGTAACCCAGTTTAGTGAGGTAAAACCAGAATTGAGATCGTTATCCGCAATTGAGAGGGTTGCTGAGGTTTGGGCTCCCAGTACGGCTCCACCTATAACGTTGGACAGCGTTAGGTTAATACCCTCAACTCTCTCTTGAAGGGTGTCATTTACAATGGGAATAGTGACAACTTTGGCGGTCGTGTCGCCATCGGCGAAGTTTATCGTGATCGGAGCATTGTTGTAATCACCTGGAGCGGAGGCTGTGCCATTGCTGCTAGGTGTGACAATAGCGCTGACCGCTCCGCTACTGCCGCCCGTACGAGTTACAGTCACGGCTGAAAGAAAAGTCCCATCCTCTTTAACCGTAAAAGTGGGGGTACTAAACGCTAAAGATCCTGCTGTGGTTGAAACAGGGACATTCCCCGTTCTGATAATTTCGATCGATGTAACTGCTGCGTCACCAACAGTAGACGAAAAGTTAACATTTAGGACACCATCTGTGACGATCGCCTGAACGGCTTTTGTCAACGCCGTATTCTTGCCCACTTGAGCCCAGATATCTAGATTCTGAATGGCAGTTTGACCTTCCAGGCTAACGTTAAAGACTCTCTGTCCAGAGGCATTCCAATAGAGTTCAGCAAAGTTCAGGTTAACCAAGTAGATCCCATTAGCCACAGGAACCTGGTATGCAAACGAGGCTCCATTAACGCCCGATCGCTCGTCTTTAAACAGAGCTGGATTGGTGGTATTTGTGATTGATGGTGTCGTAGAGGCGTAAGCATAGCTACTGCCGCTAAAGTATTGGTCAGCAGACCAGGTTTGACCAGCTGTGTCTGTATACGTTCCGCCTCCAGCATTGATCAGGATTCTGGCTTGTCCATCATTATCAAGAATGGAGAGTACAGCAGTGGATTGAGAGCCAAGGATTGCCCCTCCTACAATATTTCCTAGAGCAAGATTGACCGTTTCAGTACTCTCCGTCATAGCGTCATCCACGATCGGAATGAACACTGTTTTGGCAATCGCATCGCCATCGGCAAAATTGATTTGGATTGAAGCATTGTTGAAGTCCGCAGGAGCTGTTGCCGTTCCTTCAGTCAGAACCAACGTTGCGCCGACAGCGCCAGTACTACCACCCGTGCGCGTTACCGTAACGGCTGAAACCGGAGTGCCATTCTCGTTGATGGTGAAGGTCGGAGCATTGAAAGCAAGAATGCCTGCAGGAGTAAGACCACCTGCCCTCAAAATTTCGATCGCATTGATTTTAGGGTTCTCAACCACCGCATCAAAATTGATATTGAGAAAACCATCTGTGACTGCAACCTGCGTCGTTTTAGTCAGAGCTATCTTTGCTCCTCCCTCTAAGAGAATGTCGAAATCATTGAGGAAAGATTGCCCTTCGATATCGACATCAAAGACCCGTTGTCCAGCCTGTTGCCAGTAAAGTTCAGCAAAGGATAGGTTGATATTGTAAATCCCATTGGTGACGGGAATTTGGTAGGAGAATGAACTGCCATTGATTCCCGATCGCTCGTCTTGATAGAGTGGGCTATCACTTGTCCCAGCGATAGGCTGACTAATCCCGTAGGAATAACTAGTTCCTACAAAGTTTTGATCGGCAGACCAGTTGCGTCCCAAGGCATCGACATACGAACTACCACCTGAATTAATACGGGCGATCGGCGTACCAGTGGTGCTCAGGGGCAATAACGGTAAGGTTGGGGTTGAGCCTGTGTGTAGGACAGCTCGATAAGATGCTTTTAGTTCAGGTTGGATGACTAGAGCTGTTTTGATATCGCCTATCTGGAATTGAAGTTCCCAATTGCCTCCCAAGGCACTGCTGCCTGTGAGGTCGATGGAAGCAGCAATATTGGCACCACCAAGGCGTTGGCTGAGTTCATGCACGAAGATGGAACCGCGATCGATCGCTGCCACATTACACCCATAGAGTAGGATATCAGCATCCTTCAGCAGGGCACGTTTCCACACTTGTAAATCTTTGCTATAGCAATGAATTGTGGTTGTATCTAGCCGAGACGTACCCAGATTTAGACAACCTGGCTCACCGTGAGAAACGATATGAAGACTGGAGATGCCATGGCTCCCAGTTAAGATGTCCGTAATTTGTTGAACACCATCCCGTATCGAGTCAAGAACAACCACCTCAACTCCTGGAACTATCCCAGCCAGAAAGCCCTGAAGATAATCAATGCCAGCGTCTACAAAAACGACCTCATTCACAGTTCTTAATCCTGGTTTTACCGGATACCTAAATCTGCCGCCTCTATCTAGGCCTAATGAATCATCAGTTAGATGCTGTAATAAAAAATATAAGGATGAAGAATCTATATCCTCTAACACAGAATTAAAATCCAGAGAAACAATCTTACCAAAATGACTAGGAGTCTCGGAAGAAGCTATTGTTGGGGAGTTCATAATGTCATTTTTATCAATAAGATTGCTACTGATCAGGCACAAACTGAGACATCGAAAGGCTATTCAATTGGATTTGTCAGACATCTGAGTACTGATCCTTTTATACCATTTTTCTACGTAATTACACTAATTTTATGTAAAGCTTTTATGTAGCCAAACCAATTCTATGTAAAGCTGTGGTTAACACCTTTAGCATTTCTAGGCTAATTCTTGAAAAGCAAAGGGTTTTGCCAACAATGCCCACAGAGTATTAAGTTCATTTTCATAGCCAATTTGTTTAATCCCAGCTATTTCAGATATCTTTCCTATTTATTTGCCTGCAATAATTATATGTCATGCTAATTCATCACAGAAGGTAGGAACTTATCTATGCTCCTACCTTCCTTGAGAGGAGCTAGCTTAGGTTATGGTCGGCAAGGGTAAGAAGGCGTCCGTGATTACAGAAGTTTGCCCTCCACTCTGAACCACAAGGTCTACCAAATCACTGCCTACTGGCACCGATAGCGATGGAAAGACTCCCCTGATTCGAGTCGCACTGACTGACGTCAATGTCGCTATTTGCCCACCAATCGTGACACTGGTGTTGCCAAGAGTCCCAAAATTCAGCCCACCGATTACGAAGTCGCTTCCTCCAATCGCTGGAGCCCTCCAGGGGAAAATATCGTAAGCCGCCACTGCTGTACCAACCGCTGTATCATTGGGAAGAGCCACCGTAATGGAATTATCACTAAAGTCAATTCCTACAACTGCACCACCTGGACCCGTCAGAATATCAAGACCGTCAGAAATGCCATTCAGTATCTCTGTTTGAGTAACCGCCTGACCATCGGGTGATAGGGAAAAATTGTAGATAGAGCCATTCCATTTTTGAGCTAACAAATCTCCTCTCAACTGTCCGCCAAAGGTTGTGGCTCGATACTCAGTCACCCCATTGGTTGAAGCTTGCGTAGTGGCTAAAGGAGCAGTTACTACACCCGGAATTCCAGGATCAAAAGCGCTGTAGAAGACATTTTGACGAGCATCGTACCGCCCACGATTTCGATTAGGGTGTCCGTAATACGCATCCTGAATTACGAGGTTCAGTTCATCGGCATCCGTGATGGTGAAAGGCTGTTGAGTGGTTGCCGACGTGGAAACATCTCCAAAACCCTGGTTTGCACCGTTGTTCGTGGCATATAACAAGCCCTTCGTTGTCCACACAACGTCATAGGGATTACGGAAACCACTTGCGTAGACGGATACATCGCTACCGGGTGCAATGTTTGCAACAGCTCCAAATACTTGACTGGTTGCTGGATCAAAGGTTAGCCCGTTAGGTGGGACAAAATTAGATGGAAGGGAATAGGTCACTGCGCCATTAAAGTTAGGCTTAGTAATTTCAGCCTTGAGAATTGCGGCAGTTAAGGGCGATTCTGGCAAACCGCCAATCGCGGCTTCCGGAATACCCGCATTGGTATTACTTCCTACAGAAATGTAAAGATTCCCTACCGCATCGAAGTCCATCCCATTGATGCCATGATCGTGATTTGAGACTGGTAACCCTGTAATCAATGGAGTAACTGTCGAAAAATTTGATCCTCCAAGAATCGAAATTTGTCCACTGTATTTAGATTGTTCTGTAACTGGAAAGGCACCACCACCGTTGCCATATAGTTGGCTATGCGCAACATATATCTTCGGAGGAGCTGAGGAATCGTCAAAGGGGTTAAACGTAATCCCTAAGATGTCTTTGTTGTATAGCCCAGTCAATGTAGTAATCGACTGGGTGGCAATGACATTGTAATCGTCATCAAAAGTGTATGCCTTAATCTCCCCGCTGTAAGTTCCGACATATAATCGCCCATCGGGTCCCCAAGCTGCGGTAGTTGCGCCTTTAGCATATGTACCAAGAGCATCTACGTTGGTGGCAACGGTCTTTTTGGTAAAGCTAATCGTAACCACATCATTATCTTGAACTGTAATAGGCAGCGCCGTCAGGTTCAAATTACTGTATGAGCTGTCAGCACTAGTTACTGTATGAGTGATGCTCGTAAATTGGGTTCCTTCTTGCAACGTGTCATCTATTGCCGAAACTGTCACAGTTTGTGGAATATTCCAGTTTGCCGAGGTAAACGTCAACGCCGTTTTATTGGTGGTGATTTGACTATTCACTCCAACATTAATAGTCACGTCGGCAGAGGGCTGCGTATTGAGGATAACCGAGTAGGTATCGCTTACACCAGCCTCTGAAACAATCGTTTGACCGTTTGTCTCTTGGAAAATAATCTGAGGACCTTCTAGAGGAATAATCTCAATGGCCGAGAGTTTAGCATTATCAACAGATGCCGTGAGATCGAGATTCAATAGCCCGTCAGAGACGTTAATGCTGGACTTAGACAGCACTAAGGCTGAGTCTTTGCCAGGGAAGAAAGCATTCTTCGACCTAGCGAAGATATCGATGTCGTCGAAGGCTAGATTGTTCTCGATCGATACATCAAAGACTCGCTGATTAAAATCATCCCAGTATGTTTCCGCAAAATGAAGTTTTACCAGGTAGTTCCCATTCGTGATGGGTATCTGGTAAGACAAGTTAGCGGCGGAGCGTTCGGTTTGGTAGAGTGGATCGTCTTCTGTTTTGAAGATAGGGGCAGTGGTTGAATAGGTGCCACCTCCAGTGAAGAAGTTGTCTGCCTGCCAGATGTTACCGACTGTATCCATGTAGGCTCCACCACCGACGTTGATCCGAATAGCAGATAAACTACCGTCATTATCAGTGATGGAGACATTGACAGGGGGAATAGTTACTCCATTGTAGTTAGGGTCGGTGCTGCTGACTGTATGGCTGATCGTCCCGGTGTGGTTGCCCTCCACTGCACTGTCATTTACAGCCGTCACCGTCACCGTTTGAGCTACATTCCAGTTCGCAGCGGTGAAGGTCAAGGTAGTCGCGCTGGTCGTCAGCTGAGACCCCGCATTGAGAGTTACAGTGACATTATCCGTCGGTTGTGTGTTAAGCACCAGACTGTAGGTATCTGTCGCGCCCCCCTCTGTCACAGCCGTGCTGCCACTACTTTGGACTGTGGTAACCCCCGGTGTCGGGATGACGGGCGTCGTTGGAGTGACCTGAATAAAGTCCACCTTCGCCTGGTCTTTGCTCGCCGCAAAGTTGAGGTTTAAGGTGCCGTCGGTGACATTGACGGTAAACGTCTTGACGATTGCCTGATTCTTGCCTCCCGCATCAGCCCAGATGTCGTAGTTCGTGAGCAAAGATTGCCCTTCACTGGTGACGCTAAACACCCGAGCATTCGGCCCGTCAAAATACAGTTCTGCAAAGCCCAGATTGACTTCGTAGGTACCGTTGGCGACAGCGATTGCGTAGGAGAAATTAGCTCCGCTGCGCTCGTTTTGGAACAAGGGGTCACTGGTGGTATTTGCAATAGCTGCACTCGTAGCGTAGGTGCCACCCCCGCTAAACAGTTGGTCCGCACTCCACACCTGACCCAAACTGTCGATGTAAGCCCCACCACCGGCATTGATGAAGATTGAACCAGGGACGGTACTGGTGTCATTGTCGGTAATAGTAACGCTCACCGGTGCAATGCTCAGCCCGTTATAGTCGGCACCAGCACTACTCACCACATGGGTAATGCTGCCGGTATGGTTGCCCTCCACTGCACTGTCATTTACAGCCGTCACCGTCACCGTTTGAGCTACATTCCAGTTCGCAGCGGTGAAGGTCAAGGTAGTCGCGCTGGTCGTCAGCTGAGACCCCGCATTGAGAGTTACAGTGACATTATCCGTCGGTTGTGTGTTAAGCACCAGACTGTAGGTATCTGTCGCGCCCCCCTCTGTCACAGCCGTGCTGCCACTACTTTGGACTGTGGTAACCCCCGGTGTCGGGATGACGGGCGTCGTTGGAGTGACCTGAATAAAGTCCACCTTCGCCTGGTCTTTGCTCGCCGCAAAGTTGAGGTTTAAGGTGCCGTCGGTGACATTGACGGTAAACGTCTTGACGATTGCCTGATTCTTGCCTCCCGCATCAGCCCAGATGTCGTAGTTCGTGAGCAAAGATTGCCCTTCACTGGTGACGCTAAACACCCGAGCATTCGGCCCGTCAAAATACAGTTCTGCAAAGCCCAGATTGACTTCGTAGGTACCGTTGGCGACAGCGATTGCGTAGGAGAAATTAGCTCCGCTGCGCTCGTTTTGGAACAAGGGGTCACTGGTGGTATTTGCAATAGCTGCACTCGTAGCGTAGGTGCCACCCCCGCTAAACAGTTGGTCCGCACTCCACACCTGACCCAAACTGTCGATGTAAGCCCCACCACCGGCATTGATGAAGATTGAACCAGGGACGGTACTGGTGTCATTGTCGGTAATAGTAACGCTCACCGGTGCAATGCTCAGCCCGTTATAGTCGGCACCAGCACTACTCACCACATGGGTAATGCTGCCGGTATGGTTGCCCTCCACTGCACTGTCATTTACAGCCGTCACCGTCACCGTTTGAGCTACATTCCAGTTCGCAGCGGTGAAGGTCAGGGTAGTCGCGCTGGTCGTCAGCTGAGACCCCGCATTGAGAGTCACGGTGACATTATCCGTCGGTTGTGTGTTGAGTACCAGGCTGTAGGTATCTGTCGCGCCTCCTTCTGTCACATCGGTGCTACTGCCCGTTTGCGTTAGGAGAAGTCCTGCCGTTGCCTCTAAGATTTCAATGCCTGAGAGTGTGGCGTTATTAACCTCAGTCGCAAAACCAAGCATCAGAATGCCATTGGTCACTACGACATTGTTTAACATCACCTCGTAGGCTTGGTTTAGCCCCACTTGGGCAAAGATGTCTAGATTATCCTGCACTAGTTGCCCGCCAACGCTGATATCAAAAATGCGGGAACCTAGGCTGTCCCAATAGAGTTCAGACAGCAAAAGCTTCACGGCATACGTACCATTGGCAACCGGAATGGTATAGGAAAAGTTGCCGTATCGTTCACTTTGATAGAGTGGGTCGTTCAGTGTGTTGGCAATCGAAGCCGTGCTTGAATACGTGACCCCTCCCGTGAAAAAGCTATCTGTCTGCCAGACGTTACCGAATGTATCCGTGTAGGCTCCACCACCTACATTGATGCGAATAGGGGATGGAGCAAATACAGCACTGTAGGATGCTGTTAGTTCAGGCTTAAAGGCTAGAGGCGTTTGAATTATCCCTGTTGTGACATCAAGCTGCCATTGCCCACCTTGCTCTAAACTGCCTATCAGGGAAGAGGCTGCGGCTATAGTCGCGTTTAACCGTTGAGCGAGTTGATCCACAAAATTGCGGCCAGTTGCTGTCGCGGCTACGCAGCACCCATACAATAGAACATCAGCCTGTGCTCTCAGTGCCTTTGACCACTGGGAAATCGCCTCTTCATATCCACTGCACAAACTTTGAACGTTGAGTTGCGCCGTTCCAAGCAGTACTTCTCCCGGTCGTCCATGCGACACGATATGAATGGCTGACAGGTCTTGATACTTGCTTAATAGTTGAGTAATTTGCAAGACGCCATCGCTAGCTGCATCAAGACAATATACCGCCGCATCGCCACGCATGCCTTGCAGCAATAGATCTAATCTCTCAACTCCAGCATCAATAAAAACTACCTCCGTTGATGTTTGTTGACATGCTATCTCTACAACCCTAGATCCTGATTGCATTGAGGCACTGCTTAAAGATACTGACTGACTTAAACAATTTGGATCTGGCTCTGCCGTTGAAGTCGGAGACAATCCTGATGAGTTATTACTCGCTAACTGCATATCTTTCCACGACATATCTATGTTGTTTCCCTTTTGCAAGTATCGTTAATATTGATGCGCACCCATCCTTTTAAGCACTCAGTCAGCCTTAAAATATGGCAGCCTATCAAGCATCACAGAAGCCTTTAACGTGACTAAACCCGTGATGATGCTCCAAAATTGTGATACGCAGATGCTGCTAAGTCACTTTCCTAGATGTTCCTGACGTCTTGCCCTCTCACCAGATTCACAATTAATCGAAATCCTCTTAATTGTCGATAATCACAGGTGATTATGACGCTGACTCTGTGCATTCACAATTCACTTGATCTCTACAAATTGCTCACATGCCCTGCCTACTCATCCCATCCTTTGGCCCTCTCAACCCTCCTCCTTTTACGCTTCATTCCCTATCCCAATCTATCAATATCCCATCCCCTCTGGCTGCTCCAATACTTAAAATTTATTGAAACAATACAGGTAACCCTTCAAGGGGGTTACGCAAAATAAAAGAGCGAGGGTAGGGCGTTGAGGTAGAGTAGAAGCCATGGGAACAGTCTCGCCTCTAGATGGAATCGAGTTAAATGCGGCGGATTGGGTCGAAACG
>Ga0209591_10010072_pt1 | contig 10180 bp, 9 predicted proteins | sample MAT01_FD_187207 | JGI IMG/M metagenome (GOLD analysis project Ga0209591, IMG submission 187207) | Freshwater microbial communities from Lake Fryxell liftoff mats and glacier meltwater in Antarctica - MAT-01 (SPAdes) (version 2) | ecosystem: Environmental > Aquatic > Freshwater > Ice > Liftoff...
GTTCCTGAAGATAAACGCTCTCACAGCTATAGGCTGGTAAGACTCCCAGGAGATGACTGGGGCAAGCGGCCGCAGCTGGACGCACGGTAACGTGTGGAGGCGAGCGGTGCGCAGAGTCGAGGGCTTCTCTGCCCATTGATCTGCGGTAGATTCGGTAGGCAAAATATCAATCAGCGCTATGAGTTAGTGCCATCGCGGCGTGGAGCAGTGGCAGCTCGTCGGGCTCATAACCCGAAGGTCGCAGGTTCGAATCCTGCCGCCGCTACCAATGCGTGTGTGACTTGCGCGGTGGAACCACCCCGTCCCATCCCGAACCGGGTCGTGAAACGCCGCAGCGCCGATGCTACTGGGGCCTGAGCCCTGGGAACGTAGGTCTACGCACGCTACAAATCGCAGCAGCGCCCGTGTCAGTAATGGCACGGGCGCTGCTGTTTTGTTGCCCCACGGAAAAAGCCCTGTGATGTGGTGGCTTTGATGAATGTGGTAGCATAGGGTGTGCCTTGCGTAAAACAGCAGCGTGCTCGATGTTACCGTGAACGTGGGCCTGCATGATCTCGATCATCTAGAGCAGTTGGTGCGCTGCTTGGAGCCGCGTTACGCGTAGCGTCGAAGGGAGCCAGGGTATGGCCGAGCCGCTTTCGAACCGCGATGTTGCCGATGTTTTTCTGGGGATCGCCGCCCGCATGGAGATTCTTGGCGAGGATAAGTTTCGCCTGCTCGCCTACCGCCGCGCCGGCGAGGCGATCGCGGACCTGCCTATGCCTTTGGCCGACTACAGGGCGCGTGGTGCGCTGGAGGAGATCTCTGGCATCGGTAAGACGATTGCCGAGAAGATCAGCACACTGCTCGACACAGGCGACCTGCCTCTGGCTGAGAAGATGCGCGCCCAGCTGCCCGATGGCGTGATCGAGCTGCTGCGCGTGCCCGACCTCGGCCCCAGCCGCGCCGCCCGGCTCTACAGCGAGCTTGGCATCGCAGGGCTAGACGACCTACGAGCCGCTGTGGCAGCCGGCAAACTGCGTTCACTCAAGGGCTTCGGTGCCAAGAGTGAGGAGCGCATCGCCACTGGCCTCGCCGCCCTCGCCGACGACGACGGTCGCATCCTGATGAGCCAGGCGCTTGTCACCGCCGAGCAGCTTCTGGACGCCTTGCGCCGCGCTGTGCCCGGGATTGTGCAGGCAGCCTATACCGGAAGCCTGCGCCGCGCCCGCCCGACGATCGGCGATATCGATCTACTGGCGGCCGCAGAGGATACCGCCGCCGTCTGCGCCGCATTTACGGGCCTGCCCCAGGTGGCGCGCGTGCTCGGCGCGGGCGAGATCAAAGCCTCAGTGCTGATCCAGAGCGGCTTGCGGGTGGACATCCTAGTCGTTGCACCCACCCGTTGGGGCAGCGCCTTGCAACACTTCACCGGCAGCAAGGACCACAATGTGCATTTCCGCACGCTGATCAAAGAGCGCGGTTATACCTTCTCGGAGCAGGGGTACGCGCACGCCGACGAAACATTAGTGGAGTGCGCTACGGAGGAGGAGGTCTACGCGTTTGTGGGCCTGCCCTGGATCGCGCCGGAGCTGCGCGAGGACACGGGCGAGCTCGAGGCTGCCGCTCAAGACCGCCTGCCTGTCCTGGTGGAGCAGGGCGACCTGCGGGCCGATCTGCATATGCACAGCCGCTGGAGCGACGGGCGCACGACAATCGCGGCGATGGCTGCCGCCGCCGAGGCGCGGGGCCATCACTACATCGCCATTACCGACCATAGCGCGTATCTAGGGGTGACAGGCGGGGTGGACGCCGCCCGCCTGCGCGAGCAGGCCGCCGAGGTGGCCGCGCTGAACGCGGAGTACGCGGGGCGGGGCTCGCTGTTTCGGGTGTTGCACGGGGTGGAGGTGGACATTACCCCTGACGGCGAGCTGGCTCTGCCGGACGAAGCGCTGGCGCAGCTAGATCTGGTGATCGCGTCGCTGCATGTGAGCCTACGACAGCCGCGTGAGCAGGTAACGGCGCGGCTGCTGCGGGCCATCCGCAACCCGCATGTAGACATCATCGCGCACCCGACAGGACGCATCCTGAACCGTCGGCCGGGTGCGGATCTCGACATGGAGCTGATCCTGAAGGCGGCGGCGGAGCATGGCACGCTGATGGAGATCAACAGCGGGCCGGACCGGCTCGACCTGGACGCCGGGCACGTGCGGCGCGCCCTCGAGCTTGGCGTGGATCTGACAGTGAACAGCGATGCACATCACCCGGACGATCTGGCGTGGCAGCGGCTTGGAGTGCTCACGGCGCGGCGCGGTTGGGCGCCGTCGGCACGCATCGTCAACACATGGCCGCTGGAGCGGCTGCTAGAGCGGCTGCGGGCGCGAGGATGAGACCGGGAGACCGGGAGACCGGGAGACCGGGAGACCGGGAGACCGGGAGACACCCGACTGTGTCTCCGTGTCTCCGTGTCTCCGTGTCTCCGTGTCTCCGTGTCTCCGTGTCTCTAGGCGAGCAGCAGCTCCATGAAGATGATGTCGAGCCAGCGCCCGAACTTGTGGCCGACCTCGCGGAAGCGGGCTACCTCTACGAAGCCGAGGGTGGTGTGTAGCGCGATGCTGGCGGCGTTCTCGGCGTCCACGCCGCCGATCATGGCGTGCTTGCCATCGGCTTGTGCCAGCCTGATTAGCTGCTCCAGCATGGCACGGCCCATCCCGCGCCCGCGCCACTCGGGTGCGACGTAGAGCGAGTGCTCGACGGTGAAACGATAGCCTGGCTTGGTGCGGAAGGCAGCGTAGGCGCCGAAGGCCGTGACGGCGCCTTCGATCTCGGCGACGAGGATGGGGAAGCCATGGCGCGTGCGCTCGTCGAACCAGGCGGCGCGTTGCTCCAGCGTGCTCGGCTCCAGGTCGTAAGTGGCGGTGGTGTGGAGCACGGCGTCGTTGTAGATCGCCAGGATGGCCGGGAGGTCGACGCTGGTAGCGGGGCGGATGGTGGTCATGTGTGTATCTTTAGGAGGGCGCCCACGAGGGGCGCCCTTACGCATCGAGGGGAGGGCGCCCACGAGGGGCGCCCTTACGCATCGAGGGGAGGGCGCCCACGAGGGGCGCCCTTACGCATCGAGGGGAGGGCGCCCCACGAGGGGCGCCCTTACGCATCGAGGGGAGGGCGCCCGCGAGGGGCGCCCTTACGCATCGAGGGGAGGGCGCCCACGAGGGGCGCCCTTACGCATCGAGGGGAGGGCGCCCACGAGGGGCGCCCTTACGCATCGTCGGAGTAGAAGGGCGGGAAGCGGCGCGGGTCGGATTCGTGTAGCAAGGCGTAGGCGGTGCGGAAGAGATCCTCGGGGCCAGGCTTGGAGGCGTAGTCGCCGTCGCTGGTGTAGGCCGGGCGATGCGGCTGAGCCGTGACCGTGCGCGGGGGCGCGTCGAGAGCGCTGAAGCCGCCCTGGGCCTCGATGATCTGCTGGAGGATGTAGGCGCTCGCGCCGCCTGGCATGTCCTCATCCAGCACGATGAGCCGACTCGTCTTGCGTAAGGATGCCACAGCTACGCCGGGGAGGTCGAAGGGCAAAAGCGATTGCAGGTCGATCACCTCGGCCTCGATGCCGACGCGGGCCAAGGCCTCGGCGGCTTCGAGGGCCACAGCGCAGCAGGCGCCATAGGTGACAACGGTGAGATCTGTGCCAGGACGCAGGATCTCGGGCACGCCAAGCGGCAGCGTGTAGGCGCCGAGATTGGCGGGCAGCAGCTCGCGGCGGCGGTAGCCGTTCAGCACTTCCACCACTAGGGCGGGCTCCTCGGCCTGGAGCAGGGTGGCGTAGAAGCCGGCGGCGCGCGTCATGTCGCGGGGCACGAGGATGTGCATGCCGCGCAGGGCGTGGACGAGGGCGCCCATCGGCGAGCCGGCGTGCCAGACGCCTTCCAGCCGGTGGCCGCGCGTGCGAACGATGACGGGGGCGGATTGCCCGCCGCGCGTCCGCCAGTGCAGACAGGCCAGGTCGTCGCTAAGCGTTGTGAGCGCATAGTAGACGTAATCGAGGTACTGGATCTCGGCGATAGGGCGCAGGCCACGCAGGGCCATGCCGATCGCCTGGCCGATGATGGTAGCCTCGCGGATGCCTGTGTCGGCGACGCGCAGGGGGCCATACTTCGCCTGAAGCCCTGCGGTGCCCTGGTTCACATCGCCGAGTACGCCAACATCCTCGCCGAAGATAAAGACGCGAGGGTCGCGTGCCAGGAGCGCATCGAAGGCGTGCTGAAGCAGCTCGAAGCCACGCAGATCGGGCGCATCGGCGGCGTAGATGGGCGGGCAGGCGGGCACCCTGAGGGCGGAGCGGGCGTCCTCGCGATAGAGATGCGAGCCGTAGCGGGCGCGCAGTTCGCTACGCTGACGCTCGTACCAGTTGGCCACAGCTGTGCGGGCGGGTGAGGGGGTCGCGTGCGTGCGAGCGAGGGCTTCGTGGGCGGCATTGAGTAGCTGCCGATGGATGGGCCTCGGCTCGGCGCGCAGTGTTACGCTAAGCTCGGCCACGGCGGGGCCAAGCGGGTGGAGCAGATCGCTCAGCAGCTGAGTTTGGGCGAGCGGCTCGGCCTGGAAGGCGGCCCACGCGCGGTCGCGGGCGTCCTCGGCCTCGGCCTTTGTCTCACGCTCGATAGCCGTAAGCTGCGGCTCGGTGGCGACGCCCTCGGCGAGCAGCCAGCGGCGCATCAGCGGGAGCGGATCGTGGGCCTGCTCCCAGGCTAGGCGCTCGGGCGACTTGTAGCGCTCGTGGCTGCCGGAGGTGGAGTGGCCCTGGGGTTGAGTCAGCTCGGTCACATGGATAATGGCGGGGATGTGGCGGGCGCGGGCCTCGGCTATAGCCTGGTCGTAGGCGACACGGAGTGCGGGGTAGTCCCAGCCAGGCACCGTGAAGAGGTTGAAGCCGACGCCGGTAGCTGGGTCGTGGCGAAAGCCAACGAGGAGCGCAGAAAGATCGCCCTTGGCGAGTTGGGCCATGTTGGGCACGGAGATGCCGTAGCCGTCGTCCCAGATCGAGATAACGGCTGGGGCTTGGAGCACGGCGATGGCGTTGAGAGACTCCCAGAAGAGGCCCTCGGCGCAGCTGGCGTTGCCAATGGTGCCGAAGGCGACCTCGTTGCCGCTACGGGAAAACTGGGTAAGATCGTGCAGCTGCTCCAGCTCGCGGTAGAGGCGTGAGGCGTAGGCGAGGCCGACAAGGCGAGGCATCTGGCCGGCGGTGGGAGAGATATCGGAGGCGCTGTTGGGCCGGTCGGTCTGGGGGAGCGAGGCGCCACTGTTATCGAGGAGGCGGGTGGCGAAATGGACATTCATGAGGCGACCGGCGCTGGCGGGATCGGCTTCGGGGTCGGTGTGTCCGTAGAGCTGGGCGAAGAGCTGCTGGGGCGTGAGGGCGCCGACGGCGAACATGAAGGTTTGGTCGCGGTAGTAGCCGGAGCGGAAGTCGCCGGGCTGGAAGGCGTGGGCCATGGCGAGCTGGGGGAGCTCTTTGCCGTCGCCGTAGGAGCCAAACTTGGCGTTGCCGCTCATCACCTCGCGGCGGGTGATCAGGCTGACCTGGCGGCTAAGCGAGGCGAGCCGATAGTCGGCGATGAGCTCGGGGATAGGGTGCATGGAGCCTCCGACGGGCATGTAGTAGCGGTATTATAGATGGCGTAGGAAGCGGGCGGGGTTCTGCAAAAAATCGCGCGTGAGGGTGACCGTTTAGAACCCGCCGCAAGCCGCTACCCTTTAGGGCGGGCGGTTAGGCGGGTTTGGCTTTGGCTTCTGCCAGAGCGAAGCCACACATTACGTCTGTTGCACATTTGTGCTACAGTACGCCCAATGTGGGGCTTCGGCCTGCACCGTTGCCACTTCGGTGGCAGCACCTGAACGCACAGGATAGGTTGCCGGTTCCCGTGCCTATCACGCCTGCACGGCGTAAAACAGCTCAGGTCATATTCCTTTGTATGGTGCAACACGCTCCTTCGGGAGCAGGCTCGGACGGAGCCTTTGGACGTCAACGTCGCAAACAGGCACACTTCGGTGTGTGGATATGCATGCGTCGCCCAAGCAGCCGCGAGGCTTGAGCCTCTGCGGAGCGTCACTAGCCGGGCGAGGAGCTACCGCTGCTGGGCGGGCTCCAGGTGCTCGCCACGCCTGGGCACACGCCGGGCCACTGCTCGTTCTACGCGCCCGCCTACGGCGTACTGTTCGCCGGCGACTCGCTAATGGCGTTTGGCGGCAGCCTGAGCTGCTCTGATGGCCCGGTGACGTGGGACTACGCACGAGGGCGTGAGTCGGTGCAGCTTCAGGCTACACTTGGTGCGCGTATGGTGTGCTGCGGGCACGGGCCGGTGCTGCGTGACGAGCAGATCCGCTTTCCGGACTAGTGGGAGATCGCTCTAGAGCGGGAGAGGGCACCCACGAGGAGCGCCCATACGTCGGAACGGGAGAGGGCGGCGGGAGGCCTGCACAGCGCCGATGTCTACTGCTCAGAAGCCACCCAGCGAACCTTCTCGCTGAGCGGGCGACGGCGGCCTTCGGGCCAGGCGATTGCTGGGCGCCCAACATAGAAAAAGCCAAAGAGCTGGGTGTCGGGTGTGAAGCCGACCGCCTCGGTAACGAGCGGGTGGGTCGCGCAGGCCCCACTGGTCCACTTGCTGCCCAGGCCCAAGGCGCTGGCCATGAGCTGAGCATTTTGCACGGCGCTACCGAAGGCGATCAGCTCCTCCCACTCCGGCATCTTGGGGTCGGGCTGCATGCCGAGCGCGATCCAGACCGGCGCCTGCCAGACGCGCTCGCGTTGGGCACGTTCGCCAGCCTCGTTGTAGGCTAGGCCCTGGTTCAGCTGGCGGAATGCCGCCCCGAAGGCAGCGCCGACGATCTGACGCGCATCGCCGCTGAAGACCACAAAGCGCCACGGCTCGGTCTTGCCGTGGCTCGGGGCCCAGTTGGCAGCCTCGAGCATTGCCGCGATCAGCTCCAGGTTGATCGGCTCGGGCGAGAGCTCTTTTAGGCTAAAGCTGCGCCGCATGCGGATAGCGGTCTGCACGTCGGCGGGGGGGCGTGAGTCGGACGACATGGCCGGAGGCCTTTCTGATAGAGCCGCGCGGCGCCACGCAGCCAACATGCTGGGTAGCGCATAGATATTTCTGAAGGTAGCGTATGCGAGGGCCTGAGGTTTGTCAAGTTTACTCTGTAAAAACTAATGATAGTGGGGTGTATCAGTGCCTGCTGCGCCGCAGTGGGTGATCAGCGCCAAGCAGGCGGCGACGCGGCGCAGGCGCCTCGCTGATCGACGACTCCGCCCACGGCCGGACGATCAAGAGCCTGACGCGCCCAGGAGAAGCTTAAAGGCATTGTGATGGTAGCTACAGCGCCCATGCTGCGCGCCATCCTCGAGCGTGTCGGCGCCCTGACCGAGCTGGAACAGCTCGACTTGAGAAGCTAGATCTGCGCTGGAATAAGCTCACCGCGCCGTTGCCCTGGCTGGATCAGCTCGCGCAGCGGGGTTGTGTGGTGCTCAGGTAGGGCCTGGCGCTTGCAACGAGTGCGCGTTAGCGTGGAGGAAGGCGTAGGTGGTGAGCTCGGCGCAGACAAAGCTGTAGAGATAGAAGGCCGGGCGTCGGAAGTGGCGGGTGAGGGCGTGGCGAACCAACTCCTGCGGGGTGCGGGCACTCTCGATGATCATATGCGCTGCGTCGCTGGGTGGTCGGTGCGCGTATTATACTCGCTGCAAGCAGACGCGGTTCAGCAGAGGAGCAGCGATGGTTGAGCAACTGGCGATCAGCCTAGACGATGTGTGCGCGGCGGCGGAGCAGCTGCGGGGCGTGGCCCATCGCACCCCCGTGCAGACAAGCCGCACCCTGGACGAGCTGGCGGGGCGCGAGCTTTTTCTGAAGTGCGAGCAGCTCCAGCGCGGCGGCGCCTTCAAGTTTCGTGGGGCCTACAACGCGATCAGCCGGCTGGACGACGCGCAGCGGCGATGCGGCGTGGTGGCCTTCAGCAGCGGCAACCACGCCCAGGGCGTGGCCCTGGCGGCGCAGATTCTTGGCGTGCCCGCGATCATCTGCATGCCCGACGACGCGCCCCCTGTGAAGCTGGCCGCCACCAGGGGCTACGGGGCCGAGGTGCGGATCTTCGAGCGCGCCACCGTGGATCGCGACACATTCGCCCGGGCCATCGCCGACGAGCGCGGCATGACGGTGATCCCGCCCTACGACCACCCCCACATTATCGCTGGCCAGGGCACGACCGCCCTGGAGCTGCTGGAGCAGGTGCCCGAGCTAGACGCCCTGGTGATGCCGATCGGCGGTGGCGGGCTGATCGGGGGCTGCGCCGTGGCGGCGAAGGGCCTGCGGCCCCAGCTCCGCGTGTTCGGCGTGGAGACGGAGGGCGCCGACGATGCGCGACAGTCGCTGGAGCGCGGCGTGCGCGTCACCATCGCCCCGCCGACCACCATCGCCGACGGCATCCGTACAACCGCGCCCGGCGTGCTCACCTTTCCGATCATGCAGCGCCACGTGGAGCAAGTACTGGTGGTGAGCGATGCGGCCACCCTGGACGCGCTGCGCCTGTTGCTGCTGCGCCTGAAGCTCGTGGTGGAGCCGACAGGCGCCGTGCCGCTGGCCGCCGTGCTAGGCGGGCTGCTGCCGCCAGAATGTCGCCGTGTGGGCGTGATCCTCAGCGGCGGCAACCTCGACCCGTCGCTGCTCACGGCGCTCTGGTGAAAAAAAGAGACCAGAGCAATAATGCTCTGGTCTCTCTGGTGGCGACCCCGGCGCGACTCGAACGCGCGACCTTTTCCTCCGCAGGGAAACGCTCTAATCCACTGAGCTACGGGGTCGTACTTCTCACGAACGGCGTGAGTATACCATGGCAGCGGCGATTGTGCAAATCTTGTATGTGGGCGGGGTGCATCCCATGCCCATGCGGGCCGCTTGCGCCCATAGGCGCGCCGTTAGTGATTCGGGGTCGTCTGGACGGCCTACACCGGCATGCGCCCACGTGTGCGGTGGTGGCTGATCGCGATAGGGCAGCCTCCCCTTACGCAGGGGAGTCCTGCGGGGACCGGCGGCGGTCCGGTACCAGTTGGCAGCGCTCAGGCGGCAGCGCCCGCCCACAATCTCCCCCTTGACACTGCCCCACAACCAGGAGTACCCTGACACTATGAGCAACGGCAGACGCATTATTCTCACTGGGGCCACCGGCCTGATCGGCAAGCAGCTCTTCGCCGCCCTGCGCACGCGTGAATACGAGCTAGTGGTCTTCTCACGCAGCCCCGATGACGCCCGCACCAAGCTGCCCGGCGCCGCCGACTATGTGGCTTGGTCACCCACCGAGAGCGGGCCGTGGGCATCGGCGATCGAGGGCGCCCACGGCGTAATCCACCTGGCCGGCGCCCCGATCTCGCAGGGCCTGCTTGGCGTGCGCTGGACAAGTGCGTACAAGCAGGAGATCCTGGGCAGCCGCGTGCTCGGCACGCGCGGCATCGTCAACGCCATCGCCGCCGCGCAGCGCCGCCCCGCCGTGCTGGTGAGCGCCTCCGCCATCGGCTACTACGGCCCCCGCGATGCGACACCGGTGGACGAGAGCACGCCGCCGGGGCACGATTTTATGGCCGAGGTCTGCGTGGCCTGGGAGCGCGAGGCGGCCGGCGCCGAGGCGCTCGGCGTGCGCGTGGTGCGCCTGCGCAGCGGGATCGTGCTCGACCCCGGCTCGGGCGCCCTGGGCCAGCTGCTGATCCCGTTTCGGCTGCGCACGGGCGGGCCGATCATGCCGGGCAGCCAGTTCTACAGCTGGATCCACCCCGCCGACGAGGTTGGGCTGATCCTGCTCGCCCTGGAGGACGAGCGCGCGCGCGGCCCGCTGAACGCCACCGCGCCCAAGCCCGAGACGAACAGCGACTTCTCCGCCACGCTTGGCCGCGTGATCGGCTCGCCCTCGTGGCTGCCCGTGCCGGAGTTCAGCCTGCGCATCGCCCTCGGCGAGATGGCCGACATGGTGGTGAAGGGCCAGCGCGTGCTGCCGCTGCGCGCCCAGGAGCTCGGCTACGCCTTCCAGTTCCCCGCGCTCGAGCCTGCGCTGCGCGATCTGCTCGTGTCGTAGCGGGAGGCCGGAGTCCCGAGCCCTTTGGACCACGAATGACGCGAACGGTTGCGAAGGTCGCGAACACGAAATCGCGCATGGGGTAGCTGCCCAT
>Ga0209591_10010077_pt1 | contig 10177 bp, 6 predicted proteins | sample MAT01_FD_187207 | JGI IMG/M metagenome (GOLD analysis project Ga0209591, IMG submission 187207) | Freshwater microbial communities from Lake Fryxell liftoff mats and glacier meltwater in Antarctica - MAT-01 (SPAdes) (version 2) | ecosystem: Environmental > Aquatic > Freshwater > Ice > Liftoff...
TTGTGCAGTCCGAACCGTTCCAGAAGCGTAAAGGTCAGAGAACGGAATAACGCCTGATTCCCACAGTCCTCGAACGAGAACGCCATGAATACTCGAGTCACTCGTCGAACGGTTTTGAAGGGCCTGGGGACCGCCATCGCACTGCCCTGGCTGGAGTCGCTCGCCCCCGCGGCGAACGCCGTGACCGCGTCGGGTCCACCCCGGCGGCTGGCGTTCTTCTACGTTCCCAACGGCGTCCACATGGACTTCTGGCGGCCGGGTGCAGCAGGGAAGCTCGGCACGCTTCCGGAGATTCTCAAGCCCCTTGAGCCCTTCAAGGACTCCATGAATGTCATCACGGGCATGACGCTTGACAAGGCTCGTTCCAACGGCGACGGCCCCGGCGATCATGCTCGCTCCATGGCAGCCTTCCTCACCGGTCGCCAGCCTCGCAAGACCAACGGCGCCGATATCCGCGTGGGTATGTCCGCCGATCAGCATGTCGCCAACGCCGTGGGCGACCACACGCGCTTCCCCTCGATCGAACTCGGCATCGAAACCGGCAAGGAAGCAGGAAGCTGCGATTCCGGCTATAGCTGTGCCTACCAGAACAATCTCTCCTGGCGGGGCGAAAGCACGCCCAACGCGAAGGAGACCAACCCCAAGGCTGTCTTTGAACGGCTCTTCGCCGGCAATGAGCCCAAGGAACTCGCCGCCACCCGCGCGAAGCGAGACCTTTACAACAAGAGCGTGCTCGACTTCATCCGCGACGACGCCAAAGGCCTGAACGCCACGCTTGGCAGCGGTGATCAGCGGAAGCTCGAGGAATACTTCACCGCCATCCGCGAAATCGAGGTGCGGATCGAAAAGGTTCGCAAAATGAACCTCGAACGCAAGCCGGTCGCCCGGCCGACAATGGCCCTACCGGACGCCGCCCCCGTGGACATGAAGGACCACGTTCGCCTCATGGGCGACCTGCTCGTACTCGCGTTCCAGACGGACCTGACCCGCGTCGCCACCTTCCCGTTTGCCAACGACGGAAGCAATCGCGCTTACAAGATGATCGACGTGCCGGACGGCCACCACAGCATCTCGCACCATGGACGCGATGCTGTGAAACTTGAGAAGATCAAGAAGATCAATCATTACCACGTCGAACAGCTCGCCTACATCGTCGGCAAGATGAAATCCGTGAAGGAAGCGAACGGCCAGACGCTGCTGGACAACAGCATGCTGGTTTACGGCTCCGGGATCGGCGATGGCGACCAACACAACCACGACGACCTGCCAATCCTGCTTCTCGGCAGTGGCGGCGGCAGCATCGCGGGCGGTCGGCACCTTTACTTCAACCCGAAGGACCAGGTGCCGTTGATGAACCTTTACCTCGCGCTCTTCGACCGCATGGGAGCCCCTGCCGACCGTTTCGGCGATAGCACCGGCAAGCTGGCGATTTGAGATCCTGAGTCACGAGGTAAGTCTTCGCGTTCGACACGCCTCGGTGTACGCCGTCTTGAATTCGACGGGAATAAAGACATCTCCCGTCAATCGTAGCGGCACGGTCGGAAGCTCATCTCCGACTGCAAACGCTTGCGTCCAGATGTCGATCTCCGGTTGGCCGTTTCTTCTGAGCGGCCGATAAGCCGCGATATACGGACAACTTCGCGCCGGTAACTCCACGTCAGCGGGCCAGTCCAGGAGCCTTGCGATGGCGTTGTGCAGATTGGCTCGCCGGGTGGTGACCACGTCCAACAACACCACGCTCACGCCGGCCCAAGTCGTACCGTATCCAGTGACACGAATTCGGCTGGTAAGAGGCGGTTCAACTGGACCGCCAGCATGCCGATGAGGACCGACTGCAGCGTCTCCCAGGGCATACGCCTGATCACGGGCGGACGGAAATGATCGAGTAATGGCATCGTCTTCACCCCGGGTCATGGGCCAGCTTACCATGCGGGATTAATCAGCGTTATCCCCGCAAGCCGTGAGGGTGTTTCGCGGAAGTCTGCTACAATCACGGAATGACATCAACGACTCGTGCCCTGTTGCCTCGCCCGGAACTTCTCGCCCCCGCGGGGGACTGGGAGTCACTTCGCGCCGCCGCGGCGAACGGTGCGGATGCGGTCTACTTCGGGCTCTCGAACTTTAATGCCCGAGCCAGGGCTTCCAACTTCGCGGTCGAAGAGCTGCCCACCGTGATGGAGTTCCTCCACGCGAGGAACGTTCGCGGCTTCGTGACGCTCAACATTCTCATCTTCCCGGACGAACTCGTGGAGATGGTTCGCTTCGTGAAGTCGATCGCCGCGGCCGGGGTCGACGCCGTCATCGTTCAGGATCTCGGTGTCGTCAGCCTCATCAAGCGGATCGCTCCCACGCTGACGGTCCATGGTTCAACGCAGATGACGCTTACCGAACCTCGAGGCATCGAGTTCGTTCGCAAGCTGGGCGTCGAACGTGTCGTCCTGGCTCGGGAACTCTCGCTGGACGACATTCGCAAGGTGACTGCGGGCACCACAATGCCTCTGGAGGTGTTCGTTCACGGCGCCCTGTGCGTGGCCTACAGCGGCCAGTGCCTCACGAGCGAAGCCCTCGGCGGCCGCAGCGCCAACCGCGGCCAGTGCGCCCAGGCCTGCCGACTGCCTTACGACATGATCGTGGATGGAAAGAAACGCGATCTCGGCGACAAGGCGTACCTCCTGAGCCCACTGGACCTCGCTGCGTACCAGCAGATCGAATCGCTGGTGCAGGCCGGCGTCATCAGCTTCAAAATCGAGGGCCGACTCAAGGGCGGGCCGTACGTCGCAGCCACGACGCAGACTTACCGCAAAGCGATCGACGCTGCCGTGGGGCAACGCGAACTCGACATCTCCCGGCACGAGGAACTCGATCTCGCCCAGACTTTCAGCCGCGGGTTGACGACGGGATTTCTCAAAGGCGTGAATCATCAGACGCTCGTGCGTGGTCGGTTCCCGAAGAGCCGGGGCGTGAAGCTGGGTTTTGTCACGGGCGTCACCCCGCACTGCGTGCGAGTCCGACTCGTGGAACGGCTCCCCTGGAACGAGGTCATCAAGGCGGGCGATGGCGTACTCTTCGACCTCGGGACACCCGCGGAAAAGGAGCCAGGCGGCCGGGTGTGGAAGGTCGTCGGCCCCCAGGCCAACGCGATCGGCGGAGTCGTCGAACTCGCGTTCGAGACCAACGCCTTCGACCTGCGTTCCATTCCCATCGGCTGCGATGTCTGGAAGACCGACGACCCCGCCCTGCGAAAACGGCTCGAACAATCGTACTCCCAGGATCGCACAACTCGACGAGTGACGATCGACGCGACACTCGCCGGCTCAATTGGCGGCGAGTTGACCCTGACACTGATCGACGCGGATCGCCGTGCCACCGCCACCTGGCCCGGGCCGCTCGTGGCTGCGATCAAACGCCCCTCGACCGAAGCCGACATCCGCGATGCCCTGGCCCGGCTCGGGGACACTCCCTTTGAACTCGGCTTGCTCTCACTCGATCTGCCAGCGAACGCGATGGTCCCGAAATCCGTGCTGAACGACCTTCGACGACAGGCGAGCGCCGAACTCGATCAACTGCGACGCACCTCACGCCGTCACGCGATCGCCGAGCCTGACGCTCTCAAGGTGATGCGTCAAGAGGCCCCCGCATTCACACCGGTTGCCGAGCACCCGGCGCCGAGCTTATCTGTCCTGGTCCGCAACCTCGATCAACTCGAGGCGGTTCTCGAATGGCGGCCTGCCTCGGTGTACTGCGACTTCGAGGATCTTCGGCGATACAAGGACGCGGTTCCGCTCGCAAAGGCGGCCGGCATTCCGATCGGACTCGCCACGCTTCGCATTTGGAAGCCCGGAGAGGAAGGCTTCCAGACGCCGCTCGTTCGTGCCGAGCCCGACGCGGTCCTGGTCCGCAATCTGGCGTCCCTGTTGTACTTCAAAGAGATGTTGCCGAACGCGACGCTGATCGGCGACTTCAGCCTGAACGTGGCGAACGAACTGACGGCAAGCCTGTTGATCCGCGAGGGATTGCAGCGGTTGGTGCCCAGCTACGATCTGAACTGGGACCAGTTCGCATCGCTGGTGAAGCGTGCGGATCCCGCCTGGTTTGAGCCGGTGATTCACCAGCACATGCCGATGTTTCATACCGAGCAGTGTACCTTCGCGGCCTTCCTCTCCACGGGCACGGATCACACGAATTGCGGCCGTCCCTGCGATCGTCACCGCGTCGAACTTCGCGACCGAACCGGAGCGTTATTCCCGTTGCTCGCCGACACCGGTTGCCGGAACACGGTGTACAACAGCGTCCCTCAATCGGCAGCGGAATACGTCGGCCGCATGAGGAGTTTCGGTGTCAGCCGGTTCCGGGTAGACCTGTTGCGTGAGTCGCCGGGCGAAGTGGGTAAGTTGCTCGACCGATATACCCGAGTGATCGAAGGAAAAGACGATGGACGTGAGACCTGGAGGCAGTTGAACGCCTTGAATCAACTGGGCGTCACAAGGGGCACGCTCAATCTCGTGTGACCTCCACCACCGTTGTTCGTCAAACATCAACCACTCCGCTCACGCTCTGGGTTCGCCAGAGCGATCTCCGTTGCAGGGTGGATTTACACGTCGCAGACTCGCACCGCTTGCGTGAGGCCTGCGAGCGGGTCGCGGGTGGGGATAAACTCCTGGCCGACATAGCCGGTGTAGCCCAGATCGACGATCTTCTTCATCACGGCGGGATAGTGGATTTCCTGAGCCTCGTCGAGTTCACCCCGGCCGGGATTACCGGCCGTGTGGATATGGCCGATCACGTCCTTGCACTCGTCGAGTCGGCGAATCAGATCGCCGTGCATGATCTGCACATGGTAGATATCGAACAGCAATTTCAGCCGAGGCGAGCCGACGCTGCGAAGAAGCTTCGTCACCCAGTCGAGGTCGTCGCCCTGATAACCAGGGTGGCCCTTCATGGGATCAGAGCCATCGCGGCTGTTGAGGTGCTCGATGCAAAGATTGACGTTCTTCTTCTCCGCATGGCCGATCACTTCCTTGATGCCGACGATGCAATTCTTCCAGGCATCGTCGAGGCTGATTTCGCCGCTCTTGGGGTCCTTCGGTTTCACCCACTTCATGCCGATGAAGCCGATCACGGTGGGGAAACCCGCCTCTGCACATGCGTCGATGGCCAGCTTGGTCTTCTCGACGAGTTCCGTGCGATGGGCCGGGTTGTTGTAACCATGGGTGAAGCCCATGCCGTTGGAGGCGATGGCGCAGACCAGTCCATGCTTCTTGAGCGTCGGGAAATCCGAGGGGCCGATCAGTTCCACCGAAGGGCAGCCCAGGGCCTTTGCGACCTCGCAGACCTTGTCCAGCGACCACTTCTCGCCGCGGTTGGTGAAGCACCAGGAGCACACGGACTGCTTGATGCGGCCCTTCTGCACGACCTTCTCGATCGCGAAGGCGGGTGAGGGGAGCAAGGCGGCAGCCCCGAGGGCCGCGGCGGATCGAAGGACGTTCCGGCGAGACGGTCGCGACATGGGAGAAGTCTCGGGAGGTGTGCTGGTCAGGGCTCTATCAGTTCGGCGGGCCCACAAAAACGAAGGGGGCCCAGTAGAACGGCGATTCCCAGCCCGGCTTCGAGCGGACCGTCTGACGGGCAGCCTTGAGGGCGTCCGCGTAGGATACGGAACCCGGTTCCCCGGGCTTCACGGCCTTGAAGAACTCTCCCATGAGTTCCGCGGTCGCCTGGTCGTCGACGGACCAACAACTGGCCATGACACCTCGCGAGCCCGAGCAGAGGAAAGCCCCCGCGAGGGTGACTCCCGCTTCAAGCGGACGCTGCGGGCCGACGTAGGTGATGCAGGCACTGAGCACAGTGAGTTCGCAGCCCGTGAGCTTGAGTCGGTAGATCTCGTGCAGCGAGAGGAAGCCATCATTCTCCGGCGCTTCGTCGCCCTTTTTGGGCGGCGAGAGGGCAATCGCAGCGAAGAGATTTCCGAAGGCATCATCCGCGAAACCATGGGCGGCAAGGTGGATGAACCGCTTCCCGTGGATGGCGGCGAGGACGTTCTTCTCGGTCGCCGCGGTTTTCTCCAGGGCCGTGACCGATCCCGCCGGGAAGAAGTCGCGAATCCGTCGGCTCTCTTCCGCCGTGAAGGGCAGCGGAGGCAGGGCATTCACGAATTGCGGCGCCGATCCAGGCGGTCCTTGAGGAGACGCTATCTTGTACACCTCGTAAGACGGGTCGCCCACGGTCAGCAGCGTCGGCGGGCCTTCCAGGTTGCGAGGCCGAGCCATGATCACCGAAAGAATCGCAGGGGACGGCGCGTAACAGATCGCTGGGAGTTCATCGAGGGCGTACCGTGGCTTCGGGCCGGTACTCGAAACCAGCAGGCATTCCAGCGGAATCTTGTGGAGCGCACCGTCCGGGATCACGATAAGCCGCTTGGCCTTCAGAGCCCGGATCCGCTGGAGCAGGGCCGGCGGCAGAACAGAGTCGCCGAGCGCCTCGCCCGTGGTGGGAAGAACCTTGCGATCCGCATCCTTGGTGACGATCGCGATGCCGCGGGTCGCGCTGAAGTCGGGGTCGGCGATTTGCAGCAGATACTGATCGACGAGCCGAGACGCGACATCGCGAGAGAGCGGAACGCTGGGCCCGACAAGGGCCGCGGGGCGATCGGGCTGCTTGTGCGTGGGTCGGATGAGGATACCGCGGAGGCCCGCTTGTGTGCTGGCTTCACCTTGCGGGGCCTCGCCGGCCTTGTCCGCGAGCACCTTCGGAATCGTGAGCTTGAAGATCTCTGGTTTCGCGTCGGGTCCACCCGTGAGGACGGCATAGCTTTCGTCGCGACCGATGACGTACGACAGCAACAGGGCGTTCGCCTCGATGGCGTCCTTGCGAAGTTTCGCCAGCGACTTGTCCGCGAACGAGGGATCGGTGAGCACGCGGGTGACGGGGTCCGCGTTGACGATCTCACGCCAAGCGTCCGCGTAATCTTGCTGGGCTTTTTCGAGATCCGCCATGGCCTGCTTCAGGGTGGGATCATCCGGCTTGTCCGCAGGAAGTAACTGGATCCTGGCCCGCAGGCTCGACACAGCACGCCGGGCCGTGGTCTCCTGGGCGAGCAATCTTTCACGATCGGGGCCCGCGAGATTCGCTCGCGGATCGACCCCGGCCGCCAGCACCTGATCCAGCAGCGTTCGGCTTCGGCTTCGCGACGCAACTCGCAGCAGGGCCTCGCCGTCGTTGTCCCTGGCGGCCCAGTGAGCGGAAAGCTCGAACGCAGGAGCGAACTGTGCGAAGAACGTGGCACGCTGGGCGGCCTCGCCGAAGGTGTTGAGGCGGGCCTTATCCGCCACATCGAAGACGGTGGCGATGAGTTTCTTCGCCTCCTCGTGCTTCCCAGCCTTCTCCGCGAGAACCGCCAGGCGCCAGTACGTGATCGCCTGGGTGACCGGGCCGCAACGGGGTCGCGAGACCTGGAACTCGCGAGCTTCTTCAAAGAACTTGATCGCATCCGCCTCCCGTCCTTGAAGTTCCGAAGCCACGCCCAGGAAGTTCAGGGTGCGAGCCAGGAGAAGTTGATTCTCTTTTCGTTGCACCGCTGCGAGTTCCGTCCAAATCTCCGCGGCGGCCTTGGTGTCCTTCTGAACCATTTTCTCCAGGGCACGCACGTGCCGGGCCGTGGTCCAGAGATAGCCGCCATGGACGTTGTTCTTCTTGCAGGCGGCCTCCACCGTGGGGATCAGGGCCATCGCGGGGAGCACCTTCCCCTGCGAGATGTGCAGATCCGCGCGCACGGCATCAATGAGCGCGAAGCTCAGGTCGTCCGCATCCGCGAACCCGGCCAGCGCCGCGGCGGCCTGCTTCAAGGAATCCTGAGCCGCACTGACGTCGCCCTGTTCCTTGTGGATCAGCGCGGTGTTAAGCCACAGATTGAAGCGGACCGACTCCGCGGGCTTGCCAACTCCATCGCAGACAGCAAGACCGGCCCGGAAGAACTTCATCGCCTGGGCGAAGTCGCCCCGCTGCGACGCTGCCACGCCACGGAGATACTCGCACTCCGCTCGCACAGGATCATCCACGAGCTTGTTGTCGCGATAAAGCTCGGCACAGCGAAGAAGGTGTTTGTCGGCCTGGTCTCGGGAATCGCATGCCAGTTCCGCGGTCGCAAGGTTCACGAGCACGTGGGGCATCGCGCGCAGGTCCGGCGGCTGGCTGGCATCGAGATCCGCCAGGGCATCGGACAGCAGTTTGCGAGCCGTCTGGTAAGACGTGGTCAGCAGTTCGAGTCCGCCCTGATCGGACTTGAGTCGGGCATCAATAAGGCGGTCGCCCGACCACCGCTCCGCTGCGTCGCGGCTGAGGTCCAGGGCCTTGCGGAACTGGCGAGCGGATCGCGTGAGCGCCTGCAGCTTTGCGAAGGCCGCGAGGGGGCCGCCGCCATCAGGATCTTCCGCGGCCGTCGCATCAAGCACCGCTCGATACTCCACCGTGGCCTGTTCACGAAGCTTGATCGCCTCGGGCTTGCGGCCCGCCGCCTGCATGGCCATGCCCCACTCGGCAAGGATGTCCCCAGCCATCATGTGTCGGCCGATCCGGTTCTTGCGATGCAGATCGAGGGCTTCCTGGAACAGCCGTTGTGCTTCGTCGAACTTACCTCGCGAGGCGAGAAGATTGGCACGCTGTCGCTGAACATCGCGCCGGCCGATGGGATCCTTCATGCGGTCGAGCAACTCGGGAACCGGTGCGAGCACGGTGAGGGCCGCATCCGGTTCGCCCTTGCGATTCAGGGCTTCGGCGAGATAGCGAATGGAGGAAACGCGAAGGGCGGTGTCCACCGTTCGCTCGGCCAGCGAGTTGACCTCGCGGGCCAAAGCTTCCAGATCGCCCCAGCGTTTCGCGGCCTCGGGATCGCGCCTTTGGCTGGCAATCTCGGCCCGGCAACGGAGCGCCTGCATGCGGCGATCCTCTGTCAAAGCGTTGCCGCCCGCGATCGCCGCGGTGAGCAAGTTGTCCGCTTTTTCGAGATAGCCCAGGCCGAGGTAACATTCGCCGAGCATCAAATCGAGTTCGCTCGTGGCAGCGGCATCACCGACATCCTTCAGCCAGACGCGGAAGGGCGTGCCAAGCTGGATCGCCTTATCTTGTCGTCCCGAGCGGACGTAAAGAGCCATCAGTTTTTCGTAGGCGCGGCGTTTGACGAAGGGATCCGTGGACCGCACCGCCTCCAGCAGCAACGGCTCGGCCTCGCCAAAGCGATCGGAGGCGTAAAGCGTCTCGGCGCGACGAAGAACAGCCGCCGGATCCTCAGGAGGGGCCGGTTCGGCGCCGACTGTGGAAAGTAGGAGAACCCACGAAGCAACGGACATTGCGATCACCTGTTCCGATCAGGGCTGAACACGGAACTTGAGTTCGGCCTGGGCCACTTGCACGTCCCCCTTCACACCGGGGCTGGGCTTCTCGCGAACCACGACGCCTCGCACGGCGCGAATCACATCTTTGCGATCCGACTCCGAGCGGAACGCGATGAACGGCCCCTGTACCTCGCCCTTTGGCAGCGCGGGCAGATTCCCCGTAACGGCCACGATGTGCAGCCGATCGAAGCCCGTGCCCACCGTGGGGACTGCCACTAGCTCGTAGTCCTTGTTGGGGGCGGGGATCACTCGCTCTTCGCCGGCCTTGAGGCGGTTCGCGCGATCGAATCGGTTCGGGAACAACTGCACCACCTGCCCCTTCGGGTCGACCCAGTAGACCGCCACGTCGCAGTCCTTCTCGGCTTTGAGGCGGACGGAGAGTAAGGTGTTATTGGCCAGATGAAGCACGCCCTTGTCGTCCTTCTCGCCGCGGGCGACGAGATCCGCGGCAAGCTTGAAATCGGAGCCGCCGACAACCGGCCAGGCCTCGGAGTCGATCTTGGCCTTGGCAGGCTCCGCTGCGAGTGCGACGGAGCAAAGAACGATCGCTGAAACTGAGGCGAACATCGTTGGGGCCCTCGTGATTACGGGTTGACGCGGAACTTGATCTCGGCTTCCGCGACTTGCGGGGCCTCTTCGGTGGTCCCCGTCGACTTCTTGCGAACGAGGATGCCACGAACGTTCGAGACGATCTGTTCCTTCTGCGTCTTGGTCTTGAATGCCGTGTAGGCGCCTTCGTCCGACCCGCCGGGCAGGTTGGGCATCGCCCCGTGGTGGCCACGATGCGAAGC
>Ga0209591_10010079_pt1 | contig 10176 bp, 6 predicted proteins | sample MAT01_FD_187207 | JGI IMG/M metagenome (GOLD analysis project Ga0209591, IMG submission 187207) | Freshwater microbial communities from Lake Fryxell liftoff mats and glacier meltwater in Antarctica - MAT-01 (SPAdes) (version 2) | ecosystem: Environmental > Aquatic > Freshwater > Ice > Liftoff...
CCGGCTCGGGCGCTCGCCCGCGGCGTGGCGGCGCGCGGCGCCGGGGCTCGCGGTGGCCGCCGTGGTCGGCGCGCTTACGGTGGCGCCGCTGGCAGCGTATATTCTCGGCGACATCGACGGCTACAACCGGCGCGTCGGCAGCGTCTCCGTGCTCGACAACAACGACCCGCAGGTTCACTCGCCCGCCGGCCTTGTGCTCGGCAACCTCGGGCGCTACCTGCTGATGTTCCATGTGCAGGGCGACTCGAACGGGCGCCACCACATGCCTGAGGCGCCCATGCTCGACCCGATGGCCGGGCTGCTGCTCGCCCTCGGCCTTGGCGTGGCGTTTACCCAGGCTCGACGGCACCCTGGCGCCGCCACTGTGCTTGCCCTCGGCGCCGTCTACCTGATCCCCGGCGTGTTCAGCGGCAATGCGCCCCACGCCATGCGCTCGCTCGGCACCCTCGCCCCCGCCGCAATGCTGGCCGGGCTGGGGCTTAGCGCTGCGCTGGGCGCCGTGGGCAGCTGGCAACGCCGTACACTTGTTGCCCTGGTGCTTGGCGCAAGCCTGCTGTTTAACGCATGGCTCTACTTTGGCGTGATGCGGGTGGAGCCGCGCGTGTATGGCGAGTTCGACCTGGTGGAGACGGCGATGGGCAGTGTGGCTGCGGCGCCCCTCGCCAGCGCCGACCCCGAGCTGCGCGCGGTGCGGGTTTACCTGCCAGATAAGCTGCGCGGCGAGGACACGGTGCGCTTCCTCACCTGGGGTCAGCCCACCTACGGCTACAGCGGCGCGCCTCTGCCTGGCTCCGGCCCTGCGCTTGTGCTACTGCCAGGCGATGCGAGCGCGGCCGCGCAGTCCGAGGCCATGGCCGCTCTTGGCTCTGGTGCCCTAGCCCTCGGCCCGACGCCCAGCTACCCCGGCACGAGTCAGCCGATCATGCTTGCCTTTGGCCGGGGCGCCGCCGCTGCCCGCCTGCTTGTGGAGGCCTTGCGATGACGTTGCTCACGCTCACGGCTGCCCAGCTGCGCTGGCACCGCCTGATCCGCAGCGGGCTCCTGGCGCCCCTGGCGAGTGCCGAAGCTGTCTGCGCTACCCTGGTGGGTGTGCAGGCGCAGATCATGCCCGCCGCCGGGCTGGCGCTCTGGAACCGCGCGCCGCGCTTCACGGCGGTGGAGCTGGCCCGCAAGCTCTACGCCGAGCGCAGCCTGGTGAAGCTCTGGGGCCAGCGCGGCACGCTGCACCTCTACCGCAGCGACGACTGGCCGCTGCTCTTTGGCGCCCTGGCGGGCCAGGCGACCTACTGGGAGCGCAAGGCGGCCAGCGCGGGCGGCGACCTGGACGACTACGAGGCGCTGGTGGCCGGCGTAACGGAGCTGCTGCGCGAGCGCGCGAGCCTGGGCCGCCGCGACCTGCGTAGCTCCGGCCTGCCCCTCGACGACGAGCACCTCTCGGGCTGGGGCGGCATCTTCGCGGTGCTGGTGCGGCGCGGGTTCGCCTGCCACGCCGCGCCGCACGAGGGCGAGGCCCGCGTAGTTGCCCGCGAGCGCTGGCTGCCCACGCTCGCCTGGGCGCCGCCCGATCGCCAGGCCGCCAATATCACGCTGGCCCGGCGCTACCTCGCCGCCTACGGCCCCGCCACCATCCAGGATCTGGCGTACTGGCGCGGCAGAACCATGAGCGAGACGAAGGGCTGGCTGTGCGCCTTGGGCGACGAGGTTGTGACGCTGCTTGGCGACGGCCTGCCGCTGGTGGGCCTGCGCGAGACGCTGCCCGACCCGGCGGTGGCCCCGCCCGCCCGCGACGGCTGGCCGGTACGGCTGCTTGGCCGCTTCGACCCGCTGCTGCTCGGCGTCAAGGAGAAGGGCTGGCTGGTAGATCCCGCGCAGTATGGCCGAGTCTGGCGGCCCGCCGGCCATATCGAGGCGACCCTGCTGGTAGCTGGGCGGATCGCGGGCATCTGGCGCTACGATTGGCGCGGGGGCGGCGTAACCATCACCGTTGAGCCGTTCAAAACGCCGGCGGCCTACGTGCGGCGTGCGGTGGAGCGCCAGGCTGCGGGGGTGGCCGCCCACTTCGGCGCGCCCCTCGCCGAGCTGAGCTGGAGGACGCTATGAGCCAGCCGACGCCCGCGCTCTATGAGCGGATCTACCTGGTGGTGCGCCAGATTCCCGCTGGCGAGGTGAGCAGCTACGGCGATGTTGCCAGCATCGTGGGCGGCGGCTGCGATGCGCGCAGCGTGGGCTACGCCCTGGGCGAGCTTGGGCCGCACGCGGCCGAGGTGCCGTGGCAGCGCGTAGTGAGCCGCGACGGGACGATCAGCACCCGTGGGCTGCTCCAGGGCCAGCTGCTCGTCGCCGAGGGCGTGGCCTTCGACGAGCAGGGCCGCGTGCGTATGGCCCGCCATCGCTGGCGCGGCCCCGACCCCGCCTGGTGCGCGGAGCAGCGCTGCACGCCGCTGCCGCCCCGCGACGATCTGGAGCAGCTGGGGCTGTTCTAGCGATTTTTGTCCACAGATGACACCGATTGCCGGCCTATTGAGCTGCAATCTGTGAAATCTGTGGATAATGCGGAGGTACATGGTGCAAAGCACTTCTGAGCCCTGGCGTCTGCTGCCCTTCAGCGAGCGCAGCGCGGGCGAGGAGCTGGCGGCGAGCGAGGCGCTGCTGGCGAGGCTGGAGCAGACGGCGCGGCCCGCCGTGCGCTGGTATGGCGCGCCCCGCCCGGCGCTCGTGCTTGGCTCGGGCCAGCGCCCCAGCGAGGCCGACGGCGCGGCGCTTGCAGCGGCCGGCGCCAGCCTGCACAAGCGCGCATCGGGTGGCACCGCCGTGCTGTTTGTGCCGGGTTTCCTGATGCAAGATATCGCCCTGCCCATGGGCCACCCGCTGCGCCGCGACGACGTGAGCGAGTCGTACCGCTGGCTCGGCGAGCTCTGGGCGGAGACGCTCGCCGCACTGGGCATTATGGCGGAGTCCATCAGCATCGCGGCGGCCCGCGCCGACAGCGCAGCCAGCGACGCGCTGCTACGGCGGGCCTGCTTCGGCGGGCGCTCGCCCTACGAGCTGCTCGCTGGCGGGCGCAAGCTGGTGGGCTTCTCGCAGATCCGGCGCCGCCAGGGCGCACTCTTGCAGGTTGGGCTCTACGCCCACTGGCCGGGGCGCGAGCTGGCGCAGCTTCTGCGCATGCCTGCGGACGAGCGGGGCGCCTTCGCCGAGGCCCTGGCCGGGCGCGTGGTTGGCCTCGACGAACTGCTGCCCACAGTGCCCGCGCCCGAGGCGATCGTGGACGCGTTCGCGGCGGCGCTGGCGCACAGGCACGGCGTGGCCCTTGCGCCCGAGGGCTGGCGCCCCGACGAGGTGGACGCGCTGGCGGCGGCTCTGCCGCGCTACGCCCCCATTGATTCGGGCGCAACATTGCCGCCTCCGCTAGCGTCATAGCAGGCAGCAGGGTGCGGCGAGCGGGCCGCGCCGCTACCGAGAAAGAAGACCATGTCAACGACCGTTATTCGCCAGGAGCGTGGGGCCAATCTGCTGCTTCGCGCAGTCTACTTCCTGGTATTTGGGCTCTGGTTCAGCGCCATTTGGGCCAGCATTGCCTGGGTGCTCTGCGTGACGATCATCGGCCTGCCTTTTGGCCTCTGGATGCTCAACCGGCTCCCCCAGGTGACAACGCTGCGCCCCCAGCGCGGCGATCTGCTGCTCACCGCGAGCGGCGAGCTTCAGCGTATCGGGGTCCCCCAGCTGAACCTGCTGCTGCGTGCGCTCTGGTTTGTGCTGGTTGGCTGGTGGCTCAGCGCGCTCTGGATGGCCGCAGCCTGGGCGCTCTGCGCCGTGATCATCGGGCTGCCCGTGGGCTTCTGGATGTTTGATCGCGTGCCCGCTGTGGTGACGCTCGGGCGCAGCTAGGCCTCCGACCGAGCATGGTTGCCTGAGTAGTATTGTCGGGGCGCCCACAAGGGGCGCCCTTACGATTCCGGCTTAAGGCGCGCCCTTACGCTGTCGGCTTGATATTCTGATTCGTGTGGAAGAGGTTGGTCGGGTCATAGGCAGCCTTGACGCGCGCCAGTCGGGCGTAGTTATCGCGATACGCCGCCTTCACCGTGGCCTCGCCTTCGTCCATGATCATGTTTACGTAAGCCCCGCCTGCCGAATAGGGGTGCAGCGCTGTCCAGTAGTCGCGGGCCCACCCAATGGTGCGCTCGTTGTTGGCTGGGTCCGGGTCGACGCCGACGATCACCTCGGCGAAGCTGGCGTCGCGGAAGCTGAACGCGGTGTCGTTTTTGCCGGCACGCTGGGCCGCCCCGTTGATCGGGTAGATGTGCATTGTCGAGTGCATAGTGGGGAGCTGCGCCCCATACTTGACGTGCAGGTCGATCGCGGTGTCGTTCAGCTCGCGGAAGAAGTCGGCCTTCCAGTACCACTGGAGGCCTGGCGGGTAGATCGCGTCGAACATGCTCTGAAGTGCCGGCCACGCAATCGGGCCGGCGAAGTCGACGGCTGGCGGACCGAACGCGCGGATCGGCCTGAAGCGCTCCTCGGCCTGATCCATTGGGCCGCTGTAGCACCAGACGACGGCGCACATCTTCTGGAGGTGATACTGCTCGGGGAATGGCGACCCAGGCGGTACGGTCACGAAGCCAAACCAGCCGTTGATATCCTCGGGCGCGCTCAGGATGAAGTCGCGCCAGAAGCGCAGCAGGTCAGCTGCCTGCTCCATTGGCCACAGCATCGGCCCACCGTACACGGTGCTGATCGGGTGCAGCTGGAACAGGAACGAGGTGACGACCCCAAAGTTGCCGCCGCCGCCGCGCACCGCCCAGAATAGATCGGGGTGCTCTGTGGCGTTCGCCGTTACGAAGCGGCCGTCGGCCAGCACCATATCGACGCCAAGCAGGTTGTCGAGCGTTAAGCCGAGCGTGCGGGAGAGGTAGCCGATCCCGCCGCCCAACGTCAGCCCGCCCACGCCAGTGGTCGAGATGAAGCCGCTAGGCGTGGCCAGCCCGAAGGCGTGGGTAGCGTGGTCTACATCGCCCCAGGTGCAGCCCCCCTCGACCCGCGCTGTGCGCGTGGCCGGGTCTACGTGGATCCCCTTCATCAGCGTGAGGTCGATCACCAGGCCGTCATCGCAGCTGGCCAGGCCGGCGCCGCTGTGCCCACCGCCCCGAACGGCCAGGTTGAGCCGGTGCTCACGGGCGAAGTTGACTGCAGCGATCACATCGGCCACGTTTAACGCACGCGCGATCAGTGCCGGCCGCTTGTCGATCATGCCGTTGTAGAGCTTGCGAGCATCCGCGTAGCCCGCGTCGTCGGGGCGGATCAGCTCGCCGCGCAGGCGCGACCCAAGCTCCGCTACCGCCTCGTCATCTAGTCCAGCTGAGGTACGTCGTTCCTCGATCATGGGGGTTCTCCTCCTGCTTACGCTGCCTCTGTGCAACAGGTCGGGCATCGTGTGGCGACGCAAGCGCCACATTGCACGCAGGGTAGCAGATGGAGCGTGAGCAAAGCGTTAGGCCAGGCGTAAGCCAGCACTAGCTAGGGGGTGAGTCGTGGCGCCTTTGGAACGCGGGCGTGAGCAGCGCGTTAGCCTTGCGCCAACAGCGCCTGGGCCGCCTGAAGATCCGGCGTCACGAAGCCGTCGCTGAACCAGGCGCATAGCTCCGCCAGCAGACGCCTGGCGTCAGCGGGGTGTTGCTGCGCGTGCCCCAAGCGTGCCAGGCTGGTCGCCGCGCGCAGCTCAAGCATGCGGGCCTGCTGCGACCGCGCGATCATGATCGCGCGCTGGTAGGCCGCCTCGGCTTCAGGCTCGGCTGCGCCACGCGCGAGCAGCAGCTCACCGCGCAGGCGATGCAGCTCGGCATCCCACCAGCGCTCGTTGTTCGTGCGAGACTCGGCCATCGCCGCGTCGATCGCGGCCAGCGCTTCGTCTATCCGCCCTGCCCGACCGCACACCTGCGCCAGCAGCCCAAGATAGTACGGCAGGCGCAGCCGGGCGCCGGGCGCCGTGAAGGCCGTGATCGACTCGCGCAGGGCCTTAATCGTGGTTGCATCGGGCCGTGCGCAGGCCTGCGCATAGCAGAGCAGGATGGCCGCCCACGTGCGGTAATAGGGCGCTTTGTACTCTGTCGTTAGCGCCAGCGCCTGCTCGGCGTGCGCCCGCGCCGTCTCTTCGTCGGCGCAGAGCTGCTGGAGCAGCGCCAGATAGGCTGTCGCGACGGCACGGTTGAACGGCTGGTTGAGCTCGTGGGCCAGCCGTACGGCGTCGAGCCCGTGGCGCAGCGCCGCCTCTGGGTAGCCCAGCAGCCACAGCGCGTGCGCCTGCCAGGCCCGCGCATGCACTGCATAGTTCCAGCCCTGCTCCTCCAGAATGCGTTGAATCTGCGTCAGATCGTGCGTGGCGATCATCTGCGCAAACTCAGCGCTCGCGTCGGTGAGCCGTCCGAGGTGAAAGCGTGAGCCGGTCAGCATCATCTCGGCCACCAATGGGGGCGAGGTGCCATGCGTTCGCTGGTACAGGCGATGGAGATCGTCGGAGACCAGCTGTACTTTTTCGAGTTTTGCCTGCACGACATAGAGCGATTGCAGGCCGTAGCACACTTGCACGCGCTGCATATCGTCGCCAACCAGATCACAGAGGGCCATGGCGCGCGTCAGCCCGCCTTCTACCTCCGGCGAGGTCCAGCCTTTGGTCATGCGATAGAGCGGCGCTAACGCCAGCTGTAGATTCAGCTCCTGCACGTCGCGCTGCGCACCTGGCGGCAGCTGGTCGAGGAGCGCCAGCCCGCGCGTGAGCAGGGTGATCGCGTCTTCATTGGCATAGAGCCGCTGGGCGACCACGGCGGCGCGCTGGTAGTGCTGGATGGCGGGCTCAGCCATCCCCGCGCGCTCGTACTGTGCCGCGACCTGGCCGCTGAGCGGGCCAGGCGTGTCAGCAGCACTAGTCCGCTCAAGCGCCTGCGCGATGCGGCGGTGCAGGAGTCGGCGCTGCGGCGCACTAAGCTCCGCGTAGGCGACCTCGCGCAGCTTGTCGTGTGTAAAATCGTAGCTCGTAGCCCCCTGCTCGCGCACAATCCGCTTCTGCCACAGTTCGTCCAGCGCGCGCACCACATGGTCTTCGTCGGCCTGGCCGGCATCACGTAGCAGATCGAGCGTGAAGGCCCGTCCGATGGCGGCGGCCAGGCCGACCAGCTCGCGGGCAGGGTCTGAGAGTTGCGCCAGACGACCGGCGATGACTGCGTGGACGCGTGGAGGCAGGGGCGGGGCGTCGAGTGCTGCGGAGGGTGGGATGCTCAGACTCCATCCGTTGCTCGCTAGGGTGGGGCCTACGGTGCCGAGCCCCGCGCGCACGGTCTCGACGACAAATAAGGGGTTGCCTTCCGTCTCGCGGTAGAGCCACATCGTCGCGTCCACATCCAGCTCGTGGCCTGTGACATGCGTGGCCAGCCTGGCCGTCTCCGCCACGTCTAGCGGGCGTAACGTCAGCTCGGTAACCTGGATTGTGCTGCGCAGATGCAGCAGCAGGTTGCGAAGCGCGTGCTGCGGCGGGACTTCCTCGGCCCGCGCGGTGCCGAGGATCATGAGCCGCGCGTTGGGGACGAAGCGCAGGAGAAAATGCAGCCACTCGATCGTCTCCTGGTCGCACCAGTGCAGGTCGTCGATCAGCAGCAGCAGCGGCTGCGGCGCAGCGAGCACCGCGCGTGCGAGCGCCTCGAAGAACCGCTGGCGCTGGCCGTACTCGGTCATCGGCTCATACGGCGGCAGATCCGGCTGCGCCGCAACGAGCTCGGGGAGAATGCGTGACACTTCCGTACGCCAGACCAGTTCGAGCTGCGCGACCTGTGGGTACAGCACCTCGCTGCGCAGCCAGTCGGTAACAGGCGCAAGCGAGAGCTGGCCCTCAGCCGCATAGGAGCGTGTCTTCGCCACGCCTACACCCTGCTGTGCGGCCCAGGTGAGCAGTTCTTCGGCCAGGCGCGATTTGCCAATGCCCGCCTCGCCGGTCACGAGCGCGAAGCCTGGCCTGCCAGCACAGACAGCGTGCCAGGCCGCCTGGAGCTGCTGCCACTCGCGCTGTCGGCCGATCAAGGGCAGCCCGCTATCGCCCATAGGTCGGCGGTCCGACGTAGGCGCTACCGGCGCATCCAGCTGCAGCAGCCGCTCGTACAGCTCGCGCGTTGGCTGGCTTGGCGCCACGCCCAGCTCGCGCTGCAAGAGCGTGGCACACGTGTGGTAGAGGCGCAGCGCACCGGCCCGGTCGTTGTTCAGGGCCAGCAGGCGCATCATGTCGCGCGCGGCAGCCTCATCAATTGGGTCGTCCTGAAGCAAACGCTGGGCGTAGCGAATCGCATCGGGGTAGTCGCGCTGCAGCTCCAGGAGCCGGATCAGCTGGGCGAGCGCGTGCCGATGCTGCTGGCGCAGCCGCTCGCGCTCCGGGGCGATCCAGTCATCGTAGCAGCTGGGGAGGAGATCGGCACGATACAGCTGCGCGGCCCGCTCCAGCGCGGCACGCTGGTCGTCTGGGCGTGTTGCCGTGGCCGCCGCTGCCAGCGCGTGCTCGAACGCGGCCACATCCAGCTGGAAGGCTGTGTCGCCATGCCAGCACACGGTGCTTGCATCGGCAGTTAAGTAGCGGTCAGCGTCGGGCAAGGCATGCCGCAGCTGATGCAAGAGCTGGCGCAGGTTTGTGCGGGCCTGGGCCTCGCTGAGATCTGGCCAGAAGCAAAACGCAAGGTGCTGGCGCAGTTGGGGAACGTCGCGATGTAGGAGCAGGTAGGCCAGCAGCGAGCGCAAGCGGGGCGTGCCAATCCCAGTGAGCGGTTTGTCACCGTAGACCAGGCTGAAATCCCCAAGCAATTGTACGTGCATGGTCGGCAGCATTGCCGCTACCTTGATCGTGCCGATCGGGGTTGGGTGCTGGCTGAGGCAGAGCGGCAAGCGATCATACGTGGCTCGAAGGAGGTTGACGGTATTGTACGCGGAAATAGTGCGCGTGTCATCAAGCCATGTGGCGTGTTGTATAATAAGCCATTCACCGCCCTCAGACCACGCGCGTCGTGGAGGATCAATGCGCCAGCTCGCTCGCCTCGCAGGCCTCGCCATCTGCCTGCTGGTGCTGCTCACTACGTGCAGCGCGCCAGGCCGCTCGGCGCGCATCTCTAGCTTTGTCGCTGCGCCCACAGCGGTGCTTGGCCCCACGGTGCTGCCCAGCGTTACGCCTGTCCCTCAGACGGCTGGCCAGTTCCCCACGCCGGCGCTTGCAGTTGGCCAGGTGGCGCCGCCCCTCGCGGCCGTCATGTCGCCCGCCTCCACCGGCCAGATCGCGCCCGATCTCGTGGCGCGCGCCGCTCAGATGGATGGCTACCTCGCCACGCTCGCCCAGCAGAGCTCATTCAGCGGCGCGGTGCTCGTGGCCTACCAGGGCCGCGTGCTGCTGAGCCGTGGCTATGGCATGGCCAACCGCGAGCAGGGCCTGCCCGCCAGCGCCGCCACGCGCTTTCGCCTCGCCTCGGTGTCGAAGTCGCTCACCGCGCTTGGCGTGCTGCGCCTCGCGGCGGCCGGCAAGCTCAGCCTCGACGCCTCGATCTGCGACTATCTCGACGGCTGCCCGCCAGCATGGGCGCCAGTGCGGGTCGCCAACCTGCTCGGCCAAACCTCGGGCATCGCGAACTTCACCGACTTCGCCGAGTTCCCGAATCAAGAGCAGCAGCCCGCCACCCCTGCACAGGTGGTGGCCCGCTTTCGCGATCTGCCCCTGGGCTTTACGCCGGGCTCGCTCTACCAATACACCAACTCGAACTATGTGCTGCTCGGCCAGATCATCGAGCGCGTCTCCGGCCAGAGCTACCCCGACTATATGCGCCAGGAGCTATTTGCGCCGCTCGCTATGGCCGATACCGGCTACGACCCCGGCGACTTTGGCCCGCTCAACGGCACGCACGGCTACTCCGGCGGTGTGCTCGACATCCCCTTTAATACCAGCAACCTGTTTGCGGCGGGCGGGCTCTACTCCACCGTCGAGGATCTCTTCAAGCTCACCCAAGCGCTCGACGCGGGCCGCATCCTCCCCGCAGATCTGGCGGCGCGCATGGTTACGCCTGGCGCGGGGCGCTACGGCCTTGGCTGGATGATCGAGCAGCGCGGCGACCAGCGCCTCGTCTACCACCCTGGCTCCATGAGCGGCGCTGCCACCTGGCTCGG
>Ga0209591_10010083_pt1 | contig 10173 bp, 8 predicted proteins | sample MAT01_FD_187207 | JGI IMG/M metagenome (GOLD analysis project Ga0209591, IMG submission 187207) | Freshwater microbial communities from Lake Fryxell liftoff mats and glacier meltwater in Antarctica - MAT-01 (SPAdes) (version 2) | ecosystem: Environmental > Aquatic > Freshwater > Ice > Liftoff...
GATGTCTGCCAAAATTTTGAGCAGTGCTAGCCGAACTGCGAGGGCAGCGCACATTTGCTCGCCTCCAGACAAATTCACAAAGCGGCGAGGATGCGCGCCTTCTTGCAGCATAATTTCGTAATCCCGTGTCCATTGCAGGCTGACATTGGGACGGTTGAGCAATTCTCGCAGAAGTTTGTCGGCTTCACGAGAAATACTGTAAATGTAGCGTTCTGTGATGCGGGGGCCGGCTTCTTTGTAGGCTTTGCGGGCAAATTTGATGAATCGTTCGGTTTTCTTTTTCTGGTCTAAAGCGGTTTGAGCGATCGCCCGTTTTTGGATGACAACTTCCAGTTTGCTCAATTGTTGATCCAGTTCTGCCAAGAGTTTTAGCTCCACGGGCAACAGGGCGCTGAGGGCAACTTTTTGATCATTCGCGGCTTGATATGCCGTTTGCACGGTTTGAAAATGGTTCGGGTCAAAGGTTTGCTGGAGGCGATCGCGGTCTTCTGTGGCGCTGAGTTTGGCTTGCTCTAATTGTTGCAGGGCAGCGGCGGCTTCCTCAACCTGCTGCTGTCTTTGTTTGCGAGTGTTTGCCAGTTCTCGCTGTGCCATATAGCTTTCATAGGCAGCACGATGCGTATCTTTAAGCATCTGCTGAGCCTGTACCTGTTCTGAAAGGGTGGCAAAGGCGGCAAGTTGAGTGTTGGTGTGGGCGATCGCGGCTTCCAAGGTACTAAGGGCAGCTTGCAAAGTGGCGGATTCCGTTTGCACCATTGCTGCCTGCTGCAATTCTTCTTGCCGTAGCTGAATTCGTCCTTTGGGATTATTGAGCGCTTCTAAGTCTGCTGCCAAGGTTGCCTGTTGCTGGCGCAATTCGGGTTCTGCGGTTAGGTGATTTTGTAGCTCAACTAGACTGGCTTGTAAATCCGTTTGCTCTTGACTGAGTTCCGCCTGACTATCCAAAAGCCGCTGTAAATTGGCAACCTGCGCCTGATGCTGACGCGCGGTTTGTAGGGAGGCTTGAATCGTTTGCAACTGCTGCTCTAGTTTGATAGCAGCGGTTTGTTCTGCCAGATCATCTAGGATAATTTGCAGGGCAGTCATGAACTGCTGCTGGCAATCGGTGCCGCTTTGCAATGTGATCAAGACTTCTTGCAGTGAGGGTGCCCAGTTAGGGGCAGATCGCTGGAGATTATTGAGCGTGGCGATCGCCTGTTGTACCTGAGTAGTAAAGCGATCGCTGCTTTCCTGCGAATGAGTGAATAATTGCTGCAAATCGGCTTCAAACTGGCTAGCGGCGACAATTCGGCTCAGGTGTTGTTGTAGGCGCTGTTGCTGTTGCTCCAGCATCGGAATTTCATCCACGGATAGCTGCAACTCTCGCAGTCGGATAATATCTTTAGCAAGCTGGGTTTGGCGAGTTTGCGTTTGCGCTAGCCGTTTCTCCTGTTGCTGGAGGGTTTGCCGCTGGCTGAGGCAGTTTTGTAGATGCTGATTGAGTAATTGCTGCGTTTTTTCTAGCTCAATTTGGCGGTGGGCAAGCGGTTCTAGCTGTTGAATTTCTTGTTGGGCATTCGCGAGACGGGCAAGCTGTACGGTGACTTTGGCAAGAGCAGTTTGGCGATCGCTGAGTTGGGCTTCCTGCTGTCGCCTTTCCTTCTGGAGTCTCTGTTCGACTTGGCGTTGTTGTTCAAGATCTTGCTGGGCTGACTCCGCTGCCAAAAAAGCCTGATATGCCTCTCGCTGTGCAGTACAGATCGCCACGGCTGCTTCTGCCTGGGCAAGGTCATTCTGCGATCGCTGCAACTGCACAGTTTGAGTTTGGTGCTGAATTGCCAATTGCTCTAGCTGAGTGTCCAACTGCTGCGATCGCGTTGCCAAGGCTGCCAAGGTTTCCTGCTCCTGCTTCAAATCAGCCAGTCGCGTTTCTGCTTGCGATAACTCGGCTTGTGCCTGGGCGATCGCGATTTTCTGCGCCAGTCGTTTCTGCTGCAACTCCTCTAACTGCTGCAATTCTTCATCGTAATGGGCAATCTCTCGCTCCAATATTTCCACCTGGTTTTTGGCATATTTTTCCAGGTCGTTAAGCTGCTTGTAAGTCTGCTGATATTCCTCAACCTTGAGGATTTTGTCAAAAATTGGTTTGCGCTTTTCCCTGGTTAGCAAAAAATCTGCGGTAAAGGTGCCTTGCGGAACGCCAATCGTGCTAGAAAAAAGCTGGCTCAAATCCGTGCCGGGTGATACGCCTAAATGCTGCCGCAACCAAGGCAACACTTCCTCTTTAATTCGGCTATAGGGCAGACGCTCGTTGAGTTGAGGATCATACAGGGTATAGCTTTTGGTCGTGCAGCGCTGAACTTCATAGGTGCGCCCATCGCGGCTAGAGACAAAAGCGACGCGCACTTGGGCACTCGCCGCCCCATTGCGGATCAGGTCGTCTTTGTTGTAGTCGCCAGAATAATCAAACAATACCCAAGCGATCGCTTCTAAAATGCTGGTTTTGCCTGCACCATTTTCACCACAAATCGCGTTGGTGCCCGGTTGAAACGCAAAATGGCGATCGCTATGAGATTTAAAATTGTTGAGCGTAACCGAAAGAATTTCCATAGACTATCCAAAACAGAACCCGCGATCGCTCATTCGTTAGTATAAATGCCCTATCAAGTGGGAAGAGGGAAAAGGGAAAAGGGAAAAGGGAAAGCTTTTAATTCCTCAATCTCAACTTCTACCATTATTTTTCAAGCATTATTTTTTCCAAGAACGATTGAGCCTGCTGGTGCAATGGGATACTCTTGATCGAAGAGGGATAAAGAAGTTTTGAGGTCTAAGTACAAAGATACTTCCTTTTTGCCTCTGACCTCTGCCCCCTAGCCTCTACTCCAAGTATGCCTGTTAGATTGAAGGATGATTCGATCGCTCGAAGTATGATGCTGCTGTGTTTAGGAACGGCAGGAGTGCTGGCGCTCACTCAATGGCAAATCATGGCGGGTCATTCTGATATGGGTGCTTCTCAAATGATTGCACAGCCGGATAGAGAGCGATCGCAACAGTCGCTTGTTGTCTTAAAACAGTCTCTTCAACCTGCCAATACCCCTGACCCCCAAACCGCTGTTAATTCTACACCGACACCCCTTGAAGCAAAATCCGAAACGGAGACAAAGGTCGATGCTCGTGTAGTTGTGAATTTGAGTGAACGGCGAGTTCAGGTTTATCAAGGGAGCCAACTGTTGAAGAGTTACGCGATCGCGGTTGCCAAACCGGGCTGGGAAACTCCAACAGGCATCTTCAAAGTCCTAGAAATGGAGCGAAACCCTACTTGGGTGCATCCTATCACTGGAATGGCTATTCCACCAGGAAACGATAATCCTCTTGGCGCTGCTTGGATTGGCTTTTTGTCGAATGAAGAAGGGGAAATAGGTTTTCACGGCACCAATCAGGAAGAATTAATTGGGAAAGCCGTTTCCCATGGTTGTCTGCGGATGCGAAACGAAGATGTGAAAGCGCTATACAGCTACATCGCTACGGGAACGCCAGTAATTGTTGAGCAGTAAGAAGCTAATGGCTAGTAGCTCTAGTCACTAGCCATTAGCTGCTTAATTCGCGGGTCCAGTTGGCTGTTCGTAGCTTGGAGCATAGGCTTGGAGTAGGGCGCTCACTTGGGTGAGAATTTCGTCACCTGAACTCTTACCAATTACCTGCCGCTCTGGGAAGAATTCGGGACGATCAAGGTTACGAGCGATCGCTTCTCCAACTTGTTGAGCAATTAAGGCTTGCAGTTCCTCTTTTGCCCGTTGTCGCTGATAGTTTGCCCCTTCTTCAGTGGTGGCGTAGAGAGGCGGCAATCGGTTCAAAGCGTAGGCGGCAATGTCTCCTAAATCCAAGGTGCGATCGCTGGTTGCCTCAATTTCGGCAACGCGGGCGATCGCCTCCGTTAACACCAGTTCTTCCATCACATTAATAAACTGCTTCCGAGGAACGGCAACCACTTCTCCAGTTAAGAGCGCGCCCATTAACCGATCTAACGCCATGTACTCTTCAATCGACAGTTCTGAGGCAGTATCACAGATGCGTCCCACCTCTGCCTCCATTGCTGGGGTCAGATACCCGTCTTGCAGAGCTTGTTCAACAATCTTTTCGATGCTCATAGAGCCTCCTACACCTCTTCACTGGCTTAAATTAGGGATTTGCTTTAGCAGTCTTGAATAATGGTGCCCTAGATTGCGCCTAGTAGACCACTTTCATCAAAACCTTAAAGAACAAATTATTCAAATCCTACCTCACGCCATGGAGATGGATCGACTGATAATCCATTAACATACAATCCCCAGTGTAAATGAGGTCCTGTGACTCCGCCCGTTGCGCCCACTGCTCCGATAACCTGCCCCGATCGCACAAAATCTCCCTCCCTCACATTAATGCGGCTGAGGTGAAGATAAATGGTGGTGATCCCTTGTCCATGGTCAATGCCAACGGTATTCCCGTGGAGCTTAAATCCTTCAGAAACCCGCCCTACGAGCGCCACTCGTCCTGGTGCAGGAGCCACCACCGGGGAACCATAGGCTCCTGCATAATCAATGCCACGATGGTAATAATCTTTGGCAAAAACGCCATTGTAGTACCGACGAATGCCATAGCCAGAGGTAATCGGTCCTTGATTGGGACGGCGAAAAGCACCCTGCCAAAGTTTTTCGGGAGTCACGAGTTTTTTAAAGGCATCCACGCGATCGAATTCGCGATCGGTGCCATCACTGCCGCTGCCTGAAATCCGAATGGATTGGGTCGGAAACTTGCGATTGGCAAGCCTGACAGTGACTTCAGCCGTTTCGCCTCCACCTGTCGCTCGAATCGTTAAGGTTCCCGGTTTATCCAGCGGAGTGGTGGGCACCAATGCCCGAAACTGATTGGAACTGCTCAAAAACGTTTGGTAAGTTTGCTTGCCTATAGCCACTTGGGGAGATGCATTGATGCTGCTATCCTCATATTGAACAACAACTCGTAGCGTGTCTCCCAGTTTGGGGTTGGTCGGGGTGACCTTAACTTGCATCGCCATCACTGCAAAATTCGGGATGAGGGCGATCGCGCTTCCTAGGATCAACCCAAATGCCACTCGTTTTGATGTTGAAAGTTTTGATGTTGAAAGTTTTGATGTTGAAATAGGTGCCTGGTTCAAAATTGCATCGTTTCTTTGCAGCACAGAGTTTGAACGGAACACAAACATAAGCCGATGTTGTGTAACTTATAGAAATCAGTTCCGTTAAGAGTAACGCTCAATCGCTGCTATTTTCTACTGAATGATCAAAGTTTTTGTATATGGAACGCTCAAACCCGGAGAAATCAACTATTCCCTGTGCGATTGCTGGGTGATAGAAGCTTGCCCTGCGATCGCTTCAGGGAGTATTTATCAACTCCCGTTTGGCTATCCTGCGATGGTTGCAGAGGGTTGTGGCATTGTGCATGGAGTGGTTTTATCGTTTGCAGACTCGACTATTTTGCAGCAACTAGATGAGTTTGAGCAGCATGACCCAGATGTATTTCAACGCTATTGTTCTGGACTATCGCTAGATGCACATCAATATCAGCGACGGGCGATCGCGGTATTTGGTCAAGCAGGCATTGCTTGGGGTGTTGCTTGGGCATACTTGATGACCTCCACGCAGGTATCACAAGTTAGCGGCGTTTTGATGGCAAATGGGAACTGGGCAGGAAGGGATATATCTTCACAAATGCCCTGTAATTAACGAACGTTGTTATTAGAGTTTTGCGGCAGTGAGGACGGCGATAGGCTATCAGCTTGCGCCGCAACAGGTGTTTTAGAGATGGCAATTAAAGGCTGATCTAACGCAATCAACAAAGGTTCTGGCTTAACAGCAGGTTGAGTTTGTGCCGGATCTCGCAAGGATTGTGCCATTTGGAAGAACGGACGATCGCCCATTAAGTTGGTAGAAATCGCCCCGACTGCAACGGCTGCAAGAGCAATCCCACCCCAAATTACAGAAAAGCGAGGACGACGATCTACGCGGGCTAGAACAGCATCAACCGTTTGTTGCACCGCCTTTTCATCGGTCACTGGCACGGGCATCGCCTGAAACGTTTGTCTCAGCCGGAGCAACCGGGAGTGGAGTTTCTGCACAGTTGGGTCATTCGTCAACCATTCTTCAACAGTGCGACGTTCATCCGCAGTCACTTCGCCGTCCATGTAAGCGCTCAGCATTTCAAATCGATCGCGCTGTACTGCATCGAGCGATCGCGCCGGAAGATTGGAATCAGCGGACGAAGAAGGCATTTTTTCAGAGTTGTGAGGGTCAAAATTAAATGTCATTTCAACAATACTGTATGTGTGAGGAGTACACCCGATGCTCAACTAAAGCATAGAGAATCTGTCTGGGAAAAACAAATTTCGTGAGATAGGTTTTGAATTGCTGGTTTAGATCGCTGGTATTCACCTACGGATTAAGGCACTTACGGATTAAGGCAAGTTGCTTAAAGCAGTGACTACTCTCCATCTAAATAGCCTTGCAGTTGAGTTTGCAACCGGAGACGCGCCCTAGCAATTCTAGATTTGACTGTACCAAGGGAGACACCCGTAATTTCAGCGATTTCTTCGTATGCCAGACCTTGGATTTCGCGTAGGACGATGGTGGTGCGGAACGCTTCTGGCAAATCTGCGATCGCAGTTCGCAACTGATCATAAAACTCCTGGGAGGTTAAATCTTCGTCTGGTCCAGGCGCATCTGATGCCACATCCCAACTCATCTCCCCGTCTTCCATTGAGCGTGGTGCATCCAACGATAGCGGCGTGGCATGACGCTTACGCTTACGCAACTCATCGTAAAACAGGTTTGTGGCAATGCGGCTCAGCCAGCCCCGAAACTTGCCCGGTTCTTGCAGTCGCTTAACATTCCGATAGACTCGAATCCAAACCTCCTGCGCCAAGTCTGACCGATCTTGCCAATCGGGAGCCAAATGATAAAGCACCCGTTCGACATGAGATTGATACCGCCGCATGAGTTCTGCAAAGGCAACCTTGTCAGGAGACTGACTGGCTTGACACTGCAAAATTAGGTCGTAGTTAGAGAGTTTGTCTGCTTGCACTGGCACCTGGGTAGATGTAGATTCCACCGATGACCAGGATAGCCGAAGTGAGTGATTCATGGACGGAACTTTACTCTGGTAGACATTCCATTTTTTATGACGGGCTGTTTTAAAGAAGGTTCCCACGGAGCAAGCAAGCTTGCAGCCGCCTGTCACACCGTGATAATTTTGCTGCTTTCTAAGGGCGATCGCTCCATTTCTAGGGGAAGATAGACCGTCATAATTTCTCCAGCTTTCGGGCGCTGTTTGACGGTGAGTTTGCCACCGATCGCCTGAAACAAGCTTTTCGTTACTGCCAAGGTAAGGCTAAGGCTGCCTGTTTCCGGTTGAAACATCAGCATATGACCAATCGATTTGGGCGAAGGTTTAGGTAACGACGTGCCAAAAAGTCCCTTACAGTGACTTTGGCTTGCGGCATCTAGCAGCGATTGCAACTGGAGTTTAAGCTGATCTCCTGCCAGAGTTACGTCTACTTGAATGTGGCTACCAGCAGGGAGATTGCGGGTAAATCGCTCGATTAAACTGGTAAGCACCTGTTCTAGCATGGTCGGGTCGCTGACCACGGCAGGCATGGTTTCAGGGACCACGATATCTAAAGTCATCTGGCGTTGGTTTGCCTGTTGCTGCCAGCGGGGAATGCTTTGTTGAAACACATCCACTACAGAGGTGCGAATCAAAGACATTGGAGGCTGATGGGTGGTGGTCGTTTCCAATTCCATCGCTCGAAAGATCAGCCCAAATCGATCGATCTGTTCGCTGCATTCACGATCGATAATGCCTAGCCGCTTCAGCACATCGGGCGCTAAATCGAGGCGCTTGAGCAGCGATCGCGTCAAAGTGCGAATGGTGGTCAGCGGGGTACGAACTTCATGGGCGATCGCCTGCACCAATTCCACATCCAAATGCTTTTCATCGAGTTCTGCTTGCGCTGGAATCGTTTGCTTGCTAGAGATACTCGACCAGACAGCGTTTTGAGTCATTTCTTTTTTTAATGGCTCCTGAGAACCATTAAAACTCGTCATGTGCGAAATTGATTCTGGCGGTTCAGCTTCCAGGACGTTGGATAATTCCAACATCAAGCGGCTAAACTGCATCACCGTTTTGTAGTCTGGTGAAACAGGCGGAAATTGATATACCCATTCATCTAGGCGATCGACTTGGTGAGAAGTCATTAGCAAAATGCGAGGGCGCATCGCGTCCCAAGCTTGCTGCACCACTTCTGGGACAAAGGAAAACAAAAAAGCAGGTTCCTCAGTCAAGGTTTCGCCCAACACCATGACTAGACTGAACCAGGGAGTCAGAACTAAGCAAAATGGTTCTGCCGCCAAGGGATCGCCGGGGAGTAAAGGCAGCACGGGCAGCAGATGGTCACTAGCAAGCGTCCCCGATTTGGCTGGAAGCAACTGAAATGGCATCCAGTGAGGCGAATCAAGGGAAGTAGCTGCTAGAGTGCGAGTCGCAAATTGCTTGACAATTTGAGGATGGTTGAAAACAGGGGTAGGACCCGATAAAATCATGCCGGAAATTGGCTGCTCGTCATTGCTATCCAAAGTGTGAGCAACGGTTTGGGCGGCGGCATAGGCGGGAGTTTTTGGGACAGTCAGGTGCTGTTGTAAAAGAATATTGAGCGCCGCGATCGCGCCATACCATTCGCGCTCTGCCCTAATTTGTTGCAACGCGACACGACTACTGGAACGCTGAGATGATCCAGGCTTGGCATCACTCGCTGATTCTGATGTGCCAATCCAGGTTGGATCATTTAACGCTATCACTTCACTTAGAGTTGGCAACAACCACTTTGGCACGCCCGTATCCCTCTTTATCCGGTTTCAATCATTGACTAATAGGCTTAATCTGCAAATTCCATCAAACTAATTTTTCTGAAGATTGAAATTAAGTTTGAGCGCGATCGCCTACTTCTATGAACTTAGCCGGAATTTCGGATAAGCGATAGTCGCCAAACCGAACCTTTAAGGTGGCAATTGCCGCTATCGATAGTTGGTGAATTGTAGGGGCGTTGGGTAATCTTCTTGCTTTAAACGCTGGATCACGTCTTGCAAATCATCTTTAGACTTTGCCGTAACCCGCACTGCATCCCCCTGAATCGATGCTTGAATTTTGCTAAACTCATCGCGAATCAGTTTAGAAATTTGCTTGGCGAGTTCTTGAGAAATTCCTTTTTTTAACTTCACTTCCTGTCGCACACGAGTTCCACTGGCAGCTTCCACTTTGCCATAGTCAAAAATCTTTAGGGATAGGTTGCGCTTAATCGCCTTAGTTTGAATCAAGCTGTTGACGGCATCTAAGGTAAAGTCGCTGTCGGTGTTGATGGTGATTGCTTCTTCACCCAGTTCCACTGTTGTTTTGGTGTCTTTTAAGTCGTAGCGGCTCTGAATTTCGCGGGTTGCTTGATCCAAGGCATTGACCAACTCTTGGCGATCGAACTCGCTAACAATATCGAAGGAATAGTTTGCAGCCATTGGTGAGTGTTTAAGTGAATGTTTAAACCCAGGGTCTAATCCTGTTTTTTAGCACAGTCAGCGTGATCCGCAACATGCTTGAGAAAAATTAATGCTTTAACAGCGATCGCCAAGATAGATCAACAGAACTGCTGGGCTTCCATAGGGCGTTTCGCGAAACGCCCCAACGAAGACACCGAGCAAAATCTTCCTATATTTCAGAAGGGGTTACGCTTCGATTTTTACAGAAAGGATTTTGTCGTTCTGACGAATAGCATTCACCACATCCATATCGGCGGTTTTACCAAATACGGTGTGTACGCCATCCAAGTGAGACTGAGGGGAATGGCAGATAAAGAACTGACTGCCACCCGTGTTTTTTCCGGCGTGTGCCATAGAAAGGCTACCTGCCTCATGCAAATTAGGATTAATTTCGCACTTGATTTTGTAGCCCGGTCCGCCGGTTCCCGGTGCGCCTGTTGCGCCGGGGCGAGTGTTGGGGCAGCCTCCTTGCACCATAAAGTTAGAAAGCACGCGATGGAAGGCTAACCCATCATAAAAGCCACTGTTGGCGAGTTCTACAAAGTTTTTGATGGTGTTGGGGGCATCTTGGTCAAAGAGTTCTAAATGAATGGTGCCC
>Ga0209591_10010091_pt1 | contig 10171 bp, 5 predicted proteins | sample MAT01_FD_187207 | JGI IMG/M metagenome (GOLD analysis project Ga0209591, IMG submission 187207) | Freshwater microbial communities from Lake Fryxell liftoff mats and glacier meltwater in Antarctica - MAT-01 (SPAdes) (version 2) | ecosystem: Environmental > Aquatic > Freshwater > Ice > Liftoff...
CCCGGCGCATTTCGGATTCGGCGGGCGTAAGCTTCGCCGCGGCTTCCTTGGCGATCTCTTCCACAGCCTTGCGGACTTCGCGGGTCTCGAATTCGAGCTTCGATTGCTTATCCGCAAGGAGGTTTGCCTGTTCCTTCTTCGGGTCCACCCCGCGCTGAGATTTCACCGGCAGCGGCTTTTCTTGCGTCTCAGCCATCAATTGCTTCTCGGCCTGGATCAATTTTTCCACGCGGTCGCGGGCTTCTTTCAACGCATTCACGCGGTCCTTCGTGGTGCGGAGAGCCGCAGCCAATGCTTGCAAATCTTTCGAGACTTTGAGTTGGGTATCGGCTGCACCCCGGTAGTTCGTGGCGTTCACGGCTTGAAGAGCGACTTCCATTTGAGCGACGATCTGACCGCCGCGGCCGAAGGCGTCCGCCTTGTCGAGACGGTCTTTGTGATCGGGGTTGAGCCCGGAACGCAGCGTCGCGAGTTGCTTGAGCAACCCTGTCATCTCGGTGCGGACATCGCCCTGCGAGTCAGATTGTTCTTCCTTATCGTCGATGACTTTCTTGCCGCGGGCGGCAATGATCGCGTCGGTGGAAAGGGCACGGAGGTGGAGCGAGTGCTCTTCGCGGGCGAACCGCGTGAGGCGGTCCGCGGCCATGTCCAAAGACTTCAAAACGTCGAGCCGGCCGAGCATGCTTTTGAGGGAGGCGACGATCATCCGGTGCTTCTGGTAGGCTTCGCGCTGCTGGCCGGTGGCCGTCGCCTCGTCGGGTGCCTTCACGGCCGTTTCGAGGTGGTTGAGCACGGCTTGCATCTGCTCCTGGCTGAGCTTCTTCAAGCTGCCGGCGATTTCGTCCAGGACTTGCTGTTCGGCGGTTTGGTCGAGCTTCTGGTAACTCAAAACGCGGAGCGTGGTCGTGAGTCGGCGGGCGGTCTGTTCGACCTCGGCCATCACTCGCTTTTGCTGGTCCCTTTGAGCAACGGGGTCGGGCTCGACCGCCGAAGAAAATCCGGCGATGGCCGCGAGGGCCAGGGCCGCAAACCCGAAACGTCCGGCAGGCATGGTCGCTCCCTTTCGTTGCCCGCGGGTGAGAGGCACCCCGGGCTTACCGTTTCATTATCCAGGCATTTAGACGCATCCGCAATCGCGAAGTTCCCGATGGGCGGGGGAATGCTTACTTCTTGGGTCGGGCGAACACGCCGCGCTGCCGCTCTTCGATCTGGCGGAGTCGCTCGCGGCTTTGGTCCCGCTGGTCGAGCCAGGCTTGCAGTTGAGCCTGGGTCGTCACGGTTTTCAACCGCGATTCCGAGCGGCCGGGTTCGCGATTCTTAGCAGGATTGCGGTCGTACACTTCCACGTAGAATTCAACCCGGTCGCCTACTTCGAGTTTCGTCGAATTTCCCGCGTCGTTGATTTTCGTGATGGCCGCGGTTTGGAAATTGTACCGCCCACCCGCTTCGAGCCCCGGCGGCTCGGCATCCGGATCGACGGCGGGGATCGGGTAAAACTCGACTTGCCCGAACGCCCCGGACTTTTCAAACACTCCCAGCTCGGGGAGGAATTTGCCGACGGGTTTCGCGGGATCGAGCACGATCTGCCGCAGCGGCAGGGTGAGCAGCGGTCCGTCGTTCACGCGGTAGACGATCTGGGCCCGCGCCAAGCCGAGCGATGATCGTGCCGCGTAGCCGATCTGGACTTGCCCGCCGATGGCGAGTGGCATGCCGTTGACTTCAAAATCGTCGAGCGGCCCTTCCTCAGTAGGGTCTTTCAAGACTTCGCTCAAAAGGTTGACCTGGGGCGGCTCGTCCGGGGCAATGGTGATGCCTCGGCGGGGCGGATTGACGTTGTCGAAGCCGTGCTCGTCGGTCACTTCGATCCGGTAGCCGGTCGGCCGCGGCGGCAGGTCGAAGCGGCACGCGGCGGTTTGCTTCGATTCGGACAGGGCCATCGCAGTGCGGCCGTGCTCTTTCTCCACTCCGACTTCGTCGCGGTGGAACAGCACGAGGACCGCTCTCGCCACGGGCTTGGTCATTTCTGCGATGACTCGGACGCTCGAATCGGCTGGGGCGAGGACTTCGCCCTGCGACTGCGGTCGTTCGAACCGGTTCTTTCCGGAGGGATCGACGTAGATGGGCAATAGCACCCACGCTTCGATTTCTTTGACGATGGGACGGGCGACGAACTCGACCCGGCCGGGTTCGCGCATCCGGCCGTCGCCGACCCAGGCGCGGAAGGTGAACGGTGCGGTCGAGGGGGGGAGCTTTGCAGTGAACACACCGGACGATTCGCCCTGTTCAACCAGAGTGAGATCGAGCCGCTGCGAGGGCTGGCCCTCGGGTCGCACGTCCACGTAGCCCGTCGTGTTCGCACTAACCGGACCGTTCACGGCGATGCGGATTTCGGCTTCGTCCCCGCTCGGCCAAACGGGTTTCGTGTCGTTCGTCACTTTGAAGCGTTTGGGAATCTCCGCGGAGAGCAAGCACTGGCGCTTGAGCAGAGCAGCGACGAGTTGTGGGGCCGCGATCGCCGCGACGGCGGCAAATAGCAAGATCGGAATCACCACGGCGAACGCAAAGTACAACCGATTCGGATTGGCGAGCGAGCTCAATCGCTTTCGGGCCGACATTTCCTCGGCTTCGCGGGTCACGTCGCGGATCAACGTGGGGGACATGCCCTGGGTTTTGGCCCCTTCGCGATTGAGTTGAAGTGCCGTGACGAGCCGGTGGCCGAATTCGGGAACCGCGTGCTCGGCGCGAGTTGCGAGTGCGATGATCGAAGGCGTGCGGAGCTTGAAAAGGAAGAAGTACGCGGCCGCAGCGGCGACGATCACTTGCGTGAAGGTGAGAAGAATCCGCACGAATATCGGTGTCTCCATACGGCGGTCGATGAGCCAGTCCGCGAGGCAAGCGAGGAACAGTGCGCAGAACGCAACCGCGAGCCAGCGCGCGGAGCCCCACGCGACTCGGAAGAGCCACTCGCGGCGTCGCCAGGCGTGCAGTTGTCCGATGAGAGTTCGCATAGTCGCATTCACCATCATCGTGAGCAGGCACCGTCTGAGCCCGAACGCCAGTGAGGTTCTGCGATCGAATCCTCACTGGCGTTCGGGCTCAGAAAGCCGGAGCCGAGGCGCTCAACTCAGGCTGTTGGATTTCCGCAGGAACCACTCGGCCGAGAGCAGGAACACTACCCACAGCAACCCCCACACATTCCAAAGCAGGATTTCTTCCTTGCTCGTGTACGGGGTCGATTTCGGCTTGACGTTCTTGGCCAGTTCGTGCAGGTCTTCTTCGCGGTAGAACTTGCCGCCGCTGGCTTCGGCGAGCTTGCGGAGTTCGTCGTCGGCGAGGCCGCCGGGGGCGAGTTCGTGGTCGGGCGGCAAAGTCACGCGGTATTCGAGGCTCGCGGGGTCCGAACCGTTATCCACTTTCAATGCAAAGCGGCCGATGCGGTTGAACGGGACCGTGGCTACGTACTCGCCCGCTTGGCCCGGCAGCGCTTTCAATTCGATGGGCATCGAGCGGTCCTTGTCGTCCGGACCCACGTCGAGGCGTTCGAGCCGGGCTTCTAGCCGGTCGGCCGTGAGGGGCTTCAAGTCCGGCGAGTAGATGCGGGCGTAAATCTGCCCCGTCTTCCCCAGCAGCGGGTCGGGCGTGTCGAGCGAAAGCTGCGTGAGCTTGGTGCCCAGCGTACTCGGCACGCCGGTAACGTAAATCGCCTGGCTCCAGAAGCGGCCGAAGTACTTGTCCGCTTCGTTGAACCGCCACCGCCACGTTTCGTCGAAGCCGACGTAGAGCGAGAAGCCCTTGCCGTAGTAGTGCGAGGCGAGCAGCGGCATCGGTTTGTTGTCGGCCGTCTTGAGCGTCGGGTGCGTGAGGTAAACTTCCGAAGCGGGTTTGAGCTTGGTGACGGGATACGCCCAGTAAATCTCGGGGAGCGTCCGCCAGATCCGCAAGCTTTCGACGGGATCGTCGTCCAAACTCAGCAACCGGCTGCGAATGCCCGTGGACGTGAGGTTCGGGCGGAACGGCAATGGCCGGTTGGCCGTGTCGATGGCAAATTGAACGCTCTGCAATTCGACTGGCAGCACGTCCGCGAGGGGCGTGCCAACGAAAGTCGTAGGGCCGTGGTTCCGTCCCGCGATGTGGATGAAACCGCCGCCCTCGGCGACGAAATCGCGGACGAAGGTCTGCTGTTCCAAGCTCAAGAACGTGGCGGGTACGTCGCCGAGCACGAGCAAGTCGTAGCCGAAGAGTTCCGCCCGCGTGCCGGGGAATTTGGGGATGAATGGCTTGCCCGCGTCCATCGCCTTGCGGTCGCCGTCGAGGAGCAAGAAACTCGCTTCCACGCGGCGGTCTCGGAGCAGGGCACGCTGCAAGAACTTGAAGTCCCACCGCGGCACCCAATCGACGACGAGGACTTTCACTTTGCGATCCAGCACTTTGACCGTCCGGGTGAGTTCATCGCTCAACGCCTCTGGACCGGAAAGCACGCGGACGCTGGTCGTGAGGATTTGCTTCCCCTCCGCGGCGTCCTTTTGCTGAGGCACGAACGAGAGCAGTTCGCGGAGGTCGTCGCCTTCTTTAACGTCCACGATTTTGCGGGCGACTTCGTTGCCGTTGAGCCGAACGAGGATTTCGACTTTGCCTTCTTTGAAGCCTTTGATCCGGTAGCGGACCGGAACGCTGACCGTGTCGTCCACGAAGAGCGAATCGGGCGTGACCGCGTCGCGGATTTGAACTTGCCCGAGCGTGGAACTGCCGACGCCGTAGACGTGGAGGGGAACCTGGAGCCGGGCGCATTCGCGGGCCAGTTCGTCCAACCCTCGGGTGCTGGCATTGTCTCGGCCGTCCGTCACGAGCACCACGGCTGCGGGGAGTTCGTTCTCGTCTTTGCGGAGGATGTCGAAGATCGAATCCGCCATCGCGGTCCGCTGCTGCTGGGAGTTCAACTTGCCGACCCAGGCTTTGTCCCGAGGGTCTTTGGACGACCGCGTCAGCCCGAAGGTTGCGGGTTGCAGCGGGCCGCGTTCGCCGAGTTGATCGAGCAGGTTGAGCCGGGGGTTTTCGAGGGCGGCCTTCGCGATGTCCGTCCGGGTCGGGCGATCGGCCGATTCCTCGGGCAAGTCGCCGGACGACGGCATTTCGGGCAGCTTCTTGGCGGGGTCGATCCGGTCGAAGGCGACGCCGACTCGCCACTTGTCCGCGAAGGTCGGGCGGGCATCCCTCGTGGCCATGCTCTGCGAATCGTCCACGAGCACGGCGATTGGCCGGGGCCGTTCGCCGCGGCGTTCGGTCAAGAGCGTCGGTCGCATAAGCAGGAACAAGATGCTGAGGAGCGCGAGCCCCCGAATGCCCGCGAGCACGGCCCGCCGCCACGCGGGGACTTTGCCCGCCTCCCGCCAGTAGAGCAGCACCGTGGCCACGAGCGCGGCGAAGCCCATCAGCAGGGCCAGCCAAACGGGGAACCACCCGCGAAACGCGAGGGCCGCGAACAGGGGCTCGAACGACGGTGAACTCATCATCATCCTTAAAAGCGCCGCACTTTAACGCGGGGCACGTTTTTAACGTGCCATTCTCGGGCACGTTAAAAACGTGCCCCACACTCGATTTACCACGCTCGGCCGCAGAACCACGCCCAGACCGATTCGCCGACGGCGAATAGGAAGACGAACAAGAGCACCCAAATGGTCCACTCTCTTCGGCTGCGTTCCGCCGTGAGCGTATCTTCGCCGCCGCCCGCGAGGACCATCACGGGCTTGAAGCCGATCAGGTCTTCCGTCTCCGAATCGGTGAGGGATTCGAGGTTGTCCGATTCGCGCAAGTCTGGGGCGACCGCGAAGCGTGCATCGGACAAAGGCTCTTCACCTTCGGCGACGATCTGGTAGATGCCGGCTCTCGACGTTTCCGGAACGGTCACGTTCAATCGACGCCCTTCATCCCCACCCTGGGCTTTGCCGAGTTTCACGCGGCTCTTGTCGGGTTGGATCACGTCGAACGCCTTCGTCGCTTCCGGGGGTGTGTAAACCAGCGGTTCGCCCGCCACGCGGTTGACGCCGACGGTGGACTTGCCCGTGAGGTGCGAGAGCGTGAGTTGAACGAACGAGACGAACGACCCGCCCTTCGAGGGCCAATTGGACCAGGTTGCATCGAGGGAGGTCGTGAGGAGCACGACTTCGCCGGAGCCGACGACGCGCTGGACGATCCACGGTTTTCCATCCGCCAATCGCATGAGCACGCGGCCGCCGACGTTGTCGGCTTCGTTGGTCGTTACGAGTTTCGATACCTCGGCATCGGCAGTTGTCGTGCGGTACGGGTCTTCGCGAAAGCGAGCGAGGTACGAGCCCGGATGGGTGGTATCCGGGCCGGGCTTGATCGGTCGGTCGGTTTGAGCGGATACGACTTCGCCCAGGTCGAACGGGAGTAGTGCGAACCCACCGGAACCGAGGTTTTGGTTGTACTTCGACGGGACGACGTTATCCCCCACGCCGATGACGAGGCCGCCGCCATCGCGGACGAACTTGGCGAGGCGGTCGAGGAAGTCGAGGTTCAAACCGGGGACGCCGGGGCGGTCGATGTCCGAGGAGGAGACGTTGCAGAGGAAGCAGATGTCCGCAACGCCCAAGAGAGCCGGTCCGGCTTCTTCGACGGGGACGACCGTGACGCGGACGTAGTACTCGTCCACGAGGCCGGACTGCACGGGGATCAGGGCATTGCGGAGGTAGTGGCTGGCGGATTGCTTGGGGTCGCGCGGATCGGGTGAGCCATCGACGATCAAAACGCGGACCTGATCGCGGACGGGGATGAGCCGATCGAGTTGATCGTCGCCGGAAAGGTCGTCCGAAGAGACTTTGGCCGTGAGGAGCCGCGTGCCCGATTCTTTCAAAAGGGGCGTGAGCAGCGTGACGGGGTGCGACTGACCCGGCTGTATTTCGTCAACTTCGGCAGTCTCTTTCTCTTCCGCTTTGTTGTCCAGTTGCAGCGTGACCGTGAGTTTGCGGAGCGGGTTTTTGCCGGTGTTTTTGAGCATCACCGTTACGGGCAACCGGCTGTTCGTGTGCGGGATGCCGCCGGGGTAGGTCATATCCGCGAGGGCCACGTTGTTGACCGGCCGTTCGGGGTTGCCGCAGCGCACGAGGATGAGCGTGGCCCGCTGCTTGATCTCCGCGGCCTTGGCTTTCAAAGCTCCGGCTTGGCCATCCCAGCCCGACTTTTGCAGATCGCAAAACAGATAGACTTCCTTGTTAGTCCCCACGCCGCGGTCCAAAGCCGTGTACGCCTCGGTCAATCCGGGCAACACGTCGCCCGTGGTGCTCGTCAACTGAATCCCTTTGACCACTTCGCGGGCTTGATCCAGGTTCCCCGGAGTGACCGGGCCTTGCAGCACGACGCGGTCCGAGCAGGTGTAAACCTGCACCGTCGAGTTCGGAGGCAGTTCGTCGATCACGCGGACCGCGGCTTCCTTCGCCCGGTCCAACCGCGTGGCATCGCCGTCGCGGGCGCCCATGCTGTACGACGTGTCGAAGACGAAGACCGCGTCGATGCTTTCACCGCGGCCGCCGGACGAGAGGGCTCGCATGGTGGGCCTTGCGAGCGCGAACGCCAGCAGTAGCAGTACCAAACAGCGCAGTAGTAGCAGCAATAGTTCCTGGAACTTGACCCGCTTGCTGGTCTGCTCGATCGCCTGGCGCAAGAAGTCCATCGCGGCCCACGGCAGGGGCCGGTAGCGGGCCTTGTAGAAGAAGTGCAACGCGATCGGCACGCCGATCGCCAAGCCTCCGAGCAACAGCAGCGGCGCGACAAAACCCATCGGGAACACATCCGCCTATCGGGATTTCGAAAACTGCAAGCGACGGATCAGGTACGCGCCCAACACCGCGGACAGCGGTTTGTCCGTAGTGAGCCGGACGTATTCGACCCGGCTGCGGTCACAGCCGCGTTCGAGGTCCGCGAGGAACTTCTTCACCACCCGCAAGTAGGCCGGGCGGAGCAGGTGGGGGCGGGTCATCAGTTCGTCCGCGCCTTCCAGGTTTTGGAAGCGGATATTTCCATCGAGCGGGAACTCGAGTTCGTCGCGGTGGACGATGTGGAACAGCACCACTTCGTGCCCGCGGAAGCGCAGGTGGCTCAAGCCCTGGAGCAGCGTTTGCGGATCGTCGAAGCAATCCGAAATCAGGAACACGATGCCGCGGCGAGTGACCCGCTCGGCGAACTCTTCGAGAAGGGCACCCATACCCGTCTTGTCCGCCGGCTTCACCGATTCGAGCTTCCGGCACATCGTTTGAACGTGGCTCATCTGACTGCTGGCCGGGAGTTCTTCTTCCCACCGATCCGTGAACACCCGCAGGGCTGCACTATCGCGCTGGTGGATGATTAAGTACGCGAGCGAAGCCGCGAGTAGCTTGGCGTATTCGAGCTTGCGTTCAGCACCCGTGCCGTAGCGCATGGAGTTGCTGGCGTCCAAAAGCAAATGGCCGACGAAGTTGGTTTCCTGTTCGTACTGCTTGATGGTGTAGCGGTCCGAGCGAGCGTAGCTCTTCCAGTCGATGTGCTTGATGTCGTCCCCCGGGACGTATTCCCGGTGCTGGACGAACTCGACGGAGAACCCGCGGTACGGCGACTTGTGATCGCCGACGCGCAAACCTTCGACGACCTGCCGGGCCGCGAGGCCGAGCGATTCGGCGCGAGCGAGGACATCGGGTTGGAGCAAGTCGTGCATAAGGACCATGAGCCGTTTACGGCTTAGCGAAAGCCCGCGAAGCCGCAAGCGGCGGTGAGTGTTAAATCGTCACGGCTTTGGCCGCGCCCTTCACGAGCTTCTTGATGACTTCCTCGATCGTCACGCCTTCGCTCTGAGCGGAGAAGTTGAGGATCAGTCGATGGCGGAGGATCGGCGTGGCGACGGCGATCACGTCGTCGCCGGAAACGTGGTTCGAGCCGCGGAGCAGGGCGTGGGCCTTGGCCGCGAGGATCAGGTTCATACTCGCCCGAGGGCCGGCGCCCCAGGTGAGCCACTGGCTGGCAAACTCCGCCGCGTCCGGCGTGCCCGGCCGGCTCATCCGCGTGATCCGCTTGGCGAACGCGAACACTTTGTCCGACACGGGCACTCGACGGACGACCTGCTGTAGCCCGACGATGTCTTCGCCGTTGAGCACCGGCGAGATCTGCGCGGTGCGGTCGCCCGTCCCTTGCCGCATGATCAGTTCTTCTTCGGCATCGGTGGGGTAATCCACTTTGATGAGAAAGAGGAAGCGGTCCAACTGGGCTTCCGGAAGCGGGTAAGTGCCTTCTTGTTCGATGGGGTTCTGCGTTGCGAGCACGAAGAACGGGTTCTGCATCGGGTGATCGACGCCGCCGATGGAGACCTTGCGTTCCTGCATCGACTCCAAAAGTGCAGCTTGCGTCTTCGGCGGGGTCCGGTTGATTTCGTCCGCGAGGACGATGTTCGCGAAGATCGGCCCGGGGAGGAACTTGAACATCCGCTGCCGCGTGGCCGGGTCATCTTGAATGACTTCCGAACCCGTAATATCCGACGGCATGAGGTCCGGCGTGAACTGAATCCGCTTGAAGGACATGTCGAGAGCTTGGGCCAGCGTGCTCACCATGAGCGTTTTCGCCAAACCCGGAACGCCCATGAGCAGGGCGTGACTGCGGCAGAAGATCGCCATCAACAGTTCGTCGAGTACTTCGTTCTGCCCGACGATGACCTTGCCGATTTCCGAGCGGAGTCGCTTGTGGGCATCGCGGAGCTTTTCGACCATTTCCACGTCGTTCGTCGGGTCCGCAGCCACCATAGTCATGGGTAAAACCGCCTTGGGTGGGTTCAATCGATGCGGCAAGCGCTTGGGCAGGTAGAGGAATTAAACACTCTTTCGGGCCGGATGTCTCGCAAGAAAATCGGAAATCGCAGACTCGAACGATCTTCGGGCCCGCATGGGGCTTATTTCTTGGTCTTTAGGTGCTTCTCGAAGAAGTCGGGAATCTTCGACTTATTCTTCTCGCTGCCGAGTTGCGTGCGGAATTCGCCATCGCCGTGGCCGGCGCCTTTGAAGATTACCAATTCCGACGGTACGCCGCCTTTTTCGAGGGCCGCGTGTAGCAGTTCGCTCTGTTCGGCCGCGACGAGCGGGTCTTTGTCCCCTTGCAGAATCAAGAACGGCGGGTCGTCCTTCGAGACGTGCGTGAT
>Ga0209591_10010092_pt1 | contig 10171 bp, 12 predicted proteins | sample MAT01_FD_187207 | JGI IMG/M metagenome (GOLD analysis project Ga0209591, IMG submission 187207) | Freshwater microbial communities from Lake Fryxell liftoff mats and glacier meltwater in Antarctica - MAT-01 (SPAdes) (version 2) | ecosystem: Environmental > Aquatic > Freshwater > Ice > Liftoff...
ATCCGAAAGCCGGGAGCCGCCCTGTACGTGTCACTCTTGGCTGCAACCGTCTCGGCGCTCCTAGGCTCGCAGTGGGGCCTGCTCACGCTCGAATCCGGGCTCGTTCAGGGGCTCGGTGCCGAGTTGATCTTCCTCGCATTCCGGTACTCGAACTGGCGTCCGATTGTCGCGGTGCTCGCCGGCGCCGCATCAGGCCTCGCGCTCGGCATCAACGACCTGGTGCTGTGGTTCCCGGGGGCCACGCCGGTCTTTGCCGTCATCTACACAAGCTCAGCCATCGTCTCCGGTGCAGTGATCGCTGGATTTGGATCGTGGTTTCTTGTTCGCGGTCTCGCGGCGACCGGTGCGCTCAGCCGATTCGCTTCCGGGCGGCAAGCGACTGTCGACGCCTGAGCGGGCACGCGGTGTCGGTCGATGCAGTTGGCGCGCGAATTGACGCGCGCGCATGGGGATGGCGTCACACCGGGCGATCCGACTGGGCGCTCAGCGGCATAGATCTCACGATCACGCCCGGGGAGCGAGTGCTGTTGCTTGGAGCATCTGGAGCAGGCAAGTCGACCTTCCTGCACGCGCTCGCCGGGGTGCTTGGCGATGACGACGACGGTGAGGCTCACGGCGAGCTCCTCGTTGACGGTCGGGCACCTGAGATCGTTCGCGGCCGAGTGGGTCTGCTGCTGCAGGACCCAGATGCACAAGTGATCCTCGCTCGCGTCGGTGACGATGTTGCGTTCGGCTGCGAGAATCTTGGCGTGCCGCGAGACGAAATTTGGCGTCGGGTCGACGCCGCGCTCACGGCGGTCGGACTCAAGCTCCCGCTGGATCACCCGACCTCTGCGCTCTCCGGCGGTCAGAAACAACGGCTGGCCCTTGCAGGACTTCTTGCGATGCAGCCGGGTTTGCTGCTGCTCGATGAACCCACCGCGAATCTCGACTCGCACGGAGTTGAGGAAGTGCGCGCGGCGGTCGAAGCGGTCGTCGCAGAGACTGGTGCGACGCTCGTGGTCATCGAGCACCGGGTGTCGATCTGGCGTGAGCTCGTGGATCGCGTCATCGTGTTTGCGCCGGGCGGCGGCGTGCTGGCAGACGGCCCCCCGGGTCGCGTGCTTGCTGAACAAGGGGCGAGCCTTGCAGCATCCGGCGTGTGGGTGCCTGAATTTCCGCCTGCAAGGCCGGTGCGACGGCCGGGGCGAGACACGCGCGTGCTATTGACAACCGAAGAACTTGTCATTGGCCGCAATGCTCGCGCTGTCAACGACGAACCCATCTCCCTTGAACTCGAACGCGGACGTTCTCTGGCCATTACCGGGCCCAACGGTTCGGGCAAGTCCACGCTGGCTCTCACAATCGGCGGTCTCTTGCCGCCGGTCGTGGGAACCGTGAGTGCCGCAGGGCTGGCGAATGGTGCCGTCGAGGAGCCAATTTCTTGGAAATCCAAGGAGCTGCTGACCAGAATCGGTAGCGTCTTTCAGGACCCCGAGCACCAGTTCGTTGCGGCGACTGTTCGCGATGAGCTGGCCGTCGGCCCTCGCGCCCTCGGACTGCCCGAGCACGAGATCGATGCGCGCATTGCGAACCTTGCCGCGCGACTGCGGTTGGATACCCTGCTCGCCGCCAACCCGTTCACCCTTTCGGGTGGCGAGAAACGGAGGCTCTCGGTCGCAACGGTGCTTGCTACCCGGCCGCCGCTCGTTATTCTCGACGAGCCGACCTTCGGCCAGGACTCGCGCACGTGGCAAGAGCTCGTGGCCTTGCTTGCGGAGCTGCTTGACGACGGGACGTCAATTGTCGCGGTCACGCATGACACTGAGTTCATTGCCGCGATCGCAGATCAGGAACTCCGGCTGGCGGCGCCGACCCCGGCGCGTCGCGACGACGTGGAGTCCGCCCGATGAGCGTGCTCACGCCGGTCAAGGGCACGCAGGCGGTCTATCGACTGAACCCGGTCTCCAAGCTCGCCGCATCCGCCATCATCAGCGTGACGCTCGTGCTTTCCATCGATTGGGTCTCTGCCGCGGTCGCGCTTGCGCTCGAGATCGTAATCTTCTTCTGGGCAGGAATCGGCCTAAGACCGTTCCTTCGCCGAACAATGCCCATTTGGATCGCCGCTCTCCTCGGTGGCTTCACGATCCTGCTCTACGGGCGCGCGTCCGGCGAGACGTATTTTCAGTTTTTGCTCATCCAGATCAGCGACGGTTCGATTGAGCTCGCGATCGCGACAACCCTGCGGATGCTCGCAATCGCTCTGCCAGCCGTCGTGCTGTTCATCACCATCGATCCGACCGATCTCGCAGACGGGCTCGCCCAGATTGTGCGGTTGCCGGCCCGGTTTGTGCTCGGCGCGCTCGCCAGCTTGCGCCTTGTTGGACTGTTCGCCGAGGATTGGCGGTCGCTGGAACTCGCGCGTCGAGCACGAGGCATCGCCGACCGCGGCCGTCTTCGACGATTCTGGGGGCAAGCGTTCGCGCTACTCGTGCTCTCGATCCGACGCGGAGCAAAGCTCTCGACAGCGATGGAAGCGCGCGGTTTCGGCGCACCAGCCTTGCGCACCTGGGCGCGCGAGTCGCGGTTACGTTCAGCCGACGGAGTGCTCGTGGCTCTCGCCATCGTGATTTCGCTGACAGCGGTCACGGTCTCTGTTCTGACTGGCAACTGGAACTTCATTGCCGCCCAATCCTGAGGCGAGCCTTGATCGCGCGAGTGCCACCCGGCTCCGGGACGCTATTCTCCGGGCGGCCGGAAACCGACGTGCCGTCACCCTCATCGACGGTCGCTCCGGCTCGGGAAAGTCGATGGTCGCGCGCGAGCTCGCCGCCTGTTGGCCGGATGCGCAACTCGTGCGCCTCGATGACGTCTACCCCGGCTGGGCCGGACTTGAGGAGGCAAGTCGGCAGGTCGCCGAGCGGTTGCTTGCGGCATCCGACCCGGCATGGCAACGCTGGGACTGGGTGCTCTCTCTGCCGGCCGAGTGGGTGCCTCTTGATGCGACGCGACCGTTGATCGTTGAGGGAGTCGGTGCCTTGAGCCGCGACAATCGCCGCCGAGCGAGCTATGGAATCTGGATCGAGCTCGATGCCGCGACCCGCAAGGTGCGCGCGCTTGAGCGCGATGGTCAGCAGTACGAGTCGCACTGGGACGACTGGGCCGCCCAGGAGGAGCGGTTCATCGCCAGAGAGCGCCCGCAGATCCTCGCTGATCTTGTGATCGACGAACGGGCCAAGCACTGACGCCGATGCAATCGGAGGCTGCCGTGCTTCCGCGTAGCCTTGAGCGCATGACCTCCCCGTTCATTTCTGTCTCCGAGTTGGCCGAGCGACAGGGAGCGGCAAATCCGCCCGCTGTGCTCGATGCGAGCCTCATCCTCCACCCGGCCACCTTCGACGGCGACTACCGCAGAGAGTCCGGTCGCCCGACGTGGCTCGAAGCCCACATTCCGGGTTCGATTCATGTGGATGTCCCTTCGCAGTTCAGCGACGCCAGCGCGGCCTTGCACTACACGCATCCAGAGCCACAAGACATCGCCGACGAACTGGCCAGACTGGGTATTGCCGATGGTCGAGCGCTCGTCGTCTACGACTCCACTGGAACCCTCTGGGCGGCGCGGCTGTGGTACTTGCTGAGGTGGATTGGAGTCGAGGCGAGAGTGCTCAATGGTGGATTCGCTGCCTGGCGCGCTGCCGGGTATTCGGTCGGATCAGGCGAATCGGCGCTGCCGAGACCGGTGCCGGGCTGGAGCGCAACGGGAACACGGCGGGCCTGGGTGAGCATGCAGGAGCTCGTTGAACGTGCTGTCGACGACGAGCGCGCGCTCGTCTGCGGGTTGCCAGCCGGCTCATTCACGGGTGCCGACCCGACGAGATATACCCGCCGTGGTCGCATCCCTGGGAGCCTCAATGTCTCAAGTCGCGACCTATTCAACAGCGACGGTCGGGTCAAGAGCCGAGTCGAGCTGATCCTCGCCTATGACTCGGCCGGGGTCGATGTGTCAGCGGATGCCGCGGAGGTACTGCTCTACTGCGGAGGCGGCATCTCGGCGTCCGCCAACGCACTGACCCTCGCGGAGATCGGAACAACCGCCGTCAGAATCTACGACGGCTCGCTCGAAGAGTGGTCGGCCGATCCAAGCCTCCCGCTCGAAACCGGAACGCCCGCGTAACTCTCTAGGTGGCGCGAGTCCACGCCTGAATGATCGGTTCCCCGCGCGGAGCCGTTGTCATTGATGTTCCAACGCACGTCAATTCGATGCCGACTTTGTCGTCAAAGGTGGTCTGCGGGATTGCGAACGGCACGGTCTCTTGAACAACGCCGCCGAGATCGGCTATCGCCTCAGTTTCCAGTCCGGTGGCATCCCAGTTGCGTGGAATCGCGACCGTGCCGTTGATGAAAGCCTTGCCGGTCGACGTCCCCGAGACCTTCTGTGTCACGGTGAGCACTTGCTCGTCGGCAGCCGAGACCAGAATCGTCAGGCTGTAGTCGGATTGAACAACCGCGTCGCCGAGTTGCGACCACGCAAAGGTTTCGGTACCTGCACCGGTTACCGCTGTTGCCGCGATACCGTTCTCTTGCAGGGTGGCGAGCACTTGGGTTGCCAGATCGGCAACATCCACATTCCACGTTTGACCCGTGGCACACAGCTCGAGCTCGGTCGGTGGTAGCTCCGGTGTGTTCGGCTCAAGCACCGCGCAACCGGCAAGCGCCGCCAGTGCGACAGCGTAGACAGCGCCTGCTGCCAGACGACTCGCTCTCATGCCGTGCCTCTCATTGTTCTTCGAGGCGTGGTTCGCACAGCCCCATCGAATACTACGGCCGCCCGGCTGGGAGCAAGGAGCGACGCTCTATCAAGGCACTTCGGATCAACCCCAGCCAAGCTCGTGCAGTTGCTCGTCATCGATGCCGTAGTAGTGCGCGATTTCGTGAACGAGTGTGACGTGAATCTGATCCTTCAGGTCATCAATATCGGCCGCGACAGCGAGCAGCGGCTCGCGGTAGAGGATGATCCGGTCCGGCAACTCGCCGAAGCCGTATTGGCCGCGCTCGGTAACAGCGACGCCGTCGTACAGACCAAGCAGATCGAGGGAGCCGTCCTCCGGGCGGTCCTCGGTTACAAACACGAGGTTCTCGAGGCCCTCGACCATATCGTCCGGCAATAGGTCGAGTTCATCGATGACGAGTCGCTCGAACTCCTCGGCTGGCACATCATGCTCGTTCACTCGATCACCTCGACCAGACTGCCCTGCAGGTACCCGAGCCAGTTGTAGACCATGAGCGCCTCGTCATCACCGATGCCGTTGTCACCGTCGTCCTCGATTTGCAGTCGTGCGGCGAGGGCGAGTCGCAGGTCGGTCAGCGTGCGAAGCCACGATTGCACCTCGCTCGGCTCGAGTCGGACTCCGGTGCGCTCAAGAATCGCGCTATCGAGTGAGGCGATAACCACTCGTGCGTTTGCGATCTTTCGCTCAACGAGCGATTGCTCGGTGAGTTGTCGATGCTCGGATGCCGCTTCAACGTCGCCCCGGTACGCGTCTGGCAGCAGGCGAGCCAACGCAGAGTCGAGCGGACGTGACGATTCGCCGCCAATACCGAGTTGGGCGTAGAGCACCGAGCCCGCGGCATCCGGTGCGCGTTCAGACAGCAGGTCGATCAGTTGCTGTGCGAGGTCGGCGAGCGCCGCGGACTCACTGGTCGTGAAGCGACAGGTCACCGCCCCGCCGTCGGCCATGAAGGGAATCATGAATCATTCCTCGTCAGTGTCGCCCACAGGCCAAAGTCGTGCATGGCCTCGACGTGGCGCTCCATCTGCTCTCGAGCACCTGTTGCCACGACCGCCCTGCCCTCGTTGTGCACGAGCAGCATTCGGCGCTCGGCCTCTGCGCGTGAGAATCCAAAGTAGGTTCGAAAGACGTACGCGACATAGGACTGCAGATTGACCGGGTCGTTCCAGACGATGGTGACCCACGAAACGTCGGCCACGAGCTGTTCGCGGCGATCCACCTCCGGCTGCGAAAGGGTGGCCGTGCTGACTATTGATTTCACAACCGAGACCTCGCCAAGTTGGTTGTTGAGATTGGGGTGAACGACGGGGCTCGAACCCGCGACATCCGGCTCCACAAGCCAGCGCTCTACCAACTGAGCTACGCCCACCATGCCGAGCGAAAGCCTCGAAGGCTCACGCAGCCTGATAAGTGTATTACAAGCGCGGGGCGAACCCTTCAATGACCTCGGCCGCAATGGACTGCACCTCTTCCGTTGTTGGGCCAGGTTCACCAACGAAGACCGCGCGGCGGTAATACTCGAGCTCGCGAATCGACTCAAGGATGTCGGCAAGCGCTCGATGCCCGCCGTTCTTGGCTGGCGCGTTGAAGTAGACACGCGGAAACCACCGCTTCGCTAGCTCTTTGATCGAGGAAACGTCGACGCTCCTGTAGTGCAAGTGCGCATCGACGCGCGGCATGTACCTGGCAAGAAACGTGCGATCGGTACCAATGGTGTTGCCTGCCATTGGTGCAGTGCCTGCGGTTGGAACATGGGACAGGATGTATTCGTTGACCGCGTACTCGGCGTCAGCAAGAGCGACCCCGTGTTCGATTTCAGCGAGCAAGCCGCTCGATTCGTGCATCCCGCGCACGAAGTCGCCCATATTGTCGAACGCAGACCGGTCCGGCTTGATCACGACACTGAACCCATCGTCGAGCGCACGGAGGTTGTAGTCGGTGACGACCACCGCGACCTCAACGAGCTCATCGATCGCGATGTCGAGTCCCGTCATCTCGCAGTCAATCCACACGAGAAGATCAGGGGAAGAAGCCATACGAGAATTCTATCGGCGGTACTCAATCGCGGCTGCTGGGCCGCCGACCTCGACGTATGCGACGCCGAGAACATGAGCCGCGCGCGTTGCGAGCAGGCGGTGGCCAGCCCCCGATAGGTTGGCCCGACCAGTCGACCACATTGCCTCGGAGTGCAGTTCGCGCATCCCCCAAAGGTCGAGGGTGAATGTGCCGTGGTTGCGGGCGATCCGCCACAAGTGTGCATTGAAGAGCGCAGAGCGGAGCCGCGCCGGTAGTGCAGCGGAAGCGAAGCGCGGGTCGAAGCTCGTGGCAAGCAACACATCGCTGCCGGCTTGGCGCAACGCCCTCACCCCCTTCTCCAACTCGGATGCGAGTTGCTCCGGCTTCGAGTTTTCGCTCACCAGCTGCTGCGGTCCGAACAGAATCGACACGAGATCCGGCTTGAGATCCAGCGCCATCTGAACGTGATCATCAACGAGCTCCGGAATGCTGGGACCGGTCATCTCGACCTTCGCAAACTCAAGCTGCCCACCACGCAACCGCGCGTTTCCGTCGAGGATCGAAGCGAGGCGATCCGCCCAATCGAGCCAAGGTTCACGCGCGGCTTCGTCAACCGCATCGGCGTGCGCAGTGAAGGGGTCGCCAAGCGCCACGTACCGACGCCACAAAGTCATGTCCCAAGTTTCAACTGTCGAGGTGAACGGGAGGCGAGCAGCACAGCCAGAAACCGAAGTGTCAACCAAGAGTTCAGGGTTTGGACACATTGCGTTCGCTGGGTCAGATCTTCCTCGCTCGAGGCGCAGGCTCGGGGCCGGGCGCGATGCCTGCGGTATCGTAAGGCGTCCGCCCTCGTAGCTCAGGGGATAGAGCAGGAGCCTTCTAATCTCTTGGTCGCAGGTTCGAATCCTGCCGAGGGCACAGCGATCCCGATCAGCTGTTCCCGCTCGCGAACGACTCGATTGCTGCGAGCATCCCTGCAGATGATCCGAAGTGATAGCTCGTGATGCCGAGGCTCTCGGCACCAACGATGTTCTCTGCACGGTCGTCGGCGAAGAATGCGTTTTCGGCAGCAGTGTCGTAACGGTCGAGCACTCGCTCGAACACCACGGGGTCCGGCTTGCGGGCCTCATAGTCACTTGAGGTGTGGAGATGATCGCCGAACAGTTCGACCAACTCCGGTGCGATGGCCCGCAAGTGCCTCGATGCGAGCGGCCCGTTGTTGGTGAGCAAGGTGATCGTTCCGAGTTCGGATGCCCGGCGGACGGCGGCCAGCGAGTCCGGCCAGACATGCATCGCGTCTGCCCGCGCTCGCACCCAATCGGACTCCTCCACGCGCATCCCCATCGCTTGGTTGAACTGCTCGAGGTAGTTTTCGGGCGAGCCGTAGCGGCCGGCTTCTGCCGCCCACTCGCCGTCGTCATGCCACCATCGCATGCGAAGTTCGTCAAGGTCATGGCCGGTAATCGCCGTCATATCAGCCATGCGCGTTCGCCAGTCGTAGTCGTACAGCACGTCATCCATGTCGAAGATGAAGAGCAGGCTCATCCGTTGCCCTCCGCTGAACTTGACATGGTGTCATCCGGTATCGCGCGGTCGAAGGTCAAACGGTAGCGGTCCACTGCCTCCCCAGTCTGGCGCACATTCGCCCAGTACGATGTTGGGTCATGGCCACTATCTACGATTGCTCGGCCGAAGCTGACCTTCTTATCGGGATGCGGCTGGCAAGAACAGCGATCGGTCGAGGTGATCTGGTCGTGATGCCGACCGATACGGTCTACGGCGTGGCTGCGGATGCCTTCAACGCTGAGGCTGTCGCGAAGCTCCTTGCGGCGAAGGGACGAACCCGTCAGGCACCGCCACCTGTGTTGATTCCAGGCATTCCCACCCTGGATGCACTCGCCGAAAGCGTCCCGAGTGTCGTTCGCACCCTCGTGGATGCATATTGGCCGGGTGGTCTGACAATCATTTTGCCTTCGAGGTCTTCGCTGGCCTGGGATCTCGGCGAAACTCGTGGCACCGTTGCCTTGAGAATGCCGAGCAACAGAATCGCCCTCGAGTTGCTCTCTGAAACCGGTCCGCTGGCCGTCTCAAGCGCGAATCTGACGGGCAAGCCCGCTGCGACGACGGCCGCCGCGGCCGAGGCAATGCTTGGGGAGTCTGTCAGCGCCTACCTCGATGACGGTCAGGGTGGCACCGTTCCATCGACCATCGTGGATGCGACCGGTCTCTTTGCGCTCGACGGCAAACTTCGAATCGTGCGCGACGGTACTATCCCAGCCAGCGACATCCGTGAACTTGTCGGAGCCGACCAATGCGCATAATCTTCTACGTGCTGGTCACCGGGGTGTCCGCGATCGTCACGTTCATTCTGGCTTTGGTGATCTGGAAACTCAGCACCAGATACCGGCTGTACCCAAAAATTCGCGAGCGCGACGTTCACACTCGGCCGACACCGCGGCTTGGTGGCGTTGCAATGTTTATCGGGATTCTGGCGGCATTCGGCGTCGCGTCGCTGATCCCGCAGTTGAGCCTGGTGTTCTCAGAGCCGGGCAAAGTGCTCGGACTGCTTGGTGCATCCCTGATCATCGTGCTGATCGGCGTCGCGGACGATGTGTGGGATCTGGACTGGACCACGAAACTCGCTGGCCAGGTGGTTGCGGCAGGGTTATTGGCCTGGCAGGGAGTGCAACTGCTTACCCTGCCGATCGGCGGGCAAACCATCGTCTCGCCGTTCCTGTCGCTCATCATCACGGTCGTGGCCGTCGTGCTGGTGATGAACGCCATCAACTTCATCGACGGCCTCGACGGATTGGTGGCTGGCGTCGCCATCATTTCCAACAGCGTCTTCTTCGTGTACGTCTATCTGCTGCAACTCGATGCGCAAACCGATTACTTCAACCTCGCTTCACTCACGACCGCGGTGCTCATTGGCGCCTGCATCGGTTTCCTTCCGCTGAACTTTCACCCCGCGCGGCTCTTTATGGGAGATGCGGGAGCACTCCTGGTAGGACTATTGATGGCAGCATCGGCGATCTCGGTGACCGGAACAGTCGACCCGGGAATCATCGCGCAACCAGACCGTTTCACCGCGTACTTTGTTCCGGCGTTCATCCCGATCCTGATTCCCTTTGCGGTGCTCATCATCCCCCTGCTCGATTTTGCACTCGCGGTGCTGCGTCGACTGCGGGCTGGCAAGTCGCCGTTCACCGCAGACCGAAAGCACTTGCACCATCGCCTCATGGACATGGGCCATTCCCATCTGCACGCCGTGCTGATTTTCTACGGCTGGACCTTGGTGGTCTCGGTCGGCTGCCTCGGCTTTATCTTCATGCCGTGGTATCTGGCATCGAGTCTGCTCGGGTTCGGCTTGATCGTTTGCACGATCA
>Ga0209591_10010096_pt1 | contig 10169 bp, 9 predicted proteins | sample MAT01_FD_187207 | JGI IMG/M metagenome (GOLD analysis project Ga0209591, IMG submission 187207) | Freshwater microbial communities from Lake Fryxell liftoff mats and glacier meltwater in Antarctica - MAT-01 (SPAdes) (version 2) | ecosystem: Environmental > Aquatic > Freshwater > Ice > Liftoff...
GGTGTCGTGTTCACGCCCGCGGGTGCAATGACCGGGGCACCGTACCAAGTGCTTGACGAATCGCACTGGGCCTTCGCCGGAACGGGACTGAAGAATGGCGACGAATTCGGCGAAAAGAGCCTTCACCGCCGCTGCCCGGGTGGCGCTTCCGGGCACGAGACGGACAAGGTCTCGCCGAGTTCGCCCGCGAATTTGGAACTGATCGCGAAGGGCACGAACCCCGACGACGGCGGGGCGGAGATGGTCGCGTTCGAAACGCCCTCCGGCGGGCGGGTCTTTTCCGTCGGTTCGATCAACTACGTTGCCTCGTTGCCCGTCGATGAAACTGTGTCGAAGATCACCGCGAACGTGATCCGAAAGTTCCTGGAGTAAGTGGATGAAGATTACGCAGATCGAGCCGATCCCCGTGTGCGTGCCGTTGAAGAAGGGCATGACCGCGAAGACCGCCCACGGCGAGCACGCCGTCTCGCCGTACGTGCTGGTGAAAGTCCACACGGACGACGGCCTCGTCGGCCTCGGCGAAGCGACGATCTCCGGGCTCTGGTCCGGCGAAACGCAAGCGGGCACGGTCGCGGCGATCCGCGATTACATCGCCCCGCGGCTCATCGGCAAAGACCCGCGGGACATCACGGCCGCGCGGCGGGCGATGGACTTCATCATCAAGTTGAACCCGTTCACCAAAGCCGCGGTCGAGATGGCCCTATGGGACATCGCAGGCAAAGCCGTGAACTTACCCATCTATCAACTGCTGGGCGGTAAGGTCCGCGAAAAGGTGCGCATCAAACTGGTCGTCTGGGCCCACGACGTAGCGGGCTCCGTGCGGATGGCCGAACAGCACCTCGCGCTCGGCGTGACGTGCGTGAAGGTGAAAGTCGGCCTCGACCCGGAGACGGACATCGCCCGCGTTCGCGCCGTTCGGAAAGTCTGCGGCCCAGACATCCCCGTGACGATCGACGCCAACTGCGGGTGGACGATTCAACAGGCGAAGTACTGCCTCCGCCAACTCGCGGATGCGAACCTCTTGCTCGCCGAACAGCCTATCCCGCCCGGCGACCACCTGGCCATGGCCGAACTCCGCCGCGACACGCTTGCTCCGATCATGGCGGACGAGAGCGTGTTCACCCTGCAAGACGCCTGGCTGCTCGCGAACCACCGCGCCGCGGACATCTTCAGCATCTACCCCGGCAAGCACGGCGGCATCGCGGCCACCGCGGAGATCGTCGCCGTCGCCAAGGCCGCGGGGCTCCGCTGCACCATCGGCAGCAACCTCGAACTCGGCATTGGCACCGCCGCCATGCTCCACGTCGCCGCCGCGTTCCCGGAAGTCGATTGCGATTCGTTCCCCGCCGACACCATCGGCCCGTTCTACCACGACGGCGACGTGATCGCGAAACCGCTCGACCTCGGTCCGCCGCACGCGATCGTGCCCGAGGGCCCGGGGCTCGGCGTCGAATTGGACGAACGGGAACTCGCCCGCTGGCGAGTGGGGTGAGCCGAGAGCCAACACCGTTTACGGTTTCTCCGCGACCGCCGGAACGAACTTCAATTCGCCCAGCCACGCCAGCGACTGGGTCTGCCAGGCATCCCACATCGGCCCCTTGTACCCGTTGAGGCCGTGCCCGCCGGAAGCGAGTTCCAGGTACTTGGCCGGCACTTTCTGGGCGAGCAGGGCGTCGTAGAACGCCTTGCTATTCGCCGGCACGACGACCTTGTCGTCCTTGGCATGGGCGAGGAACGCGGGCGGCGTCTTCGGCGTCACTTGCGTTTCGTTCGAGAACAGTTTCACGAGTTCAACGTCGGGCTGTTTGCCCAGCAGGTTGGTGCGAGAGCCCCCGTGCGTCGTCTCGTTCATGGTGATGACGGGGTACACCAGGATCAGGAAATCCGGACGGCAGCTTTGCTTCTCGATGGGGTCGTCCGCCTTGGGGGCGCCGTCGTCGAAGTGCGTCCCGGCGGTCGAAGCGAGGTGCCCGCCCGCCGAGAACCCGATGATGCCGACCTTCGCGGGGTCGATGCCCCAGGCCTCGGCGTTCGAGCGGACCGTGCGAATCGCCCGCTGAGCGTCGAGGAGCGGCACGAACGGGCGACCCTTGGGCAGTCGGTATTCAAGCACCACCCCGGCGATTCCGCGGGCGTTCAGCCAGGCCGCAATCCCGTGCCCCTCGGCCCCGGTCACCAAGCCGCCGTAGCCGCCGCCCGGGCAGATGACGACCGCAGCGCCGTTCGGCTTCTCCGGCTTGTGAACCGTGATCCACGTTTCGACCTTCTCGAACGTGCCGTCGCCGTTGGGGGCGTGCAGGTTCCAGAGCTTCACTCGTTCGGGCGCGGCCGCGGCCTTCGCAAACTTCGCGATCCGACCCTTCGGGCCGACGGCCCAGCCCTCGCCCGAGGCGGCGAACGCAACACTGTTGGACTTCTCCTTGTCCAGCGGCTGCCAGGTCGCACCGTCGTTCAACGAAACGTCGGAGCCCGAGGTGCCGACGGCAACCCATCGGTCCTTGGCCCAGGCCACTCCGGATCGGAACGGCAGCGGTTTGGCGATGAGCTTCCACGTCTTGCCGCCGTCGGCGGTGACCGCCCCGGTTGCGTCCGTGCCGTCCGGCTTGCGGTAATCGCCGCCGACGATCACGCCGTGATCGCGGTCCCGGAAAGCGATCGAAAACCCGCCGCCGGATTCGATGCCAGCGAGGAGAGGCGTTTCAGTAACGCTCCAAGTCGTGCCCCGATCGCCCGAGTGGAATACGCGCGCCGCCTTGGCCCCGCCGGTGCAGAACCAGACGTCGTTCTCGCCGCGGGCCACCAGGCAGGTGCCGCTGGCCGCGAAGCAACCCTCGTTCGGCAAAGCTGCGGGGCGGTTCGCCTCCGGCAGGGGAGCCCACGTCGCCCCGCCGTCGTCGGTCACGACGAAGACGAAGCGACCGCCCACGGGGTCGCTGAGCGCGATGCCGTGCTGCTCGTCCCAAAAGGCGATGGCGTCGAAGAACGCCTTGGGCTCGGCGTTCTGGAACTGGAGCCTCCAGGTCTTGCCGCCGTTCGTCGTCTTGTAGATCCGCGAGTCCTCGCCCGGCCCGGCACTCAGCAGGTAGGCCGTGGCTTCGCCGAACGCCTCAACGTCTCGGAAGTCGAGTTTGTCCGCTCCGGGCACGGTGCCCACGGACCACGTTTTCCCGCCGTCCGTCGTGCGGCCGAAGGTGCCCTTCGTGCCGCTGACCCACGCCATGCACGGGTTCACCGCAGAGAGACCCCGGAAGTCCGCGTCCGTTTCGATGGCTTGCGGCTGCCACTGCCCCGAGGCGACGGAACCGCACAGGCCGCAGAGGAGTGCAGCGACGAAGGCGCGTTTCATGGGCGTTCCCATCGAGGGGTATTTTGGTCGCGCATCGGGTCCACGCCGCGATGCAGTCACCGAGTCGGTGTAAGGAAGTCGTTCGAGAAATGCGAGTGCCCGGTGAACTCGCCGCGGCGGCCGCTACCCCCGCGGCCCCCGCAGCGTGGCTGCGGGTGCCGCGCCCGGAGGGAGCGGCAGTTCTTCCGGCACGCCCGGCGGGGGAATGACCGGGATCAGCCCATTCGATGGCAGCGGCCGCACGCTCACGTCTTTGTCCGCTTCGTACTCGCGGCCATCCAAGCTACTGAACCGCACGACGAGCCGAACGCGGTCCGTGGTCGGGAGTTTGTCCCACTGAAGTGGGATGAAGTAGCCGGAACTGAGGAAGCCGCTCTTCCAGGTCTTCTTCATTTGCTCGGGCGAGACGTTCCACTGGCCGATGCAGGTTTTCAACCCTTCGCGGGAGACCTCGAACGCCTGCACCGTCGCGCGGCCGGGGAGTTTGATGACGGTGCCATCGTCGTCCTTGGGCACGATCACGACTTGCAGGGCTTCGTCGCCGGGGCGGCGGTCTTCGTCCACGCCGCCGGAGCCGGTGCCGAGGGCGATCTCGCGTAATGGGAGAGTCGGCACGCCCGAATCGGGGCGAAACGTGGGGACCGCGGGCACCTGGCGTTCGTAGGTGTTTGTCAACAACCGCAAGTGATCGCGTTCGGCGCGGGCTTCCTGGAGTTCGCGTTCGCGAGTGCGGAGTTCGGCTTCGAGCAGATCGTAGCGGTTGTCCGGCTTGCCGAGGTTCTTGCAGCCGCAGAGCAGGAGCGAAAGCAGCACCACCCGACGGGCCTGGCGGCGCCATCGGGTGGAGGAAGATCGGTCGTGTCGGTCGTGGGGTCGCATCCAACCTTCGTTCAATCGCGGCCCACGTCCGGGCGGTGGACCATGCTGCTCGGCAGCTTTTCCAAGATTCCGTCGATCAGGCCGTAGTCCCGGGCCTCTTCGGCGCTCATGAAGTTGTCGCGGTCCGTGTCCCGTTCGACTTGATCCAAGGTCTTGCCCGTGTGCTTCTGCAAAAGCTTGTTGAGCCGGTCCTTGATCTTCTTGATGTTCTTCACGTGCAGGGCGATGTCGGTCGAGGTCCCCTCGTAGCCGCCGAGCGGCTGGTGGATCATGATCTCCGCGTTCGGCAGGGCGAACCGCTTGCCCTTGGCCCCGGCCGTGAGCAGCATCGAGCCCATGCTCGCGGCCATGCCCATGCAGTACGTGGCCACGTCGCAGGTGACGAACTGCATCGTGTCGTAAATCGCCATCCCCGAGGTGACGGACCCGCCGGGGCTGTTGATGTACAAGTGAATGTCGGCCTTCGGGTCTTCAAACTGCAGGTAGAGCAGTTGGGCGACGATGGCGTTGGCCATTTCGTCCCGGACAACCCCTTGCAGGAAGATAATCCGGTCTTTTAAGAGCCGGCTGTAGATGTCGTAAGCGTACGGGTCGCGGCCGGTCTTCTCGACGACCATCGGGATCAGGGCCATGAAGGGCTCCCGGGAGTGTGTAGGAATCGTGGCGGTTGTGCGGTCGGTTTTACTTTTTCACTTCGGGCGGCGGCTTGGTGAGCACGTCATCGACGAGGCCGAACTCCTTGGCCTCGTAAGCCGAGAAGTACCGGTCGCGGTCGGTCTCCTTGGCGATGACCTCGATCGAGCGGCCGGTGTGCTTGGCGAGGATCTGGTTGAGCCGTTCGTGCTCCTTGAAGATCTCCGTGGCCTGAATCTCGATGTCCGAGACTTGCCCGCCCACTTGCCCGTAGGGTTGGTGGCACATGATCTTCGAGTTCGGCAGGGCGAACCGCTTGCCCTTCGTGCCTGCGGCGAGCAGGATCGCCGCGCCGCTGGCGGCCAGGCCCATGCAGTACGTGTTGATCTGGCAATCCATGAACTGCATGGCGTCGTAGATCGCCAGCGTCGCGGAGACGCTGCCGCCGGGGCAGTTGATGTACAGGTGAACGTCCGCGGTCTTGTTCTCGGTGACGAGGTACAAGAGCTTTTGAATGGTGATGTTCGCGAGGTAATCCGTAATCACCGGGCTGCCGCCGGTCTCGGGCGAACTGCCGAGGAACAGGATGCGGTTCTCCAGGAGCAGTTCGGGCAGGCCCATTTGCCGCTGGCGGGCGTATTCGCGGTAGCGCTGAGCCACCGGTTGGACCGGGCCGGGCATCGACGCCATCGCCATCGGGTCGGTCGGGAAGTACATCGTTGGAGGCCCTTTCGGTGAACGCGGCCCCGCACCCACGGGTCGGCGGTCGCGTCAAATAAAAGTGGGGGGCCGACGCCCCCCGTTCGCTGTGCGAGTCGTCTGCAATACTCTACGCAGCCGGTCAACTGGCGGCGGGGGACGCTTCGCCTTCCATGGTCGCCACTTCGCCTTCGCCATCGTCGGACGGGTTCATTTCGTAGTCGTCGTACGTCGCGGTTTCGAGTACGAAATCGAGCGACTTGCGTTCGAGCAGTTCCGTGGCGAGCGTTTCGATCATGTCTTCTTTTTCGAGCCGGGCCCGGACCTTGCGGGGGCTTTCGTCCGACTGATCGGCGATTCGTTCGATTTCGGAATCGATTTCGTCGTCTTCGATTTCGAGTTTTTCGGTTTCGGCGATCTTCTGGAGGACGAAGTGCTCCTTGAGCGCCGCCGCGGTGCTGCGGATGGCGTCTTGTTCGAGCACGCGGCGACGGCCGAGGATTTGTTCGTCGCTCATGCCGCTGTTGCGCATCTCCATCACTTGGCGAGACATCGTCTTGCGGGCCTGCTTCTGGAGCAAGTCGCGGGGCAAGTCCCAGTTCGTGTTGCCGGCGAGTTGCTGGAGGACTTGCTGCCGGGCCGTTTGCCGCTGCGTGTACGTCAGGTAGCGTTCGAGCCGGGTTTGCACGACTTCGGTCAACTGGTCGGGCGTTTTCACGCCGAACTGCGAAAGCAACTCGGGCGTGAGTTCCGGCGGCTTGACGATCTTCACGTCTTTCACGGTGAAGTCCGCCTGCACCGTCTGGCCGCGCATCGATTCGTTCGCCACGTCCTGCGAGAGCGTGATGTCCACGGACCGCGTGTCGCCGGGCTTGGCCCCGACCATGATCTTGCCGAAGTTATCCGCGACGCCGTCCGAGAGGGCGAGCCGCTTTTCCACGCGGAAGCGGACTTCGCTGAGCTTGTTCACTTCCTGGCCGTTCGCTCCCTTGATGCTCACGTCCGCGACCAGCATGTCTTCGAGGGCGACCGGTCCGTCCTTCGGCACGATCTGGCCGTAGGGTTCGAGCAGGCGGTTCTGCTCCTTCAGGATGTCCGCATCGGTGTACGTGTGCGTCGGCCGGCGAATCTTCATCCCCTTGTAGTCGGGCAGGTCGAACTCGGGGCGGACCTCGATGTCGAACTCGTAAATCATCGGCCCTTCTTCCGGGATCACGACCGCGTTCGGGTCGAGTTCCGGCGGGCTCAAGGGCGAGAGCGACTGCTCTTCCGCGAGTTGTTCGAGGCTGGCCATCAGCACTTCGGTCTTCACGTCCGCGGCGACTTCCTTGAAGAACTTCTTCTCGACGATCTTCCGCGGCGCCTTGCCCGGCCGAAAGCCTGGGATGTGCACCGGCGTCTTGAGCATCATCTCCGAGTACTTTTCGTCCATCCGCGCGTCGATGGCTTCGCGGTGCACCGTCACCTTCACGTGCTTCTTACACGGGCCGGCGTCGGTGATCACCACGTCTTGCGGCAGCTTCACCCCCGCATCCGCTTCGGGTTCCGCCAGGGCGTCGTCCAGTTCGTTCAGTTCGTTCAGTTCGTCCAGTTCGTCCAGTTCGTCCAGTTCGTCCGCCATCGGTCGGCTCCTGAAAATTCGCTTTCGACCCGGGCCTCGGACCCGGGACTGGTCATCATAGAAACGCGAAGACCGGGAAGTAGTGGCCCCGGCGGCTTTTCGCCCACCGGACCTCACCGACTTCCCGGCCCGTGTACCACTTCACTCGTCGTCGAGTCCAGAGCGGGTGATGGGACTTGAACCCACGACAACCTCGTTGGCAACGAGGTACTCTACCACTGAGTTACACCCGCAATTCGTCTTGGAGAATCTTAGAAACCCGGCAGAGGGAGTTCAAGGGGAAGTGGGGACGGGGTGGAAAGCAGTCCTCGCAGGGCCGCGATTAGGCCGGACTTGGCGACGGCCTTCGATTCGCAAGGTAGGTTTCGCAAACGCTGGGGAAGTACGGATTTCAGGAGTGGTACCTCGGAGAATGGTCGAAGTCCCCGGTCGAGTCGTCCGACTAAGCAAACGCGAGTTTGCGCCGTTCGGAAAAATCCGGATCGATGCGGGTTTCTTGGACTCCGAATTTCCGCATCGATGATTCGGAGACTCGTTCCCAATCTCTGCGAGGCATGCGAGTAGCAAGCCCCGTTTCGAATTTCTCAAAATTGCGTTTTGCACGTTCGCTGGATGCATTGAGTCGTATTGCATTTTCGAATTCGCGTCGAATCACCTGTTCAGGGTATCCGAGCGCCGTCAAGGATATCGCGAGAAACTCGTGTATCTGACTCTTGATTCGTTCGGTCTCTACCTTGTGAAGCGCTTGCTCGCAAATTACTCGGCACTCCTCGAAACGATTGTTCACGAGGTGGTGATGGGCCAAATATAGATATGGCCAAATCAGATTAGATTTGAGTCGAATGGCCTCCTCGAAATCTCGCGTTGCGTTGGGATCGGTACCGTATGTAAGAATTCCGCGTGCACTTAACAGCATATCGTCTCTCGGATCGAGTCGAATCGCACGCGAGTAGAATTCATAGGCTTTCCGAGAGTCTCCAATTTCTTGGTAACTAGTAGCCAATATGCTATAAATCATCGAATACAACGGCGAGATTTCGCCATCGTCCGCATCTTCGATCCGATACATCGCAAGCTCTACAACCTGGATAACGTTTTGGATGTCAGTTGCAAAATCGATGCTCGAACAATCTTTAAGCGATTCAAGGACAATGTCTGCAGCATAGATGACACCTGCGATCGAGTTTGCTTCAGCTTCTCGAAGCACTAATTTTGCTCGGGTCAAAGCCTCGTCGGGATACACCCCTCTCAGTGCATAGAGCAGAGTTGCCTGGTATGCACCATTCTCGGGCTCGAGTCGAGAAGCAAACTCGACAAATGGCAAACTGGCTGCTGGCTCGCCTAACGATCGCCATATCGAACCTCTTTGAGACGAGAGGAGCGCGCGCGGAATGTACTTCCCCCAACGGCGAAGTAGCGATAAAGCCCGATCCCACTCCCCGCGAGATCTCGCATGATACGCCTCCGCAATTTTGTTGTGAGTCTGTGGGTTGCTCGGTTCAACGGGCGCATCGACTTGGTCGCTTATCTCATACAAATCCTTCGACAGCCCAGTCAGCCGATCCTTTTCAACTTTTGAAAGTCCCTCCCAGTGCTCGTGCATCGACTCGCGAACGAGGTCGGCGGCCTCGGATTCGTCCTGGCCGTCGAGCGTGAGTTGATGCAAGCGCAGCAGTCCGCTCATCGTCGCTTGGTAACTCGGGCTTTTCGGAATGAATCGGGACATGATCAAGTCTCTTCGATTTCCCATTCGAGCCGCGTGGCGTTGAGGTCCGCCTCGAAAGTAACCAACGGAATCGTTTGAACCGGTCGAACGACGCCGTGGGTTGGGCTATCCGGATAAAGTTCCAACCCCGAGCCGCATGCGGACTGTTGAAAAGCTCCGCTTCCTCGTCGAAAACAATGGCAGGCGCTCGATCCGCGTCCTCCGGTTCCGAGCCGTTTCGGGATCATCGACAAGGGTGCGTCTCGCCATTCCGGATTGACCGACATTCCTTTGTCGTTCGAGATCGCGTTTCCTTGGGAGTCGAGATCGATATCGCGGAGTCGGACGCCCAAGCTCGTTGCCGTCTGACCGACCGCCGGCTTGTCGTCGGATTCTTTTTTCATGATGCGAAACATGCGAGGCATGGGCGACTCTCTCCCTGATCCTTCTTCGGATTATACCTCTCGATCAATTCCCCGTCTCGATCAACCGCGGATCGAACCGAAACTCCACCCCTGGCACGGTGCATCGGCGAGTACACTCGTAGGAGTGCTCGGCGGAGATCGAGGGTATCGGCGTGACGATCCAAGAAGAGGTTCTGCAACTGGCGGCACGAGTTCCATCGCCTCCCGGCGAACAGTTGCCACCGGGCCAGACGGATCGGGAATTCGACCAGTTTACGCTCCGAACGGGATTGCCCGTACCGCCGGAGTTGCGCGATTGGCTTCGATTCACGAACGGGCCTTGCATCGGGCCGGGCGGCGTCTTCGGAATTCGTCCCCCGCGAATCGGCGGAGACATGGAGGCGGTTTTCGAGTTCCTACCCGAATTTAAGGTGAATCGCTGGCTTCCGCTGGGTACTGACGGATGCGGCAATTACTACGTCTTGGCACTCGATTCCGAACGAGAACCCCTTCGCCCAGTGTATTTCATCGATGCCTTCAATGATGGATTCAGAACTCCGACCTATGCCGTCGCATCGGAGTTGTGGCTCTTTTTGCGCTTTCTTTTCCTCGACGAACTTGGGGAGGATTCATGGCCCTTTAGCGCCGAGGAAGTACTTGCACGGGATCCGAATCTCGCACGAGTGAAAGGCGCGCCACTACCGTGGGAAGCGTAAGCGGGGCGGAATTAGACCTTAAAGAAGCGAATCCCCACGTGTGCCTGTTGGACTTTCCAGCCCAGCCGCGTAGGCAACGCGGTCTCGGGACGGTGCCGTTCTCGGCCCGTCTGACGCATTGTTCGATCGCATTTGCCTCTCGCTACTCCTTCCTGCGACATCGCTC
>Ga0209591_10010097_pt1 | contig 10167 bp, 7 predicted proteins | sample MAT01_FD_187207 | JGI IMG/M metagenome (GOLD analysis project Ga0209591, IMG submission 187207) | Freshwater microbial communities from Lake Fryxell liftoff mats and glacier meltwater in Antarctica - MAT-01 (SPAdes) (version 2) | ecosystem: Environmental > Aquatic > Freshwater > Ice > Liftoff...
TTCCGGAGTCATTCCGGTCCAGCCCGTCCGTGACAATCAGCGCTGACCAACAATCGCCGGCTGTGACGGCTGTTCTACGGCAGCACCACCTGCACGCTGCGGGTGATCGTGTACGGCGTGCGCTCGGGCTCTCGCCACCCATCCACGCGAACGGTGGCCTGACCGGGCTGCTCGAAGACGAGGTCGACCTCGTGGGAGAACTGCAACAGAATGTCGGCACACGCGACATTTGCTCCAGGCGCAAGCTCTCTCACGAACGGGCGGATCGTCGCTGAGCGTCCACTCACAGCAGACACCGTTCGATCCTGAGCGACGCACCCGCCGCCGTAGGAGCGCACGCGCACGGCGGTTGGCACACCAGCAACGGCTGTGTCGGGAAGCGTGATGTTCTCCGCATTGCCGTAGAACGACAGCGTCGCGGGTCGCATGACAGAGTCGAGCCCGCTCGATCTGTTGTCGCAGGCGAGCAATACCAACGCTGCACTGGTGAGCAACGCGAAATGCGTACGGGAAGGCATGAGCAAAAGGGACTCGAGGATAGAGACACGTCGTCAAAGATGGTACACGCGACCGCGCGGGATGACCCACGGAGATCGCTGCAGTCGCGAGATCCAGCCTGTGCCATCTATCCGCAATTCGAACCGCCCGTCAGCCCTGCTCCACAATCCGGTCAATGAGAAACCGCGACTGCTCCAGCGCCTCACCCGTGAACTCACCAAAGTACGCACGGACTTCATCAAACACGGCATCAAAGCGCGCCTGATCACCGTGCGCGAGAATGCCCGCGAGATCCTGCGTGGCCGACTTGAACGCGGCCGTGACATGAGCCGTTCGCGGATTGCGCATCTCGATTGGCCCGTACAACGCCGACGACTGCGCGAAGTGTCGCGCGGCCACGTACAGCTCCAGCAAGTACGCGGGCGACGTATACGGACGTGTCTCGGCAATCGGAATGCCAAGTCGTGCGAGCGTGAGACCAAATACCTGCGTCTGGAAATGTGTCAGCACCTGGACCACCGACATCGCCGTGTCATGCTGTTCAGCGCTCGCCTCCGCCACCGTGAGTCCGCGCGACGCGAACGCCTGCGCCACCCAATCGTACCACGCATCACCACGCCCGCGACAGAGCACCACGCGCTGCCCCTGCAGCGTGTGCACGCTTGGACCGAACATGGGATGAGTGCCCACCACGCTAGCGCGCGTGTGCGCGAGCATGCAGGTGAGCGGGGCGCTCTTGATGCTGGTGACATCCATGAGCAGCGCGTCCTCACCAATGTGCGGTCCGATCTCGGCGATGACGGCTTCCGTCACGTCGATGGGTACGCATACCACCACCACCTCAGCCAAGCTCGCTGCCGCGACGGGCGTGAGCGCCGTGTCCACATCCACCGGGAGTACGTTGTGCCCAAGATCGCCGAAGAGTCGCACCAGCAGCTGCCCGAAGGCGCCGCGCGCACCAATCACGGCCACCGTACGCGCCGTCTGATTCAACGGCACTTCAGTGCGCAGCGCTGACTGGTGATCGCGGCTGGCGCGCAACAACACGCGAAAGATCGATTCGATTTCATCGCGCGGCAATCCCAGCGACTCGGCACGTTCGGCGCGGTCGGCGAGCACTGATTGTTCGCGCACTGCATCACGCACCTTGAGCCCGTGCAACCGCTTGTAGGCCGCTACCTCGCTGACGAGTGACATGCGTCGACTGAGCAACTGCAGCAACTCACGGTCAAGCGCGTCGATCATTGCGCGCACGCCGGGGTGGCTGACGCGGCGTTCGGTCGAGATCGCGTAATAGCTCTCTTCAATGCAGCCGACGGGCCCGAGCAATAGTGCTTCGTATACATGATCGATCTCGCCGCTGATTGCGATCGGCGCCGGGAATACGCCGGCACCGGCGCGCGCAAAGGTCTTCATCAGCGCGGTATCGTCGAACTCGCCCACCACGTGCGGCACCACGCGCTGTGCTTCGAACCAGTTCATGAGCTGAGCGCGCACCGGGGAGTCGTCGCTTGGCAGCAGCAAGGGCTGACCGTGGAGACATTGCGGGAAGGGCTTATCTGGCAGTTCTAGTGCACGCGGGGCGTAAAGACCAATCGCGCTGCTGCCGAGCTTGTGGCTGTAGCTACGCACGCTTAAACCTGAGGGCGTCGGGCGGATTGAGAGCACGCAGTCCAGACGGTGCAAGGCCAGCTCCGCCAACAGGTTTTCGAGTTTACCCTCGCGACAGACCAGCCGAATCGGATCAGCCAATTGCTGCGCGGGGGCGATCAGCCGGTGCGCCACCGATTTGGACACCGCATCGCCAACGCCGACGCGAAAGCTGAGCTCCCGCCCGACCGGCAGCGCCTTTAGCGCCTCCCCAAGTTCCGCCGCTAGCGAGAACATCTCATCGGCGTAGGAATAGGCGACGCGTCCGGCCTCGGTCAGCTCCAATCGTTTGCCCACCGGGGTGAACAGCGCGACCCCAACGCTGCCTTCCAATTGCTTGAGCTGCCCGCTCAAAGTCTGCGGCGTGAGGTGCAGCTTTTCCGCGGCTCGCGTGATCCCACCCGCGCGCACCACCGCCCAAAAATAGTGCAAGTGCTTGTAGTTGAGTGAGCGTTGCATACCGACGTTCCTTCGAAAAAACCGTAGTTACCTATCCAAACTTACTGCTTTTCTCGAAGACATTGCAAGTTCAATCTGGCGCTATCCCAAGCACAGGACGGCGCAGTCATGCAGATCAATGTTCAGGCCCGCGGTTTTGAGTTGACCCCCGCCATCGTGACGCATTTACAGCGCCAACTAAGATTCGCTTTTGATCATCTGGGTGACCGCATACGCCGCGTATTCGTTCGCGTATCCGATATCAACGGTCAACGCGGTGGCGTCGACAAGCGCTGTCAGGTTCAGGTGAAGCTAGCGGACAGCAGCGATGTGGTGATCGCGGATGTAAAAGCTGACATCTACCTCGCGGTAACCCGTGCGGTCGAGCGCGCCGCGGAGGCGGTCACCCGCCGATTGGGGCGCATGCGCCGGTTGCAACGCTCGGCCGCGCACGGCGTGGAGCCGATGCCCGCCCGCGCGATTTTGCGTCTGCCAAAAAGAGATAAGGAGAAAGCAACATGAATCGCGTTGGTGTGATGCAGTTTGTCTGGCTGCGACTACGACGGCTCCCGCGTTCAGTCTGGATCGCGGGTATCACGGCCCTGCTGCTGGTACCGCTGTTGTTATTGTGGATGGCGTTTGCGCTATTCGGCGGCGCGTGGCAAATGGGTAGCGCGTTGTTGGGACAGGGGCGCGAGGCACTCGAAAACGTGTTGCCCGCACAAGTCGAACAGATCGCGCGCGATTTGCCGAATGTGGACACGGCAATTGGCGCGCTGCAGAGCGGCGCACAACAACGCGTTCAGGCAGAAGCCGAACGCCTGCGAGCGGCCATTCCGGAATCCGCCGAGGCGCTACAGCAAGGATTATTGGGTGGCAGCCTACCCGCAGCGACCGAAGGCCTGCGCCAACTGACGCAGCAAGGACGCGCCAAAGCGGATCAGGCGGTGTCGTCATGGCTGGGACCAGCGCGCCCGAGCCGCGACGTCAGCGGCGAAGATCCGCCTGGGATTACTCGGCTACCTGGATTTGTGCGTACCGCCTTTACTCGTGAAGGTGATCAGCTACGCGTTTCTTGGGTTGGCGCTGCACCGCACACGGAAGTGGCCGCGTTCTATACCCAGCAACTCAGCGCTGCCGGCTACAGCGCTCGCGTGCTCGCGGCCACTGGGCGATCAGAGTCGATTGAGTTTACATCGCCTGAGCGAAAGCTGACCCTCGGCGTGCGCGATGACGGTCACGGTGGCAGCGAAATGGACTGGGTGATGCACTAAAGATCAGGCGATTTGCGCCACAGAAAGCGCTTCGGTTAAAGGCCAGTGTGGCCCCGCCAAGCGCTACGGATCAAACCCCGGCATCGCATCGCGCAACAGCCCGCGGTTGCAGACACGATCAATGCGTCAGCTTGCGCGCGTATGCAGGCCAGTCGGCTGGCAGCGGCTGCCCCGGCGCAGTGCCGTCGACCACGCTCAGAGCCATCTCGGCGCGATTTCCCATGGCGAGATAACCCGAACGCTGCGCCGCGGACTGCAATGCATCCAGTCGGATGCGTCGCTCCGGCGCTGCGGTGGCCCAGGCGCGCACCCAGTCTAGATCCAGTTCGACGCTCGCATCGGCGAAAAGATCCAGTGCATCGCGCACATTGACCAGGGAGCGGTTGGCATCGGTGACTTGCCCACGCACTAACTGCGCTTCGGCCACTAGCAGCCAAGCACGGGCCACATCTCGGATTTCTCGAAGTGCTTGGAACTCAGTTGCGAGTGCTTCGGCCTTTACCTGCACTTGCGCTGCGTCTGCACCTTCCAACAAATCCAAACGTAAAAGCGCCAACTCGCTCAAGGCGGCCCATGGGCGCGAACTTGCGTTCTGTTGCAAGGTTAAGGCCTCGGTCTGAAGCACACGCGAGGCCTGTAGATCTGCGCGACTCCGAAGCAGGTCGGCGCGGGTGGCCAGCACTTGGGCTTGCACCAAGACCGATCCCTGCGGCGCGTCATCGACCTGCAGCAACTGTTCGGCACGTTGCCAGTCACCTTGGTGTAGAGCAATCTGTGCCTGGCCGACGCGAGCCCGCAGCACGGCATCGATCTGGCCCTCGGCACCCCAGGCCTCGACCGCCTCTTCAAAGCCGTCTCGCGCTGCACTTAATTGACCTTTACGCGCGGCGTTGAGCGCGAGGTTGTAGGCGATTCGGGCGCGTGGACCCGGTAAGTTGAGCTTGCGAAATAAATGCAGCGCGCGCTGATTAAGTTCTGTGGCCAGCTCAGCTTGGCCCTGAGAGGATGCCGACGCAGCCAAATTGCCCAGTGCTGTCGCCTGACCCCGGCGATCCCCCAACTGTTCGAAGACCGCCAGTGCCTGCTGCCACAACGCGTCGGCTTCGACAAAGCGACGCTGCCGCGCCAGCAACATGCCGGCATTCACCTTAAGGCCGACACTCTGTCGCTCTCGCCCTCGCTGCTGCGCAAGCACGAAAGCGGCATCGAACTGCTGACGAGCCCCGTCCAGATCGTTACTGTCTATTAGCACCATGGCATATGCATCGTGCCAACTGATGGCGAGATCTGGATCGGCGTCCTGCGCGCTGGCAAATTCGACGGCTTGCAATGTACTGGTCGCGGCGGCTGACTGACCGTTGGCCACCTGCAATAGCGCCAACTCGATGGCAATCCGGGCGTGATCGGTTGGAATTCTCGCCAATGCATGCAGGGGTTCGAGCAGCGCCGAGGCGGGTACTTGCTGCCCTGCCCCGCGCAGCAGTCGCACCTGACGCAAACGTAGGTTCAACACGCTCGCATCGTGGGCTCGCTGCGACCAGCGTGCGTCAGCCTGCTGCAGTACCCGCGCGGCGGCGTCGATATCGCCCTGCTGGTGCAAAGCGTCGGCTTGGGCTGCGGCGGCCAGCAGGGCCAGTTCGGGTAGTTCGTGGTCAATCGCCAGTTGCATCGCGCGCCCGGCTGCGGCGCTGGCTTGCACCTGATCATTGTCTAGCAATGCCAAGCGCGCGCGCAGCAACTCGAGTCGTGGATCAGCGTTGAACGCTGGAAGGGCCGTCAGACGTGCCAAGGTCCGCCGCGCCGCGGACCCCTGCAGGGCGTCGAGTTCGCTGTCCACCAGCGCGATCCAACTGGCCACATCTTGCGGCGCCAATTCGACCAGTGCGCGCAGCGCTGCCGCAGCATCTGCCGGACGGAAACGCAACTGTGCCGCTTGCGCCTGCAAACGCAGGCGTTCTCCCGTCGCCAGCCCGCTTGTGCGCTGCGCGCGCTGTTCCAGCAATTGCGCCGCTTCGGTGGCGGCACCTGCGGCAGCCAATGCCCGGGCCAGATCCAGTTCCAACCACGCTGGCGTCTGCAACTTGATCGAAAGATCGCGCAGTGTGCTTGCCGCAGCGCTGGCGTCCCCGCGTTCGAGAGCGGCCAATGCCTTCCAATAGTCCAGGCGATCATCCAATAGCGTGGTGCGCGAATTCACGACCGCAGGCGGTGGTACACCCAGTTGCAGGGCGGACCATAGCTTGACCGCCACGGCGTCCAACAGTCGGTCCAGCCTCACGACGCTGGACTGTAGTTGGCCGCGGTGCAGCACGTGATCATCGACCAGGCGAATCAGTGTCAGGTCCAGACTCAGCGCCTTGCCGTCCGCACTCGACTGCCAGCGCCCGTGCAGCATATGGGTGGCGCCGAGTAGCTTGGCCACCTGTGAGGCGCGCTGGCTATCAGCATCAACGAATGGACCCAGCGCATCGGCGCGCACGAACTGTAGCGGCCCTGTCTGCGGCAGATTTAGCAGAAGCTGCGGCGCTGCCAGCGGGATCCAGTCCGGAACCGCGTCCGTCGCCGGCCAACGCGATAGCGCCAGCACAATCGGCGCCGACTGCGGCGTCTGTGCCGCACCAATTGGCAATGCGCCGTGATCATCCGGCCACCAGATCCAGGAAGTTGCGAGCAGCAACGCGCTCGACACCACGATTAATGCGGTGTGCCAGCCAGATCGTAACCACGGTTTCGCCGTGTGCAAAGCGGGAGACGGCGCGACGCTCCGAATCTCGATGTCACTATTGCTGTCTTGGTCAGTCAGCGCGGCGGAGCTCTCGCGACGGACCGGCGTCAGCAGCCGATAACCGCGCCCACGACGGTTTTCGATGTAGCGCGGTGCGTCTGGACTATCGCCCAGCGCGCGACGTAGTTCGCTGATGGTCTGCGGCAAGGCGTTGGCCGACAACGCGGTCCGTCCCCACACCTCGTCCAGCAGTACGTCGTGGCTGAGCAGTGCCGGCGCACGCTCTACCAGTAGCTTTAGCAGCGCGAAAGTCTGCCGACGCAGTTCCACTTCAGCGCCATTGCGAAGCAAGGCGCCGGTTTCCAGGTCGAGGACAAATTCGCCGAAGTGATAGCGCATTCACCCAGTATAGCCAGCCGCTCCAGGTGGTCGGTGAACCACCCGGCAGTCACTGGCAGATAAGAGCGCCGCTAAAGGAAAATGCTGCGGCCAATGCAGCGCGGCTGCGCTTATTCAAAGCCGTTGCGGAACACCGGACTCAGGAGCTCAAGGGCATCGCTAACCTCCACCTGCAGATTGTCGATGTTCACCGACATATTGATCGCCGCGCCATTACTGACCATCGTCAGCAGTCTCCCTATTCCGCGACCGTTGGTGATGCCGTGGGCGCGTGCGGCAACCAGCACCACATCATCGAACAAAACGTCATAAGTTCCGCTGTCCATGTCGAATGCCATCCGCAGGCGATAGGTCCGCCCCCCCACGTAGCTGGCTTCCTGCGCCAGCAGGTTCCCGTTGTTATCGAACACACGCAGGCCGCCGTCGTCCTGCGTGCGCAAAGATAAAAAGTCGTGCGCGTTACTGCCGGATTCGCGCAGTGCGAATATGTATTGGTCACGCTGCGGAAACCGGACGTCAAGACCAACAACCACTTGCCCAGTCCGGGCCTCAATGTTGCTCAGCCATTGCCAAGTGAGTCCCCGCGCCGTTGCAGTGTCAGTGCTCGCATATTTGAGCACACGACCGCCGGCGCCATCGCTGACGACCTCGGTCGCGAGCCCGACGTCCGCCAATATGGGCTCACCGAGTGCCGCGCCGCCCACACCGATCGGCATGTTTAGCGGGCGATCTTCCAGATCCGCATCCAGCACCACCGGATGGCGCTGCTCGTGAATAGCCTGTACGTTGTCCAGCGCGAATGCGTTGCCGCCGGAATTGGCTGCATAACCAATCCACAAACTTCCCACTCCGACGCCGACGACCCCGTGCGCTCGTCCCGCGTAGAGAACTTCACCATTGATCAGCACGTCGCTCGTTGCGGCGTCCAAATCCATGCGCAGCACCACATGCAGTCGCGCGTTCGCGGCATAGGTCAGTGGTGCGACGGTAATAACGCCATTCTGATCGGATGCACCGAAGCTGCCCGCACCGGTAAAGCTCAAGGTAACAAAAGAGGACGCAGAGGTCGTCGCCTCACGCACCAGAATGCTGTAGGAATCCCGCGCCGTCGGGGTAAAGTCAATGGACCAAGTCAAGACACCCTGCGTCACATTCACATTGTCAAGCAATTGCCAGCGCAATCGCCTCGCCGTGGTGCTGGACAAATCGTTACTAACCCGCACAAACCTACGACCCGGTGCCGCCTGTGTAACGACGGTCGTCAGATTGCCCAGAGTGGTAGGTTCACCCAGCGCAGCGCCGCCAATACCGATCGGCGCGCCGACAGTCTTGGAATTGATATTTGCGTATAAAGGCAAGAATGGTTCCGCGGCCACTGCATTCAACGTCGACAGGGCGAGTGCGGCTGCGCAGATCAGTTGTGTCCATCGCTTGCAAAAACCGCGCATTGTTGCCTCCATTGACTGTGCCGCAGCAAGCCGTTGCCTTCTGCGACGGCACCCCTGGCCGCGATTTAAGCCTGCGCACAGACCGCAAGCAATGCTTGTGGCGCACATCAAATCCTCATCAAATCTAGATCAAACCGCCACGTCGTCGTCTCAACTCGCTCGCGGCGATTGGCGAACCGCCCGCGCTGACCTGCCCCGGCGCTGCCATCGGCACTGCCCAGTGAAAAGTGGCGAGCCGCGCAATCTGCTCCGTGCGACTTGCACTCGAACCGCTTAGCCTGGGCTTTTAGAGCTTCCTTGGGGTTCGCGAAGTACCCGGGTCCATCAGCGTATTGCATATCAGCGGAAGCTGTGATCGATAACATCAGCCTGGACAGTTTGTGCGAACCGCACGATGCGCGCGTTGAGATGCGTCCCGTCGATGGTGATGGCAACGGGGTGGCCCGCTGCGATGTCGGTGCAGACGAGGCGCCTAACAGCATCATCTTCTCCTCCGGCTTCGAGGCCTGAGCGGATCGCGGTCTTGCGTGGTGTTGCGCGGGAGGCTCCGTCATAATCTCCATTCTGCTTGGGCTGTCGCCAACTCAGACGCAGCTTTCGCATCAAGTTGCGGGTAAGCTGCGTGCGTGCGGGGATGGCTTGGATGCAACGCAGTCCAAAAAGGCGCATTGGTGTGGTTTTCCAAGGTGGTTCACGGACGCGCGAAGATATCGATTTGAACGGTCGGGCATCGCGGCACATAGTCCAGTCGGCGTGACTGCCCAGCGCGTCCAAACCGGTCGATCCGAGGACCTAATCACAGCTTCAGGGTGTAGTCGAATGAAAATACATCCACTGATCTGCCTATTTGGCGCCAGTATGTTTTGCACATTGGGTCATGCACAAGGCAGCCCTGATTGCTTACCGCCGACTACGCCCACGCTGCTTGCACCGGTGATATTGGGTAATGGTAACGCGGGCAGTGTCAGCACCGCGCAATTGCAGACTGCGCTCACCAACGGCGGCGATATCCGGCTTAATATCGGCAGCAGCACGCTGCAGTTGACGCAACAACTGAATATCGGCCGCGCGGTGACGCTGGATGGCAATGGCGCCAGTCTGAGTGGCAATGGCACACATCGGGTCATCGAATTCAGCAACCCCGGCCAAGCGAGTTACACGTTAAATCTGCTGAATGTCCACCTGCTCGCTGGCAATGCACGCAACGCCGCCGGCAATGAGTTTGCGCACAGCGGCGGCGCATTGCTCAATGATCATGGCAGCGAGCCGTGGCGAGCGATAAGCCTGCGCCTGTTCAACGTACGCATTGCAAACAGTCTGGGAATTGCCAGCGCTCAGGATGGCGGTGGTGGCGGGATTTACGTTGTCGGCCTGCAGGAACTCACGCTGGTTAACAGCATTGTCGAGAATAATGTCGGCAGCAATGGCGGCGGCATCTACAGTCTCGGCACTGCTAGCATTAGAATTTACGACAGCACGATCCGTGGCAATACCGCGAGCGGCACTGGCGGTAATCCGGGTAACGGCGGAAATGCCGGGGGTCTTGGTGTGGATGGCGAGACCCGGCAGATTCGTTTGTGCCGCGCGCAGTTGCTGGACAATAACGCGGGTGCATTTGGTGGTGGGTTGTTCACTGTGGCCTATGATCAAGCCAGTTCAACCCTTATTGAAGACTCAACCATCGCCGGCAACAACAGCACCGCCAGTGACAAACATACCGGCGGGGTTTATTTGC
>Ga0209591_10010107_pt1 | contig 10163 bp, 13 predicted proteins | sample MAT01_FD_187207 | JGI IMG/M metagenome (GOLD analysis project Ga0209591, IMG submission 187207) | Freshwater microbial communities from Lake Fryxell liftoff mats and glacier meltwater in Antarctica - MAT-01 (SPAdes) (version 2) | ecosystem: Environmental > Aquatic > Freshwater > Ice > Liftoff...
TGCAGAATCGCTATGCCGAATCCGGTACGCCTGAGAGCATTCTGGACAAATACGGTCTGCTTTCCCGGGATATAATTAATGCCGCGAAAAGGGTGCTTACCCGCAAGAAATGAGCGACAATCTAAGTTCTTAGCTTGGCGGACTTGAACGAATTTTCGGGCGCGCCCCCAGCTGCTACGCTGGCGGATTCGCTAGTCGCATTGATGAATGCGCAAGAAGTGCAGTCGGCGAGGATCGCGCGCATTCTGCACGATGACGTAAACCAGGTTTTGAGTGCGGCCGGGCTCCACCTGGACCTCATTCGGATGGAACACGGCACGCAAGTGCCGGAGCTAACGGCCAAGACCGCCGAAGTACAAAATCTGCTCGGACAAGTAATCGAGCAGTTGCGGGAGTTAAGCTATGAGATTAATCCCGCCGTGGTCGAACGCGTGGGACTGGTGTTTGCTCTCGAACGGCTGGCCGAGCGTTACCGGAGGCAGCATCGGGCACCGGTGGTTCAAAAAATCGAACCCCGGCTTCGATTGCCGTTGCGGATTTCTTCGGCACTCTATAGAATTGCGGAAGCAGCGCTGGAGAATTCGGTGAAGTACTCCAGTGCCAAGAGGGTGGACTTAATCCTTCGAGGATCGCCCGGTTCGGTGAAACTGGAAATACGCGATGACGGTTGCGGTTTCGATCTAACGCAGCCGGCCGGTTCAGGCTTGGGAATGGCCATGATGCGCCACCATGCGGCCCTCGCCGGAGGGGCCCTACACATAGAATCTACCGGGCAAGGTACACTTGTCCTAGTGCAAGTACGGGATTGGGAATAGGCAAAAACAATAATGATCACACGTGTGCTGCTGGTCGATGATCATAAGATTATGCGAGACGGGATCCGGGCGATCCTGAAACTTGACGAAGACTTTCAAGTCATCGGTGAATCAGATAACGGAACGGAAGCCGTCGCGCTTACCCGCAAGTTACGGCCGGACATTGTCCTGATGGACATTGGCCTGCCTGGCCTCAATGGCATTGAGGCTACGGCGGAGATCCTGCGCTACCAGCCGGATATCCGCGTCGCCATCCTTTCGATGTACGACGACGAGCACTCGGTGGTGAGTGCGATTCGGTCCGGTGCCCGCGCCTTCGTGCTCAAGCGCGCCTCCGATAACGATCTGCTCGATGCCCTGCGCACGGTAGCCAAAGGCGGCTCCTATTTGAGCCCCCAAGTCTCCGACCGCTTGCTCACCCGCATTCAAAAGGGCGACCTCGATGCGAAGCCCTTGCCGTCGGCCCTCGAAGGCCTTTCCCCTCGCGAGCTCCAAGTGCTCCGCCTAGTGGCCGAAGGCAAAACCAGCAAGGAAATCGCGGTCATGCTCGCCCTGGGCTTGCAGACCGTCCGCAGCTACCGGAAAACTATGATGAAGAAGCTGGCCGTCAATAACGTCGCCGGCCTTACGCAGTTGGCCCTTGCCGCCGGCTTAACCAAGCTGCCCGGCCCGCCCGCTCGGGAGCAGATGCTGAGCGCCTCCGCAGTCGGCGGCGAATAGGGTTGCGCACTCCGTGGGGCGATCTGCCGGTGGCCGACGCCCACGTGCACTTCTTTTCGCATCGCTTCTTCGCGCTCCTCGCGCAGCAGAAACAGACTGACCTCGATGCCGTTTACGGGATCCTTGGCTGGGAACGCCCCGCCGAGGATCCCGTTCTCTTTGCCCAGCGTTGGATTCAGGAGCTCGACCGGCACGGCGTCGCCCAGGCCATGCTCATCGCCAGCCTGCCCGGCGATGTTGCATCGGTCGCCGCCGCCGTCACCGCCCACGCCGACCGCTTCTGGGGCGCCGCCATGGCCAATCCGCTCGACCCGGGCACCCTCACCCAACTCGCTCCCCTCGCCGAAAAGGCCAGCCTCGCCATGGTCTGCCTCTTCCCCGCCATGCACGGCTATCCTATCCAGCATGATTCGGTAAAGGCCCTCCTCCAGGCCCTGCCCGGCATTCGGTTCTTTGTCCACTGTGGCCACCTGAGCGTCGGCGTCCGCGGCAAGCTCGATCTGCCCTCGAACTTCAGCCATCAGTACTCGAGCCCCCTCGATTTACAGCCCCTGGCCCTCGAGTTTCCAGGCACCAACTTCGTCATTCCCCACTTCGGCTCGGGGCTCTGGCGCGAGTCGCTCGCCGTCGCTAAAGCCTGCCCCAACGTCTACCTCGACACCTCCTCCAGCAACAGTTGGATGGCCACGAATGATCCGCCCGTTGACCTCGCCACGGTTTTCAGCGAATCTCTCGCTATCCTCGGTCCCGGCCGTCTGCTCTTCGGTTCGGACTCCTCCTTCTTCCCTCGCGGCTGGAACTCAAGCGTCGCCGCCGCCCAAGTCGGAGCCCTCCAAACTCTCCGTGTCAAGGCCTCCGTCGCTCGACAGGTACTTGTGGATAATTTCAACGAATTTTGTGAAAACTAGAACAAAAATCGGAATTTAAGAGATGAATAGCGCGCACCAGCGACGATACTAGAGAGAACATATGCGTGTCGTTATTCGCTGGACCCCCTCCGGGGCCAAGTCCAGTCGATCCCCCAAAGTGAACCGCAAAGTTCTGGCCGCCCGCCAGGAAAGAATTCGCGACCTAATGCAGATGGCGCTCGCCACGGCCGCCGGTCGGCAGGTCCCCGGCTGCGAGCGAATCGCCACGGAGGTCGCCAGCCACCTGCTCCCGGAAAACCTCCTCCAAAGCTTCCCCGTCACTCCCCGCGACGAGTATCTCCTGCGCCGCGAACAGCACCTCAACCCGGGCTCGAGCGAAACCGGCTTCCGTCACTTCGACTATCCCCTTCACCCTCCGCCCCGCACCGCCATCCTAATGGAAGGCTTCATCGAAACTCAGAAGGTGGTATGCTTCCCCGATGGCTGGAGCACGGAACTTCAGAAACTCCGCCCCGAATGCCTCGCCGGACCCGTCACCATGCTACGCCGCATGGCCGTCAATGTCTTGAATAGCGGTGCCCGCTTCCCTTCTCTCCGCCGACCTATCGTCGCCTTCACCGGCTTGCCTTTCGGCGATACCGGCCTGCTCACCGCCGCCGACCGTGACCAATTCTGGACCGCCTACCGCGTCGGCGTCGAAGAACACTTCCTTGGGCATCGCCACGAAGTTCTCGCGCGGGAATGCGCGGCCCACTCGGGCCTCCACCTCGACCCCATTCAGGCCGTCTTCGAAGTGGACGCCGACACCTCCGAGCTCATCATCACCAGCCTCGCCAACACCGTCTTCCCCGTAGCGCGCTTAGCCACCGGCTTCAAGGCCAAGCTTACCGAGGCGCAATGCCCCTGCGGCTTCACCGGCCAACGCCTACTCGATCTCCAGCCCCTGGCCACCAAGAAGCCCTCCATCCGGGTCCGCGTCGCCATGGCCGGTTCGGGAGAAAGCCCCACTACCTAGGATGGACATACTGACAGCCTACGTTTCCAGCGTCACGGCGTCGCCCACGGATATTGCGCCCGGCTCAACAGCGGAACCGTACATGCCGAAATAGGCACCCCGCTCCTTCGCGATGGCGCGAAGAACGCCCGGGTTAGCCGAGGCGGGGTCAAGAGGATCCACGTTGACGATCGCGCATCGTTGGTCACGCTTATCGAGCCGGCAGCGCAAACCCCCGATGCGCAAGATAGCCCCCTGCCACCCGTCTTCCGGATAGGGAGCCGCTTCACTCGCGTCGATCAGGATATTGGGACGAAACCGTAACGGCAGCAGCGCTTGCCCCACCAGATTCGATAGGCCTTCCACGCTTTGCACCGTCAGGAACGACAAAGGGAAGGTATCGAAAATCCCGCTGTACACCTTCATCACCCGGACACCATCGCCGAAGCGCTGCGTCAGTTCAGGGTCGGTGACCTCCAGTTCGTCTCCCTCGGGAGTTCTCACCAAGGTCTTGGACCCTTCTGCATCCGATGGATCCACAAAGTACGGCTGGTAGCGCCATAGATCAGGCTTCTCACGAATGGTAAGCCAAGGGAATCCACTCCGCTCCATTCCTGCGCGAATGAACGCCCATCGACGATCTCCCGCCAGTCCATGCCAGGAGACGGTTGAGGAGTGCAGCACCTCAGCCGCCATGGATTTCACCGGATATCGGTGCAGGCCGTGCACCACTCCTAGCTTCCGCTGTACCATTCGTCGATGTTAACAGTTGCAACACCTGCGGGTTAGCGGTGCCGACCCGGCACTCGTTAAATCAGCGCCGACGGCCGCCGCTGCCAGCCCTTGCCTTTTTCCGCCGCAATGCCTTCCATGTCCTTCACATAGGCGCCTGCCTGCGTCAGCAGATGGTGCAGATCATTGCCCACGCTCAAAAACGTAAAGCCCTTCTCCAGGAACTCGCCCACCCGCGACGTGCCGAAGAGGAAGATCCCCAGGATCACTTTGTTTTTGCCCGCCTCAGCGATCAGCGTGTCCGTCGCCGCCAGCAGTTCGGGCGACGTGTACATGTGCGGGAACTCATACTTCACGTATAAGCCCATCGACATGCAAAGATCGTTCTGGCCCAGGAACAGCATATCGACGCCCGGCACCGCCGCGATCTCCGCCATATTCTCAATGCAGGAAGCCGTTTCCACCTGCAGCGCGACAATCACGTTGTCGTTCGCCGCGCCCGCATAGCCCAGCAAACCGGCCTTGTTCATCGACCGTTGCGGGAAATAAACGCTCCGCGTCCCCACCATCGGATAGCGCGTGCAACTCACCGCTTGGCGCGCTTCCTCCGCCGTGTTGATATAAGGCACCAGCACTCCGTCGGCGCCCAGATCGAGCGCCTGCTGGATCCCGGCCCGGTCGCTATAGCCTGCCACGCGGACCATGCTCTTGGCCCCGCCCAGCGCGATCGCCGCTAGCATGGCCGACAGCTTTTCATAGCCCATCGGGCCGTGCTGCATATCCACCAGCAGCCAATCGTAGCCGCTGTGCGCCAGTTGCTCCGCCACGGTGGGGCTATGAGCGTTCAGGAATAAGCCCATCTTGGGCTTCCCCTCCCGCATCTCTTGCTTAAATTGTGCCCCGGTTACGCTATCGGCCATGTTGTGTCGCTTCCTCCCGTTGTGATCCGGCCCCAGATCGATGGGGCCAACTTGGACTATATCCAAACCGGGCGAGCAACGTCAAAGCGAAACTTACTCCAACGTCAGAATCATGCCCGCATCGGTCGCCAGCCATCCTTTCACGCCCGCAAACGACACCTTCACCCGGTTCGCCACCGCCTTGTAGTCCACCGGCGTCGCGTACCAATGCTCACCGTCGATGCTCTGGAGCACCGCTACCTTGCTCGGGATCGGCAAACGGTTCAGCTTCCCCGGCACCTCTACCCCCGCCAGCCACACCCGACCTTCCCCATCGAACGCCAGATCGGTGATCGCCTTTTCCTTGTTCGCAAACGCGGACTTCGAGTTCCCCAGGTTCACCACCTCGCTCGAGTAGGCAAAGCTGCCGGCCGAATAGTCGATCAGCGCCAAGCCGATGCGCCCAAAAGCCGTTTTCACCACTTGCCCAAACACCGAAGCCGTCTGTGGATTCCACGTCTGGCCACCGTCTTTCGTGTCCAGCACCAAGGTTAAGTTCGGCGACTGCCGCTTCTGCGCCTCCGGATCCATCCACGCCGGCGCCCGCGTATCGTCGCGCCGCGGCGGCCGTGAAGAGCCCGTAATCATCCCCCGCTTCCCATCCTGAAAAGCGATGGTATTGTAAGCCGTGTTCTCCGGCTTCGACGTGGGCGTGGCCGCCTCCGGCACCTTCGCCCAAGTAGTTCCGCCATCGGTCGTCGACCACACCGCTTTCGGATATCCGACCGCAAAGCCGCGCTCCGCGGTCAAAAACTTCACCCGCAGCACGCCTTTCAGCTTCGAAGCTTTTTGCCAAGTCGAGCCGCCGTCCGTCGTTCGGTAAACCACATCCGGACTCACCATCCAACCCTTCTGCCCGTCCACAAAATCGGCCGCCACCGGCAGGTCCGGCAGCTTGATCGTTTGCCAACTCACCCCGCCATCGCGCGAATTCACCAGCACCCCGCGCGGCTTACCGCGACCTTCTTCCGTCAGGAAACCGAAGGCGCACACCACGCCCGGCGCGGGGGTCAACAGTTCGCGGAAGTCGATCGACGAGTTGTTTTTGTCATGAAAGAACTTCACGCGCCACTTGGGCACCGTGGAAGACAGCGGCGTCGGAGCCACCGGCTTCGGTATCGCCTGTCCCAACGCCAGCCCCACCCACAATAATGCCAAAACTACTCTCATACGCTTTTGACGGTCATCCGCTTTTGGCGGTTGCCGGAAATACCAACTCCAAATGATTCGTACTTTCCACCACGTCCGGGCTCATCCGCGCCAACACCAGCAGCGTCCCAATCTGTTCGCCGATCGTGCTCAGCATCTCCATCTCGTCGCCGCCATGTTGGTGCGGTAGCTTATGCTGCACGTTGATCACGCCCACCACGCGATTGCGCGCGATGATCGGCGTCGACAGGAAAGCTTCGTAGGTATCTTCCCGCAACGTCGTAAAGTGCTTGAAGCGCGCGTCCAGATAGGCTTCGCGAGAGATCGCCAATTGCCGACGCTCGCGCGCCACCCAACCGGTTAAGCCTTCCGTCATCTTCAGCCGCACGCGCCCCAAAGCCTCGGGCGGCGCGTTGTTGGCCGAACATAACACCAGTTCGCGATCATGCAGCAAATAGATCAAGCAGGAATCGGCTTGCGTAAACTCGACAATCAGGCGATTGATGCCGGACAGAATCTCCTGCAAACTCATTTCACGAGTCATGAAACGGCTGATCTGCTGCAAGAGGTGAAGTTGCTGTTCGGTGCGGGCGAGTTGGGTCTCGAAGTCTTTGGAGCGGGACACAGGGTAAAGTACTACCGGTATTATCCCAGAAACCGGACGTCCCGGCGCACCCCTTGCCAAGCTACCCCTCAATTACCGGCATCTTTTCACATTCGCCTAGTACCAACTCAATTGCTTTTGCCCTGGACGAACGCTACGATAGACCTTACTCTGATCGAGACGAGAGAGCCCGTACGAGAGAGAAAGAGGTAGTCCCTTAAATGTGGAATCGCCGAAAAGAAGAAGAAACGCCGCGGCCCGCCAGTCCGCTCCCCACGCCTGTGGCGCCCATGGAAGGAATGCCCGTGTCCACCACGCCCACCGGATATCAAGGAGCTCGCTCCACCGCCACCATTGGTGAGAATGTTTTGATTGCGGGCCAGATCTTCGCCAAAGAGGACCTCGTCATCGACGGCCAAATCGACGGCACGATCGAACTGCTGGAAAATAAGCTGACCATCGGCAAAGCCGCCCGCGTCAAGGCCACCATCAAGGCCCGCGAAGTGATCATCCATGGCACCGTGCACGGCAACGTCGAGGCCTCCGACAAGATCGACCTTCGCCGCGATGCCCATCTAGTCGGCGACATCCGCGCCGCCCGCATCGCCATTGAAGACGGCGCCATCTTCAAAGGCTCCATCGACGTCACCAAGGTGGAGGTACCCAAAGCCGCGCCCCGGCCCACTACTTCCGCTGCTCCGGCTGCCACGCCGGCTCCTGCCGCCACCCCCGCTCATCCCCAGCAGGCCATGGCCGCGGGCGCCGGAGAGAATAAACGTTAACTAGCTTCGTTACAAAAGCCACATACAGTAGTATCCTGGTGTCGAGATGAGCCCTAGCGCCGCCGAAGGCACCATTCGCCCCAGCGCGGGCCTCGAACAATATTTCCAGCAGCTCCAAGGCCGCCCCACCTTGCGTCTGCTGGACCTCTCCCCCGTCTCCCAAGCCAACGTCAGCTTCCTCGCCGGCCTCGGCCACCGCCTCTACTGCGAGGACTTCCTCTCCTCCCTCGACGACTTCTTCGGCGGCGACGACGACTTCTACCAGGCCCAGGAAAACCCCACCCGCGCCCAGGAGTTCATGAACCTCACCTTTCGCCAGTTGAAAGGCCCCTTCCACGGCGCCCTCGTCTGGGACTGTCTCCAATACCTCAGCCCCACCATGCTCGAGCTCACCGTCACCGAGCTCCACCGGCTGCTCGAGCCCGAGTCCGCCCTGCTCGCCTTCTTCCACAACGACGAACGCGCCAAAACCGTCCCCGCCAGCTTCTACCGCATCCAGGACTACCGCACCCTGAACATCCAGGAACGCGGCCACCGCACCCCCTACCAGTTCTTCACCAACCCCTTCATCGAACGCGTCTTCCACGATTTCTCGAGCGTCAAGATGTACCTCACGCGCGACCATCTGCGCGAGATCCTGATCAAGCGCTAATGCGGCAACCGCGTGATTCCTGTGATCGAGTCATATTCATGGTTTCGGGTGCTCCCCCGGCTTGTCGGAACCCACTCCGGCGGTGAACGAAACTCGACGTCATGGTACAAACTGAATTAGATGGAAAGCAGTCTGCAGGATATCGAACGGGCGATAGACGCTCTTACGGCGCAGCAGCGCGAAGAACTCACTTTGTGGCTTGACCGGCAGCATCCGCAAGCGATTGACGGGAACCTTGAGTCCGATCTTCAGGCGGGCCGCCTCGACGATCGCATAAAGCGCGCTCTGTCCGACCATGAGGCGGGAAGAACTCAATTGCTCTAGCGCCCATGATCCATCGGGCGAACGCGGATTTCTGGAACGACTATCGAAGACTACCTGAGGAGATACGCGCCCGGGCCGATAAACAATTCGCTGTCTTGAACGAGAATCCGCAACATCCATCCCTGCAATTCAAAAAGCTAGGCGACCGTAGCGGCCAGGAAATCTGGTCGGTGCGGGTGACCTTGAAATATCGTGCCTTTGCCGTAAAGATGCCGACCGAGTACCTCTAAGCACACGGGACCAAGCACACGGAGCATACGGGACCATGCACGGGGTGGTCCTGGTTTGCGGTCAACGCCAAGCCTCGCTACAACGACTAATTTTCGCCTAGTAATTCGCTTGACGAAAGGGTAGGGAGTCCGTTTCCTCGTTTTCGTGTTCGACAGACTCCGTGGGTGGTCCCATATGCTCCCATATGCTCCCCGTCTGTCTTGTCCCCGTCTGTCTTGTCCCCGTCTGTCTGACGACCCTCATAGACAATAGACGCCTTTCCCGGGAAAGGAAAGATGGGCAGGTGGGAGTGTACTGATTCCGTAGGAAGTTCAAAGTGCTGGCTTACTTCGAGGGCGAAGCTGGTTCTACCAATGACCCGCGCTCCGTGCTGGGAGCCGTCGATAGCTCGCTGTACTTTGCTAAGAAATACATCCCCTGCAAGTACTCGAAGTAGGAAAGCTGCTTCGTGGGCAAGAACCCCTTGCCGAGCGCGATCATCGACTTTAGGTATTTCTCAACGTCTGGATACCTATCGGCCACGCGCTGGAGCGCCGTCTGAATCTCGTCAGGACTCGGGATTCTAACATCCTCGCCAATTATGCAACTGGTCTGATCTCCCGAAATGGATTTACTTGCCTCTTGGCGCAGTCGTGCTGTCTCGGCTTCTAGCTTACGCTGCTCAGCCTGCATGAGCGCAATACGGGCATTGATCTCTGGCTGCTTGCGGCGGGCTTCGTAATACTTATCAAATGAATCCAATACGCTGTTGGGGTGGGAATTGTTCCCGGTCTGCGCAAATGCGGCGAGTGGCAACCAGACCGATACCAGAAGAATGGGAAGCGCAGGATTCATTGGGATCTCCTGCGACAATGATATCACTGCGTCGGATTGGTCTGACTGGTTCCGAATGGCTCAAATCGCGAGGTACAGTCGGCTCAGAGCAGCGTGGCCCGCTTAGCCCTCGTCTGCGATACCATTTTAGAAAAATTATGCAATCGAAGGACATCGTCAATGCAGGAGCGGATAGCTTGGCAGTAGCCAAGAACCTTGCGCCCCACGCAGGCGAATGGCCTTTCGGCAGTGTAGCCAAAAGAATTCCCGGTCCCGCTTGTGATGAAATCGCCGAACGATGGCGAGACGCCGTTCGTGTATATCGCTACGGTCGCCAATTAGAGTGCGTGCGAAAGTAAGCGGCTGAGAAACACCCGGCCTGGGGCGCAGGGCATGGCCAACGTGTGAGCGGCGAGGTTTTAGGCTTGATAAACAGGACCATCCACGGGGTGCCACGGGGTGGTACAGTTTCCCCGCAACACACTGAAGCTAAGATATTTGCAGAACTCGATTTGCGCA
>Ga0209591_10010110_pt1 | contig 10162 bp, 8 predicted proteins | sample MAT01_FD_187207 | JGI IMG/M metagenome (GOLD analysis project Ga0209591, IMG submission 187207) | Freshwater microbial communities from Lake Fryxell liftoff mats and glacier meltwater in Antarctica - MAT-01 (SPAdes) (version 2) | ecosystem: Environmental > Aquatic > Freshwater > Ice > Liftoff...
GCGCCGCAAAGCGAGCAAGCGCGGCCGCCGTGGCAAGCAGGTCGAGATCGCGGTCGATGCGCACCACCACGCCATCGAAGAGCGTGCGCACGCCTGCGCTTTCCATCACCGCTGCGGCGGAACTGGAACCGTGCAGTCCTGACAAGCAACGCCCCTCGATGGCGTTTAAAAAGGCAGCATCAATGGCCATCCTACGATCCCTCATTGCCCGCTGGTTGTAGCGACGGCGCCCTTTGGCTTCGCTGTCGCGCAGTCGTATCCTGATAAACCGGTTGCTGCCGGTGACCGCCCCGGATACTTCACAAGGCAGCCACAAGCGCTTTTTTTATGCGGCGCGCGCGAAGTAGGCGGCGAATGCAACGATGGCGGTATCTATCTGATCGCGGTTCACATCCAGATGGGTCACCAGTCGGGTGCGTGGCCGTATCAGAGTCAGTACGCCGCGCTCTTGCAGCCAGGCGCCCAGCGGCGCCACGTGCGCCGGCGGAACATCGACAAACACCATGTTGGTCTGCGCGGCGTCAACCTTGAGCGCATCCAGCTTGCCCAAGCCCGCGCCTAAGCGTGCCGCGTTCTCATGATCCTCCGCCAGGCGTTCGATGTGGTGATCAAACGCGTACAAACCCGCCGCCGCCAGCACGCCAGCCTGGCGCATGCCGCCGCCCAGCATCTTGCGCCAGCGGCGCGCCGCACCGATCAGGTCGCTGCGGCCCAGCAGAAGCGTGCCGGCCGGCGCGCCCAGGCCCTTCGACAGGCAGGCCGAAACGGTGTCGAAGCCGCGGCACAGGTCCGCCACCGGCAAGCCCAACTTGATGGCGGCGTTGAATATCCGCGCGCCGTCGAGGTGCGTGCCCAGGCCGCGGCGCGCGGCCAAGGCCAGCACCGATTCGAGATAGGCGCGTGACAGCACCTTGCCGCCGATGGTGTTTTCCAGTGTGACCAGGCGCGTGCGCGCGAAGTGGGAGTCGTCGGGCTTGATCGCCGCTTCGATGTCAGCCAGCGCGAGCGAACCATCTGGCTGGTTGGTCAGCGGCTGTGGCTGGATGCTGCCCAATACCGCCGCACCGCCGGCTTCGTAGCGGTAGGTGTGGGCATCCTGGCCGACCAGGTATTCGTCACCACGCTGGCAGTGCGCCATCAGGGCGACGAGGTTGCTTTGGGTGCCGGTGGGCAGGAACAAGGCTGCCTGCATGCCGAACATTTCTGCACCGCGCGCCTCCAGGCGATTGACGGTGGGGTCGTCCCCGAAGACGTCGTCGCCAAGCGGCGCCTCGGCTATCGCGCGGCGCATCTGCGCGCCAGGGTGGGTGACGGTGTCGCTGCGCAGGTCGATCGGGTTCATGGGCAAGTGATGAAACAGCAGTAGTTGGGGTTACGTCGATTCAGGTCAATTCGAGGCTTGCGCTGACTTCGTCCCAAGGCGCCACGATGCGGCCGCCTTGCTTGCGCAGCAAGCCAGCGATCAATAGCGCTTGCACGTCCGAGTGTACGTTCTTGTAGTCGCGTCCCATGTCGCCGGTAGCGCTGGTGTGGAGTTTGATCTTGTTCACGCAGGTGCCGTCGGCATTGCGACCTTCCGCTTCCCCAGATCCGTACAAAATCGCTGGGTATGCATCAAGCCCGACCATGGTACCGGACCTTGATCGGATCACCAACGGGCCCAACACGGGCCCAACACGGGCCCAACACGGGCCCAACACGGGCGCAACCGTTGCTTTGCGCGGCGGGAAAGAGGATGATTTGCAGCCCGACGCGTAAACCAAGTAGCGGTTTGCTGGTGTCCTGGCCATACCAGCGTAGCTGTTTCGCTGTCGCCCACTCAAGTTCGGCCAGCCTGTCATGCGGGAGGGTCAAGCGATGCGCAAATCCTGGATCAAGCCTCTGCTTGTGCTAGTCGTCCTGGCGCTGGTGTCGGGTTCAGCCTGGGCGGCGGATCCGCCCAAGGGTACTTTTGTAATCAAACCGATTGGCACCCCGTTGGGCACCGGCAAGATGGTGTTCGATGCCACGCTGGTTCTTGGCGGGGTGAAGGTTACCAAAAAGGTCGAAATTCCGTCCGGCGACATCAAGCCGCTAGTGTTGCCCGTGCGGATCAAGGCCGACCCCGCCAACGGCATTCCCGAAGAACCGATTAGGGATTTCGCCCAACGGGTTCTCAATGCCCAGGGCGAGGCATCCAACGCCAAGGCCAAGGTGATGGCCGACGCCGTCAATGCCGCTTTCAAGGATGATTTTGCCAAACTACCCAAGGCAGCCGCCGATGCGGCTAAAGCAGGAGCAGGTTTTACGATTGTCAAGAATCGTACTATCAGGGTTGGCAATCAGAACGTTCCGGGCCTGGATGCACCGTTTGGTGAATTGGTCATTCCCAACGTGTCGAAAGAAAAGGACAAGACTGGCGCGGAGATTCTCGCCGTCAAGCTTGTCGAAGGGAAGATTCTCGGCGAGGGTGGCAACGGCGGCGGCTTTCGCAAGGACCCCGATCCCGATCCAAAGTCTTCGCCGGGCGTGAAGGTTGGCATGGGGCCGGCGAACCCCGGCATCACCAACCTGGCAAGCGGTCTGGATCCGCTTGGTTTGCCATCACTGGTTGAATTCGGCATCGAAGGACGATTCGTCGCCAGCTATGCGCCGGCCACTGGCAGCACCGATGAGGTCATCCTGTCCGCGCTGGCCGATTTGCTGGACCAAAACGGGATTGCCGCTACCTACGACGCACTCAGCCGGGAGTTGTTCCTGGATGCTCCGTTGCCGGATGAACAGTTCCTGGTCTGGGGCAATACCGACACCGGGCTGGAGTTCTTCACATCCTTCGCCGGTCTGGATGAAGCGGCGGTCGCCGAACCGTCTACGCTTGTGCTGACCATGCTCGCGCTGCTGTTGCTGATTCGAGCAAATGGAGGCGGTCGGGGTTGGCGACTGACGGGATCGAGATTTCAGTTGAAATCCTGCTAGAAATTGCGCGCATCAACGGCGGCACCTCGCCGCGCTTGTGACGGTCTGTCTCAAACTCGCGCCGCCAACTGCCGCCGCAAAACCTTGCCCAGCATGTTGCGCGGCAGCTTGTCGACCAGCTCGAACGACACCGGCACGGCGTGCGGCGGCAGGCGCTTTTTCGCATGCGCGGTCAATTCCGCCAGCAACTTTTCCGGTGCCTGCCGGCTGCCGGTCCGGCGCGCCACGAAGGCGCGAATCGCGTTGGTTTCGTCCCAATCGGGCACACCGACTACCGCCGCTTCGAGCACGCCGGGATGTTCGTACAGCACCTCCTCGATGTCGCGCGGGTAGATCGGGTAACCGGCCATGAAGATCACGTCTTTTTTGCGATCGATCACGTAGAAATAGCCATCGTCGTCCATGCGCGCGATGTCGCCGGTGAAAAGCCAGCCGTCGCGTAGCGCCGCACCGGTCTCGACCTCGCGCTGCCAGTAGCCGCGCATCAGTTGCGGGCCGCGCACGATCAATTCACCAGGCGTGTCAGGCGGCAGTTCGGCGCCGCTTTCGGGGTCGACGATTCTTGATTCGGTGTCAGGCAGCGGCAAGCCGATGGAGCCGTGGCGGCGGCGCGCTCCCAGCGGGTTGCAGTGGGTGGCGGGCGCGGCCTCGGTCAGGCCGTAAGCCTCGACCACCCGGCCGCGCGTCAATTTCTCGAATTCCTCCTGCACTTCCACCGGCAGGGGTGAGCCGGAGGAGACGCACAGGCGGATCGAGGCCACGCCGTATTTGCGCACGCCCGGAAAGTGGGCCAGGCTCTGGAACATCATCGGCACGCCTGGAAAGATGGTCGGCTTTTGGTGCGCGATGGTGCGTAGCGTTTCTTCCACATCGAAGCGCGGCAGCAATATCAGCGTGGCGCCGATCAAGGCCGCGATGTTGACGCAGCCGGTGATGCCATAGGAGTGGGAGAACGGCACCACCGCCAGCAGGCGTTCGTCGCCGGGGCGGATTTCCGGCATCCAGTGGCGCAGCTGCAGCGCGTTGGCCGCCAGGTTCAGGTGCGTGAGCATCACCCCGGCGGGCACGCTGCCGGTGGTGCCGCTGGTGTAGGCGATGACCGCCAGGTCGTGCATTTCGGGCGGCGGCAGCGGCGCGCTGCCGCCGCGCGCCAGCACGTCTTTGAAGCTGTTGACCTGCGCTGCCATGCCCGCACCGGCACGCGCCAGGCCTGCGGCGGCCATGCTTTCACGCAGCAAGGAATACATGAAACGTTCGCGCCAGCCCATCATCGCCTTGAACGAGGTGAGGATCACGCGTGTGAGGCCGGCGCCTGCCGCGATTGCCTCGATCTCGCCACGATAGGAAGACAGTGCGATCAGCGTGCGCGCGCCGGCGTCTGCCAGGCGCGCCACCAGTTCATCGCGGGTGAATAGCGGGTTGACGAATACCGCGACCGCGCCCAGCTTCAACACGCCGTAATAGGCGATCAAGGCCTGCGGTATGTTGGGCAGCATGATTGCAACCCGATCGCCGGGCGCGATACCGAGCGCTGTCAAACCGCTGCCAAAACGGTTCGACAGCCGGTTCAACTGCCGGTAGCTGATGCTGCGGCCGTAGAAGCGCAGCGCGTCGGTGCCGCCGAAGCGCCGGCCCGCTGCTTCCAGGGTGCGGGTGACAGGCGCGATCGGCGGGCGAATCCTGTAGGGCGTGCGGCTGTCGTAAAACTTGAGCCAGGGTCGCTCCTTTTCGAGGGCGCGCGCCCGCACGCGTCGCGCCGCGCGTTCCTCGGCCAGCCGCGCCGGGCCCAGAAAGCGCTCGATGGCGCGATTGACCGCATCGGGTCGCTCGACCATCACCTGGTGCGCCGAGACCGGGATCACCACTTCCTCGGCATGCGGAATCAGTTGCGCCAGGCCGCGTTGCGACGCCTCTTCGAACAGAAAGTCGCGCTGGCCCAGGATCACCAGGGTTGGCACGGCGATCTTTTTCAGATATTCGGTGCCGTTCCATACCGACAAGGCGTTGCGGTTTTGCGCGCTCACCACATGCGCCGGCGGATACAGGCGCGCCGCCGGCACCACGCGCTGCATGAAACCCAACAATGGTGCCGGCAGACGCAGCAGCGCGCGCCCGGTCCATTTGAGCTTGAACTGTACCGCCGAGCCGATGATCACCAGGCGTTCGACGCGCTGGTGATACTGGTTGACAAAGTAGGTGCCGATCGCTCCGCCGAAAGAGTGGGTCACCAGCACGAAGCGCTCGGGCGCATCCACTGCAGCCAGCATGGCGACGACGTCGGCGCACAGTTCCGGCACGTCGTAGCGCGATTTCGGCGCATCCGACAGCCCGTGTCCGCGCAGGTCGAGCGCGATGACGCGGCTGTCGTAGTGGAAATGATCGAGCTGGAAATGCCAGTAGGCGGCGCGTCCGCCGAAGCCGTGAATGAATACCAATGTACGCAGGGCGTCACGCGGGCCGGCATCGATCACCGAGAAGCGATGCGGGCGGCCACCATCGGCGGCGGGCAGGCTTAAGGTGCGGCGATTGAGGTCGACATCGATGGCCATGGCCGGCGCATCATGACCTGTCAGGGCCTGCTGCGTCAAACCCGTGGTCGAATCGTCCTCCGGGCGCCGCCTTGCGCCGCGCTCAGGCGCGGCTAATCATGCCGGATGCTTCGGCGCGCGACGCCAGCATTACAGTGAAAGCGGGAACAATGCGGTGCAGAAGGGTGTAGCCACGCACGTAGCGCACTGCGGGCACGCTTGGCGATTGCGCGTGCGTCGAAGGCAGGGAACCACGCTGGCCTGCGAACCCGCTGGCACGGGCAAGGCTTGATTGTTGTAAAAGGCGCAACTTTGTCAGGCGTGCTGCTCGATGAACTCGATGCCGCGCAAGCTGATGCTGGCGGCGAGTTGCGCACCCAGGCGCTCCAGGCGCACGAAGTTGAGCGCGCGCATGCGTCGCAGGCGCGGCAGCACGAAGCACATCAGTTCGGCATCGGGATAGGCGGCGGCGCCCGGAAACACTTCGCGCGCCAGTTCCGGCAAGGCATGCCGCCGCTCGGAACGGGTATACAGCGTCTTGAGAATGCTGGTCTGCAGTTGATCCAGGCGAATCGCTTGGTTGGACAGGGTCGAATCGTGCATGAACAGGGTTTCGGGCATCGCGGTTGTGGCAAAAGAGCTAGACCAGATTCCACGATACCGATGCAAAGCCCCTGCCATGCGCCGAGGAGGCGTTGGTTTTGCCACCTATTTGGCCGAGCGTCGGATGGTTTTTCCAGCCCATGCGGGGCGCCGCGCCTGGTTTACGGCGTTGGTGGCCGCGTTTTTGGTTGGGCTTTTGGCTGGGCTTTTGGTTGGGCTCTTGGTTCGGCTCTTGGGTGAGCTTTTGGCTGAGCTTCTGGCTGAGCTTTTGGCTAAGACTGCGGGCGCGACCGCTACCTCGCCACCGGGTACTGCCGCGACCACGCGTATGCGCGCCTCGCCGCACTTGACTACCTGACCGGCGCGGATCTTGGCGGTTTTGCGCAGTTCCGCAACGCCATCGACGGTGACACCGCCTGCGGCCACCAGGGCCTTGCCGCCACCGCCGCTGGCAGCCAAGCCCGCCAGCTTGAGCAACTGGTTGAGTTCAATGTGTTCGGTCGTGATCGGGATCTTGATGGTCGGCATTTGGTCCGTCTTTCTTCAGGCCTTGAGCGGGTTCAAGCTCACCTGCACCGCTTCGGTATCGTCGCGCATCCAGATGTCGGCATCCTGGATGGTGCATTGCAGGCGCATGTTGCGCCGTGCCAGTTTGGCAAGGGCGCGCGCCGCCTCCGGGTCGATGCCCGCGACCTGCAGGTTGCGCGCGCGTTCGAGTTTGGGTCCCACCTGCTTCCACCATTGCGGGGTGCTGCTGCCGTAGGCATATACGGTGACGCGATCGGCCTTGCCGCAGGCCTTGAGCACCGTGCGCTCGTCGGGCTGTCCCACTTCGATCCATTGTTCGACCGCGCCTGTGAGGTCGCGCCGCCACAGGTCGGGCTCCTCGACATCCGACAAGCCCTTGCCGAAGGCCAGCAGTTCGTGGGCGTTGAGCGCGAAAGCCAAGACCCGCACCATCATGCGTTCGGCGGTCTCGGACGGGTGGCAGGCGATGGTGAGCGGGTGATCGGCGTAGTAATGCCGGTCCATGTCGGCCACCTGCAGGTCGGCCTTGTAAATCGTCGATTTGAGCGCCATGCCGCACTGTAACCGCACACGCGGCGGGCGGCGGCGCGGCGGCGCCGTGGCGATCGTGGGCTGCGGCCTGGCCACAAGGCTGCAGGCCTTTGGGAAAACGCTGAACAAGTCCCTGGAATTCGGCTCCGCGAACCAAGAGTCGTTTCGATTCGACATCTTGCAAGAGTGACTTTCTCAGCCTGCGGAGTGGTTCAGTGTTTCCTTGGGGTGGCCGCGCCGACCCTACTGCCCGCCGGCGTAAGCCTTGACCACGCGATACAGGAATTCGTGGGCGTCGAACAGCGACTTGACGCGAATGCGCTCGTTCAAGCCGTGTACGCCGCCGCCGTCGGGGTCGCGGAAGATGCCCGACAGGCCGTAGGCGGGAATCCCGGCGTTGTTCATGTAGCGGCTGTCGGTGGTGGCCACCAGCATGGTTGGCACCACCGGCACGCCAGGCCACATTTGCGCGCTGATGCGCTCGACCGGTTCCATGATTTCGCGCGTCAGCGGCGGCGCCGGCGAGAGGGTGGCCTGGCCTGCCGGGGTGATGCTGATCTTGTCGTTGGCCAGCACCGTGCCCAGGGTTTCGGTGACCGATTCGATCGATTCGTCCGGCAATACGCGGCAATTGACCGTGGCGCGTGCGCGTTGCGGCAACGCATTGGTGGCGTGGCCGGCGTCGAGCATGGTGGCCACGCAGGTGGTGCGGTAGGTGGCGTTATGCAGCGGATTCTGCGACAGCCGCGCCAGTGCCTGCGGGTCGGGGGGTTGGTTGAGAATGGCGCGCATGTCGGCCGCAGTCTGGCCGCCCTCGATGACGGCCATGCGCTCGAAATAGGTGCGCGTGGTGGCCGACAGGCGGAACGGGAAATCGAAAGCACCCAGGCGCGCCAGGCCCGCAGCCAGATGGGTGATGGCATTGTCCTTGGCCGGCACCGAGCTGTGACCACCGCGATTGGTGACTTCCAGCGTGTAGGTCTGGAACACTTTTTCGCCGGCCTGGATGCCCATGCGTAGCGGTTTGCCATTGGCGTCCAGGATGCCGCTGGCCCCTTCGTTCAGGGCGAACTCGGCATCGATCAGGTTGCGGTGGTGGGTGAGCAGGTATTTCGCACCGTTGAAGGGTGAGGGAATGATTTCTTCGTCGCAGGTGGCAGCGACGACGATGTCGCGTTCCGGCCGGTAGCCTTCGCGCCGGTAGCGCATCAGGTTGTCGAGAAACGCCGCCACCATCGCCTTGTCGTCGGCGGCGCCGCGTGCATAAAAGTAGCCGTTTTCCTCGATCAGCTTGAACGGGTCGCGCGTCCAGTCTTCGCGCCTGGCTTCGACCACGTCAAGATGGCCCAGCAACAGGATCGGCTTTTTCGCGCCGGTGCCGCGCAGGCGCACCACCAGGTTGCCCTTCTTGGGGCCGCCGGGCGGCACGATGACGTGGATGTCGCCCGCCGCAATACCGCCGGCGATGAGACGCTTTTGCATCGCCTCGGCCGCCACGGTGCAACTGCCGACCGAGTCGGTGGTGTTGATCTCCACAAGCTCCTGGTAAAGCGCACGGAACTGCTGCTGGGCCGGCGTCAACGCCACGCCCTGGGCCGCAGCCAGCCCGCTGCATGCACAGCAGATCGCAAGTGCGCGGATAGTAGCGGCGACGATGCGATATGCAGTGCGAGGCATGGAGATTCAAGCTGGTCGGTTGGAGATCAGCCGAGCATACCCGAGTGCTGGTTGATGCGGGGCACTACACCAGGTGCTCACGCACCCGCCTTCGGTGCCGCGCCGCGCGCATCCGGCCCCCAGCTGCCGAGCTTGAACGCCAGTCCCGGAATCAGCGCGTAGACCAGGAACGAAAGACCTACCACCAGGTAGAGCCAGGAGATCGAATGCAGCCCCACCGCGATGGCGCCGCCGACCACCGCCACCACCAGCCGTGCCAGGCTGCCGATCAGCGACCACTTGAGGCGCCCCGCGCCCTGCGAGGCGAAAAAGAACGCCAGCCCGAAGCCGAAGGGCGCGTAGAACACGCCGACGATATGCAGATAGGCATCGGCCGCCGCGCGCGTGGCGCTGCCGGCATCGGCAATGAACCACTGCGTCCACCAATGCGGAAACAGCGCCAGCAGCGTGCCGATCGTGCCGGTGACCGCGCCCATCAGGAGCGCGCCCACCCAGGCGATGCGCGCGGCGCGCACCTGCTGCCCGGCACCGATATTGCGGCCGACCATCGAGACCAGCGCCGCGCCGAAGCCCAGCACCAGCGGGATCAACACGTATTCCAGGCGCGCGCCGACGCCATAGCCGGCCAGGGTGGCGACGCCGAAATTGCCGGCGTAGCCGGTCAACACGATCACGTTGCCATTGGAAATGAAGGGGCTCACCGAAGCCGGCAGGCCCACCCGCAGCACTTCAAAGGCATCGGCACGCGACAGCGGCACCGGTCGCAGGCGCAAGTTGCCTTCGCCGCGCAGCAGCGGCCATGCGAGCAGACAGGCCGACAGCGCGTTGAGCGCCACGAACGAAAGCCCGGCGCCGGCCACGCCCAGGGCCGGCACCGGCCCGGCACCGAACACCAGCAGTGGGCACAGGCCCACATGCAAGAGTGCGCTGCCGATCAGGCAGGCAGCCGGCGCGCGCATGCTGCCCGAGCCGGTATGCATGCTGGAAAGCGCGTTGTTGACCCAGGTGGCGATGGCGCCGGCGAAGAGTGGCCACGCATAGCTTTGCGCCAATTCGAGAATGTGCCCGCTCCCGCCCATGGCGCGATACAGCAGGGGGCCTGCTGCCAGCAGGCAGGCGCCGATGCTCAAGCCCAGGGCGATCTCGATGAGAAGGCCGTGCCAGGCCACCGCCGTGGCGCGCTGGCGGTCGCCGGCACCCAGCATGCGCGCCACTGCGGATGCCACCCCGCCACCCATCGCCGCGCGCGACAGCTGCACCATCAACATCGACAGCGGGAACACCAGCGCCACCGCGGCCAGCGCATCGATGCCCAGGCGCGCTACGATGTAGCCGTCGTA
>Ga0209591_10010116_pt1 | contig 10159 bp, 7 predicted proteins | sample MAT01_FD_187207 | JGI IMG/M metagenome (GOLD analysis project Ga0209591, IMG submission 187207) | Freshwater microbial communities from Lake Fryxell liftoff mats and glacier meltwater in Antarctica - MAT-01 (SPAdes) (version 2) | ecosystem: Environmental > Aquatic > Freshwater > Ice > Liftoff...
GGCGGCCAGCACGTCGAGCGCAGCGGCGACCAGCACCCGGATCCCGACGTCGATGGCGTGCTCGTCGACGTCGAAGGTGCTCGAGTGCAGATCGTGGCGGACGTCGCCCCAGGCCGGGTCGTGGACCCCGAGGCGGGCGTAGGTCCCCGGCGTGTGCTCGAGGTACCACGCGAAGCTGTCACCGCCCCAGCTCCGGGGCGCCTCGGTCACGGCGTCGTCGCCCAGGACGGAGCGAGCAGCCGCGGCGAACCGAGCGGTCTCGCCCGGGTGGTTCACGACGGGGGGGACCCCCCGGACGTGGTCGATGAGGAAGGTGGCGCCGGTGCCGCGGACGACGTCGGCGACGGCGTCGGCCACGGTCTGCTCGGCGACCGCCCACACCTCGAGGTCGTGGGTGCGGAACGTGCCGGCCAGGCGCGCCCGCGCCGGGATCACGTTCGGGGCGTCGCCGGCGTGCAGCGAGCCGAACACGAACAGCGCCTCGCCGATCGGTGCGAGGCGCTCCTGGATCAGTGCGGGCACCTCGGTGGCCACCCGGGCGGCGACGTGGACGAGATCGACGGTGAGCTGCGGGCGAGCGGTGTGGCCTCCGGGGCCGTGGAGGTCCACGGTGACCATGTCAGCGGCGGCGGTGAGGGCACCGGGGCGCACGGCGACCGTGCCGACGTCGCGCTTGGGGTCGCAATGGAGGCCGAACACCGCGACGACGCCGTCGAGGGCGCCAGCGTCGATGAGCGCTCCCGCGCCGCTCGGCACCGCTTCCTCGGCGGCCTCGAAGAGGAGGCGAACCCGACCGCCCTCGGCGCCGGACCCGGCGAGGTGCTCCGCCAGGGCCAGACCTGCGCCGAGCACCACGGTCGTGTGCACGTCGTGTCCGCAAGCATGGGCGATCCCTGGTCGCTTCGACCGGTAGGGCACGACGGTCTCGTCTTCCATGGCCAGGGCGTCGAGGTCCGCTCGCAGCGCGACGACCGGTCCGCGGCCACGACCGACGTCGCAGAAGAGCCCGACCCCGGTGCCGAGGACCTGCGGCGACAGACCGGCGGCAGCCAGGCGCTGGGCGACGAGATCGGTGGTCTCGAGCTCCTGGTTGGACAGCTCCGGGTAGGCGTGGAGGTGACGACGGAACGCGATCAGCTCGTCGCGGTGGTGCTCGATGAACCGGTTCGTCCGGTCTCGCCGGGCTTCGGTGTCGGTCATGGGAGGGGCTTCCCAGCGGCCATCTCGTCGATCAGTCGGTCGACGACGTCGACGAGCGTCCCGCCAGCGGCGACGATCCTGCGCTGGCGGAGGTAACCGGGTCCGACGTCGAGGATGTGGTGGACGTCATCGAGCTCGCGAGCGCAACCGAGCCGATCCGCCGTCGGGGCAAGCGTCTGCACGAGCTCGGTGACGACGTCACGCATCGGGCGCAGCGTGCCACGGTCATCGACGATCATGTCGGCTTCGAGCCCCGAGCGGGCGGCCAGCCACTTGTTCTCCCGCACCACCCAGTCGCGGGCGCTGGGCAGGGCCTCGCCGCGATCGAGACGGGCGGAGAGGTCCTCGACGAGGCTCTGGGCCAGCGCGGCGACCGCGGCGACCTCGTCGAGCGACGCCATGCCGTCGGCCATGCGCAGCTCGACCGTGCCGAAGTCGGGATGGGGCCGGACGTCCCACCAGACCTCGCGGATCGAACTGATCGCCCGTGCCGTGATCAGCGTCTCCATGAACGACTCGAAGTCGGCCCACGACTCGAGTGGTGGCGGGGGTCCGGCGGTCGGGAGTCCTTCGAACACCTTGGTGCGGCACGAGGCCAGCCCTGTGTCGAGGCCGTGCCAGTACGGGCTCGACGCGGCGAGCGCGAGGAACACCGGGAGGTGGTAGGCGAGCGAGTTCGTGACCGCGATCGCCTTCTCGCCGGAATCGAGGCCGACGTGGAAGTGGACGCCGTGGATGGCCAGGCGGCGGGCCGGCCACTGGATGCGCTCGACGAGGTCCTGGTACCGGGCGCTCGGGCTGATGTCCTGGTCCTGCCAGCGGGCGAACGGGTGGGTGCCCGAGCACATGAGGGCGACGCCCAGCTCATTCGTCACCGTGGTCAGCTCGGCGAGGGTGCCGGTAAGGTCGGCCCGGGCCTCGGCCACCGTCTGGCAGACACCGGTGATCATCTCGATGGTGCACTGGAACAGCTCCTGCTTGGCCTTCGGATGCTCCCCACCGGGGTGCCCGCGCCCGACGCGCTCGAGGACGACATCGGCCACGCTGACGAGATCGCGCGTCGAGCGGTCCACGAGCCCCATCTCGACCTCGATGCCGAGGCTCGAGCAGGGTGAGGGGTTGAACCGGATCTCCATGGCGAGCGCAGGCTACCGGGGGCGCCCGCGGAGGCCGGCGTCAGCACCAGCGGTCGAGTCGGCGGCCGGGTGCTTCGAAGCCGGCGTGGACGCGCTCCAGCGCGTCGACCAACTCGGCCGCCTGGAGGGTCCTCGACAGGTAGCGGCTCGCGCCCTTGGCCAGCGCGGCGTCCGTGGCTGCTACGTTCCGAAGAACCCCACCTGGTCGCCGACGGTGGGGAGCCACCACAGCCCGTCGGCGACAAGAACAGGACTGTGCCCGTGATCGACGTGACGTCGAACCGCCTCGAGATCCTGCTCGTCGAGGACGACCCGGGAGATGTGCTCATGACGCGCGAGGCGCTCGAGGAGAGCGATGTGGACCACGCCCTCACGGTCGCCTCCGACGGGGTGGTGGCGCTCGACATGTTGTTCCGCCGGGCGGGCCACGAGGGCGACGGGCGGCCGGACCTCGTCCTGCTCGACCTCAACCTTCCCCGGGTCAACGGGTTCGAGGTCCTCGACGCCATCAAGACCGACGCCGAGCTCCGCCGCATCCCGGTGGTCGTGCTCACGACGAGCCGCGACGAGGACCACATCCTCGACTGCTACGACCGCCACGCCAACGCCTTCGTGAACAAGCCGGTCGACTTCGACGAGTTCCTCGCGGTCGTCCGGCGGATCGACGACTTCTTCGTCTCGATCGTGCGGCTACCGAGCCGTGAGCGGCACCGCTGAGAGATCCGCGGACACACGGTGCCCGGGGTCAGCCGTCACGGACCCACCGGTGCGGTGTGGGTGTCGACGGGCGAGGTGGTGGCCGCCTCCAGCCGCACGAGGGTGTCGGCGAAGCCCCCGCCGGCCCGACCGATGCGCCGAGCCGAGGTGGACACCCAGATGCGCCGGCTCGATCGCACCGGTCGACCCGACGCCTGCAGGAGCGCCCAGAGCGCGTGGTCCTCGCTGCATGCCCGGGGCGCGAAGCCACCGACGTCGAGGTAGGCCGAGGCTCGCAGTCCGAGGTTGGCGCCGTGGACGTGGGGGTGCCGGCGCAGCCGCGAACCCCGGTAGCTGCGGTCGAACGCCCGACGCGTCGCCCGGTCGTGGTCCGACCAGTCGGCCACCCGGACCACGCCGGCGACGGCATCGACGGTCGAGGCCATCGCCAGCTGGCGGGCCAGCCAGTGATGCGGGACGGTGGTGTCGGCGTCGGTGTGGGCGAGCCAGATCCGGGCCGGGGCGATGCCGAGCGCATCGATCCCGCGGGCGGTGCCGGCGGCTCGGGCGGCCCCCACGTTCCGCGACCCGATCGACACGATCTCGTCCTGGGCTCGTAGCCCTCGGGCCGCGACCTCGACGCTGCGGTCGCTGCAGGCATCGAGCGTCACCACGATGCACGACGGCAGGCGACGAACGGCCGGGTGGCGCAGCGACTGCTCGATGCTGGCGAGGCAGGGGCCCAGGAGCTCTTCCTCGTCGTGGACCGGAACGACGACCACGAGGCCTGCGACGGGCTTCACGAGCCACGCTCCCGGACGGTGTCGAGCCGGCGCAGGACATCGAGCCCGAAGTCGTCCTCGAGGTGGGCGGCGACGGGCGTGAACCGGGGATCGAGCCGCCACCCACGGTGCAGGTCGTCGCCGCTCCTCGGGTAGTTCGTCGTGCCCCGCCAGTGCACGAGGACGACGTCGCCTCCGGGTTCGGTGCTGGCGGCCACGCGGTCGACGAGCAGGTCGTGGTCGGGGTCACCCAGGTAGTACGCCACCTCGCTGAGCACGATCAGGTCGAAGGTGCCGGCGGGCCACGACCCGGGCACGGCGAGATCCTCGACCGAGACACCGGGTTGGCCCGCCAGGCGTCGGCGGGCGCGCTCGGCCGAGGGGCGGTGGAAGTCGGCGGCCACGAGCTCCTCGCACCGGTCGGCGAGCAGCGCCGAGAGGACGCCGATCGAGCATCCGGGTTCGAACGCGCGTCGGTACCGAGGCCGGGGGAGCGACGCGACGGTGACCGCGTACTTGCGCTGCTCGTACCAGGAGGTCTCGTACCCCCACGGATCGGGGTCCTCGTACATGCGGTCGAAGTACTCGATGCCCGTGTTGCGGTTCGGGCTCACGCTGCCTCCCCGGCCACGAGGAAGGTCTCGAAGCGACGCTCGAACCGCGCCCGGATCGCCGGCGGCAGCACGATCCGGTCGGCGGCCCCCGGGCCGAGCGGCGCGATCTGGGAGGTGAACGCCGTGATGGCCCGGGCCTTCGCCCGCCGGTCGTCGTCGGAGAGGTCGAGCCGACGGGCGCGGTCGAGGGGCAGGCCGCCGTCGGGGGTCGCCCAGTGCCAGGCCCAGATCGGGTACTCGATCAGCCGGGCTCCCGACGCGACCGCGGCCGCTGCGGCCGCTCGCCCCGTGGCGTCGTGGTCGGGGTGGCCGTCGTGCCGCCAGGTCGCGAGGCAGAGGGTCGTGCGGTCGAGGAGACCGGTCAGGGCGGTGGCGAGGTCGGCCTCGCTCTCGGCGACGGCACCGTCGGCGATGGCGCAGCGCTGCAGGTCGACCCCGATCAGTCCGAGCCGGGACAGGGCGTCGGCGGACTCGTTTCGCCGCCGGGTCGCCAGTCGCTCGCCGGTCCAGGCCGAGCCGGGATGCGACGCCTCACCGTCGGTCACGGCCACGATGGACATGCCGAGGCCGGCCCGGGCGGCGGCGCGGAGCAGGCCACCGGCCCCGAGGATCTCGTCGTCGGGATGCGGGGCGACCACGACGACGTGATCGATGCCGGCGAAGGGGGACCGGAGCGGTGCGAGGCCGGCCAGGCGGGGGTGGGCCAGCCACGTCGCCTCGGGGGTCCCGAGGTCGGTCTCGGAGACGGTCAGCACGATCGATTCTCCCGAGCTGCGACCAGCCGACCGAGCGTCTCGGCGTCTCGGCGGCCGTGGTCCTGTCGGACGTAGAGGTCGAGGTCGGCGACCCGCTGGGCGTGGTCACCGTCGAAGGCGAGGGAGCGAGGGCCGAGCGCACCGGCCGCGTGCTCGATGATCGCCAGGCAGGCCGACGCCGTGACCCGCCGCACCCGGAGCGCCCGCTGCCGGGCGGCCTCGCCATCGCCGGGATCGTCGTCGATCTGGCGGGCCGCGAGCTCGAGGGCACCGGCCACCGCGTACCCGAGCGCGTCGGCGTCGCCGAGGTGGGCGAGCTGGTGCGGATCGTCGCCATCCACCCCGGCCCGCAGCGTGTCGAGGATGCCGAGGGCGCCACCGAACCAGCTGGCGGCGACGCCCACCGCTCCGTGCCAGAAGCCAGGCCGCTCCAAGTACCAGCCGACCCCGCCCACGAGCGCGGTGACCGGCGTGTCGCGCAGCTCCACCGAGCGGGTGGCGGTCCCGCGCATCCCGGTCCCGGCCCACGTCGACGGGTGGATCTCGACGGTCGGATCACCCAGGTCGATCAGGCACAGGTGACGGTCCGCGCCCGAGGCGGCGGTGACGAGCGCCTGGTCGAGGAGGGGCGCGCCCGAGCAGAAGGGCTTGTTGCCCCGAACGGTCCAGCCGTGCGGCGCGCGTCGCAGCTCGACCGGATCTCGATGCCGGTCGCTGGCCCACACCCCGAGCAGGCCGAGCGCCTCGGGGTCATCCCAACCGGCCTCGAGGAGGATCGTCTGCGCGTCGGTGTGGGCCTCGAACAGGCGCCCGGCGCTCAGCGAGCGGCGCCCGGCGTCGGCCAGCGTGGTGAACCGGTCGACCGTGGTGCCGGATCCGGGCTGAGGGAGTCGGCCGGAGCGCGCCCGTTCCCGGAAGACCTCGAGCGTGTCGCCCGCATCGGAGACACCCGCGCCGTGGACCGCCGACGGGGACCAGGGGTCCCGGCCGACGGCCGACGGGAGGTTGGTGTCGGTCACCGGTCCCAGTGGCGGTGCCCGGCGAGGGCATCGAAGAAGGCCGTGGGGGAGTCGGCGACGCCGGGTGCGTCCAATGTGATGCCGATGCCGTCACCGACCAGCGGGTCGGTGAGCCCGATGGTCTTGTGGTGCCGGAAGGCCTCCTGCGCGAACACGGCCATCGCCTCGTCCGGCTCGGCGACGGCGACGACCACTCCGTCGTACTCGACCGGGTCGGTGATGTGGATCGTCCGATCGGCGACCACCTTGGCGTCGAGCTCGCCCAGGTGGGGTCCGACGGTCACGATCTCGACGCCGAGCGGATCCGCAGCGGCCCGCCAGGCGCTCACCACGCGCTTGGGCGTGTCGTCGTCGACCAGCACGGCCACGATGCGCCCACCGACCACGCCCGGAGCCCCGGTCTCCATCGACAGCGCCGGCGAGAGGACCTGGGGCTCGGTCACGGCACCGTCGGGGACCTCGATGCCGAGGTGGGCGGCGACCTGGTTGGCCAGGTCGGTGTCGACCCGACTGAGGTTGGCGACCATCCGCTGGCGCACACCGGGGCTCACGCACTTGGCGAGCTCGAAGCTGAACGCCCCGACGATGTGCTCACGTTCCACGTCGGTCAGTGAGCGGTAGAACAGCGTCGCCTGCGAGTAGTGGTCGTCGAAGCTGGCCGGGCGGAGCTTGACCTTCGGGCCGGAGACCTCGCGCGGTGGGTGGACGTACGCGGTGTCGTCGGGGGTGGCGAAGGGGCATCCGCCGCCGAGGGAGTTCGGCGAGTAGGCCGCCACACCCTCGTGCACCGCCTGCTGCATGAACCCGTCGCGGTTGTTGTCGTTCACCGGCGCCAGCGGCCGGTTGATGGGGATCTGCGAGAAGTTCGGGCCGCCCAGGCGGGTGAGCTGGGTGTCCAGATACGAGAACAGCCGGGCGTGGAGGAGCGGATCGTCCACGAAGCCGATGCCGGGCACCACGTGTCCGGGGTGGAAGGCCACCTGCTCGGTCTCGGCGAAGTAGTTGGTGGGGTTGCGGTCGAGGGTCATGACTCCGAGCGTGCGCACGGGGCACAGCTCCTCGGGGACGATCTTGGTCGAGTCGAGCAGGTCGATGCCCTCGAAGGTCTGGTCGGGCGTGTCCGGCATGACCTGCACGGCGAGCTCCCACTGCGGGAGGTTGCCCGATGCGATCCGGGCGTGGAGATCCCGTCGGTGGAAGTCGGGGTCGATGCCACCGAGCTTCTGGGACTCCTCCCAGACCAGCCCGTGGATGCCGGCGGTCGGCTTCCAGTGCCACTTCACCAACGACGTCGAGCCGTCGGCGGCGGTGAGCCGGAAGGTGTGGACGCCGAAGCCCTCCATCGTGGCGAACGAGCGGGGGATGGCCCGGTCCGACATCGTCCACATCAGCGTGTGGGTCGACTCGGGCTGCAGGCTGGCGAAGTCCCAGAAGGTGTCGTGCGCGGACTGGGCCTGGGGGATCTCCCGGTCCGGTTCGGGCTTCACCGCGTGGATGAGGTCGGGGAACTTGAGACCGTCCTGGATGAAGAAGACGGGGATGTTGTTGCCCACCAGATCGAAGTTGCCCTCGTCCGTGTAGAACTTCGCCGCGAACCCGCGGACGTCGCGAGCGGTGTCCGCGGACCCGCGGGAGCCCGCCACGGTCGAGAAGCGGACGAAGACCGGGGTCGAGGTCCCCTTCTGGAGGAAGCCGGCGGCGCAGAGGTCGGCGTTGTCGCCGGTGGCCTCGAACACGCCGTGGGCCCCGGTGCCCCGGGCGTGAACCACCCGCTCCGGGATGCGCTCGTGATCGAAGTGCATGATCTTCTCGCGCAGGTGGAAGTCCTCGAGCAGCGTCGGGCCCCGCTCGCCGGCCGTCAGCGAGTTGTCGGCGTCGTCGACCCTCATGCCCTGGGCCGTGGTGAGCCGGTCACCCGACTGGGCCCAGCCGGCGCCGACGGCGTCGGCGACCGGGGCGGTCGGCTCGGCGGCCACGAGGCCGGCGGCTCGGGCGAGCTCGGCGGTCGCGACCGCCGCGGCCTTCTGCGGCGACCGGGGGGCCTTGACCGGGTGGTCCTGCTTGGTGGCGCTGGTGGCCACCGGGCGGTTGGGCGAACGAGCGCCGTCGCCGGCGACACCGTCGGCGGCCGGGGAAGGATCGGCGGAAGGCTTCGCGGCGCGGGCGGCGGGCTTCTTCTTCGACGATGCCATGGGTCTTCTCTCTCGGGTTGGTCGGGGGGCTGGCCCGACTTACCCGCGCCCCATCGGGGTTATCCCCCGCTCGTGCGCCGTGTGCCCGCCTCCGGGCCACCGGTCGCGATCGTCCGCGAGATCGTCAGCGTGATCGTCGACGGCGCCGAGCCGAGATCCCGGCGACCGCCGCCGCGGCGGCCGACCCGACGACGAGGCGCCGGGCCGAGCCGAGCTTGCGGCCGAGCATCGCGGCCCTCGCGGCATTGGCGCCGCAGGCGCCATGGACCGAACCGCCGGGATGGGCCGACGAGGAGGCGAGGTAGAGCGACGTGACCGGGGTCTCCGACCGGCCGAGTCCAGGGACCGGGCGGAAGATGAGCTGCTGGTGCAGCTGGCTCGTGCCGCCGCTGATGTCACCGCCGACGAGGCTCGGGTTCTCCCGTTCCATGTCGTCGGGACCCTGCACCTCGCGGGCGACGATGGTCGATCGGAAACCCGGCGCGTGACGCTCGATCCGGTCCTCCATGCGATCGACCATGGCGGCCAGCGCGGACCCCCGCACCCGGCCGGACACCTCGATCGCTCCTGCGGCGTCACCACGCGCATCCTGCGGGACGTGGGTGTAGACCCAGAGGGCCTCGGTGCCGTCGGGCGATCGGGATGCGTCGGTGGTGGTCGTCTGGCCGATGAGCAGGAACGGGTCGGAGGGAAGGCGGTGGGTGGCGAGCTGCGCCGCGGTCATGGTCAGCTCGCCGAGGCTGTCGCCGATGTGCACGGTGCCCGCACCGGTCGCGCTGGGGTCGGCCCAGGGCACGGGGGAGGAGAGGGCGTAGTTGAGCTTGATGGTGCCGCTGGCCCGCCCGAACTGCTGCATGCGGCCGAGGAACGCGGAGGGAAGGTCGTCCTCGCCGAGCAGCCCGCCGTAGAGGATCTGCGCATCGCAGGCGGCGAGCACGCCGTGGCGGGCCGCGTAGGTGCTCGCTGCGGTCCGGACGCCGACCGCACGTCCGCCCCGCACCTCGATCCGCTCCACCGGCTCGCCCACGTGCACGGCACCACCCGCGGCGACGAGCCGGGCGTGGAGGGCCTCGGTGATGCGTCCGGCTCCGCCGATCGGGACCGGGAAGCCGACCGTCTGGCCGAGGCCGACCAGGATCCAGCCGAGCAGGCCGCTCGGCGGCGACTCGGGCGTGACGTCGGCGTGGAGCGCGTTGCCGGCGAGCAGCAGGGCGGCCTGATCGCCGCCGAAGAGCTCCGAGCTGAACGTCCCGACCGGAAGGATGAGGCGGCGCACCAGGTCCCAGAGGTCGAGACGGGCGGCGTTCGCCAGCCGGAGCGCGGGGCGGACGGGCGGGAAGGGCGCCAGCAACGCGTCGATGATCGCCGGGCCGTAGCGGTTCCACTCCTCGGCCAGGGCCAGCCACGCCTCACCATCGCCGGCGTGGTCGAGGTCGATCCCGGCGGCGGTTCGGTCGACATCACGATGCAGGACGGCTGCGGGCGCGTCGACCCGGAGGTGGGCGAGCACGGACGGGGCGTGGGTCCACGCCAACCCGTGGTCCTCGAGGTGCAGACCCTGCATGACCGGCGACGCCGCGGTCATCGGGTAGAACGACGAGAAGCGGTCGGTGACGAATCCCGGCGCCAGCTCGGCGTCGGATCGGACGGCGCCCCCGACGGCCGGGGTGGCCTCGAGGACGATGACGTCCCATCCGGCGTCGGCGAGGAGGTTGGCAGCGACCAGACCGTTGTGGCCGGCGCCGATCACGACCGCGTCGCATTC
>Ga0209591_10010118_pt1 | contig 10158 bp, 10 predicted proteins | sample MAT01_FD_187207 | JGI IMG/M metagenome (GOLD analysis project Ga0209591, IMG submission 187207) | Freshwater microbial communities from Lake Fryxell liftoff mats and glacier meltwater in Antarctica - MAT-01 (SPAdes) (version 2) | ecosystem: Environmental > Aquatic > Freshwater > Ice > Liftoff...
ACTTGCGTACCGGGCAGGCAACACTGCCCCCTTCGGCAATGGCATCCAGCGCAGGCACCAAGCGATCGCACTGGCCGGGGACCGCATAGGGACAGCGCGGATGAAAGGTGCAGCCCGCTGGTAAGTTGAGCAGACTGGGAATTTCGGCACTGCGCAATTCAATCTGTTTCTTGCGGCGCGCCAGGTCGGGGTCTGCTTCGGGCACAGCGGCCAACAATGCCTGGGTGTAGGGGTGGCGTGGATCGGTAATCACCCGTTGTGTGGGGCCTTCTTCGACAATGCGCCCCAAGTACATGACCACAATGCGCCCGTTCCAGGCAAAATATTTGGCTAGGGCCAGATCATGGGTGATAAACAAAAAGGTGACATCAAATTCCGATTTGAGCCGTGCCAGCATATTGAGCAGACTCACGCGGATCGATACATCGACCATGGAGACCGCTTCATCTGCGACAATAAATTTGGGCTCAACCGTCAGCGCGCGCGCGACCGAAACACGCTGGCGCTGGCCGCCGCTCAACTGGTGCGGATACTTATTCATAAAATCATCAACGGGCGTCAGATCAACAATCTCTAACAGTTCGGCGGCGCGTTTTTCGGCGCCCCGTTGTGTGCTGGCTTTTTTGTGACGCAACAAGGGGGTGGTGAGCATCTGCTGGATTGGCTGGGTGGGGTTCAGCGAGGCGTAGGGGTCCTGATGAATAATTTGCACGGCCCGCCGATAGGCTTGGTAGTCGGCACGATTCATCTGGGCAATATCTTGGCCTTCAAACAAGATCTGCCCATCCGACGGCGGCAGCAACCCAACCATCATGCGACCTGTGGTGCTTTTGCCACAACCACTTTCGCCCACCAAGCAGACAATTTCCCCCTGCTCAATACTGAGCTCCAGCGAATTGACTGCCGTGACGCGTTCATTGTTGCTGCCAAAATATTTATTGATGTTTTTCAGTTCAAGTATTGGAGACATAAGCCTGCATCTGATTTCCTGTGACTGCCTAGTCTTATTTTTTCACGCGCAACGGTTTGTTTTGTAACTCGATCTCCACCTCTTGCCAATGCCAACAGGCCGAAGCCTGGCTGGGCGTAATCTGGATCAGTGGCGGTTCTTCTGTTTGACATTGACTGGTGGCAAACGAACAGCGTGGATGAAACGGGCATCCGCTGGGCAAATTGATCAAATCTGGCGGCGAGCCAGGAATCGAGAATAGCTCCTCAAAGCCGCCTGTTACTGTGGGCACGGCGCGAATCAAGCCCATTGTATAGGGGTGCCGCGGCCGGTAAAAGATATCTTCCACGCCTCCCAACTCTACCACGCGTCCGGCATACATGGTTGCCACACGGTTGGCTAGCTCGGCCGCAATCGCCAGATCGTGTGAAATAAAGATCATGGTGATATTCTTCTCATTTTTGATCTGCCGCAACAAGTCGATGATCGTGCGCTGGGTCAAAATGTCGAGTGCTGTGGTCGGCTCATCCAAAATCAAAATGGTGGGTTCAAGCAGCAGTGACAATGCCAATAGGGTGCGCTGCCGCATGCCGCCGCTGAGTTCGTGGGGATAGGCATTGATCACGCGGTTGGGGTCCAACTGGACATAGCGCAACAATTCTAAAAAGCGTTCGCGCACCGCCTGGCGGTCGTTCCAGCCGTGGGATTGAGCTGTGTCCAAGGCTTGTTCCCAAACCCGCAATACAGGGTTGAAGGCATTGAGCGCCGATTGAAAGACCATGGCACAATCGCGCCAGCGAAATTCACGCAATTGATTGCCGCGTAAGGCCAGTACATCGATCTCCTGATTATCGCGCCGGTAGATGATCTTGCCTGGCGCGACTGTGGCCGTATCCACCAGGAGCTTGACAATTGATAGTCCCAACGTGGTTTTCCCAGAGCCACTTTCGCCGATCAGGGCAAGGCTCTCCCCGGCAAGCAGATCGAGGGTAACGCCGCGCACCGCTTGCACGTTGCCGCTACGGGTCTGGTAATTGACATGCACATTCTCTAGGGTAAGATGCTTTTGAACAGTGGTATTCATAAGATTCGTAGGTTCGCTAGGTGATTGATCCGGTAAACCAACTGGTTATTCGCTGGCCCGCAAACGTGGATTAAAGATTAATTCAAGCGAGCGCGTCATGGTGATCAAGGAGAGCTGGAGTAGCGCAATCGCAATAATGGGCGACATGATGTACCAGACGCTATCTTTGAAGAAGATGGCGCCGCGCACCCAGGCCAGTTGAATCATAACACTCCAGTTGCTGCTGGAGATTGGCACCAGCCCAAGAAAGACCAAGCCCGCCTGTGCGTAGACGGCACCGGTCATGGCTAGGGTAAAACTGACCACAATATAGGGCATCATATTGGGCACCAACTCGCGAAAGACAATGTGCCAGATGCCCAGATCCAGTGCCCGTGCTGCTTCGATAAAGTCGCGTTGTTTGAGCGAAAGGGCTTGGGCACGAATTGACCGTAGCAGCGATGGCCAACTGAGCAGACCCAGCAGTAACCCGAGGAAGGTCAGGCTGCTCAATGAGATAAAGGCGGCCAAGACAGCCAACAGCGGAAATTGCGGAATGGTCAGAATGACATCGGTAATCGCCATAATTAAATTATCTACCCAACCACCGACAAAGCCACTGAGCGTGCCAAAGGCGACGGCAATGGTCGTTGATAGCAGGGCCGCAATAAAGGCGACATAGATCACATCTTTGCCGCCATGGACAATCTGCGAGAGAATATCGCGCCCTTGGTGATCGGTCCCCAACCAAAATTCTGCAGAAGGTTTCATGTAAATTTTGTCAACCTTGGTTTTGGTGTCCAACTCTACAAAATTGGAGCCGACATAGGTCATGAGGATGACCCCTAGCACAAATAGAAAACCGATAAAGCCTACTTTGTTATAGGTAAGGAGTTTGAGCGATTTCCAAATTGCTTTGAAGCCATCTTGCACTGTCTCCACGTTGCTTTCCCTTCATAACCCAAGTAATAATCAATCACAAATGACGAATGACCAATGACGAATGATGCATGACCAATGACCAACTAGTCTTTTACACCCAACTTGATCCGTGGATCGAGCCAGCCATACAAAATATCGGCAAAGAAGTTGGCAAAGATGACCGAGAAGGTGATGATCAAGAAGATCCCCTGCATCACCGTATAATCGCGCTGCCCAATCGCTTGTCCCAACTGCCGGCCAATGCCGCCATATTCGAAGATCTGTTCTACCAAAATCGAGCCACCCACCACAAAGCCAATGCGAATCGTCAACAGGGTAAAGAGGGGCAATGCGGCATTGCGCCCGACATAGGCGGTTGCAATGCGCTGTTCGCGCAACCCACGCGCTTTGGCCACGGTGACATAATCCTCGCCCAAGGTACTGACCGTGCTGCTTTTCATACTCAACATCCAAAAGCCGACACTGGTCAATACATAGGTGCTAATGGGCAAAAGCGCGTGGAAGAACGCATCTTTGATAAAGAAAAGGTTCAAACCCGGTTGCACATTGGACGAATAAGCCCCGCGCATGGCTGCAATGGGTAGCAATTTCCATTGTACCCCTAGCCACACCACAATCAGTAGCCCGATCAAAAAGTCGGGCACCGAGCTGAGAACGGAACTGAGTACCGTCAGGATATGATCGAGAAAACTTTCGCGGCGATAGGCCATGAACACGCCCAGCACCATACCAATCACAAAGCTGATAATGAGCCCCAACCCTACACTGAAGATTGTCCAGGGTAAAAAGCGGGCGATGACTGCCGAGACTTGGGTACCCGGCGAAAGAATCGAGCTGCCCAGGTTGCCTTGCAGCAGGCTACCCATGAAATCAAAATATTGCAGGTAGAGCGGCTGATCCAAGTCAAACGCAAAGAGCGAAGCCGCTTGATCGCGCGCCTCGTTGATGGGCATGCTATAGGTGACAACAAGTTGGTTTACATAAATGTCGATCGGGCTGCCAGGTAGCAGTCGGATCAGGAAAAAGGTGATGGTCGTAACAATGAAAATCGTGAAGATGGTGCGCAGTAGTTTGCGCAAAATGTAGGAATCAGTCAGGGTTTGCAACCAGTTTCTGCGCGGTTCAGCAGCGCGTACCTGGCTTGGGGCTGGGCTAAGCGTCGTTGCCACAGTCTGTTACTCCTTCAACAGCGATAATAAATTGGTCTTGATGCGCTTGCGTGATCAGACAAAGCTCGCCAAGGGTTCACTGGTGTAGATTACTGCAGCAACCCGATAAAGCTACAGATCAGCGTTTTGGCCGTGCTGGTGGTGGTGCGATTTTACGGATTTTCGATAAAGAGGCGTGAATGCCTTCTATCATAACAATGATTATAAAAATAGTCCAAGTTCATTTGCGAACAATGTGGCCGCCGCACCCATCATCACCAGATCGGAGAGGTCGGTGGTGAGGCTCACCAAGTCGATCTGCGGCTCGTTCATGCGGCCAACTAAGGTGCGTTGTGCTACTTCCTGGCGAATCTGCTCGAGCAGCGGTTGGCCGAAGCCGGTAACGCTGCCACACAGCATTACCCGCGGCATACCCACAATCGCAATTAGGTGGGCAATCATGCGGCCCAGATGGCCAGCGACATCGGCAATCAGGGGGTGCAACAATCGATCTCCCGCCTGAAATGCTTGAATCACCGTGTCGATGGTAATCGCTTCGGGCTGGGCTGCCAGTTGATTGAGCCGCGACCTGGGGTGCCGACGTGCCAGTGCCTGCGCTTGTTTGACAATCGCGCGGCTGCTCGCCACTGTTTCCAGACAGCCATCGTTGCCACAACCGCATCGTTCGCCATTCTTTACCACCACCACATGACCGATCTCGCCTGCGCCTGTGCCGTTGCCATGCAACAATTGACCATTGCTCAGAATGCTAGCCCCAATGCCATTGCCAATCCGCACTACGACCATATCCTGTGTATTTTTATAGTCGCCAAACAGAAACTCGGCTAGCAGTACGGCTTGAATGTCGTTGACTACCTGTACATGCAACCCATAGCGCTGGGCAAGTTGTTGGCCGAGGGCTAAATTTTCCCAGCCGAAATTGGCCGCGCGTCGGATGACATTGTGATTTAGGTCAATAATGCCCGGTGCACCTACCCCAATGCCTAATAGGGGTTTGGTTGCTAGCGGCAAGAGGCCATCGATCAAGGTATGGGCTAGCGCCAGCGCTTGGTCGCCTGTGCGCCCAGCCACGGGCAGATGGGTGCGTTGTTGAATCTCGCCGCGTAAATTTAAGATACTGCCTTGAAAGATATTGCGCGAGAGGTCCAACGCAATCACGTAGCGAGCATCATTGACCAACCCGACCAAGGTTGGCGGCTTGCCCCGTTCGGTAGAAATTGCGCCAATTTCCTCAACCAGACCTTCTTCTAACAATTCGGCAATCACTGTCGAGACGGTGGTTGCGGTTAGATTGGTGCTCCGTGCTACATCGGCACGGCTGAGTGGCCCTTGATCATAGACTGTCTTGAGCACCAGGCGATTGTTGTGACGGCGGGTTTGCGCGTGCGTTGCCTTTGCCGTGACAGTGATCATGGTTAGTCAGCGTTTTGGTTATCTGGATGGAAACAAAGTATGATAGTGAAACGAACAGTGGTATTTATTAAATTCATTTAATTTAATAAATAAAATTAAATCATACCTTGGTTTGCTTGTCAATTGTACAAAATGAACAATCGTGAAACTTGAAAATATAGAAAGTCACGCTTTGTAGCCAATGACAGCCGCTCTTGCTATCGAAATGGTAAGATTTTAAGTGGATTGTAATGTCACATTTGGTAAATTTGGTATATAATTGGCGTTTGCAAAGTAATCAGGTGTCAATTGACGAGCAGTTGCGTTTGGCAGTCGCACCGCATAAGCAGTAACTAGCGTTGTATACGGTGCACCCCCAGTGGGTTTATGAAGCAGTTGGAACGATTATGGAAACCTTTATCGAATTGATGCGGGAAGTGTGGGCAGTCGTGCATGGGGGTTCATGGCCCGAATTAGGGATATGGAGCTATGTGTTGATCGCCTTGCTTGTAGCGACGGAAGGGCCAGTCAGTACGCTGTTGGCCGCTGCCGCTGCTGCCGCGGGTATTTTGGATATACGTTTTGTCTTTGCGTCCGCTTTAATTGGCAATGTTGTGGGCGACTGTCTTTGGTACTCGATTGGGTATGTTAATAATTTGCAATCGATCTGTCGGCGCGCACGTTGGTTTGGTGTGCGCGATCATCATCTTGATCGCCTAGAGCTAGAGATGCATACTCATGCCACCAAGTTGATCGCGCTATCCAAACTGGCGATCGGTCTGATTATTCCCACCTTGATCGCTGCTGGGTTAGCCAAAATTCCCTGGAAACGCTGGTTTCCGTTGGTGTTGGTAATTGAAATTATTTGGACCTTTTTGATGACCAATCTGGGATATCATGGTGCAGGTCTGATTGCCCAAGTGGAGCGTAGCATCCAGCTTGTCGGTGTGGTGGCTTTGATCATCCTTATGTCTGGGATTTTCTGGTATGCCAAGCGCATGTATCACCAGAGCGAAGCGGCTTTTGCCGCAGAACAGCTACGGGCCCAAACACTGTCCTTGCCCCGGCCCCAACCACTAGCGCTAGTGGACAAGAGCGACCCCGGCGCTCATGCCACGTTTGCGCCTGCCCACCGCAAACCAATCCCCAAGCAAAAAAATCGCAAGGCGCATTTTGCCTTTGAAGATGCCGCGTAAGCTTCGCTGGCTACCATTCCATGTGGCTTGCTGAACAAAGGCCCGCGCAATTCTACAGACAGTGCCGCCTTTTGTTTGCTTTGCCGCGCATGTGCGCGCTATAACTGGGGACGTTTGCGCTTCTTATTGCGCGACTTGCCTGAACTTGGCGCGGATGGCTCCTCTGGAATTTCGGTGGGGCGCAGCGCACTGCCGGTTGCGGTTAAGGGTGGTAGCCGCTGATCGGCATGGCGGACTTTCTGTTGCTCGACAAAAACTTGGGTAATGTACCAGACGGTATCGGGGGTCAGGGCTGATGTATTGATCTTTAAATCTGCATGATCGCGGGCATGGGCCAGGCGCTTGTGTTCCGTTTGTAAATATTCGGCGTCCCAGGTGACATCTGGCCGCCGTTGGCGCTGGGCTTCCAGGCTTACATCCAAGTAGATCAACAGCGAAGTCCGATCAAACTGTTGCCATAAATCGGGCACATTGCTGTGTTCCTGGCTAACCGGGCGCGCGTTATAGCCAGCATTTCTTAGATGCGCAACTAGCGTTGATTTACCACTTGCGCTGATACCCACGACTTTGATCAACGGCAAGGTTGATTCATCCAAATTGTTTCTCTCCCATGCAATATGTGTGATCAGATATGTGTGCTCAGATTGGAAAGCGCATAAACAAGCGGCGAATTGTCTCGGACTGGGGTTGCGCCAAGAGTTTGAGGACAACCACTGTCGCATCGTCGTGTGGGCGATTTTGATCCAGGCGCAATGTTTCGGCCAGGATTGTTTCGGCCACACTTTGCGCGTTACGATCCTGATTGGGGTCAATCGCCGCTAGCAATCCGGGAAGGTCGAGGGTTGTCCCTGTACGCACACCGGCTCCCCAAACGCCATCGGTAAAGGCGATCACACTCATGGCTGGCTGCAGGGGCAATTCTGTAATCGACGGCTTGGTGTTGCGGTGTATGCCAACGGCCATCGAGAGTTCATCCAACCAGACCAACTCGCCTTGGCAGTATAACAAAACGGGGCAACGGGCATTCCGGCTAATCACCAGTGTGCTTGTCACCAGATCCACACTGATCATGGTTAATTCGGCGCTCACTTTGCCGCCACGTTCTAGATGCAAATAATCATGCGTGGCGCGCGCGACTGCGCCATCGCGCACGCCTTCGGCCAGCAGGCTAATCGCTTTGCGCACCACAATGTTGCTAATGGCTTTGGCGCTACGCCCACTGCGCTGCCCATCGGCCATGACCAAGCTAACGCCACCGCGTGGACGCTCAACCACCTCTACGGTGTCACCGCTTTCTTCTGTCGCGTACTTATTGATCTTCGCGACGGCGAGTTGCGCTTCGATATGTAACAGCATATTACAGATGGTCGGCCAAAAAGGTGACAAATTCTTGCCAGGCCGCACCCTGTGCACCACCCTGGCGGATTTCTTCGATACTTTGCACAAAGGCGTGGCCTTCGCCGGGATAGATAGAGATTTGGTTGGGAATATCTAGGCTATCGAGTGCTTGTTCAAAGGCCTGCACCTCTTCGACGGGAATGCTTTGATCCGCCCCGCCAAAGATGCCCAACACCGGCCCTGGCAACGCGCGTAACGCGGCTGGATCGGTTACCAGGCTGCCATAAAAAATACCGGTTGCCGCCACTCGATCGCTGTGCAGGCTATACTGCAATGCTTTCCCGCCGCCGTAGCAAAACCCCATGACCATAATGCGCGCCGGATCAACATTGGGCTGGGCTGCCAACCAACCGAAAACCGCGTCCAAGTCACCATTGACGCGTTCGGTAGGCACAGTTGATGCCAGATAGATCGCCCTTGGAATCCAACTGGTTACCTGTCCGCGATAGGTATCTGCCGCTACGACCACATAACCTTCGGCGGCCAGCGCATCGGCCTTGCCTTGCAATTCTGGTTTCATGCCCCAAAATTCATGCAACATGATCACGGCCGGGTAGCGTTCTTGGCGGTTCGCGATTGGCGGCTGGGCAACATAGGCCGCAACCGCTGGTCCTGTCGGATTGTCGATGCGCGTATTGGCAATCTGGTCAATGCGTGCGCTGCCAATTACACCATCTACCAAGATCGAGCCAGCAATAAAGATCACGAAAAGCAGTACCGTCATCACTGCAATCAGACCAATTCGTTTAAGTAGCTTCATACTGTTTCCTTACTAGTCGATGTCGACACCCAGCAGATCACTGATACTGACATGATAACAGGCCGCCAGCGTGCGCAACTCTTCCAGGCTGAGGCGGCGCTCTTTGTATTCGATGTCGAAGAGTAACTGCTGGGACAAACCACTATCCGCGGCCAGCGCTTCATAGGTATAGCCGCGCGTGGCGCGCAATTGACGCAGCATATTGCTCAACCGACTGCGCGCAATGGTGCGCAACGATTGGCGGAGTTTTTCTTCGCTTGTGTCGATGGGCTGGATCACGCGTTGCTTGCCGCGTTGCAACGTGCGCACAGTCTCTTGAATCCGTTTGATCAGTTGGTCTTGTCGTAGATCACTCATAAATGATTGTCGTTTATTCTCATCGGTTTAACCGATGCAAGCCTATCTCATGCGCACCGTGCTAATGGTGTTGCGTTACGCGTCACCGGCAGGTGTGGCGTCGCCCGCCAAATTTTCTGGTTGCGCGGGCGACGTTGGCAGATAGAGCAACGCCGTGTCAACGGCTAAGCCTGCCATACTTTCCACTTCAAAGCGAATTTCGTGATACAGCACGCTGTCGCCAGGGTGGGCAAGGTGACCCAACTCGGCCATGATCAGACCGCCCACCGTATCCACATCGGCATAGGTAAGATCCAATTCGTAGTGCTGATTCAGCTCATCCAGCAATAAATTGCCCCGCACGCGCAAGGTGTGGGGCGCAATCTCGCTGAAGGGGGGAATCTCGGTGTCAAACTCATCTTGAATTTCGCCAATAATTTCCTCGACCAGATCTTCCAGCGTAACCAGGCCAGCCGTGCCGCCAAATTCATCAACGGCAATTGCCACTTGAATATGTTCCTGGCGAAAGCGATTCAGCATTTGTTCGAGGGTCAGCGTTTCGGGCACAAAGATAATTGGGCGCAGCAAGGCGCGCAAGCGGAAGTCGCTATGCTTGGCAGACGATGGATTCTGATGAAAATGGCGCGCCAGATCTTTCACATGTAGAATACCGACGATGTGATCGCGGTCTTCTGCAAAGACCGGATAGCGCGAATGTTGGTGTTGGCGCAGCATCGCCATCACTTCATGCAGCGGTGTTGTGACGGCGAGCGCGGCCATGCGTGTGCGCGGCGTCATCACTTGCCCAATGGTCCGCTCGCTAAAATCCAACACATTTTCCAAATAGACTTGCTCTGTTGGATCGATCAAGCCACCTTCTGTGCTTTTGTCCAAGATATATTCAAGTTCTGCCGACGAAATCAGGCGCGTCGTTGAATCTACATGAACACCCA
>Ga0209591_10010122_pt1 | contig 10156 bp, 5 predicted proteins | sample MAT01_FD_187207 | JGI IMG/M metagenome (GOLD analysis project Ga0209591, IMG submission 187207) | Freshwater microbial communities from Lake Fryxell liftoff mats and glacier meltwater in Antarctica - MAT-01 (SPAdes) (version 2) | ecosystem: Environmental > Aquatic > Freshwater > Ice > Liftoff...
GGCGGATTTCCTGGCGCGGGCGCAGGGGTGGCTGCTGCCGACGGTGGCGATCATCACGATCTTCCTGATCGGGCTGGTGATCTCCGTTGGCCTCCAGCAGATGCAGGCGGAGCCGATCGTACCGACGGCGGCGGTGCCAGCGCTGGCTGCGCCGACATTCGCGGCGCAGATCACCACGACGGCAGCGCTCACGAGCGCGATCAGCAGCGTGCTGCCGCCGGCAGGCGCGCCGACAGCGGTGCAAAGCGCGAGTGTTGCGCCCAGCAGCGCTGTAGCTGGGCTGGCCGCTGGTCGCACGGCGTATGTGCGGGATGACGCGGTGGCCTTGAACGTGCGTGCGCGGGCGGGCACCTCTGCCGACAACGTGATCATCTTCACACTGGCGCCAGGGACGTCGGTGGAGGTGATCGGCGGCCCGCAGGCGGCGGACGGCTTTACCTGGTGGCAGGTGCGCGGCCCGACAGGCGAGGGCTGGTGCGCCGGGCAATATCTCGAGCTGCGCTGAGGCGGCTTACGCGCTATACTGAGGGCCAGGCCGGAGTGATGGAATGGCAGACATGGCGGTCTTAAAAACCGCTGGGGGTAACCCCGTACGGGTTCGAATCCCGTCTTCGGCACCAGACTAGGACGCGCTAAAACGCCTCTGGGTCGATCTTAGAGATCGACCCGGAGGCGTTTCATGTAGCCAACCATGTAGCCAAAGTCGCAACGTCTGTAGCCGTCCACGGGGGTGTGTAACCATCTTCTCGGCGCGGGTGGCTGGCGCGTACGGAAATCCTTGACAGTTCAGCAGCTTTCTCTGAGGATCGCAGAGATCTTTCGGATCAGGATGCGTGTAACTTTCTGAAATTGTGGCAAGCTGCCTGATAAAGCACTCATGCGTTCACATATATGAACTTTCGGGGAAGATTGTATGACGCAACTGCCAGAGTAGGCCCCGGGCCGAGGGTTTCAGGAGGGGCACTGATGCCTCTGATTGTGCGATCTTCGCGTGAAGACTCCCTAGTTTAGATCATCCCTCAAGGTTTAAATCATGTAGTTACTTGACGGCTAGAACCCCGACATGCTATTGTGTTCACGTTTCCATGCTTTGTAAAAGGTGCAAGCCCAGGTAACTGTCGCGGGACCTTGAGAGGGCAGCCCATGCTGTACCACTCGGTCTGGTGTCTGTGACAACATGCCGAAAGTTTGTACGATGATGTATCGTATGATGCGTGAAGCTGCTGTTGGACAAGTGCGCGCTCAGCTAGCTCTCCCCCACGCTAGAGATGTGCTGCGCATCATCGTGAAGGCAACTCAGGTAGGCTATCTGGCTACTATGTGGCAGGTTCGGAATAGTCACTTCGGTGATGAACGCCAGCTTGCCAGCGATATTCCGTTTACCCTCCCTCGCCGGCGTCTGCTCGAACTGAGCACCGATCTGGTGCAATATGGCGAGGAGTTGACTGACGCATTCTTTGCGGATAAAGCCCTGCTCACAGCCTGGCAGTACGCTCGTGACCAGGCCGAACGCCTGGAAAACCAGCTCCAGGTGCGCGTCGAGATCGACCCCTCGGCCGCTGAGCTCCACTATGTTCGCTGGGAGACACTGCTGGACCCAGAGCGGCGCGGTGCCCTCGCCCAGAACATGCGTACGTCGATGGTGCGCTACATTCACGCATTAAGTGGTGTGCCAATTGTGGCAACCTCGCGCGCGCAGCTGCGCGCCCTCGTCGTCATCGCTGGTGCAGATGCCCCGCAAGGCTTCAAGCTTCCCCGCATTGATGTCGAAGCTGAATATGCCCGTATTGTAAGCGCCCTCGGTTCGATTCCGATGGTCTTCTTAGGCAAACGGATCGCGGGCGCTCCCCCTGCCTCCATCAGTCAGATCCGCATTGCCCTGCAGCAGCGCTCTACAATCGTCTATGTTGTCTGCCACGGCGGAGTGTGGCGCGACGACAAGAACCAGATAAAGCCCTATCTCTGGCTCGAAAATGACCAGGGCAACCTAAAGCTAGTCGAAGCCCAGCGGTTTGTTGATGTGATCAATGATCTCGACGGGCCACTTCGGCCCGCACTAGTAGTTTTTTCCTCCTGCCACAGTGCCGACGACGAGCGAGAAGCGCAACCCCGGCACCAACACCAGGTAGCGATACCCGTCGCAGTTGCTCCAAGGCTTGCTGCGGCAGGCGTTGGCGCAGTTATCGGCATGCAAGGCCAGGTTCAGCAGAAGTTCATTGCACGCTTTATACCTACGCTTTTCGCGCAGTTGCTTGCCGGCGCCCCGATCGACAGCGCGGTCGCTTTTGCCCGAGCCGACCTCAGCGAGAGCGACTGGTGGGTGCCTGTGCTTTACCTGCGCGGCAACGATGCGTACCTGTGGCGGGCCACAGAGGAGCACATTGTTGGCGATGCGGGGCACGCAATAACAGGTCTGAAGCCAGATGCAGCAGTGCTCAAAGTGATCGGTCATTTCCAGTATGATCTCAAGCGAGCCTGCGAGCAGCTCCCCATGCTCAAAGCCTACAAGGACATCCACGACCAGCTCCACCTCTTGCTCGTGCGAGGGGCGTACTGTATCGAGCGTGATTTTGGGCCGCGCTTCGCCGAGCCCACCGCGACTCAGGAGTTTCATGCCTACTATCTCCAGGCGCAGTTGAGCATCCGCCTGCTCTACGACGCCAGCGCTCAGCTGCCGCAGGGCAATAGGGAGCAGCGCAGTATAGCGCAGCTAGCACGCGCGTACGAACGGCTTGCTCTCGCGGTAGCAAGACAGGACCGCACTGCGTTCAGAGCGGCGATTCTAGAGCTCTTTTCGGGCCTCGGCACACTCCCGGTGGCCACCAACAGATCGATTGTGGAGAAGGTCCAAGTGCTACAGATCGAGCGGTTGAGCAGGATGATGCTGGAGCTTCAGGGCGCTGTAAGCGGCACTCAAGCCGCTGCCGTGCTTCAGACGCTCTTTGCGACCCGTGCGTTCGATCTCCATCAGCTCAAACTCGATCTGGACGCGCTGGTGAATCGCCACACCGAGTGGCAGGCCCTCGACGTGATCGTGCGGCTCCTAGAACAGCAGGGCGACACTGCCCTCATACCGCACCACTGGGAGGAGCTACAGCTTCAGGTCGAGGCCGTTCGGCAGCTCGAGCCCTCTGAAACTCGGGCCGCGCTCCTTGAACATAATCGCGGGCTTGAGTCGGCCCTTACCGCCGGTGACACGCAGCCTGTGCTGCGGGCCCTCGAGCGGCTGGCGCTCGAAGTGCGCCACCGTTTCTTTGCGCTCGACAAGCAGCTCAAAGAGCGTTGCGACGGGCTCCAATCGGTGGGTGCCGAGTTCAAGGTGCTGCTGGACGTCTTCGTACTATGACGACATCATCAGCGGAAACCGCGTCGGATGGCCGCTACACCTCGCTTCACATGCTGCGCGAGGCGCATGTGCGCCTGCTGGCACGGGAGCGGGCCGAGCGCAGTCGCCCGGAGTTTATCGATCAGGTCCATACCTTTCTGCAACAGGGCTGCGCTACCGGCGCGTTGCTCTATGAGCACAGCGATCGTCGGGCGGCCCAGAGTCTGCTCGACTACTGGGCTGCCGGGTTGTACGCGCCGGATGATGGGCTGCCCATGGCGATCCTGGAGCCCTTCGACCTCGCTATCGCCCCCGATCTGCTGGACGGGCCGACGCCCTACGTAGGCCTCGAGGCCTTCGATGAGCAGACGAAGGAGCTCTTCTTCGGTCGAGGCGAGCTGATCGACGAGATGTTACAAAAGCTGCGCAGTCTGCGTATGTTGGCGGTCGTGGGCACCTCAGGGAGCGGCAAGTCGTCTGTGGTGCGGGCCGGTGTACTGCCTTTCCTAGCGCGCGCCAACATCAAGTCTGCTTCCGGCTGGCAAGTGTTACCACCTATCCTGCCAGGCTCCAACCCCCTCGAAAGCCTGGTGCGCATGATCTACCAGGTTGCCAATCGCGCAACGCGCTCGTCGGAGGGGCGTCTGAGCGAACGAGAGCGGCGCGTGATCGCCAGCCTAACGAGGGGGCTACTCGACCGAACATTGACCCTGAGCGCGCTGCTCGACACGTGGATCCGCCAGCCCGTTGTGCTGACGGTCGACCAGTTCGAGGAGATATTTACACTCTGCCGCGACGAGCAAGTGCGCATGATCTTTGCGTCCGAGTTAGTAGCGTTGCTGAGCAACGGGCAGTACAGGCACGCGCTAATCATCACCATGCGCAGCGACTTCGAGGACAATATTGCGCGCCTCACGACGCTCAAGCCCCTGTTCGATACGGCACGCATTCAGGTGACGGCCCTGAATATCGCTCAGCTGCGCGAGGCGATTGAAGCGCCGGCAGGGCGCGTGGGCCTGCTCTTCGACGACGGCATTGTCGACGAGTTGATCAGCGACGCCCTTGGCGAAACCGCCGCTCTCCCGCTGCTGCAGTTCACCCTGAGCAAGCTCTGGGAGAACCGAGTGCGCAACCGCGTGACGAAGGAGGTGTATAAACGGATCGGGGGTATGGGTGAGGCGCTGAGCCGAAGTGCCGATAGCTGGTATCAGCGACTCTCCCCGCAGAACAAGGAGACGGCCAAGCGAATCCTGCTCGAGCTGGTGCGCCCCTCGGACCCCGTGCTCGTTGCTGCTGAGGCGGTGTATAAGGGCGAACGGCGCAAGATCGAGCACTTGCTGAGCGAGGGCCGGGAGGTGCTACGGACGCGGCGCCGCAAGCAGGAGCTGTTTCGTACGGGCGAGAACCCGGACAATATTAGCGAGGTGCTCGCCAGCATGATCACGGAGCGGCTGGTGCGCCTGAGCCCCGGCGACACTCCCGCCGACGACCAGATCGAGGTGACCCATGAGGCCCTTATCCGCAACTGGGAGACTCTGCAAGGCTGGATTACTAAGGACTACGAGCAGCTACGCCAGCGCGGCCGGCTGATCGAGGCCGCCTACCTCTGGGAAGAGAGCGGTCGCAAACGTGACCGGCTCTGGCATGGCATACCCCTTGAGGATGCGCGCCGCCTTGGCTTCCGCGACGGCTCGGTCGGCCCATTCCTCGACGCGGGCCGTACCGAAGAGGAGCGCCTGTTTGAGGAAAAGCGCATGGTCGCCGCGCGCGCTGCCGAAGCCCGCGCGGCTGCGGCCGAGGCCCGCGAGCAAGCCGCAGTCGCCCGTGTGGCCGAGGCTGAAGCCCAAGTTGCCATAGCCAGAGCCGAGCACGAGCTGGATCGGCAGCAGGCCCGCGCTGCCAGGCGGCTCCGCCGACTCAGCGTTGGATTGGCAATCTTGGCGCTCATAGCCATTGTGGCGAGTCTGTTCGCCTTCGATGCAGCATCGCGCGCAACCGAAGCGCGTACTATTGCCGTTGAGCAGCGACAGACGGCCAACGCCGGAGCAGCTATTGCGGCCACTCAGCGGGCAAACGCCCAAACCTCGGAAGCAAATGCGGCGGAAGCGGCCGAAACTGCTGTTGCCGGTCGCGAAATTGCTGTGACAGCTGAAGCGCAAATTGCAACAGAGGGTGCTAATGCGCTTGACAGTAAGAATACTGCGGAAGCCGAGCGTGCTGTGGCGGTAACAGCGGTCGCCCAATCTATCCAGGCAGTAAACACAGCTAATAGCCTCAATGAGCAGTTCTCGCAGCAGCGGGCCACAGCAGAGGTAGCGCAGACTGCATTCGCCGCGCTGAGCGCGACCCAATTTGCTCAGCTAGATGAGGAAAGGGCTCGTCTTCAGGAGGAAAACAATCGGCAAATCGATGCGAACACGCAGTTAGCGGTCAGTAACTTTAATAGCGATGTCCAGCTGCTCCTTGCGCGCACCTCGACGGAGCGGGAGCTGCGAAAGGCCCTCAATGAAGGAATCACACTGGCCGATCGTGTCGGCGCAGCTGGGGTAATGGATCCGCTCCAAGGGCTGATCCAACGGCTCGAGGATCTTGGTCCTCCAACCCAGCAGATTCGTCCTGAGGGCGCTATCACAAGCGCGACCTGGAATAACACTGGCAGCGCGGTGCTGATCACGAGCGGCACCACAGCGACGGTGTGGAGTGCCGATACTCGCAGCCCGATGGGTCGGCCGTTGAGTCATCGTCAGCCTGTGCGCAGCGCGGCCTGGAGCAGCGACGGCACGCGCATCGCCACGGCCAGCGACGACGGGAATGTCTATGTCTGGCGCGCCTCTGACGGCGCACCACTGCTCACGCTCAACGATCATTCCCGAGCCGTGCAGGGCGTCGCCTGGAGCCCTGACGACCAGCGTATCGTCTCGGCCGACGGCACTGAGATCATCGTGTGGGAGGGCGCGAGCGGCAACCTGCTAGGCCGCCAATCTGCCCCAGGCGAGCGATTGACACGGGCCGCGTGGTCGCCCGACGGCGGCAATTTTGTCACCGCCGGCCCGGAGCTGCGGCTGCGCGGCGGCATCTACGGGGAGCTGCTGCGCGGGGCACCCGTCGAAACGTCCCTGCTGAGCGCGGCCTGGAGCCCTGACGGCCAGCGCATCCTCACGGTGAACGAGGCCGGCCAGGTGCAGATCTGGGCAGCAGCCGGCCTAGAGCCGCAGCGGAGCCTGCCCGTGAACGCCTGTGAGGGCCGCACGGCGATGTGGAGCCGCACCGGTAGCTACCTGATCGTCGGATGCAGGGACGGAAACCTTAGAACCTTCAACGCCGATACGGGCGAGCTTACCAACACCATGTACGGCCACCGGGGCGCAGTTCGGGCCGTCGCGTGGAGCCCTGACGGCCTGCGGATCGTCAGTGCAGGCAACGACGGGATCGCGCGCATTTTCTTCTTTTATGCCGACGCTGTGCTCCAGCGCGCTCGGGAGCTGCAGTGATGATGGTCTTCGCTGCCCTGGTGATACTGGTGCTGCTGGGTGTGATCTGCGGTAGCGCTTTCACCCCGCACCTGCTCGCTCACAGCGACGTCGGGGCCGCATCTCCGGCGTCGGAACTGGCGTCGTCGGCCTGGCGTTGTCAGCGGCGGCCTCCGTGAAGAGTGTATCCAGTACATTGACCACCTCGCGCTGCGGTGTCTCGTCACGCCTTCGGCATGTTGGTGATAGCATCTGTAGGTGGTGCCTCCGTGTGTCAAGCTTCAAGCAAGCAATGTTATGGGCGCTATGTTAGGCGATATAGCATAGGTGCGCTCTAGACCGCACATTCTAAGGTTGCGCAAACGGATACGATTTGGTTGACAGTTGCGCGCATTTGTTCTATGATCTCCCTGCCGCATGCGTCAATGCGATGCACGTGTCTTCTGGGAAGGGTCGGTCATGGACGAACCAATGCTGCGCCAGCTCATCGCCGGGGGCGAGACGGCGACGGTCGAGTTCAAGAGCAGCGCGGCCCGGCCCCCCGACATTGCCGAGCGCGTGTGCGGCCTGGCCAACAACCGCGCCGGCGGGCTGATCATCTTCGGCATCGAGGACGAGACACGGGCGATCGTCGGCGTCCGCCAACCAAACCTCACCCAGGACCACATCCTCCGGGCTGCGCGAATGATCAAGCCGCTGGTCTCGCTCACAGAAACGAGCGTGCAGACCTGGCTTCTCGACGCGCACACGCTGGTGACGGTTGAGGTGCCGGGAAATGCCGGGCGCCTCTACCAGTACAGCGGCGCGTGCTTCGTCCGCCGCGGCACGACAACCGTGCCGCTGTCAGTCGCGGAGATGAACGCGTACCTCAATGCCCACGAGCCGTCACGCTGGGAGCTGTCTCTTTCCCGGAACACGGTGATCAAGGATCTCGACGCCGAGGCCTTGGATCGCTACGTCGCAAGCCGTTCGCCCGAAAGCCGGGCTCGCCAGCGCCGTAGTTCGAGCACCGAGGTGCTCATCGGCCTGAAGGCGGTGGCCGAGGATCCGCAGATCGGCGAGGCTCGCCCGACGAGCGCCGGCCTTCTGATGTTCGGCTGCGACCCGCAGCTCCACCTCCCGCAGAGCGAGGTCGTCTGCATCAAGTACGCCGACACCCAGGGCATCCGCACGTACATTGATCGCAAGAACTTCGTGGGAACGCTCCCCGAGCTGATCGACAAGGCCAGCAGTTTCTTGCGGCAGTACATCCGCGTCGGCGCCACCATCCGCGGCTTCTACCGCGAGGACGAGCCGGAGTACCCCTATGAGGCGCTGCGCGAGGCGGTCGTCAACGCGGTGGTTCACCGTGACTACTCCCGCTCTGGAGAGACGGTGCGCGTCTTTATGTACGCTGATCGCGTTGAGATTCGCAGCCCGGGCGCCTTGCTTCCCGGCGTCTCGCTCGACGACCTGGTCGCCCTCCTGGTCACCTCGGTGCCGCGTAATCCCGTGCTGGCCGGCTTGCTCCGCGATATGCCGGGCTACATGGAGCGTATCGGCTCCGGTATCCGCTTCATGCTCCGAGAGATGGAGGCCCTGGGCTTGCCCCTGCCCGAGTTCTCCGAGCACTTCGACTTCGTCGTGACCTTTCGCAATGGCGGGAAGGCGGTGGAGCCGGAAGGGCTCAGCGAGCGTCAGCCAGCCCGGCTCTTTGGCGAGCACGCACGATGATGCGCCGCCAGTGGGCGATCTCATTCAGCGACCTGCTGCTCAATCGGGGTCACACTTATCCTGCTGCGTAGTCAGGTGGTGGCCATCGGTGCTGGCAATTGGGTCGCGCTCCTGTTTGCCGTTCAGCACGGTTGCCTGAGCGCCCTCATTGTTCAGCGTCGGCGGTTTCCTGGGAAGCTACCCCAGCCCGTGGAACGGCCTCATCGCAGCGGTCTGGCTCGGCGTTCAGCTCCGCCGCATCGTCGCCGAAGAGGCGCTGCTCATGCACGGCCCTGCCTACCAGGCCTACGCCCGCCGCGTTCCCTACCGCCTCTTCCCCGGCCTCTGGTGACACGGCTGGCGTCTCGGTCGCTGCCGCGCCGGCTCGTTGGGTTGCCCGTGCTAGGCCGTACTATCGGCATCCCTCGTCGCCCTGCTCTGGTAGACCAGCTCGCGCAGCTCGTCGTCGGTGAGCTTCTCGTACCAGGGTTGCTGGTGTAACATGTCGCGCAGGCGCTGATCCTGCTTGCCCATTTCGTCGCGCTGGTCCTGGGCGATCGGGGTCTGGAGCGTGATCCCACGGGCGATTGCCTCGTAGTTCCGCAGCAGCGTCGGGTCGCGGGCGATCTTCTCGTAGAGGTCGGGGAAGCTGCTCTGGATCACGGTGAGCTTGGCGATCAGGCCGGCTGGGGTCGTGCGGCCCTGGGCACGATCCAGGATCAGGTGCAGGCGGAAGATGTTGAAGCTGCGCTTGACCTTGCGCGGGTTACGCAGTAGGCCGACGCTCATCAACCTGGCGACTGAAGTGGCTTCATCACCTGCCAGGCCGGGCAGCCCCGGTAGGCGATTGCCGAGAAAAGTGTGGATCGAGGTCTGCGCCAGCGGCGGCAGGGCGAAGGGGATCTGCACGATCTTCTCCAGGTAATCGCGTTCAGGTACCGGGAAGGCGCCCAACGCAGCGCCGCGCTCGCTGAGGGCAAACTCCTTGTAGCGGATGCGGATGCCCCGCTCGATAATTTCGCGGTCCACGCCGAGCACAAAGACGCAGCCGCGGGCGTCGAGGAAGACCTTGATGGCCTCGAGCACGCCGATGGCCTGATCGGGCAGACAGCGGTCGAGATCGTCGACGAAGATGACCAAGCGGTAGCCAGCCTGTTCGGCCCATGCTTCGATCAGCTGTTTCAGCTCGCCGTAAAACTGTTCCAGTGAACGCACCTGGTCGCGGTAGATCTTGGCCCGCTCACGGTGGATAGCCTTGGCAAAGGCGGTGGCGTCTTCCCCTGCGCCGAGCTTGCCCTGGGCAGCCTTGACGGCCTCCTCAAGCGCTTTATGCACTGTTCCGACAAACGGAATGGCGGCCAGGCCAAGGCGCACGGCGGTGCCGGCAGCGGCCTGGCCCAACTCGGGCCAATTGATCGAGACGCTGCCCAACTCCTCGCGCTCGACGGTGCGGTACAGCCCGGCGATCATATCGTCGAGGCGCTGCTCCAACTTCTCGCGCTCGGGCTTGAGCTCGGCTGGTGGCGCTTGACCGGCGGCCGCAGCCTGCTTGCCGACCAGGGTGCGCAGACGGTCGTCGTCGTGGACCACGTGCTCGCGGATTTCCTCGACCACGCTGATCAGCAGGGCGCGCCAGAGCGCGTCGCTCTGGGCGTAGCGCCAAGCGTCG
>Ga0209591_10010123_pt1 | contig 10155 bp, 10 predicted proteins | sample MAT01_FD_187207 | JGI IMG/M metagenome (GOLD analysis project Ga0209591, IMG submission 187207) | Freshwater microbial communities from Lake Fryxell liftoff mats and glacier meltwater in Antarctica - MAT-01 (SPAdes) (version 2) | ecosystem: Environmental > Aquatic > Freshwater > Ice > Liftoff...
CTCGACGGCGACACCATCGAGGTGCGCTTCGCGTCGGGCGACACCGACACGATCCGGATACTCGGCATCGACACGCCGGAAACGCACCATCCGAAGAAACCGATCGAGTGCTTCGGCCCCGAGGCGGCCGCGTACACGCACCGCCGGCTGCTCGGTCGCTCGGTGCGCCTCGAGGACGACGTCGAGAAGCACGACATCTACGGCCGCCGCCTCGCCTACGTGATCGTCGACGGCGCCCGCTTCGACGACGAGCTCCTCCGCCTCGGGTACGCGCGTCTTCTCGTGATCCCACCGAACGAGATGCACGCGCGCGCCATGCTCGACGCCGAGCTCGAGGCCCGCCGCACCCACCGCGGCCTCTGGGGCGCGTGTTGAGGGAGGGCGATCAGGCCCCGGGCACCCGGATGGGCCGGAGCTCGGCTGAGACCGACGGCAGCGCGTCGACGCGAGCTGACGCGCAGCGGAGTCCGGGTGTGTGCACCGCGATAGGGACCATCGTCGTGCCGGGGCGGAGATCGATCGGGACGCGGGTCGGGACTTCGGGCGAGATCGGCACGCGCCGATCTCCGACCATCACCCACGCGCGTCGCGCGGCCGAACGGCCGGCGATGAAGGCGATCTGGAGGTCGCGGCGCGCGTGGTGCGGTCCGGGGTTCACGAGCGTGAGGGATCCATCGGCGCAGATCACGTGGGAACCCCCACGATCGACGGTCGGCTCGACGTCGGTGTGGAGGTACAAGCGCGGCGCGTCGAGCAGTTTCCGGACCAGCGCGCGGCGCTGGGCCGAGCTCGCGCCCGCGAGCAAGGCGGGTGCGGCGGGGCGGAGGTCCCACGCGACGAGGCGGTCCCCGCGGCGCACCATCGGCGGGCCGAGGAGCTTCCGAAACTTCGCGACGACCAACTTCCCGTCGTCGGGGTACCCGTAACGGTCGACCATCAGCGCCGAGAACCCCATGGCTGTGATCCCACGGAGGAACGCACGCGTGGGGAGCTGCACCGCGGGCCACTGCCACTCACCGTTGCGGCCGCGCACGCCGCCCGCGCTCCACCGCAGGGTCTTCGAGTGGAGGTAGCTCTCCTTGATGAGGTCGTGGGCCGACATCCGACGAATCGCGCCGTGCTCGGGGAAGTCGACGACGGGCAGCTGGAAGACCATCGCGTTCTTGGGCAGCCGCCGCTCCAGGGTGGCGACGAACGCGCCGTCGGCACGCCAGAGGTCGGCGCGCGCCGCGGGCTTCGGCAGCATCACCGGTGATGCCTGGTCGAGGACGCCCACCACGACGACCACGGCGAGGATCAGGCTCCACGCCGCCGGTTGCAGCACGTGTCGTCGCCGCGCGAGGTCGGCGCGGGCGCGGTCGAGGAGGCGGGCGAACACGACGATGCCGGCGAACGCGATGACGATCGCGATCCGGGTCCAGGCGCGGACACCACTGAGCCCGACGAGCTCGAGCGCGCGACTCAGGCCACCCTGCATGCCGAGGAGGACGGCACCCGCGATCACGATCCCGACCCGGGCTTCGAACGACCACGAGTCGCGTGCGCGGTCGCGCGCGGCGCAGAGCAGCACCGCACCGATCGCGACCACGAAGCCGATTGCGGCCCCGAGCCCGAGCATGGCGGTCCCGAGTCCCTGCCGCCGGGGGTCGAGCAGCAGATCGGCGAGCGCGGCGAACGGGCCGAACCGGTGCCCCGTGACCGGGCTGAGGAGCTCGACGAGCCGGAGGGGATAGTCCTCGGAGATGCCGAGACGGCGATCGGGGACACCGAGGATGTTCGTGGCGTGCTGCCAGCGGTACAGGAGGGTCGGCAGGTTGGCGAGGAACGAGGCGGCGAGACCCACCGCGGCGACGATCCCGGCGATCGCGAGTCGTCCGGGCCGCCGGCGGGCGAGCGCGCCGATCACGGCGCAGAAAGCGAGGAGAGTCAGCAGGAACGCGAGGTAGTAGAGACCGGTGAGGGCGACGAGCACGGTGCCAAGGAGGGGCCAGCGGAGTCGCTTCCACCCCGCGCGGTGCCGCAGCTCGGCGACGCTGGGCACACCGCTGTCGGGACCGAGCACCCTCATGCACAGCAGCACGATGATGGGCACGCCCACGTAGAACGCGAGGTTCTCGTGCCCGGCACCGTTGCGGAAGTGGTAGGGCGCGAGCGCGAAGAGCACGGCGCTGGCGAGCGCGGTCGACCACGAGCACCGCAACGACCGCAGCACCGGGAACGCGACGAGGGCGGTGAGCGGGAAGGTCAGGAGCCAGAACAGGTTGAAGGTGAGCGCGACGTCACCGGTTGCGTCGACGATGCCCTTCTTGATCGTGTAGGCGAGCAGGTCGCCGCCCATCGGCCACTCGGCCCACCGTTGCCGGAACGGCGCGTTCAACTTCGGGTTCTCGTCGAACCAGCCCGTCTCCTGCACGTTCTTGATGAGCATCATCTCGAGCGTCGCGTCCTGCTCGTCGTCGCCCACCACGTGCGCGTACTGAAACGGGACCCGGAGCGGCTGGCTCCAGATCCGTGTCACGATCCCGACCGCGACGGCCGACAGCAGCGCCGCGAGCAGGGCCCCGGCGACCAACGAACGGCGAGAGTTCAGACGCTCCATCGTTCGGCTCAGACGACGTCGGCGGGGAGGAGTTCGGTGCGGGCGATCGCTCGATCCCGCCGGTCGGCGAGCGCGGCGCGACGGTCGTCGGCGAGGTAGGCGTCGAGTGCTGCGGGCGACGGGAACTCGATCACCTGGACCTCGAACGGCTGCGCGCCCGTGGGATCGGTGGCGGTCGCTCGCACCCGCTGGAGCACGCGGCCTCCGTGGTCGGCGACGAGCAGGAGCACCGGTAATGGTACGCGACGAGCTCGGCCGCACCGCCCGCGTTGGGCCACAGGAGGACACAGAACGTGAGGGGCACCGCGACAGGTTCGCCGACCGCGCGCCGTACGGTGGGCGATGGTCTGGGAAGGCGACGACTACCAACGCCGATTCGACGTGCTGGCTGCCGGAGGAGGCGACGCCCACGGCCGGTCGCGCGCGGCGAGCTCGGTCTCGCGTCCCTCCTCGGCCCAGTGCAGGACGCACAGGTGATGCCCATCACTCCAGGTTCGCGGTTGCGGGCTCTACCGTGGGCGATGGTCTGGGAGGGCGACGACTACCAACGGCGCTTCGATGCGCTCGCAGCGCGCGGCGATGATGTCCACGGCGAGGCCACGTTCGTGCGCCGCCTCGAGCCGGCTTCGGTGCTCGACGCGGGTTGCGGCACCGGCCGGGTCGCGATCGAACTGGCACAGCACGGGATCGCGGTGGTCGGGGTCGACGCCGACGCGTCGATGCTCGCGACGGCGCGCGAACGTGCGCCGGAGCTGAGCTGGATCGAGCACGACGTCGGCGCCGTGGAACTCGGACGCGTCTTCGACGTGGTCGTGATGGCCGGCAACGTCCCGCTCTTCACTCCGGAGGGGACCCGAGCGCGGCTCGTCGCGGGATGTGCGCGCCACGTCGCACCGGGAGGAGCGCTCGTTGCCGGATTCCAGCTCGGACGTGGGTACGAAGTGGCCGACTACGACACTGACTGCAGTGCCGCAGGCCTCGCGGTGGCGGCGCGCTACGCGACGTGGAACGCGGATTCGTTCCCCGGCGACGGTGGCTACGTCGTCTCCGTCCACCGACCCGCCGCATGAGCAAGCGCGCCGAAGAGGCGACTCGGGAGAGTGGTCTCCTTTCGTCGCCTCCTCAACTCGGGGGCGCGGTGATCGCGTCCCTCTCGCAACGGGTGTCGGGCGCTGCGGGGCCCGCTGGTCCGGTGCTAGACGGCGCGGACGTTCTGCGCCTCTTCGCCCTTCCGACCGGGGGCGACGTCGAACTCGACCTTCTGGCCCTCTTCCAGCGAGCGGTAACCGCTGCCCTGGATCGCCGAGAAGTGGACGAACACGTCGTCGCCGTCTTCCCGGGAGATGAAGCCGAAGCCCTTTTCGGCGTTGAACCACTTGACGGTACCCGTTGCCATGTTGAGTGCTGCTCCTGTGATGTGCGTGCAGATGATCAGCCGCCTCGACCGCGCACGAAGCGCATATCCAAGGAAGCGACGCGAAGGCTAGCAGGCGTCTGCGACGGCCATCCCGAGGCGTGGCCCGGCGAATTGTCGTGTAGAATGGCGAGATGCGCGCCGGAAGCAAAGCTCATTTCTCCGAACTCCTCCCGCCCGTCTGCGTCCTCTGCGACGAGAAGGCCACCACGGCTCTCGTGCCGACCGAAGGCGTCCTCCTGAACAAGGACACCGGCAAGACGGTGCACGTCACCACCATGCGACTCTGCGAGTCGTGCCGCTCCGAGGTCGTCTCGAACCGGGTCACCCTCGGATGGTCGTGGCGGGCCGAGCGTTGGGGCAAGGCCGGTACCAAGTCGCCCGCCGGCGACAAGTACCTCGTCCACAAGTCCTGACCCCTCCGGACCGCGCCCCCGGACGCCCGGGAGCGGCCCTCAGCCGAAGGTCACCTGGCCGTAGGTGCTGCAGAGCCCGTAGGCGTTGATGATCACGAACGCGGCGATCACCACGGGGATGACCCACCGCCGCCAACCGCGGACCTGACGCCCACCGCCCGCCGGTGCCGGCATGTACCACTGCGGCAGGAGCGGTGTGCCGCCGTCACCGTGGAGCTCCCACAGGTTCACCGCGTCGTCGGCGACGGGCGCGTCGGGGTCGGCGGCGAGGGCCAGCGCGGTCAGCTCGTCGTCGGTCAGCTCGCCGTCGGTCAGCTCGCCGTCGGACACGTCGAGAGGCATGGCATCAGGGTACCGCCGGGATCGGCTTCTCGGTCCCCGGCTCCCAGTGTTTCGCGATTCGTTCGATGCTCCGGTGGTCACCCCCGGCTCCGAGGAGCACGGTGACGGTGTCCCCAGCCACCACGCTCACGCGCTCATGGCCGCGGCCGAGCAGTGGCCGGCGACTCCGTGGATGCAGCCCCGAGGTCCGGCGGATCCGCACTCGGCCACGCGATGACGAGCACGACGAGTACGGGGTTGAGCACGGCGAGCATCGCGGCCGGGATCACGATGCCCTGATCGTTGAGGGCGTACCCGAGTGCGGCGACCACCGCGAAACCGACGAGTGACGCCCGCATCTCCGGCACCCGGGTCAGCAGGCCGGAGAGGTGGCGTTCGCGTGACCAGACAAGGTACGCGACGAGCGCGAGCACGACGACGACGATCGGTCGCCAGTCCGAAGACGCGAGCGTGGAGAGGTTCATCTCGAGCTTGCGGACCACGACGGTGGTGAACGCCGAGGATCCCTCTCCGCCCACCTGCTCGACGAGCCGACCCAGGTGCGTGCGCTGGTCCGCCGGGCGCAACGAATCGACCACCGCGGCGATCGAGATCGCGATCCCGGTTGCCGCGAACAACACGACGACGGCGCCCGCCCGGATTCGTTTCCCGTACAGCATCGCCGCCGTCAGCGCGAATGCCGGGACCATCGTCAGCACGCCGCCGACGTCGGCGCCGAAGAACGGGGCACCGTCGACGACGACTGCGACGGCGAGTACTGCGATGCCTGTCCACGCGCCGGTGCGCCCACCCAGGCGGTGCGCCGCGAGGCCGGCGAGCAACACCGCGCCCGCGGCCAGGAACGCGTAGCCGATGTTGCCGAGGCCGATGAAGCGGCCGGCAACCTCGGGCGAGAACCCGAAGCCACTGTTGAACTGCAGCCGGGCGCCGGTGACGACGTCGAGGACCAGTACGCCGACCAGCGCGCCGAGGCCCGCGACGAGCGAGTCGACCGGGCGGCGCCGACGTCCGGCGAGCAGGAACGCTGCGCCGAGGGCGCTGCTCACGACCACGAGGAACCCGAAGTACGCCGCGAGCCCGATCTCGTGGAACGGCACCAGCCGGGCGAGGTACACCGTGGTGACGAGTCCGAGCATGGAGAGCGCGAACCACGTCAGCGCGGTGGCTCCCCGGCGGGGACGTCGGACCAACACGAAGATCGCGCCACCGGCGAGCAGGATCTGGAGAACGACGAATCCTCGGGTCAAGGGGTCCCGCAGCTCGGTGCGGAACGACGCGGCGGCATCGGTGTCGACCAGCGAGGCCCGCCGGTCGGCCAGGGTGCCGCCTCCGCCTGCCTCCACGGGTCGGCCCCGCATGGAGTCGGGTCGATCCGCACCGACGAGATCGAGTACCGACGGACCGATGTCCATGAGCTGGACCGAGCCGCTGCGCAGCGTCGTCGGGGACCGGAGCATGCCGGACCGGAAACCTGGCGCGCTCACCGCGACGACGGTGAGCGCGCTGCGGTCGGTGACGCGTGGTGCCGGCCCGACGACGACGACCGCGTCGCGCTCGGGCTCGACCCGTTCGAGGAGCGCACCCACGAGCTCGTCGGTGTGCTCCAACGCTCGGGCGCGGGACGCGAGTCGTTGCGACGAGTTCTGCGCCGGAGCGTAGGCGTCGGCACGCGCGAGGTCGGAGCCCTCGACCAGGACGACCGCGCGATCCGACCAGGCCGTGTCGAACGCTTGCAGCACACGAGACCGGTCGAGGCGCGTCCCGAACGGAGCTTCGGGTGCGGCTTCGAGCAGGGAGTCGTCGACGCGACCCCCCGGGAGAGTGCCGCCCGGTTCCATCAGGGCGAGCGCCGCCTCCCGGTGCCAGGGCGACTCGAGCGCGGGTTCGAGGAGCTCGTCGGGATCGATGTCGGCGTTCGCGATGACTGCCCGCGAGAAGCCATCACGCGCGAGTGCGGCGCCGAGCGTGCCGAGGTCGGCCTCCCACAGGCTCGCGGCGTTCGCGGCGGTGAAGGCGGGGATGCCGAGGTGCACGATGCCGCGATCGGCTCGACGGCCGGTGCGACGGACGAAGGCTTCGGCCGCGGTTCCATCGCCGAACGGCTCGTTGACTCCGAAGGCCTCTCCGCCGACGGGACTCGACGCGCCGATTGCCTTGTCGCCCGACCCGAGCGTCGCGTAGCCGGCGGCGAGGTCGGTTCGCAGCGTCGGTGCGCGGGTCGAGAGGTTCGCGATCGCCGAGCGGCGGAACAGCGCGTCGAGGTTCGGCGTCTCGCCGTCGTCGATGTCGGTCCAACCGACGCCGGGCAACGACACGATCAACACCCGGTCGACGACCCGCGCCGCGCGGTCGGTGGCGGCGTGCGCCGGAGGCCCGGGGACCGAGACGCCCGATCCGACGAGCGACGCGAGCGCGACGATCGCCACGATGCCCGCCGATCTGCGACCCGTCACGCCGACATCGTCGCACCTCGGCGGGTTCGGGGGACGGCAGCGCGATCAGGGGCGGACGAGGAGCATCACCAGCGCGAAGTGGCAGACTCCGGCCCCGATCACGAGCGTGTGCCACACCTCGTGGTATCCGAACACCGCGGGGCGGGGATCGGGGCGGTTGCGGGCGAGGATGATCGCTCCACCGGTGTAGAGCAAGCCGCCTGCGACGAGGAGCCCGAGCTCGACCCTCGACAGGGAGTGGATCAACTGCGGGGTCGCGATCACCGCGAGCCAACCCAGCGCGAGATACATCACGAACCCGACCCGGTGCCAGCGTTCGAGGCGCAGGACCGTGACGAGCACTCCGATCGCGGCGCCGGTCCATGCGAGGGCGAGCATCGTGATGCCCCAGGCCGGGCGGAGCGCGAGCAGCGTGATCGGCGTGTACGAACCTGCGATGAGCACGAAGATCATCGAGTGGTCGAGGTGCTTCATGACCCGCTCGCCCCCGACCGACCAGTTGCCCCGGTGGTAGGCGGCGCTCACGCCGTAGAGGCCGGTGAGGCTCACCGCGAAGATGATCGCCGCGACCCGGGCCGCGGCACCGCCGGCGAGGGCGATCAGCGTGACGCCCGCCGGGATCGACACGAAGAACGCGATCTGGTGGAACCAGCCGCGGAGCCTCGGTTTCGCTGATGGCTGCTGGTGGAACTGGCGGACCGGATCCATCCTCCGCAGCGTAGCGACCACCTCAGGAGATCCGAATGGGCCGAACGGACCGCTCGGAGCCGGTTGGTTCAGGCCATGGTGGCGAGGAGCTCGTCGATGAAGGACTCGGGGCACTCCGGGTGGAGGAAGACGGCCCGGGCGACCATCTCGCCCTTCCACCGGGTCGGGAGGCAGAGCGCGACCTGTTCCCGGAGGACCCCGTCCGACCACGACGTGTAGTCGGCCTCGGTCCAACCGGGGCGTCGGAACAGGACCACGGTCAGCTCCGGGTCGCGCAGCAACTCGACGTGGGGTGCGGCGTCGATGCGAGCGGCGGCGTGCCGGGCGATGGCGAGCGTTCGTTCGATCGCGTCGGAATAGGCGTCGATCCCGTGTACCGCGAGCGAGAACCAGAGCGGCAGGCCGCGCGTGCGGCGCGTGAGGTGGAACGCGTAGTCGGCCGGGTTCCAGTCGTCGCCGCCGTGGATGGCGTCGAGGTACGAGGCCTCCTGCGCGTGGACGGCCTTGGCTCGGGCCGGCTCGCGGTACAGCAACGCGCAGCTGTCGAATGGAGCGAAGAGCCACTTGTGCGGATCGACTACGAACGAGTCGGCGTCTTCGATCCCCGCGAAGCGAGCTCGCGCGCTCGGGGCGAGGAGCGCAGCTGCACCGTAGGCGCCGTCGACGTGGAACCAGATCCCGGCCTCTCGGGTCGCCGCGGCGATCCCGGCGAGGTCGTCGATGATCCCGGCGTTCGTCGTGCCCGACGTCGCGACCACCGCACAGATCGACGAAGGGTCGGCGTCGGCGGCCAACGCCTCGCGCAGGGCCGGCCCGGCCAGGCGGTCCTGGTCGTCGGAAGGCACCACGAGGGCATCGACGTCGAGGAGGCGGAGCGCCGACGCGATCGAGGAGTGGGCCTGTTCGCCGACGGCGACCCGCCAGCGGGCCGGTCGCGAACCACGCGCGGCGGCCGCGCTGTCGCGGGCTACCGCGAGCGCGGAGAGGTTCCCGATCGACCCGCCCGACACGAAGCACCCGCCGGCTCCGGCCGGGAAGCCGGCGGCGTCGGCGAGCACTTGGAGCGCCTGGTTCTCGGCGTAGACCGCGCCGGCACCTTCGAGCCACGACGTACCGCACACCGACGACGCGCCGACGACGAGGTCGAACAACAACGCTGCCTTCGTCGGTGCCGCGGGGATGAACGAGATGAACCGTGTGCTGTCGGTGGAGATGCACGCCGGCGCGAGGATGTCGACGAACTCGCGGACGACGTCTTCGGGTTCCCTTCCCTCCCGCGTGATCGTCGTCCCTGCTCGTTCGCGCAGGGCGGCGAGCGAGAGGGGGCCGTCGAGCGTGACCGGGTCCATCCGCAGCCGCTCGATGGCGTAGTCGAGGCACGCGGTGGCGATCCGTTGGGTGAGGTCGTCGAAGGTGTGCACCCGAAGACGGTACGCCCGGCCGGGTGGCTCAGGGGTCGAGCGTCACCAGTCGGCTCCGGACCTTGTCGAGTGCCCGACCGAGGTGGTCGCGCGCCTCGGCGTGGGAACAGCCCAGCGACCGGGCGAGCTCCTTCATCGACTCGGCGTCGCAGTCGAAGCCGTAGCGACGGGTCAGGGCGTCGCACTCGACGGGGGAGAGATCGCCGAACGCTCTCGGATCGACCTGCAGCTCGAGCGCATCGAGATCGAGGTCGTCGTCGACGACCCCGACGCCGGCTTCGTCGGCCGGCGCATCGGGGTAGGGCCAGCCGTCGTCGGTGGGGAAGAGGGGGTAGGTCGAACGTGCCATGTGCTCGCCTTCCGGTCGTTGCCAGCCCGGGGACCCTGATCCACTGTGCGCCGATCCGCCGCTCGGGTCAACCGACCTCGGAAAGATTCAGCGAGCCGGAGCCGGATGCACGGCGAGGACCTCGAGGATCGACTCGCCGTACCGGTCGACCTCGACCGGGCCGACCCCGGGCACCGCGAGCAGGGCCGCCCTCGTCGCCGGGCGGGCTCGGGCCAGTTGTTCGAGCGTGGCGTAGGTGCAGACGACGTCCGGGTCGATGTCGTGGGCGCGGGCGACGTTGCTGCGCCACTCGGCGAGCGCGGCGAGGACGACCGGATCGACCCGACTCGTCGCCGGCAGCTGGGCCCGCGCCTTGGCCAGCTCGGCGCGCGGGTCGACGGGTGGTCGATTGGCGGCCGGATCGTCGGCGATCGCCTGGTGGATCACCGCGACCCACGGACTCGGCCGTCGGCG
>Ga0209591_10010125_pt1 | contig 10155 bp, 12 predicted proteins | sample MAT01_FD_187207 | JGI IMG/M metagenome (GOLD analysis project Ga0209591, IMG submission 187207) | Freshwater microbial communities from Lake Fryxell liftoff mats and glacier meltwater in Antarctica - MAT-01 (SPAdes) (version 2) | ecosystem: Environmental > Aquatic > Freshwater > Ice > Liftoff...
CAGCAACAGCAGAATGATAAAACTCGGCGGGTTTTAGAGAAATCTTTTGGCTCAGAATGGGCTGAGCGATACATGACAACGATGCTATTTGATTACATCGCTTAACGTTTGAGTTCAGCGGCGGCTAGTGATCTTTGTATCACCACCTATTACCTGCTGAACTCAAACGTTGGGTTGCTGACCGCGTTTATTTGCAGGCACTAGACTCTGACATGTTTCTTAGACAGACTATATGGTTCCCCGGAGGACGTACCCCACGCCACGAATTGTATGAATCAGGCGTTTGGGATTGTCAGCCTCAAGTTTAATGCGTAATGCTCGCACATAAACCTCAATAATGTTCGATTCACCCATGAAGTCATACCCCCAAACTTGCTCCAAAATTTGCTCACGAACGAGAACCTGACGGGGGTGTCGCAGCAAAAATTCTAACAGGTCGAATTCTTTGGCGGTGAGTTGAATCAATTGGCAACCGCGATAAACTTCACGGGTGATGCAGTTTAGCGTCAGATCCTCAAATTCTAAGCGATCGGAGCTTTCTGGGTGAACACGGCGCAAATGAGCCTTGACTCTCGCCAAGAGTTCCTCAATGCTAAAAGGCTTGGTGACATAATCATCGGCTCCTGCGTTCAAGCCAGTAACGCGATCGGGAATCTCATCTTTGGCGGTCAGTATAATGATGGATGTCTGCACCCCCGTGTTTCGCAGTCTCATACAAACGTCTAATCCAGACAAACCTGGCATCATCCAGTCCAAAATCAGCAGGTCAGGCTGAACTTCACGCGCCATGCTCAACCCTTCCATGCCATTGGTTGCGACCGTGACCCGATAGCCCTCTAAGCTAAGTTCGACTTCGAGCAACTGTGCCAGTTTAGCGTCATCTTCAACCAGGAGAATGTGAGCAGTCATGATTGCGGTTTCCAAAGGGGTAAGGTGATCGTGAACAGGCTACCTTCGCCCAGTTTAGAACGCAGGGTAATGCGTCCGTCCATGCCTTCGATCAGGCTTTTAGCGATCGCCAATCCCAACCCTGTTCCGTCTCGCGATCGGGTCATGGCTTCATCCACCCGGTAAAACCGCTCAAAAATCCGATGTTGGTGAGCTAGAGAAATTCCTATCCCGCGATCGCGCACATGAATGACTGCCTGCTGTTCGGTCTTTTCTAACACCAGATCAACCGCCTGATCGGGCACAGAATATTTGATGGCATTATCGACCAAATTGATCAACACCTGTTGCAGACGGTCTTGGTCGGCACAGGCAATCACATCCTCATCCGTGACCAATAGGTTAATTTGCCGATTGCTGACTTTCTGACTCATTTGCGCGACCTCCACCACCACCGTATTCAGCATCATTGGGGCAAGCCGAAAATGGAGATTGCCGCTATCAACCCGTGCCAGATCAAGCAAATCTTGCAACATGCGGATTGTGCGTTCGGCTTCCGCAGAGGCGGTTGCCACTGCTTGTTGTTGATGTGGACTAAGATTGTCTCCTCGCCGTAACAGGCTTTGAAGATACCCGGCAATCACGGACAAAGGGGTGCGGAGTTCATGGGAAACGTTCCCCACAAACTGGCGCTGTTGTTCCCAGGAACCAGATAACCGGACTAACATTTCATTAAAGGCTTGTGCCAGCCCCAGAATTTCATCAGGTGCACGATTCAGTTCCAGTTTTGCACCGCTCAAATCATCCGCAGAAACAGCACTAGCGATCTGGCTCATGTGTTGCAGGGGTTGGAGTGCTCTACGAATCCGTTGGGAGATGGCAATCACCAAAAGCACAACTACTACAATGCTGGACAGAATTAGGCTATGAACGCCTGCGTTCAGCCTCATCTGATCATCTGTAATATCTTTCAAGATATACACTTGACCCAGAGGAGTGCCACTAATGGACAGGGGATTGCCGCACAGCACGACATAGCGATCGTCAAAATGGAAGACCGTTGGCTGTGCGGGAACGGCTGTTTTCGCCACCACATTCATCAAGTCAGAGGGAGGACTATTGATGCCAGAGGAGCGAGACAGAATTTGTCCATTCGGACTCCGAACCCAAATCAACAATCCCGGTGTCGAAAGTTTATCGATCGCCTGTTCTACACCTGTTTCAACCGATCCCGTTTGACGGTAAAGCTCAATCTGCTCTGGAAAGTGCGCTGCAATGTATTCTAGGTTTTGTTTATGGACAGAGATTAAATTTTGCTCCATCCGCCAGCCTGCCCAAACAGCCACTCCGCTGACCCCTAAGACCGCAAGTACAATCAATTCCAGGGTCAAGCGAAACTGTAGCGAGGTCGGAGAAATTCGTTTAGCAAATAGGCGGGTAATGGCGTGTGGCAAAAGGTGCATTTAAAAATTGCCTGCAACGGAACTATCTAAAAAACATGAGCGGTATTGTGCTTGAGATCAAACTCAAATCGCTGATCATAGTTTGTTTCACCATACACATTAAAGCTAATGGTCGGTTGCTCTCCAAGGGCTTCCACCTGATGAATCGCATCGGGCATCAAGCCGAGAATGTCACCGGGAGCCAGGAGGCGATCGCCCACTGGCTGAATCTGATCGGGAAATTCTGACGTTGGGGAACGCTGCCAGAAAGTATTGTTCTCCTGTCCGCTGAGCAGAGCCACCACTCCCCAACTGGCGTGGTTATGAATCGGCGACTTAGCCCCTGGTGCCCATGCTACCAACTGCACCGTTAGAGGAAAAAACGGTTCATCATACAACATGGACACCTCCCATCCGGTTGCCGGATCAGGATCGAGGGGCATCATCTGCAACCAGGAAGAATGGGTCAACAGTTTACGAACCAGTGGACAAATGGACTGAAGCCGCAATCGATCATCTGCAATCGTGGTGAGGATGTCTTCCAAATCAGTCAAGAATCGGTAGAGTCGGTAAGGTTGGGTCAAATTCTCAGGCTGGCTGATGACTTCCCCAGCCTCACATTGCCCTTCATGGGTCACAAACCAGTCTTGTTCTGTCATAAAGGCTGCATGGATTATTTCAACAATGGTACGGAACAATGATACGGCTGACAGGGGTTCGGGAGTGGGTCGCCTCAATCAGCAGTCTGATTCATAACCTTAATCCCCTCCTATACCTAAGCTCTGACATTTAGGTGATCGCTTGCTGATTTCCAGATGAATTTTTGCTGAAAATGCAACACTCATTCGAGCAGTAGGGGATCTGCATTGAAATAAAGTCCCAATGGGATGCGTTAGCTTTCTAGCCCCCTAAATCCCCCAATTCTGGGGGACTTTGAAAGGCTCGGAAGTCCCCCAGAATTGGGGGATTTAGGGGGCGGATCGGGACGTTATTTCATTGCTACTCCCTAGAGTCTTGCAGCATTTTCCAACTCAGCCAGTTCTCAGATTTTATTCCGTATCCATCTAATCTTCATCTGCCACTCATTTTGCCGGAATTCAATATCAATGTCGCCAGTTTGAGTGAGTGACATCCTCACTGTACTGATCGGCTTGAGCTTTAAGGATCGTGGGCAGATTTTAAGTTATTCAAGAGAGAATTAAACATGAAGATTCGTTATTTTGCTACGCTTGCTGTCATTTCACTGTTGAGTATTGGAGCGATCGCAGGTTGTTCTAGCCCCAAGACATCTCAAGCAACCTCCAGCCCCAGCTCTGAAGTGGCAACCAATCCCTGCGCCGCAAAGGCAAACCCCTGTGCTGCCAAAGCCAATCCCTGCGCCGCCAAAGCTAATCCTTGTGCTGCGAAGACAAACCCCTGTGCCGCGAAGGCAAACCCCTGTGCTGCCAAAGCCAATCCTGGTGCTGCTAAAGCGCAATCTGTGGGCGCACCTCTCTCGCAAGAACTTCAGGGTAAACCTGTTGTTGTCGATGTATTCGCAACTTGGTGCCCCGCCTGCAAGAACATTGCCCCTACGTTGTCACAACTGAAAAAAGACTATGAGGGCAAAGTGCATTTTGTTGTACTGGATGTCAGTGATAAATCGACTACCAGTAAATCTGAAGCTACGGCAACACAACTCGGACTCAGCCAATTTCTGGAAGCCAATAAAGCTCAAACCGGGTCGTTAACCATTGTCGATCCAGCCACTGGCGCAATCCTGGCACAGTATCGCAACAATGCGAATCTAGCTGATTACAAAACAGTTCTGGACAAGGCGTTGACTCAATAGGCTAGACAGACAGTTCTGGACAAGCAGGGGGGATGCGATCGCCCATCCCCTTGCTCAGGAAATAACCAACTTAGTGAAGCTCAGGAAACGGTATGACTCACCCACCTCAATCTTCAAATGAGGATAAGCCTCTCCGCCCATTGGATCGATTCAAAAGCGCTAACAAGTGGCTGATTTACCTAGGTTTAGGCGTTCTGGCTCTTGTTCTCGTTCTTATCCTGGGCCCTGTGCTCAGCCATCCGATCGAGCAGGCTATTTCCATTGTCGAGAATCGTTATCAACAATGGTTTGACCAACAGGATACGGCAAACCCCCTGGTGCTATTACCCCTAGCCTTTATCGGCGGGGTGCTTGCCAGTGTATCGCCCTGCATTCTGGCACTGTTGCCTGTCAACCTCAGCTATATTGGCACCTTAAAAATTGAATCTCGGTGGGATGCATTCACGAAAGCAGGTTTGTTTGTGTTAGGAGCCGTTACGATTCTGAGCCTGTTTGGCTTAGTTTCCTCCTTTGCTGGAGCCGTGATGGTCGAGTATCGGGGTTACATTAATATCGTCGTGGGCTTGATTATGGCAGTGATGGGGCTGTGGTTAATGGGAATCGTCAAACTGCCCTTACCCCAAATCAATGTCAATCTCCCTCAAGCTGGCCCCTATGGCGTTGGATTAACCTATGCTCTGGTGAGTTCTCCTTGTGCCAGCCCGGTTCTGTTTGCAGTGCTGGCTGCGGCGGCAGCGACAGGTTCTCAGATTCTCGCCACCTTAACGATGGTCAGCTATGCCCTTGGATACACTATCTTGATTTTTCTGGCAAGTTTGTTTACCGCCCTGGCTAAACAAAGTAAGCAATTGTTGAAACATTCCGAGGGTATTATTCGCTTCGGCAGTGTGGCGCTGATGATCACAGGCGGTTACTACCTGATTCAGGGTACGCGATGGTTTATGGGAGGTTAGTCCTACCACGGTACTTTTTCAAGGAGCCACCATCAAGATTTGAAGCAACCCAACAACCGATTAAGAAGCGTTCTCGTTGGATTGTCGATTTTACTCACGGGTGATTTTAGCCGCTGGGTAAACTTGGCGATCGCTAGAATGCTAAACAAACGTAACCTAATGTAAAGATAAATTAACAGATTCTCATTTTTGAAAAAACCTGAAACTCTTACCCTACATATCTTTCAGCCCCTCTTATTATTTCTTAACAGGCTTGCCGATCTACAGCCTGAGAATTGCACAATAATTGCACAAATGAATTGCTTTAATCAAATTGTTCAAAAGCCGCTGAACTTTTGACTTGCAAGGTCAGGGTTCAGATTCTTCAGGTTCGCTGTTAGGCATTTACTGCCCCTCTCGGCTTGAGGATTTGATTGTAATTTGATTAAATTTGCCCGATAGGACGTTGCTCTGAGCTAATTGTTAGAGTTTCGCTCTCTTTGCCATGCCCATTCAAGCTGGGTTTGGTTGACTCGTTGCAGTTTGCTCACTATGCCCATTTGTGGCTCTATTCTTTCATTTCAGTCGGGCTTTGAACCCTTACTTCATGCAAATCTCAGGAGATACTTGAATGCTAGATGCTTTTACTAAAGTAGTTGCCCAAGCAGATACTCGCGGCGAATTTGTGAGTGATGCTCAGATTGATGCCCTTAAAGCAATGGTCGCAGAAGGTTCTAAGCGCCTGGATACGGTGAATCGCATCACCTCCAACTCATCTGCCATTGTTGCTAATGCAGCGCGGGCTTTGTTTGCAGAGCAACCTCAGTTGATTGCACCGGGTGGCAATGCTTACACCAATCGTCGTATGGCAGCCTGCTTGCGCGATATGGAAATCATTTTGCGCTACGTTACCTATGCTGCATTTACCGGAGATGCTAGCGTCCTGGAAGATCGTTGCCTGAATGGTCTACGGGAAACCTACTCAGCTTTGGGCGTTCCCGGTGGCTCAGTAGCAACTGGCGTGAACAAGATGAAAGAAGCGGCGATCGCCATTGCTAACGATTCTAACGGGATAACCCGTGGTGACTGCAACTCACTCATGTCTGAGTTGGGCAGCTATTTTGATAAAGCCGCCGCCGCCGTCGGTTAAGGCGCTCTCCTGGTCAAACCGACTTCAATCTGAAGTCACTTTTCAAGCTCAAAAACAATTCACAACTTTTCACAACCAAAAGGACGATTAAATATGAAAACGCCTTTAACAGAAGCGGTCGCAACATCAGATTCTCAAGGACGCTTTTTGAGTTCCACCGAACTTCAAGTTGCATTTGGTCGCTTCCGTCAAGCCACTGCCAGCCTTGATGCGGCAAAAGGCTTGAGTTCCAAAGCTTCTAGCCTAGCTGAAGGAGCTGCTAACGCAGTTTACCAAAAGTTCCCGTACACCACCCAAATGCAAGGCAACAACTATGCCTCAAGCAGCACAGGTAAGGCAAAGTGCGCTCGTGACATTGGCTACTACATCCGCATGATCACCTACTGTTTGGTCGCAGGCAGCACAGGCCCTATGGATGATTATTTGGTGAGTGGCTTAGCCGAAATCAACCGCACCTTTGAACTATCGCCTAGCTGGTATATAGAAGCGCTAAAGCACATCAAAGCCAACCATGGTTTGAGCGGTGATTCTGCTGTAGAAGCTAACTCCTACATTGACTACGCCATCAATGCCCTAAGCTAAGGGATTGTTTTCGCCCAGAACAACAGAATGCTGTGGATGCTTGATTGCATAGAATGCTTAATTGCATAAAGTGCTTAATTGGATGAACAGCGGTTTGTGGTTCTGGGCGTGTTTTTTGTCATTAATATTCCCATTAATATTTAAGGATTTCAGACATGACAAGTACTATGGCAGCCACGCAGTTAGGGTTCGAGCCATTTGCCGTTACTTCTCCGGTGGAGCTACGCGCAAACTGGTCAGAAGGAGACGTGCAGGCGGTGATTACAACTGCGTATCGTCAGGTGTTCGGAAATGATCACTTGATGCAGTCCGAGCGATTAACTAGCGCTGAGTCTTTGCTGCGCCGGGGCGACATTAATGTGCGTGAATTTATCCGGGCATTGGCTCAATCAGAGCTATATCGAAAAAAGTTTTTTTACTCGACTCCCCAAGTGCGTTTTATTGAATTGAATTATAAGCATCTACTGGGTCGGGCACCCTACGATGAATCGGAGATTACTGAGCACGTTAATCTCTACATCGAACAAGGCTATGAAGCCGACATTGACTCTTACTTGGATTCGATGGAATACCAGGAGAGCTTTGGCGAATCCATTGTGCCCTACCACCGAGGCTTTGCGACCCAACGGAACCAGAAGACCGTCGGGTTCCCTCGGATGTTCCAGCTTTATCATGGTTATGCCAACAGCGATCGCGCTCAAGGGCACAACAAATCGGCTTGGCTAACTGAAGACTTGGCGCACAATACAGCAAACACTGTGCGGACTTCTAACTTTGGCAAGGGATTAGCCGGAACGACGACTGGCGATCGTGGTAATCTTTATAGAGTGCGGGTAACGCAATCCAATAGCGGTCGCAAGCCCCAAGTTCGGCGCAGTGTGAGTGAGTATTTAGTCAGCTACGACCAACTTTCCCCGACCCTCCAACGCCTCAACCAGCGAGGGAGCCGAGTGGTGAGTATTGTACCCGCCTAATCTGCACTCCAGTCGAACACCCTACCCCTACAAGGAGAATAATCTGTGGCAATTACCACTGCGGCTTCCCGCCTCGGCACTACCGCCTACAGCGACATCCGCCCCATTGAACTTCGTCCTAATTGGACACCCGAAGAAGGCGCTGCTGCCGTTCAGGCAATTTACCGCCAAGTTTTAGGCAACGACTACCTCATGGCAACCGAGCGCCAGGTGGGTCTAGAGTCTTTGCTGTGCAATCGACAAATTACCGTGCGTGAGTTTGTCCGTGCCTTGGCTAAAACAGAGCTATACAAGACCAAATTTCTTTACCCTCATTTCCAAACCAGGGTCATTGAATTGAACCTTAAGCATTTGCTAGGACGCGCGCCCTACGACGAATCTGAAGTAGTTGAGCATTTAGATTGCTATCAAAATCAGGGCTTTGAAGCAGACATCGATTCTTACATCGACTCTGACGAATACGAAGCCAACTTTGGCGATTCTATTGTTCCTTACTATCGCGGCTTCTCGACTCAAACTGGGCAGAAAACCGCTGGGTTTACTCGGATGTTTCAGCTTTACCGGGGATATGCCACTAGCGATCGCTCTCAAATTGCGGGTTCCGCTTCCCGTCTGGCAGGTGAGCTAGGCAAAAATAGCGTCTCTGCTATTGTCGGCCCTTCCGGTGCCAACGAAGGCTGGGCATACCAACCTTCTAAGCAAAACGTAGCACCTACCCGTGCCTTTGGGCGTTCATCGGTCAATTCCTCCGATCGCCTCTACCGCATTGAAGTATCGGGTATCAGCCTGCCCAGATATCCCAAAGTGCGCCGCAGCAGCCAAGAGTTTATCGTGCCCTACGAGCAACTCTCCAGCACGCTTAAGCAGATCAACAAAATGGGCGGAAAAGTGGCTAGCGTTTCGATCGCTCAGTAAAATCGCCTCTAAGAGTAAAGCATTGGGTCAAAGATTTCTGCTGATGTTTAAAACCTTTGACCTCAATGTTTTGCCCTTCCCAAGCCCAACTAAAACTTTAATAATCCTTTAGGAGAAGATTACAACCATGCTAGGACTCTCTTCTGCTGCTAATGATCGCGTGTTCGTCTACGAAGTCGAAGGATTACGGCAAAACGAACAAACCACTAAAAATAATTACCCGGTACGTACTAGCGGCAACCAGTTCGTTCAGGTTCCTTACAGCCGCATGAACGATGAAATGCTCCGCATCTCCCGGTTAGGCGGCAGTATTGTAGCTATTCATCCCCTCGCTGATTACTTGGCTGCTAAGCCCAAAGATTCTGCTGAGCATGATGCCCCTGCCGAACATGATGCTCCTGTCGGAAAGAAGAAAGGCAGATAAGATCAAATGAGCCTTTTGCCGAAGTCTTAATCTTTAAGAGACTTCAGCAAAAGGCTAGGACGAGCGGCTTGCACATTGCTGTAGAGTTTCCAGCTAAGAATTCTAATGGTCAGTTTCCAACAGCCCGACTTTGATCGTCTTACTCATAAAAGTAGCGAAACAGATCTACCTCAGAAATGTATCGACAGGCTTGTCTATAAACTGCTCGACACGTTCCTGTATCAAGCTGACGGTGATTAGGAACTGTGAGTGTTTCTTTACCTGCTTCACTCATTCGTCGTAGCTTAACGTGGCTTCCCCGTTGGCTATAAATTTGAAAGTCGAACTGCTCCAAAATGGCAATCACTTCGGCACCTGATAACCGCTTAAGCCTGGACATAGGTGGGTTGCATCTCAAATGTGACCAAAATAGAAGGGTGAGTGACTAACCCAAATTCGGCTGGATCTTCGTCTTCTAAGTGCAGAGAAACAGCCTCCTTCAGGTTTTGAACAACCTCATCTAGAGTTTCTCCTTGAGTGATCACTGAAATCTCTAAACATTCGGCAACGTAGCCACTTTGCTGCCCTGGACGAATGAAGGATTTAATCGTTTGTTGCAGTTGCATTGTCATACCCCCAGAAAGAATAGATATTTGCTCAACTATTTCGTTACACAATCAAAGTGACTACAAATATATTACTGCCTAAAAAGAAAGCTCAGCACTGGGTTCATTGTCTACAGTAATCCTTCAGTCATTGTTCTCCCTGTAGTCTTCCCGATACTTTTTGACCTAACCCAAAAGCAACTCATAGAGGAACCAGACATTGAAGATGTCTGGTTCCTCCGCCTCTTACAATCAAGACATCTCTACTGAATCTACAAAGGACGATACACCCGATAATTCACATCAGGAAAAATATTATCGATCGCCTCCACCTTCTCCAACCATCCTGAATCGATCTTCCCTGCCAACACATCATCCCAAATCTTATTAAACCGCTGCAAATGCGACTTCGTGCGCCGCACTGCATAAGGCA
>Ga0209591_10010128_pt1 | contig 10153 bp, 10 predicted proteins | sample MAT01_FD_187207 | JGI IMG/M metagenome (GOLD analysis project Ga0209591, IMG submission 187207) | Freshwater microbial communities from Lake Fryxell liftoff mats and glacier meltwater in Antarctica - MAT-01 (SPAdes) (version 2) | ecosystem: Environmental > Aquatic > Freshwater > Ice > Liftoff...
AGCTTGTACTTGCGAGTAAAGTGGTCAGGGAGCATTTCGCCGGGGCCCGAGGCATCGCCAAGCGCACCAAACCCCCCGGCCTTGACGTAGTAAGTGCCGGCCGCTGGAGCGAGGTAGCTTAGGGTGACGCTGGCACCCTGTGTGGTCTGGTATTTGTGACCCAGTTCTTTACCGCCAGCGTCAAACAACTTGAGATCACCGTAAGTATCGGTCGGAACATTTTCTAGCTTCACGGTGGTGGTCCCCATCGCAAGAGGTACACTGTACCAGTCGTCGTAAGCAGCCGATGCCGGGGGAGATCCCAGGGTGTGCCCTGCGAACACGTAGGCGTCGATCGCGGTGCCCTTCGTAATAGCAGTCGGGCTATCTCGAGTATCGTTGGGCTCAAATGAGTCATCGAGCTTCGTGTAAGCCATGTTGAGGGTGTACGCGTAGGGAACTTGAAAGCCTGCGAAGTCGCCGATGTCGACGCGATACTTTTGGCCTTTCGCGACCGCAACGAAGGCTGACACGTTCTGCCCCTCCGACTGGGCATAGCGCCGATAGATTTCGCCATTGTCGTTTACAGAGTAAATATGAACATCGGCGTTACCGGGCCCTACGTTCGTGACGGCGATCTGCATGTAACCGCCTGCTGCGTCCGCGGGCACGGTCAACTCGTAGAAGTCATGATCCGTTGTGCTTGAGACGCAGCCGCGAATCGTGGAACCGAGCGTGTAGGCTGTTGAGTTGTCGCGCGAGTTGTTGGGTTCAGTGGGATCCACACCGCCGCACGGGTCCACGGTTGCTGCTCCGCCGGTACCGCTGCCGCTCATGCCTGCGTTTCCCGCCCCACCGAGGCTGTTTGCTCCGCCCACCGCGCGTGAGCCACCAGAGCTGCCTGCAACGGCACCGCCTGTTGAATTGCCGGCGCTGTTGGCGGAGCCACCGGACAGTCCAGTGGCGCCTCCGGAGTTAGCACTGGAGTTGGAGGAGGTGACGGTGCAAGCCGACATTCCCAGGGCACCAAGTGCTTAACACAGGACTAAATACGAAGCATGACATTTCATGTTGATTAGTTCTCCCTAAGTGAAGACCGAGCTCATGACAGTTACATTTTATTACGGGCGTTCGCTACGTGGGAAATCAGGGCTTCGGCCTAGCGGTATGTGTAGCCCCGACATACGACGGCAGGAGCCCTTTTGTTCCCCCAGGGATCGGTGGGGAGTCAGCTTTGAAGTAGCCTAAGCCGACCCAATTCGCTCAAGGTCATGGCGAGGTCGTGCTCAGAAACAGGTTTTCCGGTGTGGGCTCCGAGCGCTTCCCGCCAGTCAGTCAGGAGCTTCGTTTTGCCGCGGGTCCCGTCCAAGAGCGCAACTAACTTGAGCCCTCGTTCCTCTTCAATTTGCGCGGGTCGATGAAATTGGTTGGGCAACCATCGGGTCTGTCCCGAAAGCCAGCGCACGAAGGCATTCGCATTCGGGCGAACGCTTGGCTCCACGACAAAGCGCGGCTCAAGCTGGCGCAAGTCGATGAATCGCATCAAATACAGCTCAAAAAGCGCGCCGGTGAGCTCTTCAGCGCCGGCGTCGTGCGCGGGCGGCTCTTGGCCGTTTGCATTGAGCCGCGCCAGGGCGCGAACAGTCAGTTCCGGAAACGACACCAAGCCGGGCGCTTGGTGGATGAGTTCGAACATTGCCGCCTTCGCCAACGCTTGATCCAGCTGGAAACGCACACCTAGGTTACCTACAAAGGTCACCGAGAGCCCCGCTTGGAGTTTGGTGCGCTCCTTCAACGCTGACCGATGTTCCAACGCTAAGGCTGCGAATGAGCGTTGGATCGACGCGACGTGTGGTGAGTGCGCTCGCTTGAGACACCAGCGACTGACGAAATGCGTTGCACGTCAGCACGTCGAGGCAAGCCTCGCGCTTAACGACATCCCGGGCGAGCCGCGCCAGAAGCTTCTGCCCGTTGCTGGAGTTCTGTGCGGCCCCTGGTGGAAGCGATGACTCAGCCAAAAAAGTAAGGCCAAAACGCTCGAGATGTCGGGCAAAGTCCCCAAAGTGGACGGGTTGGTTGTTCGCCTCGAACCAATCGTGAGCCACTTGGGAGTCTGACGCGGCCAGGATCCGGGAGAGCTCTCCTTTGATCGCCTGAGCCAGCGGGCGTTCCGATGCAATAGACGCTGAAAAAGCGGTTGCAACTGCTCTCAGCGCCTTGAGCGTGTCTTCCGGATCGAGGTTATCGCGTGCGAATTTGAGCCCGATGGCACGAGCCGCGTCTCGTACATAACTCCCCGGGTACACGTTATGACTCAGGTAGCCAATGCCCTCCGGAGCCAACCACTCTGCCACTTTTCCGAGTAATGCCTCGCGCAGCTCGGGCGACACCCAAGAATAAAGGCCGTGAGCGATCACTTAGTCGAATGGACCACCCAAATCCACCTGCTAAAAATCACCGCAATGGACGGTCACGTTGTTCAAACCGAGCTCCAACACGGCAGCTTGCGCTCGCACTGCCTGACGCTCCGAGAGCTCTACGCCGACGAACGTCGACTCTGAAGCTCCAAGGCGAGGGGGAGCAGGTGCGCACCGTCGGCGCAACCCACATCCAGGTAGCGGCAGCGGGCGGCTGATACTGCCGGAAACCCATGGAAGCGAGCTTTTACCCAGAGTCTGTCAGGGTGGGCCTGGGGGATCGCTTTCGCCTCGTAGGCCAGCGACTCGTACAACGACGACGCCAGTGCTTTCATCCAGCAATCGAACTGCCAAAACGGGGGGGAAGCAAGAGGAGGCCATCTAGCCGATGGGGGGCCCCCTCAGCCGGCGGCCGAAGCTTGGTACGGAGGTGTACCGCCCCGCTGCTTCAGTTTCTCCTCGTGCACATGGGCCAATCTGTGCTTTCTTCCTTGAATGGCTGTTGAGACCTTGACCAAGAGTGGGCTCGCGAAGAGTGTGGCTTTTGTCGTTAGCTTGTGGAGTTTCGGGGCGGAAGCTAGGCCAAATGGGGAACCCCAGGCGTGCGCCAATTGCCACTATGAAAAATTGGGGCCGACAATCGATGTCACCATGAGCAACCGAGACCCCCAGCTCGGGGAAACTATCAATCTGAAAGTCAGCCTGAGCGCCAACGCACCCGGCGCCTTGCGTACCGGGCTGATGGTTTCAACTGACAGTTCGGGCGAGTTTTCGGTCGTTGAAGCGGATTACATGCGCTTGAACACGCCGACGCAGATACTGCACTCGCAGCCCAAAAATCTGGTGGGCGGAAAGGCGGACTTCGAGCTGGCGTGGAAGGCACCCGCTTCGCCAGGCGTCGCCAAGTTCACAGTTTGGTCCATCACGGGGAACTCAAACGGCACCGATGCCGACGACAATCACGCCACAACCTCATTTCAATTGGCGTTTGGTTGTGCTGCCAAAAACTTCTACCCCGATGCGGACAAGGATGGCTACGGGAACCTGAATCGTCCGACGCTGGCGTGCACCCAGCCTGCCAACATGATCCCCGAAGGTGGCGATTGCGACGACCAGAACGTCATGATTTCTCCTGCGAACACTGAGATTTGTAATATCGTTGATGATAACTGCGACGGCACCATCGACGAGAACCTCGGATGCGGGCTCGTCTACATCGACGCCGACGGTGACGGCTATGGGAGCCCGTCCAGTGCCCTGAGCTATGGAGCGTCGGGGTCAGGCTTCTCGCTCAACAACAAGGACTGCAATGATATGGACCCCGGCGTCTTCCCCGGTGCCCCCGAACAGCTCAACGGCCGAGACGATGACTGCAACGGTCAGGTGGATGACGTTGCCGTGGGCGCCGTGCCCGAGCCCATGCCGTCCACTTCCCCAAGCACGGCCCCGACCACTGCCCCGATCGTGCGAGACAGGACGCCCGCGGGCGGTACGAATTGCGCTCTCGAGTGGCGTCGCAATTCCGGCGATTCCTCGTGGGTGTTCGGGCTATTGGCTGCAGCGGCCCTCGTGAGACGCCGCGGATACGGACCAACAAGCCGGCACAGCTGGCGTTGATGATCGTAGCAGCCCAAGATCCGAACAATGTCCGAGCGCCCGTACCTATCACTCTTGCGCGCACTAGCGGCGGCGGGAGTTGGTCACGCCATTGCGGGTGGATTGGCGGTGGTGCTCCACGGTGTGCCACGTATGACATTTGATCTAGATCTAGTGGTGGATCTCAACGACGAGAATATGAAGCGGTTGGTTCTGGTGCTCGAACAGGAAGGCTATCGGCCCAGGCTACCGGTTGCTCTCGCGGACTTGTCGGACGCAACAAAACGCCACGAGTGGGTGACCGAACGGAACCTGATTGCCTTTTCGCTGAATCACCCCCAAAGGCAGATGGAAGAAGTGGACATTCTGCTGGCTCCGGGCATTGAGTGGTCTGAGATCGCAAGCTCTCTCGTCTGGCGGCCCATCAATGGCGATAGCGTGGCCGTGATTGGAAAGCCGCTGCTCCGTCGCATGAAGCTTGCTACCGGTCGGGAGAAGGACAAGGCAGATGCGGAGCTGCTCGGTGAACTCTGAAGCCTTGGTGTCGCGCCCGACGCGCGAGCAAGTCGAAAATTTCGCGCGGCTCAGCGTGGAGCAACGATTCAATTGGCTCATGGATATGCTGGCGCTATGTCACGATTTGACACCGCCCGAAGTTCGTGAACGCTGGCGGACCGTGAAGGACGAAGTTCAGCGACGTTGAGAAACCTCAGGGCGTCGCGCCGCGATAGGCAACCCCTACTTCTGTGGCTGTGCCTCCGTTTTGGTAGAGGGACACCGTTTCGTCGGGGTCGACCCAGGGCGGCATCGAGAACCAGGCGTAGCGCTCAACGAACGGCAGCGACTCCAGCATGGCGACGGACGCGGTTGCGAAGGCTGCCTGTTGGGCACGACTCGGGTAGCGAGGCGCCGTGCCCCAGTTAATCAACGAGTACTCGGTGAGCCATACCGGACGCCCATAGCGCTCGTGCGCGCTTTGCACGTACGCCCGGAGCGCGTCAGTGTTGGACGCCGCGTCGAAGTTAGCGCCTGTGCCCCCGTACCAGTGGAGACAAATGAAATCCACCCGGAGCCCCTTCGAGGCAACGCCAACCATAAACTGATCGAACCAGCTTCCCGGCGCGGACGCACGATCCGCTGTAGCAGGACTACCAAGTCGCTTGCCTGTCGCTTCTAGTTTGGGCCACAGGTCGAGCGCCTCCTGGACGGACAGGTTCGACTGATCGGCACGGTCTGGCTCGTTGAAACCGAGTAACACGTCGCCCACCGCTTGAGCGATCGTTCCGACGCCGCGATCCGCCGAGCTCGCGTCCCAGATCATAGGCACGAACTGCATCCCGGCAGGTGCCGTGACGCCGTTCGGTGTCGGGTACCAGTTGTAAAACCAGACCGCTCTCACGTTGGCGAGCGCCTGATCCACTCCGTTGAAGTACCATGTGCCGACACCCTTCTTCATCCCGAGCGACGGGGACGGGGCGCCTCCCGCGCCTGGCGATATGCCTCCCGCGCCTGGCGATATGGTGCCTACGCCGATGCTCCCGCTCAATGAACCGCCCGACGCGCCATGTTGTGGCGAGAACCCGGTACCGCGCGGAGCGCATGCGCCGACGAGCAGACTCACAACAGTGATCGAGACGAGGAGCCGAGCGGCAGATGCACGGCATCTTTGGGTCTGAATGGTAGTAGGGGTGTCCATCAGAAGTTGGCCCCAAGGAACGTCTCGAACGAACCCCCAAAGAGCTGCCGAAGATCGCGTTCCAATTCGGTGTCCGTGACGGCCCAACCCACTCGAAAAAGATCGCTGTACTTCTCGACCAGCACGTCTCCGAGGATTTGCCGTGAATGACGCCACTTGTAGATGACCTGGTCGAGCACACGCGCGTCCGAGTGCTGCGGGGTGAAGCTTGGCCCGAGGAGCTCCAGGCGCATGCGGGTCATGTCGTTGATGGCGGTGGGAATATTGGTGAACCACCAACAACCAAACACATGCAAATTCCTGAATTTACGCGCCAGGACGCACAATTCGTGCTGATTTTCGCGTGAAAGGGCCGTTACGAGAAACTTGTGGTGCGGATGGGCTGCGATCAGGTTTTGGTAAGCGCTCAGATCAGCTCTGCCGACGCCATCTCCGGCTAACCTCAATGCTGGATTCACTTGGCGCACCACACCGGGCATCAAGGCGAACGGTAGGCCGTGTTCAAGACAATGCGGGAGCACGGCGCCGTCGATCAGTGTGGCGATGTCTGACTTGGCAGGGTAGACGAAATCTGGTTCGAGCGAGACCATCACGTACTTGGCGTTCAGCTTTTTGGACCAGTCCGCGAGGAAGCGCCGAACTTCCGAGAGGGACTTTTGATCCAGGGTTGGATTGACGGCGTAGCCTTGCTCCGTGAGCGTTTTGGAGGCGCCCTGCCAATCGATGAGCAACGGATCGATGCGCAGAGCTGCGGTAAAGCGCGGGTCACGTTGGAAGCCCTTTTCCCAAAACGGCCGCTCTTCGGGGTCGAATGGAGAATTGGTCATGCAAAAGGTGTGGACGTGCGCGAGCTCCATCACTCGGGTCACGAAGGCCCCCAGCTTCTGTTCGGAAAACCAGCGACGGATTTTGGGCAAACCGTCTTCTTTGGGATCCAGACCGAGCGCGTGTAAGGTGGTGACGACTCCGCGTGTGGCTTCCGACAGCGGGCTTTGCTGCTCAAACAGCGTGCGCCAGACGAGCTCGGCTTGTTCAGATTTCTTGAGCGCCCAGTACTTTTCGTAAGGTAGCTCAATGCTTCGAAAGGCCTCCGCAACGAGGTAGTGGTAGGTGAGCTGTTCGTCGATGCCCCAGAGTAAGAGCGACTCCAGCGCAGGATCGTAGAGGTGCGTGTGAATGTCGTAGGTGGGCGTGGTTTCTACGTGTTCACGGATCTTTTGCTCAAGCTCATTCGGCAAAACGGAGGATGCTACGCTCACAGCCGCCTCGCTTGAGCTTGAGCACGAAGGCACAGCTCCGCGGCTTTGAAGGTGTGAGCCTGGGTCATGGCTTTCTCGGTTCGTTCCAAACAGTCCACAATCAGCTGCCCAAAATAGGGAAACCCGACTTGCCCCTTGAGCGAAAAATGTTTTTCGACCGAATCATTGACAAGATACAGTTGGTCCCCGCCTTCTTCGCGTCCAACCTCGATATATTTGCGCATCTCGATGTAGCCGCGTGTGCCTACGATGAACGTGCGTCCATCGCCCCAAATGCGGGACGCATCAGGAGTTAGCCAGTCAACGCGCACAAAGTTCGTCGCTCCGTTGTTACCCAAGAGGTGAGCCTCGCCGAGGTCTTCCAGCTCCGGATATTCTGGATTGTTGGTATTGCTGACGACCGCCGAAAGCACCGTGGCGTCGGTGGCGCCGCTATAATGGAGAAATTGCTCAAACTGATGGCTGCCGATGTCGCACAAGATCCCGCCGTACTGTTCGCGATTGAAGAACCAATTCGGGCGCGCCTTCGCGTCCAAACGGTGCGGCCCAAAACCCGTGACCGATACCACCTTACCGATCGCGCCTTCTGCCAGCAACTGACTAGCAAACACCGCACACTCCACATGCAGGCGTTCGCTGTAATACACCGCGTACTTTCGCTGAGTCAGCTCAACCGTCTTCTGCGCTTCGGCCAATTGCTCAAGCGTGGTGAACGGCGTTTTGTCGGTGAAATAATCCTTTCCCGACTGCATCACACGACAGCCCAACGGGCCGCGCTCATTCGGAATGGCAGCGGCCGCGACCAGCACAACGTCACGGTCATCCAGGATGCGTTCCAGGCTATCGGCGCATTGCACCTGGGGAAACGCCTTCTGAAACTTCTCCAGCCGCGTTCGGTCTGTATCGTAAACCCACTTCAGCGTCCCACCGGCCTCAACGAGACCATTACATTGGCCGTAAATATGCCCGTGATCGAGCGCCGTCGCGGCAAAGACAAACTCACCGGGTTTCACCACGGGAGACGGTTTGCCTTTGGGGGCGTAGTTCATTCCGTCTTTCATGGGTCCTCAAGAGCGGCCGAACGAATTGGCCATGTCGCGCTCTCCGCCGCGCACGGGCGAGAACTGTTTTTGTTTGGAGCCCGCGATCTTCTGTGTGAGCACGCGAGCGTAGTGGCTGGCATCGAGCGGCAGGTCAACGCTCCGTTCCTCGAAGGCAGAAAGCAGCATGGCATTGGCCAATTCCACCGAGTGAATTCCTTCTTCGGCACGCGCAATCAGGGGGGTACCTTTGAGGATCGCTTGCGTGAAGTTTTGTAGGATCCCAAGGTGTTGTTCGCCAGAACCCTCAATTGGGATCTGCGCCGTCCAGGTGTCAGGGCCGCGCCACTTTTCGCTCGATGTTCGGCAATATTCAGCCACCGAGGACTCAGTGCGCAAGAACTCAAGCTTGCCGTGCTCAAGCACCAGCCGCCCACGATCTCCAGCAATTTCTAGGCGATTGGTACCGGGAACCTCGCCCGTGGAAGCGATGAACGTGGCTGTGGCGCCACCGCTGAATTCCATGAACGCTGTCACGTCATCCTCCACTTCAATCGCGTGATAACGGCCAAAGCCACAGTGAGCGCGGATCTTCACGGGCATGCCAAACAACCACTGGAAGAGATCCAGATTGTGCGGGCATTGATTGAGAAGAACACCGCCGCCCTCGCCAGCCCACGTTGCACGCCAAGCGCTGGAACCATAATAGGCATCGCTTCGAAACCAGTTGGTCACGGTCCACTGGATGCGACTGAGCGAGCCGAGCTCCCCCGCTTGCAGCATCTGGCGGATTTTCAGGTAGCGAGGATCGGTACGCTGATTGAACATCGCGGCGAATACTTGCCTTTTGTTCTTGTGCGCCGAGATGAGCTGTTCGCAATCCGCCTTGTGTACCGAGATGGGCTTTTCCAGCAAAACGTGCAGGCCAACGCCTAAAGCATCAATCCCCAGAGTAGTGTGCGCAAAGTGCGGAGTTGCGATCAGCACCGCATCGACTGCCCCTGATCGAAACAGGACTTCGCCGCTTCCGAATTTTTGCACGCCTGAGAAGGGCGCCAAAGCCTCAGCATTCGTATCCGCGACGGCGGCCAGCTCAAGGCCAGGAACCTTGCCCTCCAAGATCCAACGCGCATGCGTAGCGCCCATCGACCCAAGCCCAACAATCCCGAGACGTACCTTTTCCATAACGAAACCTAGGCAGGACCCTAACACGTGTTAGGGTAGACGCCAAGCACCATGACAAGGCTGAAAAAGCCCACGATCGTCCGCTCCACCGCGGACCTGGCTCGCCAGCTCGGCCTTTCTCGCTGGACCGTCTCGCGCGCCCTCAATGGTCATCACGGTGTTGGAGCGGAAACCGCGAAAGCCGTCCGCGAAGCGATGCAGGCATCGGGCTTCAGCCCAAGCTCGCTGGCTCAGGGGCTGCGTCGAGGAAGCACTCACCACATCGGAGTGTGCGTGCCAGACTTAGAAAATTTCTACCTTGGGCCAAAGCTCGAGAGTTTTAGACGAGAGCTGGGAGCTAACGGCTTTCGTTTGATGATCGGCATGTCCAACAACGATGTCGTCGAGGAGGCGCGGGTGCTTCATGATTTTCGAGCCTTGAGAGTCGCAGGCATCGCCACCTTTGCGTCTCGCCTATCCCAACGTGATTGGGCTCGTCTCACACAGGATGGTTTGCCGTCGCTCCGGATCGATCCGTTGGTGGGAGCAGAAGCTCGAAGCTTGGGTGTGGATCGTGCTTATGGAATGTGGGAATCCACCCGGCACCTGCTCCAGCTTGGGCATCGGCGTATCGCGCTGCTCGGCATCGGGGAAAGCGGCCGTTACTCAAGGGCAAGGTTGCGAGGCGCGAAGAAAGCGGTGGCCGAGGCGAAGTTGGATTTTGAGCGGATTATCGTGAGTTTTCCAGTCGATGATTCTTTGGTTTCGGATCTCGAACGCGGAAGAGCTGCGGCCGAAACGATCGTTAGCCTGGTGCCCCAAGTGACCGCTGTGATGGCGCTCAATGATCGGATGGCCACGGGGCTCATCTCGGGCCTACGTGCGCTCAGATGCGCGGTGCCCGAAGACATGTCCGTGATCGGATACGACAACATGCCACTGCTCGACTACGTGGCGCCCAGCCTGACGAGTGTGGATCCTCAAGTGGATGAACTCATGGCG
>Ga0209591_10010130_pt1 | contig 10152 bp, 6 predicted proteins | sample MAT01_FD_187207 | JGI IMG/M metagenome (GOLD analysis project Ga0209591, IMG submission 187207) | Freshwater microbial communities from Lake Fryxell liftoff mats and glacier meltwater in Antarctica - MAT-01 (SPAdes) (version 2) | ecosystem: Environmental > Aquatic > Freshwater > Ice > Liftoff...
CTCCCACGGTATCCTTCCGCGGGAGTGTGCTGCACTCAATACGGCGTGGAACCACTGGATCGCTACCGGCCTGCCCTACGTGGTAGCCAAGGCGGGCATGAGTCTGGACGGCCGCATCGCCCCACCCCCAGGCCGAAGGTGGATCACTGGCACTGCCGCACGGCAGGATGCCATGCTGCTGCGAGCCACCTCGCAGGCGATCCTCGTGGGTGGACAAACCGTGCGTACCGACAATCCTCGCCTGACCATTCGCGGCTTGCGCGTGTCGGCACAACCCTTCCGCGCCGTGTGGACGCGGGCGGGGAATATCCCTCCATCCTGCCATCTGCTCAGCGACGCACACAAAGACCGCACGCTCATCTACGCAGGAAAATCACTTCGCAATCTCCTCCGCGACCTTGGGAAGCGTGGGGTGCAGCAAGTGCTCATGGAGGGTGGGGGACGTTTGCTCGGTGAGGCATTTGACCGCCACCTTGTCCATCGCGTCGTCTTCTACATTGCCCCCGTCTTGCTTGGTGGGCCGACACCCGCCGTCGGGGGCAAGGGCGTCGCCAGCAACTTGGCTGCCATTCGTCTCGTCAATGTCGTCCACTCCACGATCGGTCGCGACCTCAAGCTTGAGGCCGACGTGGTGCCTTCGTAAAATCTGCCATTTCGTAAAGCTTAGGATCTCGCTGCGGCTGCGTCTTTCGTGGTCGGGGGGACTTGTCGTCGGACGGATTTTCCTCCGGCATGTCGAGGTTTTCCATCGCGGAACCAAATTCTTCCTCAAGCTTCTCGGGATTCTCACCTTTCTCCAATCGCGCGATCATTTCTTTCATCTCAGCAGGCATTTTTTGCCCCGTCGCCTCAGTCATCGTACGCATCATGCGAGCGATCGCACGTGGGTCAGGATTTTCGGAACTCATGCCCGCCATTTGGCTTTCCACCTGGGCCATAGCTTGCTCCATGCGGGGATCAGTGGGTTCCGAGGACTGCGTCTCCGCCGCTCGCCCCGTGACGGCAAATGGCGAGATCAATCGCTCCATTCGCGCCTTCGGTAGGTCCGGACAAATCGGCGTGACCCGGCCCTGCGCTAGGCTCCTCGCGTAGAACGAATAGATCTTGTGCGTGTCTGGAGAATAAAATTCGTAGATCGGCATAGCGTCGTAATTTATCCTGAAAACGGCTTTTAGACAGGATTAACAAAATGGCCGAGTGTTCTCACACAAAGACACGAAGCCGCGAAGGGGGAAGAAACGGACGCTCTCGCCTTGTATTCTTTGCGTCTTAGCGTCTTGAGCGAAGCGGGCGTGAGTCTCATATCACCCTGAATCCAGCGTTACCGAAGCTTTTGACAGAATTCACAGAATTAACAGAATGGGGAAAAAAGAATTTTTGGGGTGCCCAAACGATCCGCGTCCTCCCAGAGCGGATTTGTTCTCACGCAAAGACGCAAAGACGCAAAGGGGAAAGAAACGAAAGCTCTCGCCTTGTCACAAGTCCCACATGCTGAATTCCGTTAATTCTGTTAATTCTGTCAAAAAGCCGAATCCGGATTTATTGCGAAGCCATGGGATGCACCCTGATCGGAAGCACCCGGTCTGCACGAACTTCCACCTCACGCTCCATGCCCAGCATTTCCAGCAGGACGACGATGCGTTCTTGTGCCGGCAAGACCCGAGTGACCAGGGCCCTCATTCCGGCGAAGGCCGGATCGAGGACTTCCACCTCGCTGCCCACGGTTGGAAGCATGGGGAGTTCGATGATTTCATCTGCCGCCACGATGGATTGGAGTTCGCAAATGACAGGCTGCGGAACGACCGATGGCTCACCTCCAAATCCCACAATGTGCGAAACGCCATTCGCACTCGCCACGCGGCGATGCCATTCCGGATAAGAAAACTTAGCAAAAAGATATCCCGGAAACATCGCCTCTGTCACTCGCACCTTCCCACTCTTTCGCGCACGCTCAAACCGAATCAGCGGACAAAAGACTTCCGCCATTTCCCCCATTTGCAGGTTCTTGCGCGCAATTTGCTCGTATCGCGTGCGCGTCTTAAGACAATACCACTGAGGTTCGTTCAAAATCATAGCCCCACCATTTTTATCAACGCCGTGCAAATGGCAAGCCTTGCGAATAAGACATCCAACCGAATCGGCAAGCGGTGTGCGCGCCAAGCGGGCCGCCCAAAAAAAATCAAAGTTACTTCTTGCCATAAACGAAGTCATAGTATATGCAAAGTATTGACATGTTTCCCCCTGAACATCCCAAAGGCGCTCGCCCGACCCCCGGCTTCTCACTCGTGGAGTTGCTCGGCCAAGATTCCAGAGAAATGCGCAGACACGATCAGAAAAGGGCATTCTCGCTTGTTGAGGTCGTTTTGGCTCTCGGACTTGTGTCGTTTGCGGTGATCGCGATTCTGGGCCTGATTCCTACAGGACTCACAACGCTGAGGCAAGCCATGAACCAGACGGTCGAGGCACAAATTGTCAAATCAATCGGCGCGCGGGCAGTGACCGCAAATTTTACCAATCTGGCGACCAATAACATGTTTTTTGATGATGAGGGGTTGCCTACGACTACGGCGGCAATGGCGGTCTACACGGTGAACGTTACAACAAACGTCCCGGTTTTCCCCGGCAGTTCAAATGCAATCAATTACACCAATTCTTTGACGACATTGCGGATCTTAATGATTTCCAAGCCGAATCCCGCTGCAGTCGGAACGACAAACTTCTACACATTGCAAGTAGCGAACTCTGGAAAATGAAAACCATTCTTTTAGGACGTCAGCCTCACAATGGGCGAAGAGGATTCACTATCCTCGAAGTTCTCGTGGCTTCGACCGTTTTGATACTCATTCTCGGGGTTGTTCTGTCCATAATATCGCAAACGAGCACGGTTACTCGCCGAGCTACAGATAAGATTTCCTCTTTCCAAGCCGCGAGAGCGGCCTTCGATCTCATATCGCAAAACCTCAGCCAAGCGACACTGAACAGCTATTGGGACTACGATAACCCCAATGCCCCTACCAGGTATCTCAGAAAATCGGAATTGCATTTTTTGATCGGAAACGCGGGAACTGCTCCCTTTGGCGGCACGGCCGGTACCGGGCAGGCGGTTTATTTTCAAGCGCCATCAGGAGTTACAGCGATCCCGGCGACCTATGGAGGGCTCGAAGCCCTTTTGAACGCTGTTGGTTACTTCATTTCCTATGGAGATGAAGATTCTTTGCCATCTCCGTTTCCCGCCCCTTCGCCGAAATACCGTTATCGCCTCATGCAGGCAGTCCAGCCCACGGAAAATTTGGCCGTTTACTCCAACACGACTGGCAACGCGTGGGTCTCCAGTGCCAATTCCTTAGCTGTGCCGGTTGCTGAAAACATCGTTTACATGGCAGCTTGGCCACGAAAAAGCCCTGCGGACGATGCAGAGGGCAGCGTGCTTACGTCCAACTTCTCTTACGATTCTCGGCTGAACGCGACAATATCCCCTCAACCGGAAACGGCGAACCAAATGCCTCCTGTAATTCAGGTTACCATCGTCGCCATTGACGAGACATCGGCCGCGAGGATCTGTACCGACCCTTCTGTGCCAGCCAAAATCTCCAGCGCGGTTAGCGGACTTTTTCTTGCGTCAAGTAAAACCCAATTCGACGCCGACCTCGTTCTTTTAGAAAATAGGCTAGGGGGTTCGGGAATCAATTTCCGAGTCTTCACCGCCATGGTGCCAATACGAGAATCCAAGATGCAATGAAAACCTCCTTCGCTCCATCTTCCCCAGTTTCCGGCTTCAGCCTGATCGAACTTCTTGTTGTCATTGCGATTATAGCGATAATGACAACCCTCAGCCTTCCCGCTTTTAACAGCATCAGTCAGGCGTCGGGAATCACACGCGGTGGCCAGATGCTGGGCGACCAGATTATTCTTGCCCGACAACAGGCTGCGGCAAGAAACCGGGATGTGGAGGTTCGGATCATTGATGTCGCTGATGCCATGTATCCCGGCTACCGTGCGATGCAGCTCTGGCTTGTGGATGGAACTGGAACGAATAAGTCGCCGATCGGCAAGGTTCTCCGACTGCCGGACGGCGTGGTGATCGCATCTAACGCGCTTTCCCCCTTGCTGATTGCTGACACCAACGTCACCGGAACCACAAACTTCGGATCGCTCGGCAACCGGCCTTATGCAGGCTTCCGTATCCGCGGCAACGGAGCCCTCCCCTCTACAATCGTAACCAATAATAATTTCCTGACAGTCCAGTTGGCCAGAGACTCCGGAACTCCCCCCAACAACTACTACGCCATCCGCGTCAACCCCGTTACCGGACGGGTCACTATCCACCGACCATGAAACCAAAACTCATCATCGCCAGTCAAAAGGGCGTTGCCCTTGTCATCGTTCTTGGGCTGCTTGTGCTTATACTCGGCCTCGCCGTCACATTTCTAAACAGAACAAGTGTTGAGCGCTCCGCTGCGGCTTCTTACGCCGCGACGGCCGCGACCCGTCAACTCGCCGACACGGCGGTCAATTTTGTTCAAGGTCAGATTCACACTGCGACATCGCAGGGAAGCAGCGTTGCCTGGACTTCCCAGCCTGGAATGATCCGAAATTTCGACACCTCCGGCAACCTCACCCGCGCCTACAAGCTTTACTCCTCCGACAACCTCATCGCCACCTCGACGGCCAATCTCACGACCTCCGACATCCCGCCGGTCGCATGGGCTACCGATACGGCGGTATGGAGTGACCTCAACGCCCCCGTCACCGCCGACGGCACCGCCAACTTCCCGATCCTCGATCCCGGGGCCATCGGCAGGGTTGATGGGTTTGCCATTAATGCGACGACTCAACCCGCCGGGACATCCCCAACCGCCATCCCCATGCCCGTGAGGTGGCTCTATGTGCTCCAAGACGGCACGCTGGCCGCCGCCTCCGGAACGGGCAACAGCGCCACCATCACAGGCGGCACCACCGCAAACCCAATCGTCGGCCGCATCGCTTTCTGGACCGATGATGAATCGTGCAAGCTGAATTTAAATACAGCGAGCGAGGGCACTTATTGGGAGAGTCCAACCACTTCATACACGGTACCTGATATCGCTGCCGGCTTAACCCAGCCGGCCCAAAACGAATTCCAGCGCTACCCCGGGCATCCCGCGACCGTTTCCCTCGCGCCCGTCTTCTGGCAGAAATTCGGCCTGCCAGACCCGGCGGCGACTCTGGATCCTCTCCTAGTCCCTCGCGTACCGAATCAGAACATGGAATTTAACTTGCCTTCGTATGCCGCGACATACTTCCAAAATATTTACAATTTGATCCCTAGGGTCGTTCAGGGTGGATCTACTCAGGGAACGAGAACGACTACAACTAACACTGGTATTGCGCGAAGTGATTTGGATGCCGACCGACTCTACACCTCCGTGGATGAAGCCCTCTTCAATGCCGTCCGCGGAAACTCGACCTTGGACAAGGCCTTTCTTGAACAAAGTAAGTTTTTCCTGACGACTTCCAGCAAGGCTCCCGAAGTTAATGCGTTTGGAGCTCCGCGCGTCACCATCTGGCCGATGCATGTCAATCTAGCCAGGCGCACACCCCGGGATGGACTCATCGCATTCTGCAGCACGCTCAACGGCCTGCCATACCACTTCACCCGTTCCGACCCGAGCAGTCCGACTATAGATTTTACCGTGCGCAACCGAGATATTTACAACTATCTGATCAACCTGACCGGACGGACCATACCGGGCGCTGTCTCGCCAGCGACCGGTTCCTTCAGCGGAAAATACGGCCCATCTACTACCGCCCAAGTTACTACCCAAATCTATGATTACATCCGCAGCTGTATCAACTTGATGGATTCGTCGGGACCGAACACTTCGCTGGCCTCCCGATTCCAATTCTCCTATACCCCACCCCCAACGGCCAACATGAATGCGCTGGTGCCTGGTTCCGGACAGGTCGCTCCGTTTATTCACCCGACCAATGGAACCAAAGGTTTCGGGCGTTTTCCGACAGTAAAAGGAGCGGGCATTGTGTTCGTTGCCCTGAATGCCAACCAGCCTGCCGAATTGTCGCCGGGAGTTCTGAATCCGATGCACCCCTTTTTCTCAGGCCCAGCCTTGCCAAATAGGTACCCAATGTTTCCAGGCGCGCTTCCGACTCAATGCAGGACGCATCCTAATCTAAGATATTCGGGCACTGTATCTCCCTTTAACCAACTGCTTAACGAACTTTATACCGGTCCCGCGCTTAACCATGATGAAACCCAGATGCAGGCGTATTTCGTCCTCGACATTGTGCAACCAGCTCAAGGCTATGTGGGAAGGCGGGAGAATTTTAGAGTTCGCATTCGGGGATTGAACACTCTCCTGGCGAACGGCACGAATCTCGGCATATCTTCAGACGCCACTCAGATATTCACACATGGGTCTCTCGGTTCACAGTCGCGGGAACAAGGATATACGTTCGGTGTTGGTAACATGGTGGGCGGCAAGTGGCTGGTGGCATCCCCCTCTTCATCAGATCAATTCCCCTTCTTCGGCGTCCCCATCACTGTCAGCGGTTCCACATTCAGCTTCAGTGGCGGAAGTCAGCCGTCGGGCGCAATAACCGTTGATATCCTGACCGCTGGCGACGTGGTGGTTCAGACACTGAATATCAACCTGCCGGATGGAACATTCCCGACTCCGTTACTGACTCCGACGCCTCCAACTGCGGGAAGCTTTGCGCTAGATGCCACGTATCCGCCGACCGTTGTGGCCGGCCTGCCATTCGCCCCCCCCCGTAGGGCAAACACTCTACAAAACCGCTTTCAGGAGGCTGTGTATAATGACGGTATGAGCACCCAGTTCTTTGCGGCAGGCAATAACGTTCCCCCCGCTGCCCGGAATTACAAGGAAACGGCGGACACTATCCGCAGCGTCGAGGCGGTTTACGGAGATACACGCCTTATCGGCGCTATGAGAACGGTGCCAGCTTCCATGTTTCTGCCCCACACCAACTACGCCACCACCACTCGCTCGGCACACAGCTTCCGCACCGGTGCAGGGTATATATGGAGGGGCGGGACGTTGCAAAAACTTACCCTGGCGGCTGGAGATTATTGGATAGCCAACGATCACTTAGGGACGCGGCTCCTCGGCGGGACCGATGTTAATGATAGAAATCCAGGGGCTGCTGCACCCGATGGAAATTCTCAGGTGAATTTGGCCAACCCCGCGTTTGCCACGATTTGGAACGCTGGGGGAGATTTCGACAATGGTATTCCCGGCATCCCCGATGGGCCTTACATCAACAAGGCGGATGAGGGTAATAATTCAGCCCCCCTTCCCTATTGGGACGGCTGGGGAGAGAATCAAGCCATTGGTGCTACCCTGTTTTCTCCAAACCGCCAGATCGCCTCCGCTGTTCAGTTTGGATCTCTGCCCACAGGCGTAAACCCCTCAAGCACAGGGGCCAATGCTCGTCCATGGCAAACCCTTCTTTTCTGCCCGAACCCGATTTCCTCCACGAACCACTTCTCTTTGACGTCCGCAGGACCGCGTGATCACAACCTCCTTGACCTTTTTTCAATGCCGGTCGTCGAGCCATACGCGATTTCCGAACCGTTTGCGACATCTGGAAAGGTGAATATGAACTACCAGATTCTACCCTTCAGCTACATCAAGAGAGACACCGCTCTGCGTGGCGTTCTTCGCTCGGCCAGAATTACGGCAATCCCCAACAGCTGGATTAGATTCTACCGCGGCGATTGGGGGCAATTTCCAGGACGCCCGGGTTACACATGGAGCGGTGCAGCAGCGCAGACTGCCCAGGCAATAGCCAGTGGCTACAATTACTTCCGCTATCCCATTAACGCCACCGAGACGCTAAAGGCCTTCGAGGAACGGTTTGATTCCAATGATGTCTTCCGTGCGGCTAGTGAGATTTGCGATGTGTTCCTGTATCCCGGTAGACAGCCCACCCCCTCGAATCTCAGCGCAGCCGCCACTCCTCTTGTCACCCGGGCAACGAGCGGGAGCAACCGGGATTCCGCCCTGCAGGATTGGTGGTACGCTGGGGCTGATCCGAAATCCCTGACTGGCGACAATCTGCGTGAACGTCCCTACAATTATCTCTACCCGCTCCTCACGACGAAATCCAACACCTACACCACGCACTACCGCGTCCAGTCGCTGAAAAAAACTGCGAATTCGCCGGCTGGAACTTGGAACGAGGCAACCGACAAAGTCACCGGCGAGTTCCGCGGTTCCACGACCATCGAGCGATACATCAACCCGAACGATACGACGATTCCCGACTATCCCACCGATCTTTCAAAAATCGATTCCGAACCACTTTCGACGAAATACAAATGGAGGGTAGTCAACACCCGCCAGTTTGCGCCTTGAAGCGAGAAAAGCGTCGAAGATCGAAGCGGGCAAGCCTTGCCTTTTGACAAGCGAGTCCGAAGGGGCGAGAGGGGTCAGCCATTTAATATTGCGCTATTCGTTTGAGGAATCAGCCATCCCAAGGATTCAGCAAGTGGAACTGGGGGTTAGTGTGCCAATCTTGACAATGGGACGCCTGCACCACTCTTATTCAGCAACGAATGGCACTAAGTTAAGGCGAAGACGAGAGAACCTAGACTTACTCTTGAACCTACCCCCACCTCGTGCTGTTTCAAAGGGCATGTGTAGGTTCAGGAGTAGGTGTAGGACGGAGATTCTCAGGGCAAACGCATTACAAAGCGGAACAAACCAGTTGGCACACGGAGGCTCGTAGCGGAAAACGTCAGTTTTCCGTTCCTCGCGACCTCCGGAAAACTCACGTTATCCGCGAAATCCGCGGTTTCCATTTCCGAATTTAGGATTCACGTAGAAATTCCACCACCCGTGCCGTAACCCAACAGAAAGGGCGCCATCCGTGGCGCGCCTTTTCTATTTTGGCGGCAATTTGGCGGCGTCCCCCCAATTCTGGAGGCACCCTTCCACGTGGAGGGGCAGGCTTGCTGCCAGCGTCCGCACCACCGGATGATTGATGCCCTCTTTCTCGAGTGAGTTTGCAACGACTCGGGATCCCACGGAAATCCGATCCGCCATATCGCCGATACGGTCAATAATTTCACCGGGAGAAAGTCGTAGTTCTCTGGCAATGGTGGACCAGTCTCGGATGCGGATTTCCTGAATCCGATAATGGGAGCCGACCTTCATCGCCAGCGTCGCCTGGCGAGGCTGGATCTGCTGAGGGTAAGGCACCGCGCTGGCTAAATCATAGAGGGGGGATAGTCGCGCACGGGAACCCGCGGCGATCAGAACGGAGTAGTTTTTCGCGTGAGCGTCGGTGCCCGCGGTGAGCCAGTTGAAAATGAGACTTTCGCCGAAGCGAAGGGCATCTTCCCGCGGTGAAGTTGAAAACATCCAAAGAATTTCCCCGATCGTCTTCGGCGATGGGCCGCCCTGATTCTGGTATTTGAGCTGAGGCCGGATTCCTGCTGCCTGGCAAAAGTCTTCCTGATGAATACGCCGAATCATCCCGGCTTTTTCCAGACGGTCAAACCGCTCGATGACGATCACGGGAATCTCGCCGCACTGCATCACCCAGGACCGCGCGGTGGCGAGTCCAAGATGGGCGGCAAGCCGCAGGCAAAAATGTTCATTTTCAACGTGGCCCGCAAAAGCGCCAGTGGCCGGTTTGAGAATATGGGTGGTGGGAGTCCTACCCTCCGGCACCCCCCATCGTTCCGTTTTGGCGTTGAAATAAAGCGCTGTCTTCGGCTGCGCCCCCGCTAGGCTGAACTGACCAGTATCTCCGCCCAGCCTCGTCGCGGATGCGTCCTCGACCACCGCGGCAATACGACCGGCAAGTTCCTCCTTATCGAGCCATCGCACGGAGGCAGATTCCGCCATACCGAGCAATTCATCCACTCGCTCGGGCCGGACAAACTGGACTGCTCCGGCGCAATCCTCACCGACATGCTGAAGTAACCGGAAGGGATTCCGCGACGACACCTGAAAGCGCCGGCCCCATCTCTCCAGGACACTGTCATTGTCCGGCAAGAGGCCCCAGAGGAATGCCTCCGTCACCCGGTGACCGTGTTCCGCGACCGCCAACGGCATCGAGAAGGAAAGAGGGAAAGTCGAACCGGCAGTCTGCCAATCCGAATCATAGCTAAAGCTCAGACGGCCG
>Ga0209591_10010136_pt1 | contig 10150 bp, 10 predicted proteins | sample MAT01_FD_187207 | JGI IMG/M metagenome (GOLD analysis project Ga0209591, IMG submission 187207) | Freshwater microbial communities from Lake Fryxell liftoff mats and glacier meltwater in Antarctica - MAT-01 (SPAdes) (version 2) | ecosystem: Environmental > Aquatic > Freshwater > Ice > Liftoff...
TGGATAAACATAATGCGTGAATCCGAGGCGCCCATCTCTTTGGCGGCCAGCACAAAGTCGGTTTGGCGCAGGGCCAGCACTTTGCTGCGCACCTCGCGCGCCAATGTGGTCCACGAGAGCAATGCAAAAATAAATGAAATGATCAAGAAAATACGGAATGAATCCCACGTGCGCGGCACCAACGCTACCAGCGCCAACCAGAGCGCCAACTGTGGAAAGGCGGTGATAAATTCGACGAAACGTTGGGTGGCATTGTCGATCCAGCCGCCGTAGTAGCCAGAGAAAACACCAACCATTGAGCCAATCACCACACTGATCAACGTGCCAAACAGACTCATACTCAGCGAAATTCGCCCTGCTTCACACGCTTTGCTCCACAGATCGGAGCCATATTGATCGGTGCCCAGCAGATAAAATGAGCCGCCCTCATCGACGCCAAAAAGATGGCGATCCGTGGGAATCAAACCAAATAATTTATATTTCCAGCTTTTAACGAAAAGACGAATCGGATAGACTTGGCTTTCGTCGTCCGTCCAGATCGGTACAAAGGTTTTGGGCTCCAACTCAACGACTTGATTGTAAGTAAAGGGGCGCCAATGAAAGTTGCCTTCCGCATCCCAGAAGTGAATCTTGCTCGGTGGAATAAATGAATTTTGGGAATTGTACGTATCCAGGGGATAAGGTGCAAAGAACTCGGCAAAAATCGATAAAAATGCCAACATCAATACCAGTAAACCGCCAATGATGGCCGGTTTGCTCTTTTGAAAGCGTCGCCAGACCAGTTGAAAATAACTTTCGTTGCGCTCTACGCGCGCCACGGTGGGGTTTGCGACAAGAATTGGATCGAGAATTGCTTCGGCCATTGATCAATAACTCCATTGTCTATTATTTCATCCCTCAACTATTTGACGGGGATTTATGGCTATGATGACTGCGCGAGCATGATTAGAATTGCTCTTTTTAATTCTGGAATTCCATTCTGTGTAACTGCCCAGATAAGCTCCAGTTCGATTCCAAGATAATTGTGTACTAAAACATTACGAAAACCAGCAATCTCTTCCCACGGAATTTGAGGTTATTGCGCTTTAATCTCCACTGACAAACGTTGTGTGGATTCGGCTAGCGTCTGTAAATTACGCAGAATAGCATCTTGTAGGGTATGCGACTTGAAAAATTTTTGCCGTCCCGCACGTTTGTGTTGCTCAATTCGCCGTATCGATTCAAGAATATGGTTCAGATAGACTTTATCGTCTTTCACAACGGTAATGCCTCTTTGAGCACATAATCGCGAAGATAAGGATTCAGGCCACCATCGGTGACAACCTCTACGCGACGACCAAGGAGTTTTTCTAACTCTAGTATCATACCGGCGGGGAACCAGGCGCTGGTCTTGGCATCGCGTGTAACGAGCAGGTCAATATCGCTATCTGGTCTGTCTTCACCGCGCACCACAGAACCAAAAACACGCACATCATTCGCACCATGTTTGGCTGCAATCAATAGGATTTCATCGCGTCTTTGTCTAAGCAATTCCAATGAAGTCATAGTTTTCAATCGTAGCCAGTAGTCGGTAGACAGTTTACGGCTCGCCTAATTCCTAATCCTGTTTCCCTAATTCCCTTGTGATTAACTATACCGAATACGCGGATCCAATACGGCCAAAAATACATCGGACAATAAGTTGCCGAGGACGATCAACGCCGCGGTAACCAAGAGCGCCCCACTAGAGAGGTAAATATCCTGAGACCGAAGCGCCGTGACTAAGATCGGCCCCAGCGTCGGGATGCCCATAACGATAGCCACCTCTAATTCGCCCTGAATCATGTAGGGCAAGACCGTGCCTTGATAGCCAATGATTGGATGTAGCGCATTGGGCACGGCATGGCGATTCATCACCTGACGTTCGGTAAGTCCCTTGGCGCGCGCCGTTGTGACAAACTGGGCGTTTAGCACATCGAGCATGTTGGCGCGCATGACACGCATGTTGCGCGACACGCCACCCAGCCCGGCAATCAAGATCACCGGCCAAATATGTTTGACGAGATCGACAAATTTCGCCCAGGACCAGGGTGCTACCGCATATTGGGGCGCGAAAAAGGAGGTGACATGTTGTTGCCTAAAGACGAAAACCAACAGGTACATAATTACCAGCGCCATAAAGAAGCGTGGAATTGAGGTTAACAAAAAGGCAACAAAGCTTAAAATATTGTCGATCCAGCTATATTGGCGCGGCGCCGTGTAAATACCAGCCGCTAACCCAACAAAAGTCGAGATAGCGTGCGCAAGCAAGGCCAACATCATTGTTTTAGGCAAGCGATCTAAAATGATTGCACCGGCATCCGTGCGGTAAGCAAACGAATAGCCAAACTTGCCCTCCGTCACAATACCTTTGACCCAAGTGAAAAACTGGATATAAACAGGTTGGTCCAAGCCATATTGTTGGCGTACCAAGTCCGCCATCGCCTCCGCTTTATCTTCGCTCATATTACCAGTTTGGATCAGAAAGGACTTGTAGGTAGTCGCAAAATCGCCGGGTGGCAATTGAATAATGAAAAAAGAGATAGCAGCAATAGCGATGAGGACAAAGACGGCGATGACCAGGCGGCGCACGATATAATTAAACATGCAAGATCCTTTATTGATTCAGTGAACAGTAATTAATTGTCAGTCTGCTGCGGTTAGTGCTGATAACTGATTACTGTTCACTGTTCACTCAGTATAACTTACTACAAATGTTGTTTAACTATTCGGGGTAGACGGCAACCGTTTCCGGGCGCACCTGCGTTTGGTGTTCCTCGACCGGCGTCCAGACGGTTTCCGACATGATCGCGTCTTCGACCCACTGGTACATGTGGGCCGGCAGACCGCCGGGGATGTTCTTAAAGCGTTTAGCCAGGGCCAGGCCCTTACGCCCAATGATCGTGCCAATCGTGTAGTTGTTCTTAGTCCAGACGTAATTCCACTGGTTGATTAGATCCTTGCGAACAGCAGTATCGCGCTCGGCGCAATAAGCTTTAGCGAGGTCAACCAACTCTTGCTCAAAATCTTGCAACACACGTTCGCCCTCGCCTATGCGGTTCCAACCTGGCGTCTGTGGGGTGAGTGGTGCTAGTTCTTGGCAGAAGGTGAAGGGCAGTTGATAAGTGTCTGAGCGGGATATGCGCATATCCCATTCACCGGTCGTGTTGAGATCGGTGAGCGCTTGGCTGTTGAGCGGTCGGGCATTGATCTTGATACCAACCGCTTCTAGCATCACCACAACTTGCGAGCCAATTGCTTGCGAATCAGCCGCATCTTCCGAGGTGTTCAACCCGATCACTATATCCTCACCACCATCGGGGAAGTTAAGAATACTATTGCTATCGGTGTCTTCTAAGCCAATCTCAGCCAACAATGCTTTGGCGCGCTCGACGTTGTAAGGATAGTAGACTACTGAGCTGGCATCAAACTCTGGCGAACCGGGATAGAGGCCACCGGGGAAGGCGCGCAGCAGCGGACCACGAACCAGCGCTTGCGCAATGCCATCGCGGTCCAGCGCATGGCTGAACGCCTGGCGGAATGCACCGTTGCGGAAGAGCGTACGTACCGTTGTGTCGCGGTCATCCTTCAACCCCAGGGTTTCGGATTGATTGAGTTGAATCTCAAAACCCAGATCTTCAGGACCCCAGTTCATCTGGAATTGGGCATCGGGTTCTTGAGCCCGCTTGAGCGTATCTACATATTCGGTAGAGGGATTTTCCACATTGGTGTGATCACAACCACCGGCCAATGTACAAAGCGTACGGCCGACACCGCTGGGGCCTTTCTGATAGGTGGCTTCGTCGATATAAGGCAATTGATTGCCATCCTCGTCCACCATCCAGAAGTAGGGGTTGCGACGCATGATCAAGAGTTCGTCGGTTTTGTATTCAACTGGCACCCAGGGTCCCATCGTGACAGCGGGCAATAGGTCCGGCGGCAATGCATCGGCAAAACCCTTGTAGTCCATGGCCGTGTTATACTTGGGATGGTGAGGCTTAACAATATGGGCTGGCGAGATGTTAAAGTCCTGCTCATCCATACGATAAAACAGTTGAATGGGCTTGGCAACCGCAAATGTCCATAAGATCGTAAAGTCATCGACCTTTTCTAGTTTGGACGGTGTTCCATCAAGGTCGAAAGCATCACCCTTATTGCCTAAACGCACCACATTCGGGTCGTTGATCAGATCTTCCCAAGTGAAGATCACATCATCAGCGGTAAACGGCACACCATCCGACCACTTGGCACCTTCGAGTAGGTGCATGGTCAGTTGCATACCGTCCTCACTCCATTCCCAACTCTTGGCTAGGTTGGGGAATGGTTCGAAGTCTTGGTCAGCGCGATAAAGCGGACCAGTTTTGACCAGCGACTGATAGTTGAACGACATCGATTCGATGCCGAACCAGCCCGAGGTGACACCAGCACCGTTATTCCAGCCGGCGGTGGGACAGGCTGAGAAATCGCGCCAGGCATCGCCATAGACACCAATACCGTCGGTCATGCCAGTTTTGAGAACGACTTTCGGCTCTTTAGGCAGGCGTTCGGCCACGGGGGGCAACTTGCCTGCTTCAACCAACTTTGTCACCCATTCCGGCTCACTGTATGCTGGGAGCGCTTTATAGGTAACAATCTGGTCGATCGGCAGTGGCTCCACAACCGCGCCACCCAGGTCTAATTCTGGCGGTGGCGGGAATGCAATCGCGTCGGCGGGCAGTGGACCATACGCGCCTGGCGCAGCCGCTTCAGCCGCTGGCGCTTCTTCAGCGGGGGCTTCCGTTGCTGCTGCTTCTTCGGCAGGGGCTTCAGCGGCTGGTGCAGCAGGTGCAGCACCGCAAGCCGCCAACAACAGCATCATCACCACCAACAACAAGTTTAACAAATTTCGCTTTTGCTTCATTACTTTGGTTCCTTTCGTGGGACAGAAAAATAAGGCTCATCTGTGAAAGTGTGCAAACCGATGTTTTTCTAGTTGGGAAAATATTGTGTTTGCATGCGTTCGGCGGATGAGCAAAAAATAAATCATACTGATAGCTGTTCAGCCAGGGAGTCAGGCGTTTACAACAACGGATTCGGACGGGAACGGATAAAGCCAGGAGCAGCTGGCATTCTCATAAATAAAGAAACCCTTGAATGAGGACGGTTTTATCCCTTGCTGTCTGAATCCGTTGTTGTATTAGACCTATGCAGTTATCAATATGGGTAACAAATAAATAATTAATAGTTAATTATTGCGCCATCGGCGCTGAGATCCGAGGCATCACGATCATTAATTGTTAATCGTTCACAATTAATGATTTGCAGGGTGAAATGTATTTCGCAATGACGCTATTATTCATGCAGCCAACATGCAGCTTGGTGTCCAGGCTGGACCGCGCGCAGGGGTGGCTCTTGTTCGACACAAATCTTCATGGCGTGTGGGCAACGGGCCGCAAAGGCACAGCCCTGGATTTTTTCACCCTGATTTGGCACCATGCCTTTGATCGGCACCAGCTTTTCCTTTTTCCTACCCAACACCGGCACAGAGTTCAATAGACCCACGGTATAGGGATGAAGCGGATGGTGGTAGAGTTCGCGCGTTGGCGCGTATTCCACTACCTTGCCCATGTACATCACGGCCACGTGGTCGGCCATCTGCGAAACGACACCCAAGTTGTGGGTGATCATCATAATCGATGACTTAAATTCGTCTTGCAATTCTTGCATCAAATCGAGAATTTGCGCTTGGACGGTCACATCCAGCGCGGTTGTTGGTTCGTCAGCGACGAGAATCGAGGGATTGCAGGAGAGCGCCATCGCAATCATCACCCGTTGGCGCATGCCGCCGCTCAATTGGTGCGGATATTCACGCAGGCGTTGGGCAGGTGCGCTCATATGCACCCGGTGTAACATTTCCTCGGCACGGGCCAGGGCGGCCGCCTTGCCCACATTCTGATGCAGGATCACTGTTTCAGCAATCTGATCGCCGATCATATGCAGTGGATTGAGCGAGGTCATCGGTTCTTGAAAGATCATCGCGATCTCGGCGCCGCGGATGGCGCGCATTTCTGGCCCTTTGGGATCCAGCTTCGCAATGTCGACCGGTGGTTCCCCATCCTGACGATGCAGCAGAATTTCGCCACCGACAATTTTACCCGGTGGATATTTAACCAGCCGCATCACCGACATCGCCGTAACGCTTTTACCGCAGCCACTTTCACCGACAATACCCAGCGTGGATTGGCGATCCAGGTGCAAATTGACGCCATTCACAGCTCGAATAATGCCTCTTTCTAGAAAGAAATGGGTCTGTAAATTTTTAATTTCCAGAATAGGTTTATCGGATGTAGAACGGGGCGCACGTACAGTCTCGGCGGTCGATTGTTTAGCAAACTGAGTTGCTTGACTCATAGTCAACTTCTTTCACTGCAAAAAAACTATAGGGTTGGGTGGCCGAACAGTTATCGAGTGCGTTGAGAATAAGGACGCCCATTGTTCTGCAAGCTTGGGGAAGCACAGAAAATATGGGGAGGCGGTCTGTATGTGGTGAGCGGATTTTACTACAGAAGATTACGTCTTGTCAAGGCTGTTATCAGATAGTTGCTACTACGTTGGCAGCAATTGATTTTCTTGATTGCACGCGATCGTCTCTGTATCCCAAAATTTTGAGAATTTCAAGGCGCGCGGGCAATGGCCATAAGCCTCGTCTACGGTGAGCAGCAGACCCTGCCAGATTTTGGCGTGCTCATCGGCGTTAAAAATCTCCATCTGGATATTGAGTTCGGCCAACTTTTCTTTATCGACAATTTCTACATGACCATTAACGCGCGCGCTACAATCGTTGCCAGGAATCAGAAAGAGCAGCCCCACCTGTGGGTTATCAACCAGGTTGGCGTACGATTGAAAGAGGCGATTGCCGGCTACATCCGGGATCAGCAAGCGCGTCTCGTCCAATACTTTGACAAAGCCCGGTTTGCCGCCCTTGGGCGAGGCATCACACTGGCCAGCCGCATTGCTCGTTGCCATAATCATAAAAGGGGACGCGCGGATAAACGTTTGCACCCATTCGATCATGTAGGGGCGCACTTTCTCACTTGCCCCCTTGGAAGGGATGCCAAATTGTTCTTGAAAGCTATTAGTGGTCATCGGCTTTTCCTTATTTTTGTCAAAACAAGAAGGTTTCAATCCCCGCTCACACCTATCTGATTTAATAAAATAGGTGTGAGGTTTCAATCCCTGCTTTGTGGATTTTTTGTGTGCTATCTGGGCAGATGATGTTGTTTGTAATGAGGTTTATAGTTAGGTGCAAATGTATGACATCGCGCCCTGTAAAGGCACCGCCACCTGTATTCACATTGCCCTCGATAGTAGTATTACACATGCCTAAATTGTAAATGTAGCATTGATAAAGAGCAAAACAGGCCCAGCCGTAATGTTGGGCTTTTTCATTCTTATCGTCTAACAAGAAAAAATCTAGGATTCAGCCACTTCACAATATACCATCTGGTTCATATTGAACCATTGACTTTTACCTGCTGAAGAATTTGATCCCAAGCGAGTACCACGAACCCATGAGTTATTTCCTATTTCTTCCACTGTAAATATTAGATCTACACTAACATATACATTACATTCGTAAGTTTGACCTATCTCTACAAACGAAGGGACCCCGTTGCCGCTACTGGGTTGAGCAGCAATAGTATCAGATGGAGCAGCTTGGACGGTATTGGCTTCTGTGCTCAGTTCAATCACATTATTGGGACTGCTACATGCCAAGAGAAATAATGTAACGATGAATGATACTGTCAATCTGATTTTCATCACTGATCTCCTTGTTCCGCTACTTGTTGCCATTCCATGAAGAGATTGTTAGTATAGCATAGTTCAATTTAACTACCTACCATATAACCACGATAGCAGCACCATTCCCAAGAACAGGAACCCGGCCACCAAGAAGCCGAGGGCAAAGCCTTTGACCGTATGACCTTGATGCTGTGCGCTGACACGCTGCAAGTGTCTATTTGCGTTTGCATAGCTGGAGTGCTACGACGATAGCTTGCGTTGACTGTAACCCTTCCTGTTTGGTTGAGAGGGCAATCTCTGTTGTGTCAGCTTCCGGCACTAAGTCGCTATTTTGTTCGTTTTCTTCTATATCTGGAAACGTGAGCGTTGCCAATCTAACATTAATGCCACCCACCGTTAAGCCCTGTGATCTAAGCTCTGCAATATATTTTAATATCTCTACGTCGCGTGATGTAAACCTACGAGTAACCCCAGCCAGTGGGTTTGCTCCTGGTGACAAGTAATCTTTATGATATTCTGCCCACCTACGCAGCATAGTACCTTTGATGCCTACCATATCGGCAGCTACAGTTAATGTGAGGTTATTTCTATCAGTCATGTAATACCCTATCACATTTCTGTACTCTATCTGGATCACAAGTTCATAGCAGTGTATATCCAATAAATTCTACGCGCAAACGTCTATTTTACAGACTTGACGCCATATCAATGGTATGGTAACATAGTGAAGCTATGGAATACTTTTCTGATACCGACCCTGTAAAAGATATAAGCAATCAATCAGAGCATGGCGTTTCATTTAGAGATGCGAGGGAAGCTTTTTTAGATCCCTACCGTGTGATCGTAGACGACCCGTCACACAGTACAGAAGATGAAATAAGATACAAGTGTATAGGTAAGGTGCATGGCAGAATTTGCACCGTGCGCTTTACCTACAGAAATAATCAAATCAGGATATTTGGCGCAGGATACTGGCGCAAGGAAAAGAAAATATATGCCAAGCAATTTGAAAATAGGTGATGTTTTTGATGGCACACATGGCCCTGTGCGAGTCGTGGAAGACTTTTTACCGCCCCCGTCTATGCTAGCAACTTACAAAGATGATGAAACCGAAAAGATAACCATAGTGCTTGACAAAGAAACGGTAGATTTTTTTCGGGCAAAGGCCCACGAATTTAACGCTTCATATCAACGTATGATCCGTGAGTTGCTTAAGAGTTACGCTGTATCGCAAAGCGAGAAGACAGCCGCATAACCACTAATTTTTATCGTATGACGCGCAAGTGCGCAGGACTGAAATTCCTACGCACCTGCTAACCATAATCCGCAGAAGTGACCTAGGGCTAGGCTGCAAGCCATTATAGCCCATCTACGGAAGCAATCAACTTTCTTTGGAGGAAAATATCAATAAATGGATTCGGTAACGGAAGCGATCAACTAACTGATTTTGACCCAAACCCGATCATCCGCAATGCGCAATGCATATTGCTCGAGCTGAGCGCCGGGGACCGTTAGACAGTCGCCATTGGTTACATCATAACACCAGTTATGCCAGGGACAGAGCAAAACGCCATCTGGATCGAGATAGCCAGCGTGGATGGGCAACGCTTGATGGAGGCAAGCATTGCGAAAGGCAGTCAGATCACCATTAAAGTTGATGAGAACAACACCATCGGCGCCGTGATTGAGAAAATAGATTGATTTCTCTGGTATTTGGGCCAGCGTCGGCCCCTGAATCCACCCGGCTTGGTCCAGATTCGAGGTAGTATTGGTTGGTTCGGTCATGTGAGTAACCTTAAAGCTTGTTTGAAAGTGAGTGTTCAACGATAGGGCGGAAGCGAATAAGTAATAAGTAACAAGTAACAAGTAATTAATAATTGTTAATTACTTGTTACTTATTACTTATTCGGCTCTTGCCTTCAATCTGCGTAAACAGCCTGGCGCAAACCTTTGATATAGCCAATCGCAAAGAGGCGGCCAATCGAGGAATAGCCGGCGTTTTCGTTGCTGTCGCCTTCCATGGTTGGCACGTGGTCGGGGCGCAGCACACCTTCGAAGCCGATATCGCGATAGGCTTTCATACAGGCCAGCATGTCGGTCTTGCCATTATCATGGAAAGTCTCGGCAAATTTTTCCGGCGTGCCGCGCACATCGCGGAAGTGGACAAAGAAAATCTTCTCCTGCTTGCCAAAGTGGCGGATCACACTGGGCAGATCGTCGGTCATCATCGTAAAGTTGCCCTGGCACAGGCAGATGCCATTGACTTCGCTCGGCACCAGATCGACTAGGCGCTGATAATTTTCCACACTGCGCATAATACGTCCCAGCCCGCGGATCGGCGACAATGGTG
>Ga0209591_10010138_pt1 | contig 10148 bp, 6 predicted proteins | sample MAT01_FD_187207 | JGI IMG/M metagenome (GOLD analysis project Ga0209591, IMG submission 187207) | Freshwater microbial communities from Lake Fryxell liftoff mats and glacier meltwater in Antarctica - MAT-01 (SPAdes) (version 2) | ecosystem: Environmental > Aquatic > Freshwater > Ice > Liftoff...
CAAATCCTTCGATGAATTTATCCCAGTGACACCTGTCGCCGTAAATTATTACACATGTAATATAACCGCCCCTCGAAAACGGTCGCTTTAGGGACAGGCTCTAGGTAACCCAACGTCAGGCAACCGCGACTGCCGGCGTCGCGGAGCGCTTGCGCGACGGGGATGGGGCGGCGGCCGGTTGCCGGTTTCCCCGGCTTCAGCGAAGACGCCTTGCACTCAAGTCTCTCCACCGCGGCCTGTAAATTTCCCAACTCTCTCGCCGCACCCCTGACCGTTTCCTTCGTACGGACGGCCTTGCGCTTGAACTTCTTCACCGTCTTGCGAGCCAGCTTCAGCTTCCGCCGGGCTTTCCGATAAGCGGTCCAAGACGTTTTCTGCGCCTTCGTCGCGGCCTTCACTTCCTTGCTAGTGATCGCGAGTTGTTTGCGTGATTGATCTAGTTGGACCGCCAACTTCAAATGATTCATGGGAAAAAAAGATCCGAAAGCGGCATTCTGTACTTTTATACCATGCCTGTGAACGGCTCCAGAAGCTGGCCGAAGCCCCGGGTGGGGACGAGGTCAAAGCCCAGGTTTCCCGCTGGAAGAAATTCCTCTTTTGCGACCGGATTGCCGACGTGATTGAACAAGCCCAAGAGCTCCTGGCTGCCGAGAGCAAAGCCCCGGACCTGGTCCAAGAACACCTGGGATTCCTCCAGCGTCATCAGGCCCCGCATGTAGTATGGAACCTACCGCAAGAACGGCTGGTTTATTGGCAGCGGTGTGATCGAAGCCGGCTGCAACAACGTCGTCGGCAGTCGCCTCAAACAGTTCCGCATGTTCTGGTCCGAACCTGGCGCCGCTGCCGTCCTCAATTTCCGCACCCTCCTCTTGAGTAATCGCTTCGGTAGCTTCTGGACCGCTCGCGTCAACGCTCACGCCGCCTAAAACGATGTCCTCACCTTCGCTTCCTAGGCTGCCCACCAACAATTTCGTCGTGCACCCCTGGCGGGTCCTAGAGGTAAAGGAGTGGCTTTGGGGCTTGCAATTTCACCCGCGCTTGGGACGGTGAGATCCCGGATTTGGGAAGTAGATCCTTGAAGAGATGTTTTCATGAGCGCTCCGACGTTGAAGCGACACCGACCGGCTGCCATATACCAGTGGCGCGAAAAGTCACGCCAACTATTCCAAAGAAAATTGGAGCCACTCCGCTGCATGTGTCGAGTTATACCGTTTAGCGGGGCACCGCCTCAACTGCTGGAGATTGACCCTGGTAAAAAAATCTCGCCCGCTTCGACAGAAGCTCTATCGCTAGGCGACTTGCTACTAGCTAGCGCAGACGTCCCCGACCTTGACAAACCACCGGTCGAGCTCGACGCGACCCGCAACCTGTTTGTTATCGACCGATTATCGCGTGCTGGTGCATCAAAAAGAAGTGCGATTTCGTTCCTGGCTGCCTGGACACAGCGGCGCGCTGACATCCGAATATTCAGGCGCAGTATTTGGAGACGCGGCGGCAGCGCACTCTCGCCGCTGATCGCGTAAGCGCGCAGCAAATGGTAAACACCTATGATCGAGCTCTTTCGTTACATCGAACATTCATACATTGATTCTCGGGAATCCGACGCCATCGACACGGAGACGGCCTCGAAATTTCAGCGCGAATTGGCGACCCTCAAGGGCAAGAACGACGCTGAAGGCGCGATGCGAAAGCACGCCCTCCGCTTCGTTGAGCAACACTTCGAAAATTCCGCGGAAGGCGATTTCAGTCTTGGCGCGGTGCTCAGTCAGTTTCATCGCGAGTTGCTGACGTTAGCCACGCCGACGGCAACGACAGTCGACGCACTAACCGTCAAGGTTTTTGGGAAATCTGCAAAGGACCTGATCGCGGGCGACGATTTTTCGCGCGATGAGGAATTGCTCAACGACAGTCTTATCGCCGTAAAGATCACGACCTCTTTCGATCAAGTGAACGCCGCCGGCCTGGTGGCTTCGCGGCAGGCAGCATCTTTTCTTCGCGATTTGGCTGCGGGCGATATTGCGTCGTGCTCTCAGGCTACCGTCAGGGCCTATCTCTTGCGGCCTATCCGCATCCCTCAGGCAGTGTTTCTGCCCAAAGCGGCGCCCGCGCCCGTTGCACCTCACGCAGATGGAAGCGATGATAAAAACAAAAGCATCCAATTGCTCATGCAGGAGATGGATGACTTGAAGGCAGCTTACGATGGACTGATGTCCGTTCACCCGCAGGAATTGGTGATAATTCCAGAAAAGCAGCCAGCACGACCGGTCCGGAAGGCACCGAGCCCCGCGTCGGGGCAAGAAGAAGGCCGAGGCGTTGACGCCGAGAACGCCCTCCCTTCCATTCTCGCCCTGTCCGGTCCCGCATTACGAAAATTGAGTGAGGGCGCACAGAAGGCGATCCGCAAGACTGGGTTGGACGTGGAGAAGACCTCTCTGCCACGGTTGCTCGAGAAAGTGAAGCAACGCTGCGGAGAGGTAAGCAAGGAGCTGCAGCCACACCTGCTTCCTCCGCCAGCCAGCGTTTACCAGTTGGGCCTTCACACCTTTGCCGTACGACCGACATCCAGCGAAACCAAAACAAGGAGAGGATCCGACCAATGACACCTCCAGATTTCAGCAAGGCCGTGGTGCGACCCGCGCTGGGCAATCTCCTGGTGGTGCGGCAGAAGCTCATCGGCTACGAAGCCGGGGAGATTTCGCACATCGAAAACATTCTGGAGGGCGAGCTTTACCGACGCAGCGCAAGCCGTGCGGAATCGAGCGAGATCACGACGGTTGAAGAGCGAGAAACGACCCAGTTCGACGAGAGAGATCTACAGTCCACGGAGCGGAACGAAATCGCCTCGGAGTCGCAGAAAGAAGCGGGCAAAGAGGCGACGGCCACGCAGGGCCAGTCCACGACGAAGGATTACGGAAAGCTCGTCGAGAACAATAAGTCGAACTACGCGCGCAGCGTCACCGACCGGGCGGTGAACAATCTCACGCAACGGGTGAAGCAGCAGCGAACGGTGAGGGAGAAGAAATCCTTCGCCGAGAAAAGCGTCCACGAATTCAATAACGTGGGTGGGGACAAAAAGGTCCGAGGGATCTACCAGTGGGTCGACAAGAATTATAAGACTCGTATCATGAACTGCGGGACACGGTATCTTTATGATGTCGTGGTGCCGGAACCCGCTGCGTTCTTGATCGAGACACTCAAGAACTCCACCCCGCCGGAGCCATTTCCTCTCGTAAAACCGACGCCGCCCCCGTTTTCTTCGCAAGAACTATACCCTGGTTTCTACCAAGCCTGGGCCGACTACTATGAAGTGAGCGGTAGTGTCGAACCACCCCCGGAAGAGTTTTTGGAGACCACGGCTAAGGCTGAACATCACGAGGTGGCCAAAACGATCAATGCGTTCGGGGCATCAATTTACGCGAAGCATTTTGACGCATTCAAGATCCAGATTCCCAAGGGTTATAAAGCAGTAAGCGGATACGTTCAGCGTAGCGGGTTCATAAAGGTGTCTACCCCTACCCCCGAAAGGCAGCTCATCCTATTTATAGGGGAAAAGTATAGGATTGTTTTCGGAGATGGCGGGGGAGATCAAATTCCATTTGCGAATCATTCCTTCACGATGAATGGAGAGTCGGGCGAACTACCGGTCACCCTGCACAGTTCTGGGCAAACGGTTCAGTTCAACTACGGGATTGGCATCATTTGTCGACGAGAGGACAAAGCCTTCGAAAAGTGGCAACTGAAAACATACGCGACTCTCATGGCGGGTTATCGCCGGCAGCAGGAGCGGTACGAGGACAAGTTGGCCCAGCGCCAGGCCTTGATGCGCGCCCAGATGGCGCGGGCGCAGAGCTTGTCCCACAATCCATCCATCGAGCAGACCGAATTGCGAAAGGCGTTCATCCAGATGATTCTCAGCGAGCATCTGACGAGCGTCGTTGCCACGCCCCTCCCCGGGCTGTTCCCGGTGCCGCTTGGTTATACGAAGAAGTGGGCGGCGATGGTCGCCTTCTTCGAGAGGGCTTTCGAATGGGAGAACATGCTCTACTTTTACTATCCCTATTTCTGGGGACGCCCGGCGCGGTGGGGCGAACTCGTACTTATCCAGCATCTCGATCCTCAATTCGAAGAATTCCTAAAGGCGGGCGCGGCGAGGGTGGTCGTACCCATCCGCCCCGGCTTCGAGGCGGCGATGGCGCACTACCACGAGACGGGAGATGTATGGATGGGCAAAGAGATGCCCGACATGTTCAGCGATTTCTACGTGTCGATTATCGATGAAATCAAAGCGCGCAATCTAACCCCCGACGAGGAGGTGCTGGTGGAAGAGTGGGACACCAAGCTGCCGACCACGTTAGTCATGCTGAAGGACAATGCGGTGCTGCCAACTTGGACGTAGTCCAGGCATCGCAGTCGCCGCCTCCATTGCTCAAAGTTAGCCATGGGAGATTTACAAGATGAAGTAAGACGGCGCAAGACCTGGTTTTACGAGACAGAGCTGCGCCGCCTCAACTTTGACAGCTTCCTGGAAATCCGCCCCGATCAGCCGGGCCCGATGCTCGACCTGGTCTCGGAGCCGCAGTTGACGGTCGTATTTCCGGGGCCATTTGGCCGGCTGGAAAACCTCGGCCCGGTCTACCGCGATAGCCGGCGACCGGTGTGGACGGAGGACGACAAGGCGCGCCACGACGCCCTCGCCGCCTCGCTGATCGGCCGCGTGGGCGATTTCCTGAACGCTCGGGAACCGCTGAAGCTGGCCGCGCGACTGAAGGCGCTGCGGGATGAATACGAAGTGAGCGCGTTTGGCTCCGTGACAAATTCGCCTGGTATGCTTGGGAAATTCCCCCGCAGCCGTCCCGTGCCGGACCCGGACAGGGTCCGCAAAGCCCCCGCGCCACCCACCGATAGTGTGGCCATGGCCATCAGCCGCGCCGAGTTGGCCTCCGCGAAGCCCTGGCTAATCCCAGAACTCTACCACGCAGAGGCCGATGACGTGAAGGATGCACGGGTCTGGTTGACCAGCCTGGAGGGCTACATCGCGGACTTCGAGGCCGAGCTTGGGGCGACTGTAGGTGAGATCGCCGGGGCGGCGATTCCTTTCGACCTCGACTTCCCGGCCACGTACCGAGGCATTCTGGCGGGAATGCTGACGACCGCGACGAACCGCCCGGCGGGCGCGGCCGTGAATGTCCGGATGCTCGAACTCAGTAAGAAGAATCCAGACGACGAGGAGGAAACCTACACCTACCGGTTCTCGATCGCCACCAACGGCTCGCCCATGGGACCGGTGGCGAACTGCCCGCTGTCTGAGCGGGTGAAGTACTGGTCGGGTGTCTTCCACAACTCGCTCAAGGAGTGCGTGGCCCTGAAGCCGAACTCCGACATGGGACTGTGCCAGCTGGTGCGACTGCTCTATCGTTACGGCACTTTGCCGCAGGGAATGGGGACCGATCGCGAACTGACCTGGCGCCGCCGGTTGCCGCCGGACGAGACCTTCAGCCGGTTCTTCGCCCAGCGGGCGACGGCGATCGGTGACGACGTCGGGCTGAGGCGCCGGCTGCAGACCGCGGAGACCAAGTTGCGGATCATCCTGGAGGAGACCGCCACCCAGCCGCGAAGCTCCGACCCGAGCTTCTCGCCACTCGCCGGGGAAATCCTCAAGCAGGGGCTGCTGTCCTATAAGTATTGGCTGGACGAGAAGCCGCGAGCGCTCGACAACGAGCAACTCAACAAGGTCAAGACGGACCTCGGGTACAAAGATGAGGGAGTCGATATCGAGATGGAGTTCTGGTCGGAGAACCACTACATCATGTTCGCGTCGTCGGAGTACCTCCTCGGCCAGTTGTGGCGGGGGGAGACCTTCCAGCCCTGCCGGCTCTTTGTGGACGCCGGCGACAAGACCGGCGAGAGGACGGGGGTGCAGCGGCGCGACCGCGGCCGGGCCCGGGTGCTGAAGTGGCTCAACAACCGGCTGATGTTCGGCTGGATGGAGTTCAATTCCTCGGGCTACTACCGCGAGCACCTTTGGTCCCTGCTCAATCTCGTGGACTTCGCTCTCGACGAGGAGGTGCGCACCAAAGCCGCGATGGCAGTGGACCTGATGCTCTTCGACGTGACCCGCTACCTGCACCGCGGCTCGATGGGCGCCGCTGGCGGGCGCAGCCAGTTCAAGTCAAAGAGCCACGGTTACGACAACGGGCTGACAGACGTCGTCGAGATCATGCTGGGCGTCAAAGGCGTCTTCAGCGAGAGTGACGCGCAGATTGCCGCGAGCTTTGCGTCGTCAACTTACGAGGTGCCGGAGGTGCTCCTCGAAATCGGCGCGGCTCCTCCCGCCCACCCGTTCACGGACCGTTCGCGTGTGTCGATCACGTTCGACGAGTCGGCGAAGTATGGCATTACCTGGTCGCAGGACTCCGTGACCAAAGACTCGCTGATGAGTGGTTACGCTGGCAAGCGGGACCGCTACGCACCGTGGCTCGCCGAGGTCAACCAAGAGATCGCGCGGACGCATGACGACTACGGGCAAGTCGAGGACGACACCGTCTTTTTCTGGGGGATGTCGGCGTTCTACAATAAGCAGGTAGTGCGCAATACCAATCGGGTGGTGAAGCGGTTCGGACTGAAGAAGTCCGACGCGTTCAAGATGCCGGGTCTGCTGGTCGATCTCGTGCAGTTCTTCAAGGCACCGGAGAGCTCGCTGCTTGGCTTCAGCATCCGGGATCTGCCAGAGCGTGCCTGGGGCGAGATCACTGGCGAAGGGTCCGCCGAGATCGATGAGAAGACCGCCGACGACCTTTCGGTGGTTCTCGAGGGATCGAGCCGCACGCGGGCCAACATCGTCACCTACCGTTCGCCAGGATCGATGCAGTCCAGCATCCAGAACTTCCGCCAAGGACAGCTCAACTTTCAGAGCAGCATCCAGCAGGCGACTCTCAACGGCGCGGTCAACGTCTTCGTGAACGCCGGCTTCGGAGGGCTGGACATTTCCGACCTCGCGGCGTTTGGGGCCGGTGCCCTCGCCGGTGCTTTCATCGGCGTGGGCGTGATCGGTGGCGGGATCGCAGGGATCGCCGCCAACCACGCGGCCCTGCAGGACACCAACCCCCTGAACCCAAGTCACGATGACGGTCCGGAGTGGTGGACGGGCCAGTGGGCGCTGCCACGCGCGGTACAGTACGGGGGTGCGGTGATCATGCTCTCGGAGTTTCATGACATCCAGGAATTCCTGGCCGAGACGGGCTCGCATGTGTGGTTCCCGAAGTCCGGGTTCGACCGGGTGGTCGAACGGCGGACCTCCGCCTACGACGACGCAAATTTCGCGCTGCTCGACATTGGCCACATCGGCCCGAAGGGGTTTTGGCTGTTCGGGAAGGTGGTTCACCCGGTGCCGGAGGGCTCGACCGCCGAACCGGAGGAGGGCTACGTGGGCGTCTTCTCCAATAAGCGGCCGGAGTGGCTGACCAAAGAGTCAGACCCCTACGAGTTCCGGATCGAGGAGCGAATCGACAAGGACGGCAGCGACCGGATTTGGAAGGACATGCCCGACCTATTTGTCGACAAGGACTGGTACGTCAACGGCAAGAACATTTGGATCGTCCAGGTCGGCAGCCGGACCGAGTTTGGAAGCTTTGAGGAATTCATGGACCGGGTATCCTCGGCGCGAGTGCACGTGGACGATACCGGCGACCTCGAGTGCACGTACGACGTTCCCCGCCCGGGCGGTGGGTCGGACCGTCTGCGGATCACCAACGGCGACGACGCCGAGTTCGAGCTCAACGGCCAACCGCTGGCGACCGACCTGTTCCCGCGTTTCGAGAACCCGTTCGTCCGCAGCGGGGTGGTCGAGTGGGGACAGCGAACCTACTGCCTGGAGTGGAATGGGAAGACGCTGCTGCACGACTTTTCCGACGGCCGGCACCCGGTGCGGCAGGAGACGCCGGTGGCGAAGCCCGGCGACGCGGAAACGATTCTGGCGCTGGTCATCCACGTGCGCACGGGCCGAGAGGAGATGGAGGAGTTCACAGTGGCGCTGGCCACCGTCGATATCGGCTGCCAGCGGGCCACCACCGAACAGGTGGTCGCCGCCGGACCGGTGGAGGAGGACACCCAGCACGATGCCGAATGGATTTTCCTCGATTTCCCCACCCTGCGTCAGCCCGATATGACGCTCTCGCTGTCGCACCCCGCCAGCAGCGAAGGCGACGATACGCCGCATTGGGCGATGTCGTTCACCATGAAGGCACTGATGAGCGATCGCACGCTGCGTGAATGTTCATTTTCCTCGGCGGGATTCGAGTTTGAAGACGAGCAGCGCCACTCAGGCCTGCTTCCCTTTTCCGTCGCGCTTTCCGCATGGCGTCCCTGGGACGCGGTCGGAAGGCGCACGGCCGATCGTTTTTTCACTGTCGCTCGCCCACCGGAATTCGCCCAATCCTACTCCGACCGGATCGATCTACTCGCCGGCAGCCGCGACAACCGCCTCTGGCACCGCAGACTCACGACTTGCCCCTCGAACGACAATGAACGGCTGGTCGAAAGCGCCCAGCGAAAAACCGGACCCAATTTTTTCTATTGGGTTTCCGCCGCGGCCGCAGCGACCCCGCCCGGCGATCTCTTTCTCTTCGTCCAGAGCGAAGCCATGCTCTTCGTCAATTGGCCAGCGTCATCCGGGGACTGGCCGGTGGACTGGCAAACATTGCCCGTCTTCGCTTTGTCGGATCCTATTCCCGGTTTCCCGAGCTCCCCCCCGCAGCATGTACCGGTGCTTTTAGCCGGTTTGAGCACGGTGGCCGCACGGCCTTCCAAAGGATGGACCGGTGGTGTGGAAGTCTACGTCCTCGCCGGCGACGGTCATTTCTATGTTCACCCGGCTTGGCGGCCGTATGATTTGAATCCATGGCGCAAGCTGGAGACGCCCGTCTTCATTCCTCTGCTCCGGTCGGAGATGACGCTGGCCGGCAGTTTTCTGCTCGTGAAGTCCTTGGATCTGGCGCTCTGGGTTTGCCAGTTGGACCTGGCGCAGTCGCCTTTCTTTTCCACGTGGGAGCGGGTGACGCCACCGGGTTTTCTTGTCAGCCACGTCACCGCCACCTACGAGGGTGGTGTCTGTCAGATTTTGGCGACGGCCATCACGGGTGGGCTGCGCGCCGCATCATATACCCCCGGCCAACCCGCGGAATGGATCGAGATCACACTCACAGGCACAACGGTGAATTTCGCCCTACCTTTGACGTCTGCGATTCACCTGCCTGGGCAAGCTTGGTTCTTTGCGCCTGGCGCAGAAGGCAAAGTGATCGCAATCCTTTGGGACTCCGCCAGGGGTTGGTCGGGAGACCAGCATTGGTCTGCAATCGAGCCGCAAGGTTTCACGCTTCACCCCGAAGGCGGAATGGCCGCCATCGCTCGTGTCAAAGGACAGGTCGAACTTTTCGCTCGCTCGCAGGACGACCAGTTCTTTCGCGCATGGTGGTCCTAATCCGGAAATGTCATCCTTCAAGTGAAAAGGGGCTTTGGGTCGAAGGAGCTTGGGGTCCGAGAGCAGTGACATGGTCTAACCCAACTGCTCCAGGTGACCCCGCCGTTTCTGAGTTGGTGTCCTTCGCCGAGACCTGCAGGCCCACATCGGTCCTCCCGCATTGCCGAAACCTAATGTCATGGGTGCTGGAGTTGCACACCCACAATTCCACCTTCACCTCTCCGCCGATTTGAGCATCGCCATTGACACGGATACCAACTTGGAACCCATCCTTCGCTTCACCCCACGACGGCGGGGTGGGCCATTTCATCGCCGTGACCGGCAAGCCAGTTCTCGCGTAGGCGCTGTCCGCCGTTTCTGCCAGGGGCATCGGCGCCGTTGCCAGCACCGACGTGTAACGGATCGGGGTCTCCGGCGCGGCATAAGAACTGCCAACTTTCGCTTCTCTGGTGGCAGTTCCCCTGATTCCCCTATTCAACAACCCGCCGTTTCTGAGTTGGTGTCCTGAGGGGAAGGAAACATTACGCTACGAGGTGCCGGGAGAGGAAATGGTGTAGGGAGCCCGTAGGGCGACCGGAACCATTCCCTCTCCCGAGGCAGTCGCAGAGGGAAGCAACGACATGACCAATACCACCCCATCCGAGGTGCCCACGAAAGCCTCGAAGAAGAAGCG